>Ga0268298_10000586_pt1 | contig 46790 bp, 27 predicted proteins | sample WWTPWeurt_MetaG_FD_194462 | JGI IMG/M metagenome (GOLD analysis project Ga0268298, IMG submission 194462) | Activated sludge microbial communities from WWTP in Nijmegen, Gelderland, Netherland - WWTP Weurt | ecosystem: Engineered > WWTP > Aerobic digester > Activated sludge | place...
AACCACAGGGTTTTTTGAAAGCGGCGACGGGGGTGTCAATAACCAGCACGAACGGGCGCGTCGTCAACTGTTGTTTTACAACGAAGCGTTGAACGAGACCATCTCGGTCAGCCGTTTTCATCCCGACAGGATGCTTGAGGCGGGGGTCCAATTGATGCGAGCGGGCGGGGCGGACGCGGGGGATCCCAACCGCACTTTCGCCAATCTTTTTCGACGAAACCTGAAGCTTGAGCCATTGTCCCCTGGGGAACTCAAGGAAGCCGATGTGCAGGAGGGTCTCCTCTCCGTTCAAACCATAGCCCGGTGGATGGAATCGGCCGTGGATCGGCCTCCGGTAACAACCACGGTGGCCCCACGCCCAGTTCAGCCCAGGGGATTGCTCAATCGGTTGGCGGGTTTTTTGTTTCGACGTCCGGCGGCCACCCCGACCCCACCACGCCTTCGTAGCGAAAGGATTGGGAATCAATGGGTGGTTTCAGATTCGCAGGGATGGCGGGTGGCGCTTCCTATTCTTCCGGTCCAAACCGTGGATGGAAGCCTGTTCCCCGCCGAATTGGCGCCGGGATATTTGGATGTCAAATGGGATGGTTCAATCGTCACTTCCTACCAAGGAGTGGCGGAGGATGTCCCTTTCGAACGAATGGTGGAAATGTTGGAAAAGCTGCATAGAACGACCTCGGCGAATGGACTTTTCCCCCGGGTCCTGGGTGTTCAGGTTCTGCCGGGATCAAACACCCCCCGATTAATCATCGAGTCGTTCCCTGAGGGGAGCTCCTTCGAAAACCTTGGCATCCTAACGCCCGATGCCGACTTGGACCAGCGGCTGTCCGCTTCATTTTCACCCCGTCTCATGGAGCGTTTTCGACGAGGAAACTTTAATTTAGACCAGGGGATATATCTCCGCCACTTCTATCTGATAAATGGCGAAGTGCGTTATCGCCTCCCGCTTGAGAATTACGCTTTGTCGCGTTTTTTTGACTATTTAAACCCCAGGACCAACGCCCCACCCGCCGGGGCGATGCCGGGGGTGGTGCGGTGGCTGCAGGGGCGCGGCTTGGGCATCGCGGGGGCCATTCGGCGTGCGCCGCTGATTGAGTCCGGGTTGTTTTCGCTGGCGTTCCTGGTGCCTTTCGTCTTGACCGCGTTGGAGGCCGAGGGCGCGACCTGGGCGGCGGGGGGCGTGTACGGGCTGATGAACGCCTATTTTGGCTTAAAGCATGACCGCGTGTACCGTAACGTGAACGGCGCCTGGACGGAAAGCCCATCGACCTGGAAAACGAAGGTGTGGCTGGCCGGGGTGGGGGCGGTCATACATCTCCCCCTGCTGTTGGCGGCGATCAGTCCGGCGGTTGGGATTTGGGGTTACGTGTTGGGGGCCGGTCTCAGTGTGGGAATGCACCGGTTGTACAACACGATCGCCGTCCGCGCCGACTGGGCCGCGGCCACGGTGGCCCCGCCCGCGCCCGCCTTCTGGAAAGCGGTGCGTTCGGCCCAAACCAGCGTGTTCCCGACCCAGCCTTCCGATGACGAATTGATGCGGCAGCGGTTCCTGCGCGACAAGGCCGAAACCGCCCTCTGGGACTTGATCGGCACCGTTTCTCCCGAGCGGATGGTGGGTATTCTTCAAAAGACAACCGGATTCCAAAATCTGCAACTCACGGGAAATATTGAGGTTGAATATTTCAACGAGGGGGTTCATAAATACGTCTTCAAGGTGACTGTGGAAAGGGTGACGCCCCAGGGGGCCAAAGAGAACCTGAGTTTCTTGTTGGCGATGAAAAAAGCCAAAGCCGCCGACAGCATCGCTCGGGAGGAAATGAAGGACTTGGAACGACTTCGCGGGTTGGGCACGCCGCTCTTCGGTGGGACCTTCACCGCCAAGCGATCGGGCGAAATGTTTTTCCTCGAAGAATTTATCGAGGGATTCACCGGACAGCAACTGAAAGACCAAGGATTATTGACCAATGAACACCGCCGAAAACTGGCGGCGACGCTCGCCCGAATCGGAGAACGTTTGGGGGGGAAAGCGCCGAGCGATTCCACCCTTAAAAATTTCATCATTCGACAAGGCGCTGGTCACGCTATGATGGTGGACATCGGATCAGGGCGCGCCAACATTGGGCCCGACGCGTCCGGGTTCGATTTGCGGATTTTCCTCCTCGGCGTTATAAAACACATGACCGATGAAAAATCGGAAGATCAAGTGCGTGCGGTGATTGAGGGCTTGGTGGAGGGTCTTCCCGCTGCTAAGGCCCGGGTTTTTGTCTCTACGTTGGCCACAGAACTGCGACGTTCGCCCCCCGTGAATAATCCGGGAATGGAACACGCACGCAATATCCTTATGGAAAAGGCCGCCGCGGTGGGGGCCCCTCCGGCGGGGGCCATGCCGGGAGTGGTCGATTGGCTTCGCGCGCGCGGCTTGAGCACCGAGGCCGCCGTTCGCCACGCCCCGTGGATAGAATCCGGCGCGTTTTCAATCGCTTTTTTCGTGGTGCTGACTCTCGCGATGGCGGGCGTGGACGGGGGGAGTTGGGCGGCGAGCGGTGTCTATGGGTTGATGAACGCCTACTTTGGGTATAAACACGACACCGTGTTCCGTTTTCAAAACGGGAACTGGGTGGAAACACGGGCCACGTGGAAAACGCGGCTGGGTTTGGCGGGGGTGGGGTTCGCCATCCACGCGCCCCTGTTGCTCTCGGCGTGGTCGGCGCCGTTTGTCGGCGGGCTTTGGTTTGCGGTCCTCTATCCCTTTCTGTCCGCGGCCAGCGTGGGGGCCCATCAATGGTACAACGACCGGGCCAAGGAGCGTGGTTGGGCCGCCGCCACGATCAAAGACGTCACGCGCCAACCCGCGCTTTCGCTCAGAGCCGATCTGCGTTTGCCGATCACACAAGCGTTGGAGTCCGGCCCGAACGTTTGGGCTCCCACGGAGTTGAAACCCATCGGGGACGTGCTATACACCCGGGGCCTGAGCGGTGATTTCCGAAAGGGGGCCGGGGCGGGCGTGAAAGAAGCGATGTCTCTCCTGTCCGGTGCGGAGGAATTCGAAAAACGCTACGTCAGCCTTCCGGGGTCGGAAGCGGAGTCGACGGCCGTGGCTTTGAAAACCAACAGTTTGTACGGTCGTCCATTGACCGTTCGAGGCCGGGTCCCCGCCGAACGCCTGGAGGTGGTGAACGGGCAAAGGACCAATTCCCTTCAAGCGGGTGGCACGGTCGATTCGGTGGAAGCTTTGGGGTTCTTCATGCCTTTGTCCAATCAGACGGAATGGGCGCGAAGTTTCCTTGATTTTCGACGAACGATGTTGGAGGACGGTTTGACCCCGAGCCCCGATTCCCGGGGTGAGAGGTTCGCGCGTGATTTGCAGGTGGCGTTCGATCAAGCCGTTCTTGGCGAGTTTGATGGTGTCGGTCGGCCTGTTTTAAACGCTGACGCGGTGGACAAGGCGGTGGCCAAAGTGATGGCGGAATACGAGACCGCCATCACCCCGGTTTATCCCGTGGTGGGCGAAGGGTCCTTCTTTACGGTCACCGACATGGGCAACGGGGTGTTGCGCAAAGAAGTGAAAGAGTATGTGGGGCCGCCGCAACGCCTGTATCGTTTGAATGATTCCGAGCGCGAAAAGGCCGCCGCGTTGGTCGTGGAATACACGAACCGAATCCGTCGCGTGGTCAACGAGCAACTACGGGTTCGAAATCCGGAAGGTCTTCGGAACAAGAATTTCATGCCGCTCCTGCGGCATGAGGGACGGTTCATTTACGTTGACAAGGTCGACGGTCTTCCCTTTACCGAGGCCGTGGGGTCGATGTCCGAGGCGATGTCCGAGGAGGCGCGCCGGGATATTCGAGGCGCCATTCGGGCGGCTTCCGACGTTTTTGATCTCAAATACGACCAAATGCTCTCCCTGGAAGACGGATGGCGGATCGGCGTGGACAATCGGCCGGACAATTTCCTTTTTGCCGCGTCGGGGGAGCTGAACGGTTGGATCGACGCCATTTCTCCCTGGCCGCCGGAAACGCACCGCGTGGAGCCGCCCGCGCCACCGTTAGCGGGGCAGCCGGGGGCCGTGCGGGTGGATTACGACGGCCGTCTGCCGCGCGTGGGGGGCTGGAGTTCGCCCCTCGCGGGCGCGGAGTTAACCGATCTCCGAAGGCAAGTGGCCGCCCTTCTGCGGGGCATGCCGGCGGTGCGCGCCGAATCCCGCGAGGGGTATACGGTCGAAGTTCTCAACGAACGCGGGCACAAATGGCCGGCGTCCTACCGCGGACAAGACAACCGGGCCCACGTCTTTGAAATTCCAGCCAACGGCAAAAATTATTGGGTCAAAATCGCTTTCGGCCTGGGCGCGGCCCAATTGGCCGACGAAGCCGCCGGGGCGGCGCCCGCCGTCGGCGTGCCGGGCGTTCGGGCGATGGTGGACTTCAACATCAACGAAACCCCGCTGGGGTTCTCCTACGTCGTGTTGGAAAGTCCGGTGGGACAGCCCATCTCGGCCGTCCAGGCGCCGAAGACCAACAACCCCGTGGAAATCCGCGAGGCGGTGTTGGACCGCATTGAGGCCATCCCCGCCGAACAGGTGCGGGCCGCCCACGAAACGGTGAGACGTCTGGCCGAGCGCGGGGTGAGCGTGAACGCGGCGTTCACGCGGTACGACCCGCGCGTGGGATTCGTTTTTGAGGGGTTGGGCAACGACGCCGATCCCTTGCACCAGATGGCCGCGTCTTGGTTCCCTTCCTATAAAACCCCCACTCTAATCGCCAATGAAGTGGTGACTCAATCCTTAAGTTCGGTCACGGGTGTTTATCCGGGCAGAACCAATCCTTATTACCACGCCGCTCGAGAGAAAGTGGCCGCGGCCACGGGTGTCGTCCGGGCCGCCGACCAACGGATTTTTACCATGGTGGTGGAGAATTTGCGCCGTGCTTGGCGCGAACAGATCGAGGCCTTGCGCCCTGGGAATTGGTTCCCGGCTGGTTTTTCGGTCCGCCTGGCGGCACAATGGGCGTTGGTGATGGTGGGGCTTCTGACCGCGACGGTCGACGCTCTTGCCGCCTCGGTGGGCGCGGCTTTGGGTGGAAAAGCGGCGGCCGTTGCCCATTCCCTCTCTTTCGCCGGGGTCGCGGCGGCCTTTGCCGCGGGGTGGCGCGTCTTCGCGATTTCGGCGGGCGGAGTCCCGACGGTGGAAACCCTCCGTACCGCTGAAGTGGCTTTCAACCCCTTCGGCTGGCGCATCGACTCCGAGGCCACGGCGGAGACGGAACGGTTGGGCCTGAGCGCAGATCTTACCCGGTTGTTGTTGGGGGGACCTTCCCGGCCAGTGTGGTTGGGTTTCAAAGATTTGCGACGGTCCTATCGGTCCACCGGCGGGCAGCCGTCGGCCGCTTTGGAATCGTCTTTCCGCGCTCACCTCGCCGAGTTGGCGCGCGGGATCGGCCGTGAGACGTCGCTCGTGGAGACCAGCCGTTGGGGCGTTCATGAGAACGAAGTGTTCCGGGCCGCCGCGTTGCGCCGCGGGCAGCCGTGGGGCGGTATTTCCCTCTCTCGGTGGGCCGTGGCGGAGTTGGTCCTCGCGACGGCGACGCCGCTTCAGCTCGCCCTGCCGTGGTTCAACGGGGCCGTGCGCTCGGCGTTGATCGTCGAAGGAGCCTTCCTGGATCGCGGGGACGGCCGGACCGCCACGGATCGCCTGACGCGCGCGGCGCGCGCCATCGCCGTTCTCCGGGCCGCGGGCTTCTCTTTGTCCTCCCCGAACTCTCCGTTGGGTCAGGACGCGGCCCAGGAAAAAGACCGCCGTCTCCTCTTAAACGCGGCGGGGGTGGGCCGCGTGAACGTCGATGTCGTTGAAGACGCTTATAACGCCGCCTTGGAGAAAATCGGAGCCACCCACCTTTGGATGAACGCCGCGACCGCCGCGTTCATCCGTTTGTCCGGCGGGCGGGCGTTCCTCCGCGAGGGCGTCCCGGCCGGGGGGCCCACGGGGACGCTCTACTTTAACGTCGACGCCCTGGTCCGTCCCGATGCCGTCGCCACGGAAGACCAGCGAGGGAAGATCGCCGAGTCCTTGGAGGGCGTCTTGTCCGCCCTGTCGGGCGAATATTTGCGCGATCGGTTGGTGCTCACGACGTCCCTGGCTGGCGCGGACGCCGACCCGACCGCCTTGGCCGTCCGTTTATCGCGGGAGTTCGGCCCCTCGTTCCGCACGCTGCAAGATGTGACGGTCTTAAACGAAACGAACGCCCCCGCCCTTTACAAAGACGGGGCGCTGCGGCTGTCCGTGCTGTCCGACCACGCGAAGGGCCGGGGAACCGGCGAATTTGAACTCTGGACCCACGACGCCAAGAACGTCCTGCGCGACCGGCCGGGACTCGACAAGATCCTGGTGGTGGACATTTTGGATGTGGCCGTGAAGTTCGACCGAATGCTGCGGCAAATGCGGTTCCTCGCCACCAACGCGTAATTCACGCGCCCTTTCTCGAAAAAAATCCGGGTTCTCCATTCGAAGGGCGTCCGCCCTGTGGCCGTGATATAATGGCGTCGGTTTGACCGTGGTTTCCGGAGGTGGGACATGAGGCGTTTTGTCGTGCTGGCGGCGGTGGGAGGGCTTTTGGCTCTGGGCGGACACGCGTCCGACACCTTGCGCGCGTCGGGGTTGGTCAAGGTGTTCACCGGGGACAACGGCGAAAAAGTGACCGTGGTGTATTTGGAGCCCCTTCGGCGCAACCGGGTGTTGATCAAATTTGAGGGCGTCACGGGTGATTGGGAAGGGAAAATCATCATGCACACCCGGGAGAACCGTCCCGGCGCGGACGACTACCGGGCCTTCATCGAGGGCGAGCCCTACGTCTCTTTGGTGGGGCGCGCGCGGAATGGCGCGATGCGCTATGAGGTGTACGTGCCGGGTTTGGCGTCGGGGTCGATCGCCGTGAGGTACGACGTCGAGGAATCCAAAAAGACGTTGGGATCCCGCGTCGTTTACGAGTTTACGGCTCCGGGGAATTGATCGACCGAAACATCCCGGGGTTCTCGCACAGAATCGTCCGGTTTTTGCCGAGTTCTTTCGACTTCAACAGCGCTTTGTCGGCCGCGTCCAGATAAGCGGCCAAACCGCCGACCGCGGCGGCGTAGGCCATCACCCCGAGGCTGATCGTCGGGGGATTCCGCAAATCCCTTCGTTCGGCGAACATGGACTCCACTTTCCGCCGAACCCGTTCCGCCACGCGGCACCCTTCGGCGGCGGCGGCGTGGGGCAAAACCACCAAAAACTCATCGCCGCCGTAGCGCCCGGCCAAATCGGTCTCCCGCACGGTTTTTTTGATGGAATCGGCGATCGTCCGCAGCACCGTGTCCCCGGCGCCGTGCCCCAGGGTGTCGTTGATCGATTTGAAATTGTCAACGTCGATGAAAAGCGTGCAGAGGGGGGCGCGGTAGCGCGCGGCGCGTTTGATTTCGGACTCCAAGCCTTGCAGCACGCCGCGGCGCGTGGCGAGGCCCGTCAGCGCGTCGGTTTCGGCCAGGTCCCGATACCGGCGAAACGCCCGCTTGAGCAGGTCGGTCCGGGCGCGGAGAACGTAGCCCCGCCGCGCCGCCAAAACCAGGATGCCGCCGACCAGGGGCACCGTGAGGACCAGGGCGAAGAGATAATAGTGCGCCATGGTCTCCCATTCCCGAAGGGAGAAATACCGGAAGTCCTCCCACACCATCCAAAACACGCGGCCGAGCGCAAAACGGGAGACCCACACCCACCTTAAGAAAAACAAAGCCGTCAAAAGGGCCGTGCTTAAGAAGAGGGTGGCAAAGAGGGGACGATAAACCCGGTTTCTGAACATAGGGGCATGATATAAAACCCTCTGGGGTGGCACCAGCCGGGCGTCTTGCCCCATGACCCGTTTATTGAAGGACGCGCTGATCGAGATCGGCAGCGCGGTGGACGCGATCAAGAAGGTGTTGAAGGACATGCGGGCGGTGGCGAAGAGCGCCTAAACCGCCGCGCGAGAGGTTTCCCCGCGAAGGCCCCGGTCCCAAAGACCGGGGCCTAGCGCCCGATAAAAGAGGTCCAGCCCCTAGGCGACCCCGGGGGAAGTATTGTAAAATCCAGCCTGATTTAGAGAATTCCCGGTAGTACAAACCGTTGACACAGCTGAGCGTTCTCATTTTGGCGGCCGGGGAAGGCACCCGGATGAAATCCGATTTGCCCAAGGTGCTCCACACGGCCGCGGGCAAGGCGCTCTTGGAACACGTCCTGGACGCGTCGGCCCCTTTAAAAGGCCGCGCGGGCGTGGTGCTCGGGCGGGGCGCCGATACCGTGCGTGAGCGGCTGTCCGCGCGGACAGATTTGGTCTTTTTCATTCAAAAGCAGCGCCGGGGTTCGGGCGACGCGGTGAAACCCGCCGCCCGCTGGTTGGCCCGTCGAGGCGGCGACGTGGTCGTGCTTTGCGGCGACGCGCCGCTCATTCGCCCCGCGACGTTGAAAGACTTGGTGCGCGTACACCGACGGGAAAAGAACGCCGCCACGCTCCTGACCGCCACGGTGGCCGACGCCACGGGCTACGGGCGCGTGCGCCGGGCCCCCGATGGGCGCCCGGAAGCGATCGTTGAACACCGCGACGCTTCGCCCGAGGAACGCGCCGTTCGGGAAATCAATTCCGGCACCTATTGTTTTCGCGTGGCCGATCTGTTGGCGGGGCTGCGGCGCTTAAAGCCCGACAACGCCAAGGGCGAGTATTACATCACCGACGTGATCGCCGATCTGGCGGGCCGTGGCCGCCCCGTGGGGGCGCTGTGCCTCTCGGACGGCAACGAGATTTTGGGCGTCAACAACCGCCGGGAACTGGCCGAGGCCGGGCGCCTCTTGAACCGCCGCCGGTTGGACGCCTTGATGGACGCGGGCGTCACGATCCTCGACCCGGCCACGACCTACATCGACGCGGGCGTCCGCGTGGGCGGCGACACGGTGATTGAGCCGCAAACCTATTTGTTGGGCCGGACGACGGTGGGCCGGGGGTGTCGGATCGGCCCCCAAACGCGTTTGGAACATTGCGCCGTCGCGGACGGCGCCCGCGTGATCGCCACCTACGGCGAAAGCGCCCGGGTGGAGCGGGACGCCCGGGTGGGCCCCTGGGCCCGCCTGCGGCCCGGCGCGGTGATCGGGCCCGACGCGCACGTCGGTAATTTTGTGGAGATCAAGAAATCCCGGTTGGGGCGGGGCGCGAAAGCGAACCATCTCGCCTATCTCGGCGACGCCACGGTGGGCGCCGGGGTCAACGTGGGGGCGGGGGTCATCACCTGCAACTACGACGGGGTTGGGAAGTACCCCACTGTGCTGGGCGCGGGGGCGTTCATCGGTTCGAACGTCAATTTGGTCGCCCCGGTGCGCGTGGGGGCGGGCGCGATCGTGGGGGCGGGTTCCACGGTCACGCGGGACGTCCCGGCGGACGCGTTGGCGCTGGAGCGGTCGACAATGGTGGTCAAGCCCGGATGGGCGGACCGAAAACGGAAGGAGCTTAAAAAACAAGCCCATGGTCAAAAAATCAAGTGACGGAACGGCGGCCGCTTTGAAAATTTTTTCCGGGAACGCGCACCCGGACCTGGCGAAGGAAATTGCCGATGTGCTCGGCACGGCGGTGGGCGAAGCCCACGTGGGCCGGTTCCCCGACGGCGAGGTCGAAGTCAAAATTCGGGAGAACGTGCGCGGGGCCGATTGCTTCATCATCCAGCCCACGAGCTACCCGGCGAACGATAATTTGATGGAACTGCTGTTGATGGTGGACGCGCTGCGGCGCGCCTCCGCCTGGCGGATCACGGCGGTGTTGCCTTATTTCGGCTACGGCCGCCAAGACCGCAAGGCCGAACCCCGGGTGCCGATTTCGGCCAAGCTCGTGTCCAACATTATCCGCGCCGCCGGCGTGGACCGCGTGCTGACGATGGACCTCCACGCCGGGCAGATCCAGGGCTTTTTTGACATCCCGGTGGACCATCTTTACGCCAACCCGGTGCTGGTGACTTACTTCCAAAAGAAAAAGGTCGCGTCCGACGAATGGGTGGTGGTCTCGCCCGACGCCGGCGGCGTGGAGCGGGCCCGGGCCTTCGCCAAGCGGCTCGAAACCGGCCTGGCCATCATCGACAAGCGCCGCCTCTCGCCCAAGGAAGCGGCGGTGATGCACGTGATCGGCGACGTGAAAGGAAAAAAGGCGCTCATCATCGACGATTTGGTGGACACGGGCGGCACGTTGGTCAAGGCCGCCCAGGCGCTCAAAGACGCCGGCGCGACTCAAATTTCCGCCGCGGCGGCGCACGGCGTGTTGGCGGGCCCGGCCATCGACCGGCTCAACGCCTCGCCCGTCGATGAGTTGGTCATCACCAACAGTATCCCTTTGAGCCACAAGGACGACCGGAAAATCAAAGTTTTGTCGGTGGCGGCGCTTCTGGCCGAGGCCATTCAGCGCATCCACGGCGAGAAGTCCATCAGCGAGATGTTCATCTGATTTAAATACAGAGAGGATAACGACCATGCAGACCATTGAATTGGGCGCCGACAAGCGCGACATCGCGACGAAGGGAACGCTACGGACGCTTCGCGTCGGCGGGAAAATCCCGGCCGTCGTCTACGGCGGTAAAAAAGAGCCCGCCAGCCTCCTCATCGACGGGAAAAAATTGATCCAAGTGCTCAAGGGCCACGGCATGAACGTGCTCGTGAACCTCAAAGTGGGCGCCGGGGCCGAAGTCGTCCTGTTGAAAGACCTTCAACGCGACGTCTTGACCCACGAAATCATCCACGTCGACTTCCAACGCATCTCCATGACCCAAAAGCTCGACGTCAACATCCCGATCCACATCAAGGGCGAAGCCCCCGGCGTCAAAATGGGCGGCGGCATCATGGAACACATTCTCCGCGACCTGCGCGTTCGCTGCTTGCCCGCCGACATCCCCGACGGGATCAACCTGGACGTCGGCGCCCTGCAACTCAACCAAGGCCTCAAGGTGAAGGACATCGTCCTTCCCTCGGGCGTCGAAGTGTTGAACGAGGCCGAGGCGCTGGTCGTCAACATCGTGGCCCCCGCCGCCGAAGAGGTGGCGACGCCCGCGACGGCCGCCGCCGGACCGGCGGAGCCCGAAGTCATCGCCAAGGGCAAGAAACCGGAAGAGGGCGAAGAAGGCGCCGCCGCCCCCGCGGCCGGTGCAAAAGCGCCCGCCGCCGGCGCCGCGAAGGCACCCGCCGCGCCCGCCGCCAAGAAATAGAGGGCGGAACTCTCCGTGGACCCCCGCCTGGTGGTCGGTTTGGGGAACGACGAAAAGAAGTACGACCACACGCCCCACAACATCGGGTTTTTGACGCTCGACGCCTTGGCCAAGCGGCTGAAGTTGTCCTGGAAGGACGAAAAGGACAAAGTTCACGCCGCGGCCAAGGCGGACGTGCGCTTCATCAAGCCCCGCTCCCTTATGAATGTTTCTGGCGAGAGCGTTGTCTGGGCGAGCGCCTGGTGGCACATCCCGCCCGCCGAAATCCTTGTCGTGTGCGACGACTTCGCCCTGCCCTGGGGCCGTCTGCGCATCCGCCGCAAGGGCAGTTCCGGCGGGCACAACGGCCTCGACTCCGTCCTGAAATCCTTTTCCACCGAAGACATCGCCCGCCTGCGGGTGGGCGTGGGTCCCGTGCCCGAAAAAATGGACGCGAAGGATTACGTCCTCCGCGCCCAACCGGCCGACCGCCTGCACGAGCTGGCGGACCGCGCGGCGGACGCCCTGACGGCCATCCTCACCGAGGGTTTTGACTCCGCCATGAACCACTTCAACGGAATCGGAGTTTAAAAGACTTAACTAGCAGTCGTTGACTTAGAGTGCTAGTTATGGTAGATTAATGTCACGTTGTCCTTTTTAAGGAGGCCACCGTGTCAGAAAAATACACCCTCAAAAGCCAAGAAGTCCTTCAGGAAACCCAAAGCCTCGCCCTGCGTCGCAGCCACCAGCAGGTGGATTCCGCCCATTTGGGTTTGGCTCTTTTGACGGTGGAGGGGAACATCGTCCCCGAAATCCTGCAAAAAGCCGGCGTGCCGATCGCCAAAGCCCGAGCCTATTTCGAAGGCAGGCTCGACCGCCTGCCGGTGGTGAAGGGCAACGCGCAGTTGGCCGCCACCGCCCCCTTTCGCGATGTCCTGGTTCAGGCGGAGCAGGAAGCCAAAACCCTCCGCGACGATTTCATCTCCCCCGAACATTTCTTCCTGGCGCTCTTGGCCTCGGACGGCGATTTCTCCAAAACGGCGGGCCTCACCCACGACCAAGCCTTGCAGGCCATGTCGGGGATTCGCGGGTCCCACCGCGTGACCGACGAAAACCCCGAAGCCAAATACCAAGCCCTGGAAAAATACGGCCGCGACCTCACCGAGGCCGCCCGGCAGGGCAAGCTGGACCCGGTCATCGGCCGGGACGAAGAGATCCGCCGGGTGGTGCAGGTGCTTTCCCGCCGCACCAAAAACAACCCCGTTTTGATCGGCGAACCGGGCGTGGGCAAAACCGCCATCGCCGAAGGGTTGGCCCAACGCGTGGTCTCGGGCGACGTGCCGGAGGGGCTCAAAGACAAAAAAGTCATTTCCCTCGACATGGGCGCCTTGATCGCCGGGGCCAAATACCGCGGGGAGTTCGAAGACCGCCTCAAGGCCGTCCTGAAGGAAGTCAAAGACGCCGGGGGGAACGTGGTGCTCTTCATCGACGAGCTTCACACCATCGTGGGCGCCGGCGCCACCGAGGGGGCCATGGACGCGGCCAACCTCTTGAAGCCCATGTTGGCCCGGGGGGAACTGCGCTGCGTGGGCGCCACCACCCTGGACGAATACAAAAAGCACATCGAAAAAGACGCCGCCCTGGAGCGACGCTTTCAACCCGTCACCGTGGGCGAACCCACGGTGGAGCAAACCATCGCCATTTTGCGCGGTCTCAAAGAGAAATACGAAGTTCATCACGGTGTCCGCATCAAAGACGGCGCGTTGGTGGCCGCCGCCACGCTCTCCCACCGCTACATCGCCGACCGCTTTTTGCCGGACAAAGCCATCGACCTGGTGGACGAAGCCTCCAGCCGCCTGCGCATGGAAATCGATTCCATGCCCGTGGAGCTCGACGAGGTGGAGCGCAAACTCCGCCAACTGGAAATCGAAAAGCGCGCCCTGCAAAAGGAGTCTGACGCCCCCAGCAAGGAACGCCTGGACAAACTCGAGAAAGACATGGCCGAACTCAAAAAGAGTTCCGAGGGCATGAAAAAACAGTGGGAAGTGGAAAAAGTCGCCGTGGCCCGCATTCGGGACATCAAGACAAAACTTGAAGATTTAAAGCTCGAAGAGCAAAAAGCCGAGCGGGCCGGGGACCTGGGCAAGGCCTCCGAACTTCGTTTTGGTCGCCGCCCCGCGTTGGAAAAAGAAATGAAAGAGGCCCAAGACCGTCTGGCCGGCGTGCAAAAAGACACCAAGATGCTCAAAGAAGAAGTGGACGAGGAAGACGTCGCCCAGGTGGTCGCCAAGTGGACGGGCATCCCCGTCACCAAAATGCTCCAGGGCGAAATGGCGAAACTTTTAAAGCTGGAAGACGAACTGCACCAACGCGTCATCGGGCAGAACGAAGCCGTGCAGGCCGTGGCCGACGCCATCCGCCGATCCCGCTCCGGCCTGGGCGACCCCAACCGCCCCCTGGGTTCTTTCCTGTTCCTGGGCCCCACGGGCGTGGGGAAAACCGAATTGGCCCGGGCCCTGGCGGAGTTCCTATTCGACGACGAGCGGGCCATGGTCCGCATCGACATGAGCGAGTATATGGAAAAGCACGCGGTCTCCCGCCTCATCGGGGCACCCCCGGGCTACGTGGGCTTTGAAGAAGGCGGCCAACTGACCGAAGCCGTCCGCCGCCGCCCCTACGCCGTGCTTCTCTTGGACGAAGTGGAAAAGGCCCACCCGGACGTGTTTAACGTGTTGCTCCAGATCCTGGACGACGGTCGCCTCACCGACGGCCAAGGCCGGACGGTGGACTTCAAAAATGCCGTCATCATCATGACCAGCAACATCGGCAGCCAGTTCCTGCTGGAAGCCAAGTCGGACAAGGACGTCCGCACCCAAGTGATGGCCGCGCTCAAGGCCCACTTCCGCCCCGAGTTCTTGAACCGGGTGGACGAAACCCTCATCTTCCACCGCCTGTCAGAAAAAGAGATCGCCAAGATCGTGGACATCCAATTGGTCGGCGTCCAGAAGCGCTTGGCGGAACGAAAGCTGACGCTGAGACTGACCGAGGCCGCTAAAGCGGCCCTGGCCAAGGTCGGCTACGACCCCGACTACGGCGCCCGGCCTTTGAAGAGGGCCATTCAAAAGGAGATCGTGGACCCCTTGGCCAAGAAGCTTTTGGCAGGGGACTTCGAAGAAGGCGACGCCATTGAACTGGACGCCCTAGCCACAGGCCACCTCTTTTTTAAAAAGGCCGCGCCAAAGACGAAAAGCAAATCGTGATGAATGCTCTTCCGTGCCGGCGACCGTTTCCAACCCATGCCTGATTTCCCAGTCAGTCCCAGTAAATGGAAAGCATTGGAAGCCCGTCTGGTGGGATTAGGGATCCATGAGCGTGATTTAGACGAGCAATTTGTTCGCTCGGGGGGGCATGGGGGGCAGAATGTGAACAAGGTCTCCACCTGCGTTCTATTGGTCCACCGTCCCTCGGGGACCGCCGTGCGCTGCCAAGAAGAGCGATCCCAGGGGTTGAACCGCTATTTGGCCCGTCAACGATTGGCGGAAAGAATCGAGGAGAAACTCCTCGGCGCTAAGAGCGCGAAACAACAAGAGATCGAAAAGATTCGACGCCAAAAGCGCCGCCGCGGCCGCCGCGCCAAAAACAAAATGCTGCAAGACAAACACCATCAGGGTCAGCTTAAAGCCAACCGCCGCTCTCCCCTCGTCGATTCGGATTAATCGACGACCCGCCAACCGATTCTTCTTGCTTCACGGAAAGGTCGGGATGTAAACTTACCCAGCAACACAGCTGTCCGCGGAAACAATGCCGCTGGGTCGTCATTCCCGAACGGTTTTGTCGGGAATCCAGTTTAAAGCTGGATTCCGGCCAAGAACACGCCGGAATGACGTCCAAGACCGTGTCTTCCGTCGATGTTTAACCGGACATCTGTGACCCAACAATGAAAAACACATCGGCGCGTTTCCCGACGTCTAAATGTTTCGCCCTGGGGCTGTCCCTCACCATCGGCGGGATGATGTCTGTTCACGCCGGGTGGATTCCCACGCGACGGCCCACTCCCCCGGTGAAAGAAAGTGGGCACATGATTTTGCCGTTCTTTTTCGACGTGCCGGGCATCGGGGCCGGCTACGGGCTGATTGGGGATTTGACCAACGCCTTCGGCACCAAGGCCGATTTGGTGGGCGCGTTTTTTTGGGGCGACGCCAAGGGCCAGGCCCTCGCCCTCTACGATTACGATTTGATTCCCGATCGGCTTGAGGTGAACGTGCAGGGGTTCCACTTGCAGGACACCACCTTCCCCTCCTATTTCCAGCGCGGCACCGATTCCCCGAAAGACAACTATATCCTGTCCGAAATGCCCTCCGATTGGATTGGGGTGCTGAGCCTCACGGCGTCTTTTTGGGAACGACGTCTGCAAAGCGTTTGGGGGATTTCCCGCGACCGTTACACCGTGAGCGCCTTGCGCGACCACGGGGGAAACGTGATTCTGCGCGCGCGCAACCCCACCCCGATCAGGATCGACTCCGCCAAGTGGGGGCTCCGGGTGGATTTGACCGACGACGAACAAAACCCCCACAAGGGCCTTTTGGTGGAGCCCAGCGTGACGCACACCCCGCGCTATCGGTTGGCCCCGGCCACCCTCAACGCCGACCTGAGCGTTTCGGGCTACGTGCCCGTGGGGCGCGGCAACGTGTGGGTGGTAAACGCCTTTCGATCGGACGTCCACACGCGCAAAAAAGGGGTCAGCGACCTTGCGGCCGTGGGCCGGGAAGCGGGTTTTGATTGTTCCTCGTTGTCCGACCCGGGGGATCAGGCCGTGTGCCAAGACTATCTCCAAAGCCTCGCCGACGCCAACGAGCACGGGTCGGCCACTCCCCTGGGGGGGACGTCGCGCCTGCGGTCTTTTGTGGACGGGCGTTTCCAAGGGGCGCACACCGAGTTCCTTGGAACCGAATGGCGGTGGAATTTGTCGCGTGACGTGCGGGCCTTCGACGTCGGCGTCATGAAAGACGTTCGGACCGCTTTTCAAATCGCCTTTTTTTACGAGTTGGGAACGGTCGCGGACCACCGCCGGGATTTGTGGGAATCCACGCGCTTCACCTACGGGGCGGGGCTGCGGTTGGTCACCGCGTCGGGGTTCGCCTATCGGCTGGACTTCGCCCAGGGCAAGGAAGGTTTTGAGCCGGTGATCTTTTTCCAATACCCATGGTGAAGAGGGCGAATGAATATTCCGTTTGAAGGAGGCTGCGCCTGCGGGGCTGTGCGCTATCGCTGCGAGGCCGCGCCGCTCCGCATGTTCAAGTGCCATTGCCGAGACTGCCAAAAAGCCGTGGGCGGCCCCTTTGTGGCGGCGTTACTGGTCCCGATAAAAAGTTTTCGGTTCACAAAAGGAACCCCGAGCACGTACGCCGTGCCGAGCGCCCGGGGCGGCACCAACACCCGAAGCTTTTGCGGTGTTTGCGGTTCGCGCCTCACGGGTGGCCAGCGGGGGCACCTGTGGCCCTTCATTGGTATTACCGCGACGAGCTTGGACGACCCGTCGGTGTTTAAAAACGAAATGCACCTTTTTGTGTCCCAGGCCCAACCCTGGGACGTCATTGGCGACGACCTCCCTCAGCACGCCACCTACCCGCCCGACCCGCCGAAAATAAACCGCTAGGGTCTTCGCGCCACGCACACCGCGAGCCGGACGTCGGTGGGGTAGCCACCGCTTTCCGATTCCGCGATGCCGCACATCAAATACATGAGCTCCCCTTGGGGGACGCGCGCGATATTGGCTTCGCCCATGAGCACCAGCCGGCCGGAATAGGGCGGCGCGGTGGTGCCCGTGACCACCGGGCGGATGTTGCCGTAGTCGCCGTTGCCTTGGCGGTCCGCCGTGAAAACCCCGTAGAATCCATTCCGAACGCTGGTGAAATAAATTTCTTGCTGATCCGGGGAGACGAACGGTTGGGCGTCGTCGCCGCCCGCCAGGCCGGGGACGGGCTCGATGGGCGTGGGGGGGCCGCTCGGGGGAAAGTGGGTGCGAAAGAGACGATGCGCCGATCCGCAGCTCGTCGCCGCGTTGTCGACGCGGGTGGACTCAAAATAGAACGTCGTTCCGCTTTGCAGGTCCCCGACGACAAAACCGTTGTCGTCGTCGCAAGCGCTGTTCACGTCGGGCACGGCGGCGGGGGTCGACCACCCGGCGGCGGTCTTCGAGGAATAATAGACCGCGCGTGGCAATCCCGTGGGAAAGCGGGAAAACACGAGCAGGTCTTCATTTAGATTCACCGCGGCGGAGGCCTCGGACAAAGAGGGGTCGCCATTGACGGGGTGAAAGGTTTGGGCCCAGCCCTGGGAGGTTAAATCCGCCTGAAAAATTTTAAAGGCGTCGCCCGTCATGCCGGGGCGGGATGGCCCGGTGGGAACCAGTTGGACGCCCCCGCCGGTGGGCGTGGAGACCGACAAATAAAATTGCCAAAAATCGTATCGGGCGTAGCCGTAATAGAGCCGCCGGCCGTCGCGCGTGACCATCACGGAGTCGGTCCACCCGCCGCTCACGTTCACGGGGGTGGGTAATTCGCGCAAGTCGCGCCAGCCGTCGTGCAGCGTCGCCCCTTGAATGCGGGCGCCGAGCGGCGCGTTCCAGGGATCCATCAATTGAGCGGTCCGTTCGCGGGACACCTCGGCGGCGCGCTTTTTGACGGCCCGCGCCGTGCCCAGGTGCAGGGCCCAGGCGCCGCCGCCCAGGGCCAGGACGGCCGTGGCAAGAAGGGCGCGCCTCACCGGCCGCCCCAATACCAACCGATCCCCGCGTTGGCCACAAATTCCAGTCCCCGGTTGGCGACCTCCCCGGTGGATTCGGCCAGATCAAGGTACGCGGGCCCCGCGTCGATCTCCAGCGCCAAGCGGGGCGTGATGAAATGAATCAGTCCCACGGAGGCCCCCGCGGTCCACCCCCGGCCTTGGATGTCGTCCACGTCGAAAGTCACGAGGTTTTCTTCAAGGGCGAAAAAGAAATTCGTTCGCGGCGCGCCGGGGTTAAAAAAGCGGCGTTGCCGCAAGCCGTAGACCCACACCCCCGATTGCCTTTGCACTTGTGCTCCGACCGACCACCGGGGACCGACCATGAAATTGGCCGTGATCCCGTTGGAGAGGATTCCCACGGATTTCCCTCCGGGGCGAACCTGGGCCCGGGCCGTTCCTCCCAGGCTCATCGACAGGGGAAAAAAGGCGAGTAAGAAAATCCTGCGGCGAAGGTTTTTCATGGGGTTTTGTGAACAGCCATTATACCCCGAAACCCGATGGCCCGGATTTTAAAATCAGTTTTTAGCAGCGAAGGGATATCCGCTATAATTGCCAGGTTTATGAATAGATTAGCCGCTTTCCTCTTAGTCGGCGTTTCTCTGACGGCCGCGCCCTTGTCGGCCAAAACCGCCAAGGGCGATTCCGACATTGCCCGGGCGCGGGACGCCGCGGGGGCGGGCGCCCGCTTTGACCGCCTTGAAACCGTCGCCGCCCAGGCGAATCTGGTTTACGCCTCCACCGCCGGGGTCGTCCATCAACCTTTTGCCATCGAAGCCCGCCGTTTGCCTTCCGGGGAGTGGTCGGTCCATGAGCGGATGGGCGATCGGGACGCCCTGTGGTCCGCACCCGGGATGTTTTATCGGCCTTCCGCGATGAACGAGACCGACCGCGCCCGGGAACGGTTTTTCCTTTTGCTCGCCCCGGACCATTTGGCCCGGGCGGTCGCGGGAGCGCCCTACGTGGGCCTCGGGCATTTCCAAGGGCGGTTGTGCCGGCGGTTGGAAATCAAGAATCCGTCGGTTGCGGAGTCTTGGACGGTCTATTTGGACACGGACACCCATCGCCTTCGCGGGTTGCGCGCGGCGGGCGGCGAGGCGTGGCTGTTGGAAGAGGAGGAGCTGTTCCAAAACCAATTTTCGCTGGCCACGCGATGGATCCGTTTTTCCCCCGAGGGGGAGAAGATGGAAATCGTTCAGCTGATGGCCTTGGCGTTTAACGTGTTTTTAACCGATTTTAAAGGCGCGGCCCCGGCCGAACCGTTGGCCGCGCCGATCTCAGGAGACAAACGATGATGCAAGAACGAATGATTTGCCGCAACGCCGGCTCGATGTTGGACGGGCGGTTTACGCTCAAAGGCTCCGAAAGCCATTACGCGCCGGATCGCGCCTGCGACACCGAACACATCCGATTGAACGTCCGCCTGGATTTTTCGGCCAAGTCCCTCGCCGGGACCTGCGACACCGCGCTCCGCGCCATCGCCGACAAGGCCGAAACCATGGTGTTCGACGCGGTGGGGTTTCGGATTTCCAAAGTTCGCGTCGATGGAAAAACGGCGACGTTTGACTACGACAAAACGAAGCTGACCGTGCGCTTTCCACGCCCCCTGCGCGCCGGGCAGCGGGCCGTCGTGTCGGTCGACTACAAAGTCGTCCGACCGCCTTTGGGGCTCCACTTCATCGGCCCGGATCGCGGCTATCCCGGCAAACCGCGCCAAGCCTGGACCCAGGGGGAGGACGAATTCGCCCGCTACTGGTTCCCCTGCCACGACGCCCCGCACGACCGCACGACCACCGAAATGATCGTCCGCGTTCCCCGGGGGTTCACGGCCGTTTCAAACGGGCGCTTGGTGAAAAAAGCCAACACGGGCCGCGAGACCCTTTTCCATTGGAAGCAGGAGATCCCCCACGCCACCTATTTGGTCACCCTGGCCGTCGGCGAGTTCTCCGAGCTCAAAGACACCTGGCGCGGAAAGCCCGTCCAATATTTCGTGCCCAAGGGGTGCGAGGAAGACGCCCGGCGGGCCTTTGGAAAGACGCCGAAGATGATGGAGTTTTTCTCCCGCCAGATCGGCGTGCCCTACGCCTATCCCAAATACGCCCAGGTCGCGGCGTTGGATTTTATTTTCGGCGGGATGGAGAACACCAGCGCCACCACGCAGACGGCGCTCACCCTGCATGACGAACGCGCCCATTTGGATTTTTCCTCCGACCCGTTGGTGGCGCACGAGTTGGCCCACCAATGGTTCGGCGACCTGTTGACCTGCCGCGATTGGTCCCACGCGTGGCTCAACGAGAGTTTCGCCACCTATTTCGAGGCGCTGTTCACCGAATTCGACAAGGGCGGCGACGAATTCGCCCTGGAGCTCCACAACAACGGGGAAATCTATTTCGAAGAGGACCGCGACCACTATCGCCGGCCCATCTGCACGAAAGTGTATAAGCAGCCCTCGGACCTCTTCGACCGGCATCTTTATGAAAAAGGCTCGCGCGTGTTGCACATGCTGCGCTACCTCTTGGGCGACGCGGACTTCTGGAAATCCATGAACGCCTACGTGAGCGACAACCGGGGCCGCGTGGTGGAGACGCGCCAATTGCTCGACGCGATCGAAAAGGCCACGGGGAAAAACCTGTCGCGGTTCTTCGATCAGTGGATTTACGGCGCGGGACATCCCGAATACAAAGTGCGTTATTGGTGGGACCCGCGCTCCAAAGAGGCGGTCGTGCGGGTCATTCAATCCCAGGCGACGAACAACGAAACGGGGCTCTTCGCCCTCCCCGTCATTTTTTCCTTCCGCACCGCCAAAGGGGAGAAGCGTTTCACCGAGAATGTGGAAAAGCGCTCGCACCTGTTCCGTTTCAAGCTGGACGGCGAGCCGTCGTTGGTTCTGTTCGATCCGGACCATTGGATTCTGAAGAAGGTTGATTTCCCGAAGAGCGAAACCCAATGGATCGCGCAATTGACGTCGGATCCCTCGGTGCTGGGGCGGGCGGAGGCGGCGCGTTCCCTGGGAAAAATCGGCGGCCCGGCCGCCACGGCGGCCCTGGCGAAAGCCCTGCCGGAGGAAAAGTTTTGGCACGTGCAGAGCGAAATCGCCCAAGCTTTGGGACAGATCCGCACCCCCGCGGCCGTGGAAACACTGCTGCGGGCGCACCGGAGCGTCGAACACCCCAAAGCCCGACGGGGCATCATCGCGGCGTTGGGGGAAGTAAAGTCCCTGGAGGTTCGCGCGGCGTTGATGGAATCCGCCGGGGGGGAAAAAAGTTATTTCGCCCACGCCCAAACCCTGCGTTCCCTCGCCAAACAAGGTGACGCCGAAGTCCGGCCCGTGTTGGACCGCGCCCTGCGGGAGGAGTCGTGGAACGACGTGATTCGGTCCGGGGCGCTGGAGGCATTGACCGCACTCCGCCCGGAGGATTTGGTGGCCGTTTTGAAAAAGCACACCGCCTACGGGGTCCCTCACACCCGGCGCATGGCCGCCATCCGTTGTTTGGCCCAGGCGGGCACGGGGCGGGACGACGTCCGCAAGCATTTGCAGGATTTGCTGAAGGACGACTATCTCCTGGTTCAGTTGGCCGCGGTGCGGGCGCTGACGCAAATCGGCGACGAGCGGGCGATCCCCGCTTTGGAAGCGCTCACGCGCGGGCATCGCGACGGCCGGCTGATCCGCACCGCCGAAGAGTCCGTCACGAAGTTAAAAAAGAACATCGAGGACAAATGACGCGATGGCACGTGGTGCTGTCCGACCCGGCGGGCGTTGCGCCGGGGGCGCTGGCGCCTTGGTTCGCCGCGCGGAAAGCGCTCGCGCCCATCGACGCGCAGCGGGCGGCCCGGCACGCCTGGGGATTCCTGGCCGAAAACCTGACCGAGTCGGAAGCCCAGGCCGCCCGCGCCGACGCGGCGGCGATGGGGTTGCCCGCTGTGTGTTTGCCCGACGAGCGCCTGCGGCTTTTGCCCGACCCTTCCCCGGTGTCCGGCCTTCAAAAAGACGGGCCCGCCCTGCGCTGGACGAGCGGCGCGCCCCCGGCGCCTTTGTCGGCGGTCGACGCGGCGTCCATCCGTCTTTTGTCTTTTGCCTCCATTCGGCACGACGCCCTGGTCACAAAAGTGGTTAAAGAGCAGGCCTCGGGCGCGCGGCGCCTGGCGGGTTTGGGCATTATGTTGACCACGGGAATCCCCGTGGGAATGGGGGGGACGACCGACGTGGCGCGGACCGTCACCTCCACGGAATGGATCGTGTTTTTGGACGTTTTTGGCGAGGGGAACCGCTGGCGCGTGACGCCGGAGCGGTTTGATTTTTCCAGTCTGGGCGCGGAAAAAGGGGTGGGGGGGCCCGCGAACACGCGACGGCTTTTGGAGGCCTTGCGCGCGGCGGCGCCCGGCGCACTCATAAACCGCGGCGCCCGGACCTTCTTGGCGGGCCAGCCGCTGTCGGGGGCGGGTTACGACGATTTGGACGATGTGGAAAAGGAGAGCCGATGGCTTCTCGCGCTCGCGAAATAACCGACGCCGACCCAGACGCCGCCCGCGCCTTTTCCGTCAGCCAGGTCAATCAGGCCATCGGGGCGGCGCTCCAGGAGAGGTTCAGCGACGCCTTTTGGGTGGTCGGCGAGATTCAGGGCTACGACCGCGACGCGCTGAAATCGGGCCAACGCCGGTGGGGCCAGGTCTACTTCGAGCTCATTGAAAAAGAGACCGGGGCCGACACCGTCAAAGCGGGCATCAAGGCCTTGGTGTGGGGCGACGCGCACAACGCCATTCGAGCGAAATTGAAAGCGGCCGCGCCCGACCTGCGGGTGCAGGACGGCCTTCAGGTCAAGCTCCTTTGCCAGGTGGATTTTTATTGGCCCCGGGCGGGTTTGCAGTTGAAAGTGCTCGACGTGGACCCCCATTTCACGCTGGGGGACATGGAGCGCGCCCGCCGCGAACTGATCGAGAAGATGAAAGCCCAGGGGCTTTACGACCGGAACCGCGGGACCGACCTGCCCGCGGTGCCCCTCACGCTCGGTTTGATCACCTCCGACGGCAGCGCCGCCTATCACGATTTTGTGGAGGAACTGCGTTCCTCCGGCTACGCTTTTGAACTGCGGTTCGTGGACGCGCGCATGCAGGGGGGGGACACCGAGCGGGACGTCCCGACGGCTCTGGCGGCCCTGTCAGCGGATCCGGACATCGACGCCGTGGTGGTCATCCGCGGGGGCGGGTCGCGATCGGATTTGATTTGGTTCGACAAAGAAAAAATCGCGTTGGCCGTGTCGCGTTGTTCCAAACCCGTTTTGACGGGCATCGGACACGAAATCGACCTCTCGGTCGCGGATTTGGTGGCCCACACGTCCCGCAAGACCCCGACGGCCGTGGCGCAGTTCTTGATCGAACGCGCGCGCGATTTTGAGACGTCCCTGGCCGACGCCGCCCGACGGCTTGTGACGGGCGTTCGCGACCGCCTCCTGACCGAACGCACGACGTTGAACGACGCCGCCCGCACCTGGCGCGAAGCCACCGCCCGCTCGGTGTCCGCCTATCGGGAGGCGTTGGCGCGCGCCCAAGAGCGGTTGAAAGCCAACGCGCAGCGGGCGTTGGCCGTGGCGCGGGAGCGTTGGTTGGGTTTCCCCGGGCGCTTGCGCGTCGGCCAACGGGCGTATTTTCAAGCGTGGGCGGACAAATTGGCGTCTTACCAGAAGGAATGCGCTTGGCGCGATCCGCGGCGCTTGTTGGCCCAGGGGTACGGTTTGATCTACGCGGGGGGGAAGCTCGCGAAGCGCGTCGGCGACGTCCGTGTGGGGGAATTTATTGAAGCCCGTTTATCGGACGGATTGGTGACGGCCAACGTGTTGGCCCTCAAGAAGGAGAAACCATGAGCAAAAAATCGGAAACGTACGCCCAAGCCTACACCGAAGTGCAAAAGATTCTAGAGGGCCTCGATCAAGGCGACATCGACGTCGACGAGCTTTCGGAAAAAGTGAAGCGCGCCGCGGAATTGATCGACTTTTGCCAAAAGCGCCTGCGGGAAACGGAATTGCAGGTCAAGCGGGTTATGGAGAAGCTGGAAAAGACCGTCTCCGACGAATAAGACCGGATAAAAAAACAGCCCGGAAGGCGCGGCCTTCCGGGCTGTTTTTATTTGCAGGAACCGTTAAGCGATCTTGCCGACCTTCGGGGCGATCTTGTAGGCCGTCCAAACGAAGGCGACCGCGATGCCGGAAAACACGAGGAGACTGGCCGCGTTCATGGCGCTGTAGTGCGACGCCGCGAGCATGCCGACCAGCATGGGGCCGGAGAGGTAGGTGTTCACCTTGGAAAAGCGGGTCACCCGCCCTCGCAGGGCCGGCAATTCTTCGGGGGTCGCTTTCGCCACGCCGATGCCGAAGACGCGTTTTTGCGTGGGCCAGATCACAAACCAGACGTTGAACCACATGATCGACCCCAACAAAACGCCCAACAGGATCCAGGCCGCCCGGCCGGTGAGGCCTTCGGCGTCTTGGAAGAGGTTGGTGGGACCGCCGCCAACGCCCGGGGTGTACATGTAGACCATCGTGAAGAGAATCAGGCCGGTCACGAAGGTGAACATGGCGCCCCATCGGAACCACCACAACACGCGGGGAACCAAAAGAGGGTTAACCACTTTTTTGGTCGCGTCGTCCATCGCGGCCTGCAGCTGAATATTGACGAAGTTGAGGAAATACAAACTTCCCATCCAGAACAATCCGGCGAAGACGTGCAACCAACGGGTGAACAGGTGGAAGTTGCTAAAGAAATCAGACAGTGCCATGGGGCCTCCAGATATATTATAAACTAGTAATAATTTAACAATTCCGGAGGCGGCGCGCAACGTGATCAAGCTGGCCACCCTGTGCTATGTGCGGCGCGGGGGGAAAACCCTCATGCTTCATCGGGTGAAAAAACCCAACGATATTCATCAAGGCAAATGGAATGGTTTGGGCGGCAAGTTGTTGCCCGGGGAATCCCCGGAGGCGTGCGTCGTGCGCGAGGTGCGCGAGGAAAGCGGCCTTCGTTTGGTCGCCCCGCGGTTCCGGGGATTTCTCACCTTTCCGGGTTTTGACGGGGAAGACGATTGGTACGTGTGGGTGTTCACGGCCACTCGGTTCACGGGGCGCCTGATCGATTCGGCGGAGGGAGTCTTGCGGTGGGTCCCCGATCGCTCGATTTCCCGGTTGCCCTTGTGGGACGGGGACCGGATTTTTATGAAATGGCTCAATCGTCGGAAAACGTTTTTGGGCACCTTCGTTTATCGAAAAGGCCGTCTCGCCTCCCATCGGGGGATCTTTTCCTGAGAATCAAATGTGGGTTCGGCCCGCGAAATTTTTTCCTTTAAAGAGCGCGTGGGCCAGCGCCGGCAGCAGGACCAGCGCCGCCAGCATGTTGGCCACGAAGGTGAACGCAAAAAGAATTCCCATGTCGGCCTGGAGTTGCAATCCCGAGAAAACCCACACCCCGGTGCCCAGGGACAGGGTCCCGGCGGTGAAAAAGACGGCTTTTCCCGTGGAGCGCAGGGCTTTTCGATAGGCCGCGTCGACGTCCATCCCCTCCAACAAAAACTGTCGCATCGTTCCGTACATGTAAACGGCGTAGTCCATCCCCACCCCGGCCCCCACGGAAACGATGGGGAGGGTGGCCACCTTGAGGCCGATGCCCGTCAAGGCCATGAGCGCGTAGGAGAAAATAGACACAAGGGTGAGGGGCACCACGATGCACACCAAGGACTGCCACGAACGGTAAAACATAAAAATGATCAACAACGTCATGCCGTAAAACCACCCCAGCATGGGGGCCTGGGACTTTCGCAGAACGTCGTTGGTGGCCGCCTCGACGCCGATGTTGCCGCCGCCAATCCGTAGGCGGATGTCGTCCCGAGGGTGTTCCTGAATAAACGTTTCGACGGCGGCCACCACCCGGCGGATGGCCTTGGCGGTGTGGTCTTTAACGAAAACGTAGATGGGAAGGACCGTCCCGTCAAAATTGGCCAGTCCGGTGTCGCTCCCGGCGTCCCCCGTGGCGGTTTTTAAATTCTCCTCGTCGCTTGGCAGGGCGTACCACCTGGGGTTCCCTTCGTTGTAAACGGCGAAAGCACGTCGCGCCCACTTGGCGAGACTCACGGCGGTGAGAACGTCGGGTTGGGCGTCCAAATGGGCCGTCAAAGCGTCCACATGGCCCAGGAGGCGGGGATCGATGCAGGCGTCGGTGTCGCTTTCGGCGTAGACCACCAACACGTCGCCGCCCACCGCGAAGTGTTGACGGATGGACTCCACGTCTTTGTTGTAGCGGGCGGTGGGGCGCAACTCCGGGGCGCCGGCGTGGGTGTCCCCGATGGGCACGTCCTTGCCGATCCAAAGGGCGGCTCCCAGGGCGGCCGCCGTGATCCACAGCGTGGCCCGGGCACCGGTCGGCGTCGAGAAGAAATCCCAAAATTTCCACAGGGGGCTGTGGTTGTGATGCGGACTCGTTTGGCGCACGACGACGCCCCAGCGGGCGGGAAGGTAGGACAACAACACGGGCAACAAAAACAGATTGATGCACGCGATGGAAACGGCCCCGAGGTTGGCGCTCACGGCGATCTCCCGAACGACGGGAATGGGAATGAAGAGGATGGTGAGGAAGCCGATGTTGTCCGTGCCCAAAGCGATCATCCCCGGCGCGAACAATTTTTCAAAGCTCGATTGCGACGCGGCCCGCGGATCGTGGTTTTCGGCCCATTCCAGACGGAAGGAATTGATTTTCTGAATCGCGTGGCTCACGGCGATCGCAAAAATCAAGAAAACGATCACCACCGACATCGGGTCGAGACCGAAGCCGACCAGCTTCATGGAGCCCAAGAGCCAAATCACCGAGAGAACGGCGCAACCCACCGCCGTCAGGGTGAGGGCGGCCGATCGCGTGTAGGTGAACACCACCAGCAACGTGAGAAGAACGGTCAAACCAAAGAACGCCACCCCCATTTTCCCTTTGTCCTTGATTTCCCCGATCAGTTTCGGAAATCCCAAAATGTGAACCGTCACGCCGTCTTTTTCGTAGGGGGCGCGAATGGTTTCCTCCAACGCCCGCGCGACGGCGTAAACGTCGAGACGTCCCCCGGTGTCGGGGTCCTGTTCGGTCACCTCGGCCGTCACGAGGGCGGCGCGAAAGTCCTTAGAGACCAAGAGGCCCAATTGCCCGGATTTGATGATGTTTTCCTGAACGATCGCGAACTGTTCCGGGGTGGGAGAGAACTCGGAGGGGATGACCGTGCTCCCATCGAACCCGTCCTCCACGATTTCGACGTAACGTACCCCCGGGGAGAAAATGGATTTGACCCGGCTGGGGTCAATCCCTTTGATTCCCATGAGGTCTTCGGTGATTTTCTTCAGGGTGTCGAAAAACCCGGCGTTGAAGATGTCGCCGTTGTTGTTGATCACCGCCACCACAACCCGGTTGCCGCCGCCGAATTCCGGCGCGTGCTTAAGAAAAGTTTCGATATACGGGTGACGCGTGGGGATCATTTTGGTAAACGCCGCGTCGAGCCCCAACCGGGAAGCAAAGAACACCATGCCCGCCGTCGCCAGGAGGAAAAAGGCGATCACCGCGCGGCGGTGGGAAAAGAGGACGCCGCCGAGCCGCCGGCTGAGGGGGGGCGGGGCGTTCATGGTCGCGGCTCCTCCCGCAGGTCGTCGATGGCATAAAGCGCGGTCTCTCCGTCGGAAAAGACGAGCACGGATTCGGAATCCATCGACAATAAGCAATAGATGTCCCGGGTCACGGGCAACCGCCGGGCATTGGCTTTCCCCGCGCGGGGATCGACAAAGACCAGCGTCCCTCCGGCCCCCCCCAAGAGGATTTCATGGTGGCCCAGGGGGGTGGATCCATGCAGCGAACGTTCGGGCAGGCCGGCGAGGGGGCGCCAGACCCCGCCCGGGGACCGGTGGAACGCTCTGCCGCGAAGGCCGAAAAGGAGGAGCCCTCCGTCGTCGGTGGCGGCGGCGCCAAAGAAACTGCCGTTGGTGAGTTTTGTTTGGCGGTTCCACGTGCGGCCACGGTCGCGGGAGGCGTACAACGCGCCGGCTTCCCCCGCGGCCCAAAGCACACCCTGTCGATCGCGGACCAGGGCGAAGAGGTGCAGGTCGTCCTTGTCCCCGATGGGAACGGTGGCCCAGTGCGCCCCGCCATCCTCGGAGAGGAGCGCGGTTCCGTAGGCGCCCACGGCCCAGACACGGCGGGGATCAATCACGAGGAGGTCGAAAAGCGGCGCCCGTTCAGAGAAAAACGAATTCTGGCCCGCGGCGGGATCGGGCGCGGGGGGGCGACGAACGATGGTCCAGGAGGTTCCGGCGTCGGTGGATTTGAGGATGACCCCTTCGTGGCCGGCGGCCCAGCCCGTTCGGTCATCGGCGAAACGGACGGAGGTCAGGGTGACGTCGGTGGGGACCCCCGCGGGTGTCCAGACGGCCCCTTTGTCGTCGGAAAAACGGATCAAGCCCCGTTCCCCAACGACGACCACGCGGTCGCCCACCCGGGTCGCGGCCAAATAAACCGCCGGGTCGAGCGGGAGGGGAGCGTCGGACGCCGCCCCCCCGGCCGCTAAAAAAATGAAAAGCGCCGCCCCTTCGATGAACGGAAGGAGGCGGCGCTTTCTCATTAATGGAATTATCGAACGCCCGTGGTTCGCAACCCAGCGGGGGAGAACATGTCCTCGTTCAGGTCCGCTTTGTAATCATAGCGGGGATGCCCTTCCAGGACATACCGGCGGGAGGGCAGATCCAGAACAGTTTCCGCCACCGCCCAGAGGGATTGACGATCGTAAAACACGATCGTGTGGGCCTCGCTCACCCGCCAGAGGGCGTCGCGCTTGTCGTATTGGTCGGCCACCAAAATGTGCCACGAATCTTCGTCAATATAGAAGGTGCGGCGGCCGAAGATATTGTCTTTTCCTTTCTTCAGCTTTCCTTCCACCACCCACACCCGGTGAAGCTCGTACCGGAGCAAGTCCGGATTGGGATGCAGGGGTTTTAAGGTTTCTTTGTGGTTGTCGATGTTCGCGTAGAGTTTGTAGGAATTGTACGGAACATAGATTTCCTTTTTCCCCAGGAGCTCCCAATCATAACGGTCGGGAGACCCGTTGTACATGTCGTATTGGTCCATTGTGCGAAGCCCGTCCGCCGAGGGCGAGGGAGAATCGTAGGCGATGAACGGCGCTTTCCGCACCCGCCGCAGGCCCGGGGAATAGATCCACGCTCGACGAGGTTCGTTGACCTGATTGATGGGTTCGTGAACCATGGTGATAATTCCGGCGTGCCGGGCGGGGGATAAGAAGTTCTGTGTGAAGTAGAACGCGATATTGCGGCTCGCCGGCGAACGATCCCCCCGGGAGTAGGTCAGGTAAAAGCTCTCGATGATCTTGACAACCGAGAAGTTGCCGCCCGCCGTCACGGTCGATTCGTCGGTTTGGCGCACCACGCTTTCGCCTCGGTAATGGAGGATGTGGTTCCACAGGGCTTCCAATCCGCTCTTGGGGATGGGGAAGGGAGCCGTAATGAAGGCGTTGAGAACCCCGTTGCCGGCTTCCGCCAACGTCGCCTTGAGGGCGTTCTCCTTGGCGGCGGCGTTGATCGTCTCCGTGAAACCCGCCGACCGGCGGGAGGGGTACACGTGCATTTTGTACCCCGGGTACTTTTTGAAAAGTTCCCGTTGGCCGGGGGTCAGGCGGTCTTTGTGCTTGTCGACGTTGGCCGCGGTGATGGTGAAGAGCGGCCGGTCGTCGGCGTAGGGGTCGGCGTAGGCGTTGCCTTGCACCGCTTTTTGGGGAAGTCCGCCCGTCCAGGCCGGGATCATCCCGTCCGCGTTGGGGCCGCGTTCCGCGCCCAGGGGCGTGAGTTCCGTTCCCAATTTGTCCGCCTCCTGCGCGCTCACGGCCGCGCCGGCGGGGACGTACAGCGTGGCCGTCATCAGCGCGGCCAGCATCGTCGAAATCGATTTTTTCATGGCGATCTCCTCTTGTCCTTGCCTTAGAAGTAGTACTTCAGCGTGACGCTGGAGAAGTCCCGATCCGCGTCGGTGTTGTTGAGCGAGCTCGCGCCGAAATTGGCGGTGTACCCCACGTCCAAGGCCACCGAGTTCAAGTAGTTGAACGTCAGGGTTCCCCCGAGGGATTTGCGGCCTTCCAGGAAGTTGCCGCCCGCGGGCGAGATGCCGTCCACGTCGTGGGCGAAGGCGATCGTCGGCGTGACGCCGACGGGGCCCAAGAGGTTGTAGTAGCTGATCTGCAACCGCGCCTGGTACCCCCAGGCCGTTTTGGTGGGGGCCATGCCGCTGGCGTTGGATTCCAAGGCCGCCAGACCCGCGCCCGGTTCGGTCCAGAGGCGCGAGAGGGCCGCCTCCACAAGGAACTGGGCGTTGTCGGCGAAGAAAGGATTCGCCGAGGCGAAGTCCTTCACCAGTTGCAGGTCAAACTGGCCGGTTTTCAAGTCCGTGTAACCATGGACGTTCGCGGCCGCGTAAATCGGCGGCAGCATGGGCCCAATGGCGTTGGTGAAAACATCGGCCCCGGCCAATTGGGTGGGGTTGTTGTAACGATGGGCGTACTCAAATTGAAGACCCAGTCCCATAACATCGGTGTTCAATCCAACGCCCGCCATTTTGATGTCTTCGGGGTATTCCGCGTAAAAGCGCACCGCTCCCGGAATGAAGAAGGGGGGAACGCCGATCGGCGTCGATCCGTCCGTTTCTACGCTCAGAATCGGGGTCCGCGCATGGGTGTTGGTGTAATAAAGTCCCAGCTCCGTGCCGGACAGGAACGGCAACATATATTTGAGGGACACCCCGTATTCCCCGCCGTCGTCGGCCAACACATCCGCGCCGCGGGTGGCGGTGCCCACGGGGGTGGGAAAGCCTTCCACGCTCGGATCGCCGAGGGTGTCGTTGGTGCTGAAGAACGTGCCCGACGCTTCCAACTGGGTTTTCTTAAACTGAGAGTTGTAGAAGCCCTCGACGTTCATCCCTTTCAGAAGGCCGAGGGACAACCACGCCATGGGGGTGGGCAACATGGCTTCTTTGATTTCCGAACCCGGCTGCCTCAGATTGCGCAGGTCGAAGGCGTTGGCGGAGGCGATGCCGCCTTGGAAAAACAGGGCTTCGCCCCAGTTGACCACCTGGTTGCCGAGCTTCATCGACAGGGCCCGTTCGCCCAAGTCAAAGGTGGCGTGGGCGTAGGCGTCGAAGAGCTCGATGTCTTTGCCGATCTCGTCGCGCACTTCGGGCGTGAGGTTGGTGGCGGACTTTTTGCGGTCGGCGTTCAGAAAATCGTGGTACTCCGAAAACCGCACGAAGGCCCCGACGTTCTTGTACCCGAGCGCGATTTCGTGCGTGCCCTTGATGGTGCTGGCGACCGGTCCGCGTTTGTAGTTTTTGTCGCCTTCGTTCCCGGTGGGGTTGGCGGCGATGAGGTTTTGATCCTGTTCCGCGGTCCGCCAGATGGTGCCGAAGGAGAGGGTGGAGTCGATGTTGAGCTCCACGTCGCCGCGGCTGAGCTCGATGGCTTGGGCGGGAAACGCCGCGGCCAACGTCAAGGCCACGGCCAGCGCGCCCGCTCGGCCAGCGGAAGCAATTCCTGCGTTGTTAATTTTCATAGGTTGTCAGTCCTCCACACGGTTGAACACCGAACGATCAAGAGTCTTGAAAAGGATAAAGGGCAAAGAGGCCGCTGTCAAGGATCAATTGGGCGCGGCGGCGGCGCGGGCCCGCATGGCTTCCCGCAGGCGGTGGTGTTCCAATCGGTTGAGGGGATAACGCGCCATCAACGCGGCGGCGATGAGCAGCAGCAGCCCCATCCCCGGGCCGAACAGCGCGCGGAACCCCGTCATGGCTTCGTTCGACGGAGTCCCTCCCCGGTACCCCACCGCGGCGAGTCCCCAGCCCAGGAGAAGCACGCCCAGGGTGCGGGCGATTTTGTCCAACAACCCGAACAAACCAAAATGGATTCCGTCCCGGCGGCTGCCCGAGTGGTGTTCATCCCAGTCGATGGCGTCGGGCAACAGGGCCGAAGGGGCCACCCAGTGGGACGCCAGGCCGAACCCCACGACGCTCAACGAAATCCAGGCGACGGCGCCGCCCCCCGCGGGGGCGAACCAAAGGCTGGCCATGGCCGCGCCGGTCACGGCCAGACCCAGTGCGTAGGCACGTCCCTTGTCCCACCGACCGATGACCCACCTCCAGAAAGGAATGAAAAGCCCCACCAACCCCATCACGACCCCCATCGTTTTGGGGACCCCACCCGGATCCTTGAGCCAATGAACCACAAAGTACGGGAGGGCGGCGGTCATAAAGGTGAACGCCAGACGCGCGATCGACGCGCCGGCCAGCACCCAACGGAACGGCCGGTTTTGCAGGGGAAGAAAGAGAGTTTTGAAATCAACTTTTTCCCGGGGGGTGTGGACGGGGGGGTCGTGAAGCAGGAAGCCCGCCGCCAGCATGCCGACGGTGGCCAGGACGCCCAGGGCCACCCCCGCGCCCGCGAACCCCGCGCGGGCGTCGCCCCACCAGTGGGCCACGGCGGGGACCCCGGCGGCCCCGAGGAAATAGCCCACCAAGGCCCCGACGGAAGTCCAAGCGGCCAGGGTGGACCGCTCATCGTAATCCGTTGAAAGCGCCGCCACCAGGCTGTTGAGCGCCACGAGCGTGATTGTGAAGAACGTGTCGAAGAGGAGATAGGAAAGAAGAATCCACAGGAAGAGTTTCCACTCGACGAGCGCGGCCGGGGCCCACCACAGCAGCGCGCAGCTCACGCCCAAGGGGACGGCGCCGATCCGTAGATAAATACGTCGGCGTCCCCAACGCGAACGGGTGATGTCGGTCAGGTGCCCGGCCAGGGGGTCGTTCACCACGTCCCAGAACTGGCTGATCATCAACGCGGTGTTCATGATGTAGGGGGCGATCCCCAGGACGTCCGTGTAAAAAAAGAGGAGGTGGATGTTGAGGGCGCCGATGAGACCCACGGCGCCGGTGTTGGCGAGCGCCGCCACCGCCAGGGTCCGTCGGGACACCGCGGGGGAGCGCGGGGTCACGCGGGCGGGGATGTTCGCGCGTCGAGGAAATCCCGCACCTGTCGGCGGAGCAATTTCCCGAGGAAACTGCGCGGCAATTCGTCGAGCACAAGGATGTCTTCCGGGCGCTGCCAATCGGCGAGTCGCGCGGCGACGAACGCCCGCACATCCCGGCCCAGCGCCTCGCGGGGGGCTCCCCGGTGGTCCCGCCGAAGGGAGACCACGAGCGTGAGCCGCCCGGAGCGTCTGTTAAGCACGAGGGCGGCTTCTTTCACTGCCGGGTGGTCGTGGGCGGTTTCCTCCACCACCCGGGGGAAGAGCTTGCGACCATGGCGTTCAATGACGTCCTGTTCGCGATCCAATATGTGGAGATATCCTTCGGCATCGAAAAAGCCGTAGTCGCCCGTCCGTAAATAGTCGTTCACCAACACCCGGGCGTTTAAGTCGGCGCGATCCCAGTAGCCGGTGAACACGGTGGGACTCTTCACCCACACCAGGCCGGTTTCGCCCACGGGAAGGGGGCGGCCGTTTTCGTCTTCGATTTTGACCGACACGCCCCGGACGACGCGCCCGACGGAGGAAAGCACCGACCGCGGGGCGGGGCCTCCGTCTCGGGCATGCTCCTCCATGGAGAGGAACGTCACGGGCGGCAGGACTTCCGCCATCCCATACCCCTGTTGAAAAATGGGGCCAAAGCGGCGCACGGCTTCTTCCAATTTGGCGGCCGGCATGGGGGCCGTGCCGTAGATGATTTGAACCACCCGGCGCATGAACCCCAGTCGCGCGGGGGGGGCGTCGAGGAAATCGATCAACTGGCTGGGCGTCAAAAAGAGCCGCGTGGCCTTGAGGCTCTCAATGGCGTCGACGAGCGTGTCGAAGTCGTGCCCCGGGGCGAGCGCCAGGCGGCCCCCCGTGGTGAGCCAGGGAAAAATCAATCCGCTGCCGGCGCCGATGAGCGGAATGCCCGAGAGAAACGTTCCCGGTTGGGCGGCGGTGACTTTCAAATGGGGGATGAGCAGGCGCAACCCTTTGATGGACGCGCCCTGGGCCACGGGCAGGCATTTGGGCACCCCGCTGGTGCCCGAGGTGAACCCCATGCCGCAAAAATCGCCGGGTTTAAGATCGGGCTGCGGATCCAGGACGGGGGCGGCCTCCACCCGCGCCCGCAGGGCGGCGTCGACGGGGACGCACCGGGTGGCGAAATCGTCTCCGGCCAGGGCCGTCGCCGCGGCGGCGCCGGCCGTCGGGTCGTGCAGGAAAAGCGTCGGTCGGAAAACTTTCGCGGCGCCGACGATGAAGTCCGGGGACGAGAGTTCGTGGAAGAACGTCGTGACCGCCCCGGTCATGTAAAGGGCCAAATCGATTTCGATGAATTCCCAATCGTCTTTCAATTGCAGAAAGACCGGGCGGCCGGGGCCGACGCCCCATTCGGCCAGCAAGCCGCACCAGCGGCGGACGCGGTCGCCAAGTTCGTCGAACGTCATGGATCCCCGCGCCGACACCAGGGCGGGGCGGGGGCCGAAAAGGCGGAACGACCTTCGGATGATGTCGCGGGGGAGCGGGCATCGCCGCAGGATGAAGAGTACCGACTTTTGCCAAAACCACTCCCGGATATTCATTCGCGGGCGATGATTTGGCGCAGGACGGCCGGCAGCACGCCGCCGTGCGCGAGGTAGTCGATTTCCACCGGGGTGTCCGCCCGGGCGACGGTGTCGAAGGTCCGCGTCGTTCCATCGTCGCGGCGGACGGTGACGGTGATCTTTTTCTTGGGCGTCAACCCCTCGGCCACGCCCGCGATGTCGAAGGTTTCCCGGCCCGTGATCCCCAGGGTCTCCCGGTTTTCGCCCGGGAGGAATTGCAAGGGCAAGACACCCATGCCCACCAGGTTGGAGCGGTGGATGCGTTCGTAACTTTCGGCGATGACCGCCCGCACGCCCAGCAACCGGGGGCCTTTGGCGGCCCAGTCGCGGGAGGACCCCGACCCGTATTCTTTCCCGGCGACGATGATCAACGGCACGTTTTCTTTGGCGTAGCGTTCGGCGGCGTCGTAAATCGCCAGCCGCTCGTCGGAGGGGAGGTGGATCGTGACGCCCCCTTCGACCCCGGGCACCATCAGATTTTTCAACCGAATGTTGGCGAAGGTTCCCCGCGCCATGACCTCGTGGTTGCCGCGCCGCGCGCCGTAAGAATTGAAGTCCTTTTTGGCCACCCCGAGGCTCAGCAAGTAGCGTCCGGCGGGCGAGTCCGCGGCGATGGAGCCGGCCGGGGAAATGTGGTCGGTGGTGATGGAGTCCCCGAAGACCGCCAGCGCCCGGGCGCCGCGAACGTTCGACAGCCCCGGCGGTGTTTGGGACATGCCGTCGAAATAGGGGGGCTTTTTGATGTAGGTGGAACGGTCGTCCCAGGCGTAAAGATCCCCCGTCGGCACCGGCAAGGCGTTCCACGCGGCGTCGCCCTGGTTGACGGCGGCGTAGCGGGCGCGGAACATCTCGGGCCGCACGGCGGCGCGCAGGACGTCTTGGATTTCCGATTCGCTGGGCCAAATTTCCTTTAAATACACGGGGGACCCGTCGCGGCCTGTTCCCAGGGGTTCGCGGGTGAGGTCCACGTCGACGCGTCCAGCGAGCGCGTAGGCGACCACCAGGGGCGGCGACGCGAGATAATTGGCCTTCACGTGGGGGTTCACCCGGCCCTCGAAATTACGGTTTCCCGAAAGAACCGCGGCGGCGACCAAGGAGCCATCCTGGATGGCTTTCACCACCGGATCCGGCAAGGGGCCGCTGTTTCCGATGCAGGTGGTGCAACCATAACCCACGAGGTGAAAATTCAGCTTTTCCAAATACGGGGTCAAGCCCGCCGCGTTGAGGTAGTCCGTCACGACGCGGGAGCCCGGGGCGAGGCTGGTCTTCACCGTCGGGGAAACCCGGAGCCCCTTCTCCACGGCTTTCTTGGCCAAGAGCCCGGCCGCGATGAGCACGCTGGGGTTGGACGTGTTGGTGCAGCTGGTGATGGCGGCCAAGACCACCGCCCCGTGACCGATGTCGCCGGCGCCCGGGACGGACGCCTTTTTCGTCACGGTGTCGGCCGGGATTTCAAAACCCCGTTCTTTCACGGGCGCCGTCAGGGATTTGAGGAAGGCCGTTTTCGCCTCGGCGAGGGCGACGCGGTCCTGGGGGCGTTTGGGCCCGGCGATGGTCGGGACGATGGTCGACAGGTCGACTTCCAGGACATCGCTGTAGTGGGGTTCGGGCGCGTCCTCGCGGAAAACGCCCTGGGCCTTGGCGTAGACTTCCACGCGGCGCACGAGATCTTCGGACCGCCCCGTGAGGCGCAGATAGGCCAGGGTTTCCCGGTCGATCGGAAAGAACCCCATGGTCGCGCCGTATTCCGGGGCCATGTTGGCGATGGTGGCGCGGTCCGGCAGGGACAACTGATCGAGGCCGTCGCCGAAAAATTCAACAAATTTTCCGACGACATTCTTTTTGCGCAACAGGTGGGTCAAGGTGAGGACGGCGTCGGTCGCGGTGACGCCCTCGGGCCAGCGGCCCGTCAATCGGACGCCCAGCACCTCGGGGATCAGCATGGACGAGGGTTGGCCCAACATGGCCGCCTCCGCCTCGATCCCGCCCACGCCCCAGCCCAATACCCCCAGGCCGTTGATCATGGTGGTGTGGGAGTCGGTGCCGATAACGGTGTCGAAGAGCGCCAAGGGCACCTCGCCCGAGCGGTCGACCCGCACGACGTCGGCCAGGTGCTCGAGGTTGACTTGGTGAACGATGCCCATTTCGGGCGGGACGGCCCGAAAGTTGCTCAAGGCCTTTTGACCCCATTTCAAAAAGGCGTAGCGTTCTTTGTTGCGGGCGTATTCGAGCGCGGTGTTCTTCTCGAAGGCGTCCGGCGCGCCGAAAGCGTCGACCTGGACCGAATGGTCGATCACGAGATCGACGGGGAAAAGAGGGTTGATGCGTTTGGGGTCCCGGCCGAAAGCGCGGGCGGCGTCGCGCAGGGCCGCCATGTCGACCACCACGGGCACGCCGGTGAAGTCTTGCAACAGGACGCGCGCGGGGATGAAAGGGATTTCCTTTTCGGGAAGATTCGTGGGCGTCCAGGCGGCCAGGGCCCGCACGTCGTCCGCGGTGACCAATCGGCCGTCTTCCAGCCGAAGCAAGTTTTCCAGCAAGACCCGGATCGAGACCGGGAGACGCGTCAAGTCCCGGTTCAGGGCCTGGCCCAGCGCGGGCAGCGAGAAATAATGGAGCCCCGCCTCCAAAGGACGGCGGGTGTTAAAGCTGTTGCGTTGCGATGTCATGGAAACCTCACGGTTTTTGAAGTATAGATGGGCATTCTATAAAAATCACCGACCACTTTTTTTTGTTACAAGAAGTTTACATGGACTTAAGGCGATCTTACGCGGGCGTTATCCATAATCAAAGCGTGTTCAACACGGCAGGGGAGGATTCCATGATTCATCGCACAAAACATAAACCCGTATGGACGGCGTTGGCCGTCGGATTCACATTCCTTTTTACCACCGTCGCGGCCCCCGTGGCGGAAGCCAATTTTTGGGAACAGCGCCGGGACGCCTCCCGGCGCGCGAACGGCAAAGCGTCGAGCGCCTCCCCGCTCTACGCGAGCCTTCCCGCGTCCTTGGGCGACATTGACCGCGTCCTCCCCGCGGTCAATGGCGCCTTGGGCAACGCTTTGCGGGCGCAGCCGCCCGCGGAGTTGAACGGCGTCGAAACCCCCGCCGACCGTCGGGCGGCTCAACTGCCGACGTGGTTGCGGGGCCTGCCGAACGCGGCGGGCGAAATCCGCCGGGTCAACCTGGCTCAAAACGCCGACACCGCGCCGGTCGCCGTCCTGATTCAAGACGTGCACGACGTCTATTCGGCTCAAACCAACATCGCGCGCATCCTCGACCACATTCAAACCGCGGCCGCCAAGGCGAAGGCCGGGGCCGTTCTCGTGGGCGTGGAAGGGGCGCACGGTCCTTTTAACGTCAAGGAATACCGCGACCAAAAAAGCCTGCCGGGCTACGATCTGGCCGCCCAATTGCTCTTGAAAACCAATTTGATCGCCGGGCCGGAATATTTGGCCTTCACCGCGAATGAGGAACCGGCTTTGTGGGGCGTGGAAACCCCGGCCGATTACGTGGAAAACGTGGAGGCCTACCGGGCCGCCCGCCCCGCCCAGGAAGCCGCCGCGCGCGCTCTGGACGCCGTGGAAACCGCTTGGAATAAAAAAGCCGCCGACGTCCTGTCTCCCGGGTTGCGATCGCTCAATCAGACCCTCGCGTCCTACGCCGAGGGGAAAGCGTCGTTGATCCAGTTGATGAACGTCCTGGGCGAATCGCCCGCGGCGGCGGCGCTCGCCGAAGTGCGGAAGCTCAACCGGGCACTGGACCTGGAGTCCAAAATTGATTTTCAACGGGTGGAGAAAGAGCGCGCGGGCCTCATCGAGGTGTTGGTCCGCAAGTTGGATTCCGCCGCGGTGGAAAGCCTTATCGCCGCCTCCTTGAATTATCGGGCGGGCCGGATCGGTTTCGGCGCTTACAACCGCGAACTGCAGGCGCTGGTGAAGGCCCACGGCATTTCCTGGGCCAATTACACGGCGTTTGATCGCTACGTGCAATACGTTCTGACCGCCGAGGACATCGACAAGTTTCGCTTGTTCGACGAGATCGACACCTTGAAAAAGGGCGCCGTGGCCGCCGCCGTGAAGACCCCGGCGGAAAAAGCGCTGATGGATTTGGCCGAGGATCTTCGCCTCGCCCACCGGTTGATCCGGCAGGAGTTCGGTCCCGCCGAATGGCGGCTGTACACGGAGCACCGCAAAACGGCCCCCGCGCTCAACGACCGCGTGGCGGCGGTCCTCGGGGCGTCCGCCCCGGCCGCGCCCTCCGTCCAGGAGATGGCCCGGTTTGAACGATTTTACACGGCCGCCGAACGGCGCAACGATTCCTTGACGGCGAATTTGAAAGCCCGCGCCGAGCGGATGAAAGCCGGGGTTTTGACCCTGGTTGCCGGCGGGTTCCACACGAGCGAGTTGGAACACCGATTGGCCAAAGAGGGTTTCTCGGTCGTGACCATCACCCCCCAAATCGGCGACGTGCCCTCGGGAACGAAGTACCTCGATATCTTCATGGTGAAGAACGTTCCGATCGAAGAATATCTGGCCGGCGACGCCCTTTACCTCTCGCCGCCGCACGCCACGACCGCGGTGCCGATGCCCGGACTGAAAGACAATCCCAAAACGCCCGACGCGGTCCGCCGGGGCATGGCCGCGGCGATGTTGGCCCTCACCGCGATGCTCGCGGGTTTGCCCGCCGCTAAGGAATATCAGCAAAAACATTTCAGCAATATCGACGTGACCTTGGACGTGAACCCGGTCAGCGGGTTGCCGCGCGTTCACGCCGAAGGCGGCCCCACCGTTTACGGCCGCATCGGCGCGTTGCCCTACGACGGGACCCCCAAAGGGGTTGAGCTCGTTTCCGAGGGGGACACGCAGGAATCCCGCGTCGGTTTGATGTACACGGCCGACAACGTCGCCCGCGAACGGACCGGCCTGGTGGCCGTCTTGGCCACGTTCCTCTTTCTCACCGCCCCCGCGATGGTGAAGTCCTTGGGCCAGCGGGCGACCGGTTTCGGTCGCGGCGTTCGTTCGGCCACGGCCCAGAGCGGCCCGCTCCTGGCGAAAGTGTTCGTGGGGGTCTTGGGTGTGTTCGGCGCTTCGTCGGCTCAGGCGGGCACCGGCGCGGTCGTGGGGCTTTCGATGGCGGCTTTTGTCGGCGTCGTGGCCGTTGCCGCCTTGGCCGTGGCCGGCGTTGTGCTCGTGGTCCGCGCCTTGAGCCGTCCCAAAGCGTCGGTCGAAACCATTGAGGGCTCCGACCTCGACACCGTCATCGCTTTCGGGACGTCCGGTTGGCGGGGCGTCACCCGGCCGGGCGAATTTTCCACACAAAACGTTCGTCGCTTGGCCCAGGCCATCGCGGCCAAAGCCCAGCAAGACGGCCTGAAACGCGTGGTGGTGGGTTACGACGCCCGCCCGGGCGCGCCGGCTTTTGCCCGCGACATCGCCACCGTGTTGGCCGCCAATGGGTTGGACGCGGTGCTGGCCGACCAGGTCAACCCCACGCCCGTGATGGCCGAACTCACCCGGCCCGGAATCAAAAACCGATTCGATTTGGCGGTGATGTTGACCGCCAGCCACAACGACAAATTGGCGTTCGACAAAGCCACGGGGGAACAGTTCACCTGGTTGGGCGTGAAAGTTCTGCGGGACGGCATCCCCGCGGACGACGCCTTTACCAAAGGCATCGCCACCCTTGCTAACGACCCCACCCGGAATGCCTCTTACCAATGGACCGCCGATTACACCCCCACGACATTGGACGCCAACCAAGCGGGGCTGGACCGATTGCGCCGGGCCTTCGGCCTGGTTTCCGCCCCATGGGTGAAGCCGCTCCAGGGAAAAATTATCGTTGACCCGATGTTCGGCGGCACGGTCAACAGCGTCGAAATTTTGAAGGAACTGGGTCTCGCCGCGGAGACCGTCAATCAGAAGCCCATGGGCGAGGCCGCCCCGGATTTCGCTCAAATGGGCACCGGCCAGGTGGTCCCCTGGGGCCCCGACCCGAGCCAAGCGCATTTTGTCCAAGAAACCATCGAAAAACTGAAGCCCGGTCAGTGGGGGTTCTTTATCGACGGCGACGGCGACCGACTGGTCGTTGCCGAAAAGACGACGGACGCGGATGCCGCGTTTATCAGTCCGAACGATTTGTCCTTGATTTTTGCCCATTACCTTATGGAGAAAGGCCTGCACGGCACGGAAGGCAAACCATCGCTCGTGCGCACCGCCCCCACCACCCGCTGGTTGGACCGGCTGGCTCGCGCCAAGGGCCTGGCGGTGGTGGACACCCCCGTGGGATCGAAACACTTCGGCACCGAAATGGACAGTTTGGTGGTCGCCGCCGAGGAAAGCGGCCACGTGTTCTTCCGGTTGAACGGCGAAGTCTTCGCCGATTCGGCCATGGCGGAAGCGCTTTTGTCGGTCCGCATTCTGGCGGAGCACGGAAGCATGGGGGCTTACCTCCAACGAATCAAAGATGAGATCAAGGCCTACGAATCCCAAAACGGCATTGAGCCCGTGGAATTGGCCTACAGCCGGACGAAATTCACCGCGAAAAGCGACGCCGACGCGGCGAGCATTTTGACCATGAAGGACGTCGCCAACGAAGGGGCCTTCCGCGCGGCCCTCGGGGCGGCCATGGCGGCGGAGCCGCTTCTGGCGGGCAAGGCGATCCGCGAGATCGTCCGCGCCTCCGCCAAGGGCACCGCGCTGGACAAAGACGGTCTGTTGGTCGAATTCGCCGATGGGACCTGGATGATGTGGCGCAAGTCCGGCACCGAGCCCGCTTTCCGGATTTACGCGGAGCAAAATTCCGCCGACGTCGCGGCCGCCATGGACCGCGCCACGTCGCGGGTCATGACGCAAGCCGCGGAGGGCCCGTTGGCCGCGGCCGCGCCCACGTCGGGGATCTCGGAAGGCGTGTTGCAGCGCGGGGCCGCCTACCGCGACGGCCGCCTGACCACCGACCCCGTGCGCCAACCGTTCCGACCGAGCGTGGAGGCCGACGTGCCGCTGATCGCCGCGATGAACGCGGAGGATCGAGCCCGTTATATGAAAGCCGCCGTGGGGGTTTTGTTGGACGGGAACGTGAATTTCTCGGTTCTGGCGGCCGGGGCCGCCAGCCGCATGAACGCCAAAGAAGCCCCGCCCGAAGCCTTGGCGATGATCGACAAAATGTACGGCGGGAAAAAGTCGGACATTCATTCCAAAGCCGCCGTTCCCGTGGCGGAGATCGACGGCCGGGTCTACACCTTTTTGGGGACGTTCCTCAGTGATGTGGCGCGCCTTGAGCGCGAGTTGGAAAGCGTCAACGGCGGGGTTCTCCCCGGCAACACGGTCAGCGTGCTGACCAACGACGAATACCGCCCGGAGCTGGACGGGGAACTCGACTTGATGGGGCGCTACGGCGTCCGGGGGGAAATCCTCACCCCGCACCAGTCCCTGGGCGATCAATACATCGGGACCGTGGCCGACACGAAAAAGCTAAAGGAAAAGCTTGGGGACAAATACGCAACCGCTCTGTCGGCCGCCGAAGCCGCCGAAGCCAAGGTGGCCGCGGGGGATCGCACGGCGGTGGTGTTGCCCAACGAGAAGACGCCGCTCGGGCACGGTGAATTCTTTCATCAAATGGTCGCCTCCGGTGATTTGCTCCGGCACATCGACCGGGGCGTCCGCGCCATTTATGTTCGGAATATCGACAACGCGCCGGCGACCCTGGACGGCGACTGGCTCGTGATGTTGGGCATGTTCATGGAAAACGATTTGGATTTCCAAGCGGAAGTGTCGCCCCGGGCGCCCGGCATGAAGGGCGGCGCCCTGATTAAAACCGAGCAAGGGCAATTGGTGTTGACCGAAGGCCCGAGCTTTCAGGCGTCCTGGGACAAGCTGGTCGCCGACAAGAAAGCGGAGGGTTGGGTTTTGTTGGGGAAAGAGGACGGGGCCGCCCGCGCGGCGGCCGCCTTTGATCGGGACGGGCGCCTGACCTTGGACGCCACGGCCATGGACGTCGAAGGCGGCGCCTTGGCCGATCGCGGCGCGGCGCTTGCGCGGCTGAACGACGGCGGTGTGGTGGCTTTCGACCGGAACGGGGAAACGATCTTTGCCCGACGGATTGTTCCGGAAAGCACCTATTGGTTCAACAACGCGGCCGGCTTCTTCCGGCCTCACTATCTCTATTACATGTACCGCCGTGACGCGCAACAATCCTACGAACAGTTTGTTGAGGAAATGCGGGCCGCCGATGAAAACGGCTTGGCCGCCATGGCCGACCGAGGCCGCGCGCGGTTCCCCACGCTGATCGACCCGAAGCCCGCCAAGGGGCAACCGGCCGTCGCCGTCAAAATCGAAACCAACATGTGGCAGGGCACCCAGGTGGCCGCCGACGCGGGCGCCAAGCTGGCGGCGGCGGGGGTGTTCTCCATTCAAAACATCCTCAGCATCGGCGCGGACAGTCGCGCTATGGCATTGCCTCATTTGAGATTCTTGGCCACAAAGCAATGGACGGGTCCCGCCGAAAGTTATGAAAGCAATAAACCGTATATTGGAACCATTCTCTCCCGGGCCCTGACGGGGAAGACCATTCCCTCCGATCTGTTGACCCCGAAAGGGCGTTTCCCTCGGGCCAGCCGCGGGTTCGCCACGGTGAGCCAATTGGTCGTGTTGGCGGTTTTGGCGGCGGGGCTTCTTTTCGCACCGGCGGCCTTTGCCGCCGGCGCGGAGGCCGTGACCGCCGTGCGCGACATCGCGCCCTGGTTGTGGGCGGGGCTGGGCGTGGCGGCTTTGGGGTTCTTCGCTTTCACGGCGCGCGGTCGTCGCGCGGCGGACACGTTGCTGCGCGCCTTTGACAACGCCCCGGTGTGGGTGAAAATGCTTGTCATTGCGGGACTCTTCTACGCCGGGTCCCGCGCGACGGACGCCGCCTTGGCGTCGATCGGTGTCGTCGGTGCGATGGCCCTGGGCCGTCGCGCCGGCCCGACGGTTTATGAGCAAGTCGGATCGCGACCGAATTGGGACGCGATGGTTCCCCCGGTGGCGGATCCGCTGGCCTCGTTGCGGGCCAAGGGTGAGGATTTGGCCGCCCGCGTGGTCGACGCCGATCGACTGAACGCCTTGGGACAGTCGTTCTCTTCGTCCGTTAATAATCGCGGTGAATTTGAGCCCCTCTTCCGCGATCCGGAAGCCGACAATGCCGACCGCGGCGGGTGGGTCACCCGTCCGTGGGAATTGAACGGTGATCCGGCGTATCTCGACGCCGTGGAGACGGAGGCGGCCGGGGTGCGGGAAAAGTTCGATCGCATGGTGGTCGTCGGCATGGGCGGCGAAAGTTCCATCGTGGGTCCCGACCAAACCGTCAATGGAAAGTCGATGACCGTGGTGGCCAACACGTCGCCGGAAAAGCTTCAGCGCGCGGCCTATTCGCTCACCCCCGCGGAGTTGCGGCGCACGGTCTTTTACGTTATCAGTAAATCCGGAGGGACGTCGGAAACCCTGGCGAATCTGGACCTCATCACGAGGCTTCTTCGTTCCTACGGGATCGATCCCAAGGCGCACATCGTGTACGTGACCGATCCGGGAACAAGCTTGGCCCAGCGGGGCGAAAAAGAAGGGATCCCCGTCAAGTCGCGGGAACACAAAGACAACACCAGCACCGGCGGTCGGAACACCCTGGTGAACTTTCCGACGCTCCTGGCGTTGGCTTTCTTGACGCCGGGCGCCGCGCGTGCCCAGGTGAAAGCCATCGTCGAAAACCACGCCCAGACCCCCACCGCGGCCGATCCGTGGGTCCAGGCGGCGAGCCGCTTGTCGGCCGCCATGCAGACCGGCGTGACAAAAATGGCCGCTTTGGAGCCGGATTCCTTGCGGACTCAATTGGGGGTTTGGCAACAGCAAAATGTCGAAGAGTCTTTGGGCAAGGACGGCAAAGGCCTCACGGTGTACACCCAAGCCCCTCCCCTTGATGTCCTGGCGCTCAACGCCAATCGGGACTGGGTGTTCGTTGAACTTCAAATGGCCGATCGCGAAAATGAGACCGCGCCGATCGCCCAGGCTTATCGCGACGCGGGGTACGAAGTGATCACGGTTCCCGTGCCCGCGGGCGCGGCGGCGCCGGTGGTGGCTTCTTACGGGTGGATGAAGATGGTGGCCTTCTTGGGCGCCTTGAACGACATCAACTTCTCGAATCAGCCGGCGGTGGAGTCGTATAAGTCCATTATGAAATCCGGGAGCCTGTCATTGAAAGCCACCGAGGACAAAGCCCGCGCCGCCGACGCCTTGGTGTCGGCCGAGGGTCTCACGGTGTCCTTTGATGGGTTGCTGCCCTTCCTGTCGGAGGCGCAGCGGCAGCGGGTGGGCCGCCTCTTGAGCGAGAAAAAAACCTCCCCCGCGGAAATCCTGGGGCGGGTGCTGGCCGATGTGCGCCGTGAAAAACCGACCTTGCGGGACCTGACGCTCTCTTACTACGAAGACGCGGAACCCCAAACGGCGGAGTTTTTGACCGACCTCTCCGCCCGTTACCAGGCGGCCACCGGCGACGCCGTGAAATGGGGTGAAGGGACGGGCGTTCTTCACGGGCTCTTTGTGAACTGGTTCGGCGGGCCGCTGCATCAAATCCCCGTTCACATCGTCACCCGGGAAAAAGGCGATTTTTACGCCAAGGGCAGCACGCTGCTTCAAGAGGGCGCGGTGGCGGCCCACGAGGCGCTGGTGAAGGCCGGCCGTCCCTCGGTGTTGGTGGTTCTGGACGCCGACCTGGACGCCGCCGGACGGCGCACCGTGGGGCGGTTCTTTGGTGAAGTCGCCGACGCCGTGGTTGTGGCCGATGGCGCTTTGGCGTCCGGCGCCCGGGGCGCGATGGAAACGCTCGGCGAAACGCCGGTGGGCGACGACATCGCCGCGCGCTACGCCGACGGCGTGGTGAGCGGGTTGTTGGCCTCGCAATTGGCGTCGCGCGCCAACCTCCGCCACGAGCGTCTGGCCGACACCGTCGCGGCGGTGGCGGACTCTTTTGCGACGGCGTTGTTCAGCGCCGAGGTGGCGGCGAAAGTTCAAGCGAACAACGGCCAAATCGTCGACGCGGTGAAAGCCGACGCCAAGGCCCGGGCCGTGGCCATCGGCGGGGTCGAAACCGGCCGGGCCGTGACGCGCTACGTGGACGGAACCTCCTCGCGGGAAGCCCTTCAGGATACGCTGAACACGATGAAACGCCATCTCGCCGGCGAAAACAGTCTCGCCTTGAGCCGTCCCGGCACGGGGCTTCTGGTCGTGATGGAGAGCGAGTTGCGCGACGGGGAGAACGCCGATTTGGTCCGTGCCATCGAGGCTTTGGGCGCCCAACACCCGCGGGTGAAGGTGCAGGTGGGCGAAGGCAACGACGTCTTGGCCCGTAACGAGACGGGCGAGCGGGTTCTTCGCGTGGGCCCCGCGATCCAATTGCTGGGGGTTCAACCCACCGGCATCGACGTGATCGTGCCCCCGGCCACCGCCACCCTGGTGGAAAAAACCGGATTCGAAGATATCGTCCGCGTGTTGCGATGGATCTTGGGCGGCGTCGCGGTCGAGGTGACGTCCGGCGTCGAGGCGGGCATTCAGGCCCTGGTGGCCACGCTCAAGAGCGCGTAAACGTTTAAATCATTTCAACAAAAACGGCCTTTCCCCGCGCACCGGGAGAGGCCGTTTTCTATAATAAAGACCTATGAAGAAGAAACCCGCACGCCCCGTTCGAAAAAGCGTCCGGGCCCGGCCCACGGCGCCCCCGGAATACGCCGCTCAATTGGCGGCTCTTTGCGCCGAAGCCAAAGAGGCCAGCCGGGTTTTGGCCGTCAGCACGGACGACGCCCGGAAGCAGGCCCTGCGGGCCATGGCGGACGCCCTGGAGAGGAACCAGGAAGACATCCTCTTTAAAAACGAAATCGATCTCGAAGCCGGCCGGCGGGCGGGCCTGTCCCCCTCTCTGTTGGATCGACTTGCTTTGACGCCCCGCCGGGTGGCGGACATGGCGGCGGGGTTGCGCGACATTTCCGCATTGCCCGACCCCATCGGGGAAGTGGCGGGGGAATGGGAGCGCCCGAACGGACTCAAAGTCCAGAAAGTCCGCGTGCCGCTCGGCGTGGTGGCGATGATTTACGAAGCCCGCCCCAACGT
>Ga0268298_10000587_pt1 | contig 46712 bp, 40 predicted proteins | sample WWTPWeurt_MetaG_FD_194462 | JGI IMG/M metagenome (GOLD analysis project Ga0268298, IMG submission 194462) | Activated sludge microbial communities from WWTP in Nijmegen, Gelderland, Netherland - WWTP Weurt | ecosystem: Engineered > WWTP > Aerobic digester > Activated sludge | place...
AGGCGTTCTTTCGCCCGCGCGCTTCCCCGACTCCTCGCGCCCGGGCACGGGCGGCGCCGGCCAGGTGAGCCCTCAGCAGACGCAATCGACGTAATAGCGCCCGTCTTCACCCTTGACCAGGCCGTGGATGTCGGTCTCGAACCCAGGAAAGCCGGCGTTGAATTCCCGGGCGAATTTTAGATAGCTGCAGATGGTGGCATTGAAGCGCTCGCCCGGGATGAGGAGCGGGATACCCGGAGGATAAGGGGTCAGCAGGACGGCGGTGACGCGGCCTTCCAGGGCATCCACCGGCACCCGCTCGATCTCCCGATGGGCCATCTTGGCGAAGGCGTCGGCCGGACGCATGGCGGGGACCATGTCCGAGAGGTACATCTCGGTGGTCAGGCGAGCCACGTCGTTCTGCTTGTAGACGGTATGGATCTGGGTGCACAGGTCCTTCAAGCCGACGCGCTCGTAGCGCGGATTCTTCTGCACGAATTCCGGCAGCACCTTCCACAGAGGCTGGTTCTTGTCGTAATCGTCCTTGAACTGCTGCAGCGCAGTCACCAGCGTATTCCAGCGGCCCTTGGTGATGCCGATGGTGAACATGATGAAGAAGCTGTAGAGGCCGCACTTCTCGACGATGACCCCGTGCTCGGCCAGATATTTGGTGACGATGGCCGCCGGAATGCCGATGTCATCGGCGAAGTCGCCGTCCACGTCCAGGCCCGGGGTGATGATGGTGGCCTTGATCGGGTCGAGCATGTTGAAGCCCTCGGCCAGTTGCCCGAAGCCGTGCCAGCGCTCGCCGGGCTTCAGCATCCAGGATTCCCGCTCTTCGATGCCTTCCTCGGAAAGATCGTCCGGCCCCCAGACCTTGAACCACCAGTCGGTGCCCCACTCCTCATCCACCTTGCGCATGGCGCGGCGGAAATCGAGGGCCTCGGCGATGGACTCCTCCACCAGGGCGGTGCCGCCGGGCTCCTCCATCATCGCCGCCGCCACGTCGCAGGAGGCGATGATGGAATACTGCGGCGAGGTGGAGGTGTGCATCAGGTAGGCCTCGTTGAACACGTCGCGGTCGAGGCGGTTGTTCTCGGCATCCTGCACCAGGATCTGCGAAGCCTGCGACAGTCCGGCCAGCAGCTTATGGGTCGATTGGGTCGAGAAGACCATGGATTCCTTGCAGCGGGGCCGGTCGGCACCGATCGCGTGGTAGTCGCCGTAGAAATCGTGGAAGGCCGCGTGGGGCAGCCAGGCCTCGTCGAAATGCAGGGTGTCGATCTTGCCGTCCAGCTCGTCCTTGATGGCCTCGACGTTGTAGAGCACGCCGTCGTAGGTGGATTGGGTAATGGTGAGCACCCGGGGCTTGGCGTTCTTGTCGTTGGCGAAGGGGTTGGCGGCGATTTTCTTCTGGATGTTCTGCCAACTGAACTCGGCCTTGGGGATGGGACCGATGATGCCGTAGTTGTTGCGGGTCGGCATGAGGAAGACGGGGATGGCCCCGGTCATCATGATGGCGTGCAGGATGGACTTGTGGCAGTTGCGGTCCACCACCACGATGTCGCCGGGGGCCACCGTCGAATGCCAGACGATCTTGTTGGAGGTAGACGTCCCGTTGGTGACGAAGTAGAGATGATCGCAGTTGAAGATGCGGGCGGCGTTGCGCTCGGACGCCGCCACCGGGCCGGTGTGGTCGAGGAGCTGGCCGAGTTCCTCGACGGCGTTGCAGACGTCGGCCCGCAGCATGTTCTCGCCGAAGAACTGGTGGAACATCTGGCCCACCGGGCTCTTCAGGAAGGCGACGCCCCCCGAGTGTCCCGGGCAGTGCCACGAGTACGAACCGTCGGCCGCATAGTGGGTGAGGGCGCGAAAGAACGGGGGCGGCAGCGAATCCACGTAGGCCCGGGCTTCCCGCACCACGTAGCGGGCGATGAATTCCGGGGTGTCCTCGAACATGTGGATGAAGCCGTGCAGTTCCCGCAGCACGTCGTTCGGGATGTGGCGCGAGGTGCGCGTCTCGCCGTGGAGGAAGATGGGGATGTCGCTGTTGCGGCAGCGCAGCTCGGCGACGAAGGCACGCAGTTCGGCCAGGGTTTCCTCGGGCTCGTTGGCCAGTTCCTCGTCGTCGATGGAAAGGATGAAGCACGAAGCCCGACTCTGCTGCTGGGCGAAGGAGGTCAGGTCACCGTAACTGGTGACGCCAAGGACTTCCATGCCCTCCTTCTCGATGGCGCCGGCCAGGGCGCGGATGCCCAGACCGGAGGCATTCTCGGAGCGGAAGTCTTCGTCGATGATGATGACGGGAAAGTGGAAGCGCATGATTCAGTGAGGAGTGAGGAGTAAGGGGTGAGGCGTCCCAGCAGTTGGAACGCGACCGGAATCGGTGCGAAGGGATGCATTGGGCAGTGGCATGGTCCTACTCCTCACCGCTCGTTCCTCACTAGATCTTGGGCAGGGTGACGCCCACCTGACCCTGGTACTTGCCACCCCGGTCCTTGTAGGACGTCTCGCAGACTTCGTCGGACTCGAAGAAGAGGACCTGGGCACAGCCCTCGCCGGAGTAGATCTTGGCCGGCAACGGGGTGGTGTTGGAGAACTCCAGGGTCACATAGCCTTCCCATTCGGGTTCGAAGGGGGTGACGTTCACGATGATGCCGCAGCGGGCGTAGGTGCTCTTTCCCAGACAGACGGTGAGCACCGAGCGCGGAATTCGGAAGTATTCGACGGTGCGCGCCAGCGCGAAGGAATTGGGCGGAATGATGCAGTAGTCGCCTTCGATTTCGACGAAGGATTTGGGATCGAAGGCCTTGGGATCGACGATGGTCGAATTGATGTTGGTGAACACCCGGAATTCCCGCGCGCAGCGGATATCGTAGCCGTAACTGGAAGTTCCGTAGGAGACGATCTTGTGGCCGTTGACCTCGCGCACCAGCTCGGGAGAGAAGGGCTCGATCATCCCGTGGTTCTCGGCCATGCGCCGTATCCATTTATCTGATTTGATGGCCATTTCTGCCTACCCGAAAGGGGGAAAAAACAAAGGCGGGATTGTACCCGCCTTTGCCTGGGAATTAAGCAAAAATCAGGTGTTCTGGACCACGATATTGGGGAACTTCGAAGTCATGTCCTTGGCCTTCTCGGCAATCTTGATCGCCAGGCGTCGTGCGATGGCCCGGTAGATCTCGGCAGCCTTGGAATCCGGGGCACCGACCACCGTCGGCTTGCCGCCGTCGGACATTTCGCGGATGGCCATTTCCAGGGGCAGACTGCCGAGGAATTCGACGTCGTAGTCGCGGCACATCAGCTCGCCGCCGCCCTGGCCGAAGATGTGTTCGGCGTGACCGCAGTTGGAACAGATGTGAATGCTCATGTTTTCGATGATTCCCAGGATGGGGATATTCACCTTCTCGAACATCTTGAGACCCTTACGGGCATCGATGAGGGCGATATCCTGGGGCGTGGTGACGATGACGGCGCCGGTGACCGGCACTTTCTGGGCGAGGGACAACTGGGTGTCGCCGGTGCCCGGAGGCATGTCGACGATCAGGTAATCCACGTCCCGCCAATTGGTCTGGGAAAGGAGCTGATCCAGGGCCTGGGTCACCATCGGGCCGCGCCAGACCATGGGGGTCTCCACGTCGATCATGAAACCGATGGATTGCGCCTGGACGCCGTAGGCCATCAAGGGCTCCATGCTGGCCCCGTCGCGGGATTCCGGCTGCTTGCCGACCAGACCCAGCATCTGGGGTTGCGACGGACCGTAGATGTCGGCGTCGAGGATACCGACAGTCGCCCCTTCCTGGGCCAGCGCCAGGGCAAGGTTGACCGCGGTGGTACTCTTGCCGACACCGCCCTTGCCGGAGGCGACGGCGATGATGTTCTTGACCCCAGGCAGCAGCTTGACGCCCATCTGCACCGAGTGGGCGACGATCTTGACCGAGACGTTGGCGGACACATTGCCGACCCCCGGCAGGGCGCGGACGGCCGCGATCACCTGCTTGCGGATGCTGTCGATCTGGGTCTTGGCCGGGTAGCCCAATTCCAGATCGAAGGAGACATCCTCGCCATCGAGTTGGATGTTCTTGACGGCCTTGCCGGCCACATAGCTCTTGCCCGTATTGGGGTCGATGGTCTGGCCGAGGGCGGCGCGGACGGCTTCGACGGTGACGCTCATTATTGCTTCTCCTGCGGATACCTGAGTAATTTACTAAGGATAACACGACCGGGGCGTGCCGTGGCATTTGCTAGAATGCCGTTTTTCCCGCCGGCCTCCCGCCCGACTCTCCATGTCCCGCCAGATCCTCGTCACTTCCGCCCTGCCCTATGCCAACGGCGCCATTCACCTCGGCCACCTGGTGGAATACATCCAGACCGACATCTGGGTGCGATTCCAGAAAATGAGCGGCAATGAATGCTGGTACGTCTGTGCCGACGACACCCACGGCACCCCGATCATGCTGCGCGCCGAAAAGGAGGGCATTACGCCCGAGGCTCTCATCGCCCGTGTTCACGGCGAGCATTCCAGGGATTTTGCCGGCTTTCACGTGGGATTCGACAATTATTACAGCACCCACTCGGAAGAAACCCGGCACTACGCCAACGAAATCTATTCCAGGCTCAAGGCCGCCGACCTGATCGAGACCCGCACCATCGAGCAGTACTACGATCCGGCCAAGCAGATGTTCCTGCCCGACCGCTTCATCAAGGGTGAGTGCCCCAAGTGTGGGGCCAAGGACCAGTACGGCGACAATTGCGAGGTTTGCGGTGCCGCCTACGCGCCCACCGAGCTGAAGAACCCCTACTCGGCGGTCTCCGGCGCCAAGCCGGAGCTACGGGCTTCGGAGCATTATTTCTTCAAGCTCTCGGACCCGCGTTGCGAGGCCTTCCTGCGCGCCTACACCCACCGGGACGGCGGCGTCCTGCAGACGGAGGCCGCCAACAAGATGCAGGAGTGGCTGGGCGAGCCGGGGGAGAACAGGCTCACCGACTGGGACATCTCGCGGGACGCCCCCTATTTCGGCTTCGAGATTCCCGACGCCCCAGGCAAGTATTTCTACGTCTGGCTCGACGCCCCCATCGGCTACATGGGTTCCTTCCAGAATCTCTGCAACAAGAATGAGCTCGATTTCGACGAGTACTTCAAACCCGACTCCCAGGCCGAGCTCTATCACTTCATCGGCAAGGACATCCTCTATTTTCACGCCCTCTTCTGGCCTGCAGAGCTGGCCCACGCGGGCTACCGCACGCCGACCAGGATCTTCGCCCACGGCTTCCTCACCGTCGATGGCGCCAAGATGTCCAAAAGCCGCGGTACCTTCATCACTGCGAACAGCTACCTGGCCACCGGCCTGAACCCGGAATGGCTGCGCTACTACTACGCGGCCAAGCTTTCGGCGACCATGGAGGACATCGACCTCAATCTGGAGGATTTCGTCGCCCGGGTGAATTCGGATCTCATCGGCAAGTACGTCAATATCGCCAGCCGCGCCGCCGGGTTCATCAGCAAGCGCTTCAACGGCCAGCTGGCGCCGGCCGAGGCCGGCCTCCCGGCCTTCCGCGCCATCCAGGAAGCGGCACCGCGAGTCGCCGACCTCTACGAAGCGCGGGAATTCGGCAAGGCCATGCGCGAAGTCATGGCCCTGGCCGACGCCGCCAACCAATATGTGGACAGCGTCAAACCCTGGGAACTCGCCAAGCAGGTGGGCAAGGACAGCGAGCTTCATGCGGCGTGCACCAACGCCCTGAACCTCTTCCGCCTGCTCACCGTACTGTTGAAACCCGTCCTTCCGGCAACGGCGGCCAAGGTCGAGGCCTTCCTCAACCTCGCTCCGCTGACCTGGAGCGACGCCTCCACCCTGCTCGCCGGCGGCCACGGCATCAACGCCTACGCCCATTTGATGACCCGGGTCGACCCCAAGCAGATCGAAAAGCTGGTCGAGGCCAACAAGGAAAGCCTGGCCCCGGCCCCCGAGCAGGCCTCGCCCCAGCGCCACGCCGAGCACCAGGAGAAGGCCGCCGAGAAGCAGGCGGCCGAAGCCGCCCACTGCAGCATCGACGACTTCATGAAAGTGGATCTGCGCATCGCCAGGATCGTCGAGGCCAGCCACGTGGAGGGCGCCGACAAGCTGATCCGCCTGCAACTCGACATCGGCGAGGAGAAGCCGCGCCAGGTCTTCGCCGGCATCAAGGCGGCCTACGACCCGGCCGCCCTCGTCGGCCGTCTCACCGTCATGGTGGCCAACCTGGCGCCGCGCAAGATGAAGTTCGGCATGAGCGAAGGCATGGTGCTCGCCGCCTCCGACCCGGCAGGCAAGACTGGCGGCCTCTACATTCTGTCCCCCGACTCCGGCGCCGAGCCCGGCATGCGCGTCAAGTAAGAGCGTGCTCATTCGCCCGCCCGGCACCTGATCCCGTGCCTCTGACCCGCCGCCGCTTCCTGGCCTCCACTGCCGCCCTCGGAGCGGTGTCCGGGGTCCTCCGGGCGGCGGATCTGTTGCCGGACGCCAAGGGCCGCCGGGTGGTCATCGTCGGTGGCGGCTGGGGGGGGCTTTCGGCAGCCCGCCACCTGCGCGCCGCCGCCCCCGAACTGGAGGTGGTAGTCGTCGAGCGCCAGGCCGTCTTCTGGTCCCATCCCCTCTCCAACCGCTGGCTGGCCGGATTTGTGGACGGCAAGCTCCTCACCCACGATCTCGGCGCCGCTGCCAAGACCTTCGGCTACACCCTCGTCCAGGCCGAAGTCACCGCCATCGACCGCGACCGGCGCCGCGTCCATACCGCCGGCGGAGCCCTCGCCTACGACTGGCTGATCCTCGCCAGCGGCATCCGGCACGACTACGGCGCCTGGTTCGGCGACGACCCGGCGGCCGCCGAGCAGACCCGCAAGCACTTCCCCGCCGCCTTCACCGGCCGCGACGAAACCTTCGCCCTCAAGCGCAAACTCGACAACTTCCCGGGCGGTGACCTGGTGATGACGGTGCCCCCGATGCCTTACCGTTGTCCACCGGCCCCCTACGAGCGGGCCGTCATGATCGGCTGGCTGCTGAAATCGAGGGGTATCAAGGGGCGGCTGCACGTCCTCGACCCCAATCCCATCACATTGGGCTTCGACAGGATCTTCCGCGACGACTTCGGGGATCAGATCGCTTATTTCCCGAATGCCGCGGTCAAGTCCGTAGACCCCTACGGAAAGACCATCAGCACCGATTTCGAAACGCTGCGCTTCGACGACGCCATCCTCATGCCCCCCCAGCAGGCCGGCGACCTCGTCTGGCAGGCCGGCCTCGAAGCCCGCGGCAGCGACGGCAAGCCGACCGGCTGGGCCGCCCAGGATCCCTTGCACCTGCACGCCCTGGGCGCCGAGCGAATCTACCTGGTCGGCGACCTCATCGACCGGGCCTCACCCCTCTTCGGTTACTACCCCAAGACCGGCCAGATCGCCGCCCGCCTCGGTCGCATCGCCGCCCTGGAAATCGCCGCCCGCGCCCGCGGCCAGGAAGCCCCGCGGGAACTCCCCGACGGCGTCTGCTACGTCACCGCCAAGCCGGCGCCGAAGGAAATGATGCGGGTCGAGACCCACTACCGCTTCCGGGGCGACGGCGAAATCCAGCAAACGGTGAAACAGACCTACGACCACCAGGCCCGGGACGAGGACGAAGTCTGGGCACGGGGAATGTTCGGTGAGTTCTTGGCGCCCGACGATCGTTCCGGCTAACGGTGACCCGGAGCGGGGGCGTACCGGCCGATAGGCCGGCGATGGGTCACATCGCCCCCTTTCGAGCGGGAGATAGAGCGGAATTCGGTCTGCAAAGTGCCCGATCCGGACCTTCGACCCGCAGACTGCCGATGGGTGGGCAACAAAGCTCAGCGGCCATTCGAGCCGGTTGCTCACTGGTAACTCGTCGGCCAATGCCGACCTTGGGCACTTGGCAAAACTCGGGCAGCAATTTGACGGTCACCGGCCGTTGATCAGCGCCGCAGCCTGAAGGGCAGCTTGCCGACCAAGTGAACTCACACTCCCGACCCTAAGCTGACTTTCACCTGTTGGGCAGAACAACGGCAGCTTGCTGATTGAAGCCGCCGCTCAGGGCAACAGCTGAACGCCAACTGCTGGGGGGAGCCTACATTCAAGGGGTTGCTGATTCGGGCTGCAATCGGCCGGTGAGCAGCCCTTCAGAGAAAATCACGCTGAACGGCAGCTTTTCCAGTCGGCGAACTTAGATTCCTGACCCCCAAAGCTGTCGTTTTCGGCCAGCAGCTTGAATTCCCCAAAAAGCTCGCCATACAAAGATTCGTTTCAACAAGATGGGCCAGACCCAATGGCTTTCTTTTCTGCGCAATTAGACTGATCAGTGTTACCACATGGTCCGATCACAACTCTTCCTGAAAGGTTGTGTTTCGGCGCTTTCGAATTGCTGGCGAGATCGTTGTTGCGAGCAGCACCGCAGCTGCCAGAATAAGCGCCGCCGATAGGGGGCGAGTCACAAATGTGGACCAATCCCCACGCGCCAAAAGTAATGCTCGGCGCAGGTTTTCCTCCATCATCGGGCCGAGAATAACGCCAAGGATCAAGGGTGCAGGTTCGCAATGCAGCTTGAAAAGGATATAGCCGATGGCGCCGAAGAAAACGCCCATGTAAATTTCAAAACTGTTGTTGCTGGTTGCGTACAAACCGAGGGCGCAACAGACTAGAATCGCTGGGAACAGCAGGCGATAGGGAATAGACAATAGTCTAATCCAGATCCCGATTAGCGGCAGGTTCAGGATGACCAACATCAGGTTGCCGACCCACATCGAGGCGATCAGACCCCAGAACAATGCCGGGTTGCTGGTCATTACTTGGGGACCGGGCTGTACGCCCTTGATGGTCATGGCGCCAATCATAAGCGCCATAACTGCGTTCGGCGGTATGCCCAGCGTCAGCATGGGAATGAATGACGTCTGTGCGCCGGCGTTGTTGGCTGATTCGGGACCGGCCACGGCGCGGATGTTGCCCTGGCCGAAGGGAACCTCGCCGTCCTGACCTGGCAGCCGCTTCTCGAGAGCGTAGGAGGCGAATGAGCCTAACAAGGCGCCGCCACCCGGCAGGATCCCAAGTATCGCCCCCAATGCTGTACCCCGCAGCACGGCGGGTGAAGCGTCGCTCAGATCCCGTCGCGTCGGCCAGAGCCCTTTGATCTTCGTTGTGAGCGCTTGGCGGTTTTCGGCAGGGCGACCCAAATTCATGATCATCTCTCCGATGCCGAATACGCCCATCGAGATGGCGATGAAACCAATGCCATCGGTCAATTCGGGAATCCCGAAACTGTAGCGCGGTGTGCCCGATATCACATCGGTGTTGATTTGTCCCAGCAGCACCCCGAGGACGATCATGGCAAGCGCCTTGATCACCGCTCCGGAAGCTAATACGACGGCTCCGATCAAGCCCAGCACCATCAGGCTGAAATATTCCGCCGGGCCGAAGGCAAAGGCCATCTGGGTCAGTACCGGGGCAAAGGCAGCGATGATCAGCGTGCCGACACAGCCGGCAAAGAAGGAACCAAGTCCGGCAATCGCCAAGGCCGCTCCTGCCCGCCCGCGCCGTGCCATCTGGTAGCCATCGATTGCTGTGACTACCGAAGTAGCTTCACCGGGCACATTAACTAGGATGGCGGTCGTTGATCCACCATATTGGGCACCATAATAGATTCCTGCGAGCATGATCAAGGCGGTAGTTGTATCCAGGGTGTAGATGCTCGGCAACAGCATAGCTATCGTGGCTACCGGCCCCAAGCCGGGCAGTACGCCAATGAGGGTTCCCAGTAATACGCCAAGCAAACCATAGAGGAGGTTTTGCAAAGCCAAGGCCGTTTGAAAACCGAGGATAAGGTTGTCGATAAAATCCATCTCCGATCCTCAGCCCTGCATGAATGTTGGAAGAAGGGGAATCGCCACTCCCAATCCCTTGATAAAGATCAGCCAGGATCCCATGGTCAGAACCGCCGCGCTTGCCAAGACCTCTCCCAGCTGGAATTCGTCGCCGGCCAGGGCGGAAGTTATGACCAAGATCGGAAGGCTGATGAACATGCCGGCCCGCGGCAACAGAAATGCAAAGAGAGCCAGGGAACCCAGGACAAGCAGCAGTGGTCTCCAGGCAATCTGGCCGACGGGTTCGCCGTCCGGGGTGGCGATGCTCAGGGATTTGACGGTGACGAGCAGGCCGAGCAGCGCCAGTACGATGCCCAGACCATAGGGAAGGTATCCCGGCCCCGGTTCGCTCGCGGTTCCAAAGCCGTAACTAGCGGCACCGGCCGCAAAGGCTGCGCCGACGCCCGTGAATATCAACCCGCTCCAGAAGTCCCTTCCGCTCTTGATCTTCATGTCCTGTCTCCTCTTGGCAATCAGGTTCATTCGGTGCCGGCCAGGATTTAGGTACCTGCCGACGCAATATTTCAACGATTTTGACGAAGTCTTCGCAGCGCGAATCCTTGATCCGCTTCAGGAGACCGGTTCGGTTGATTGTGCCAAAGGACGTTCCGGCATGGATACAACCAATGGTTAAGGGCAGCATTACACGCAGCTATCTTTCGCACTCCGCTTGCTTTCCCTAAATTGGCCACATACCGTCACCCGTCGATGGAGTCTTATCATGAACACCACTGCTGATGCCCCCCGTGCGGCCGCTGCCTCCACCGCTCCCCGCTCGCTGTCCTGGTTGTCCGGAGCTTTTGCGCTGTTCAACTCGCTGCGCATAGTTGCCTACCTGCCTACGCTGCTGGCAATCCACGCCGAAGGCCAGACCAACCAGCATTCGTTGCTCACCTGGCTTTGCTTCTTGGGCGCGAACGCGACGATGGCACAGTGGCTTTACGAGCAGAACGGGTACCGCATGAACCGAGCGATCTCGGTGAATGTCTGCAACGCGGTGATGTGTGCGGCAATCACAGCATCGATCATTTGGCTACGCTGGGGGCGGTTTTCCGCTGACCTGCTGTCCTCAATCTGAGATGCGCGCTGCGGCAGATGCGCGGCTGTAGCCGCGTCGGTGCCAGGCGGGGCGCTCGTTGAGGGGTTGCTGCGCAAGGAACTTTCCTTCGGCATCATGCTGCAACAGAAACTGGGTGACGAACTCGATGAACAGGCGGGCTCGGGGATTGCGCCGCGCACTGGCCCGATAAAGCAGATTGGTTGGCGGCCCTCCTTGCACAGCCCAATCTAGCAGCACGGGAATCAGACGGCCGCTCTGCAAGAGCGTACGATTGATCGTTTCGATCACTCGTACGACACCTTGGGACTTCAGGACACATTCGATTAGCACTTCGCGGGCGTTGGTAATCAACCAGCCATTGACCTTTACGGAACGCTTTTCGTCTCCACGCACGAACTCCCACAAGTCGATGACGGTGCCTGACGGATTGCGAAGGGTCAGGCAGTCGTGATTCGCTAGGTCGGCGGGATCCGCCGGAATGCCGCGTGTCGCCCAATATTCAGGTGAGGCGACGATCAGGGTCCGAGCCATGTCCATACGCCGATGGACGAATTCCTCAGTGGCTTCCGGCCAACCGAGAAGCAGTAGGACCTCCGCCGACTGGGCTTCGGCGTCACTGATGCGATGTACCGTGCGCAAATCGAGCTGAATCTCCGGGAAACGGGCGCGAAAGCGCGGCAGAGCCGGCAACAACACATGCGCCAATTGCTCGTGAAGGGCAACGGCCAAGGTACCTCGCGGGCGGGTCGCCGCCAGTTTGATGGCGTCCTCGGTGGCATCCAGTTCGGCCAACAGTGGGCGGCAGCAGTCCATATATTCAGTGCCGGCGACGGTGGGTCGGACACCTTGCGCATTGCGCTCCAGCAGCGCAGTACCGAGGGTACGCTCGAGGGCGCCGATGAGCTTTTGCACGGCCGGCACGCTGACATCCAGTCGGCGGGCGCCCCCGGCAAGACTGCCGGCCTCTACGGCGGCAACAAAGTACTGAATGGCACGCAGCTTGTCCATAGGCCCTCGACGGTGCGTTAACCGAACATTTATGCCCGATTATACTACTCGGATATTCCTGCGCGACCGTCCGGCTCCTAGAATTGAAAGTGTCGAACGTCCTTTCACCAAACGAGCACAACATGAAACGTTTTCGCAAACACTTGGCGATCCTGGCAATCGCCTGCGGCACAATTGGTCAGTCGGTCTTCGCTCAAGAAGCGGAGGTTTTTCCCAACAAGCCGGTACGGATCATCGTCCCAGCACCGGCAGGCGGGGCGTCAGACAGCGCAGCCCGGCAGGTCGCCCAAGCCCTGGTTGCCGCTTGGGGACAGCAGGTCATCGTCGAGAACAAACCCGGCGCCTCGGGCGCCGTGGCCGCCCAGGTAGTGCTGGGTGCCCGGAGTGATGGCTATACGCTACTTTGGGGTCAGGGTTCGATGGCAGGCTTGCCGATGGTGCAGAGAAATTCTCCCTTTCGGAGCCTGGGAGAGTTCGCCCCAGTGGTGAATGTGGTCCAGTTTGGCTTCGCAATGTTCGCCAACAAGGATCTGCCGTTCAAGAGCGTTGCCGAGTTCGCCACCTACGGCAAGGCCAATCCCGGCAAGCTTAACTACGCCACCGGGTCCCTCGGCGAATACATGGCTGGCACCCATGTCCTGGAAGCACTAGCTATCCAGGCAGTGCGAATCCCTTATAAAGGAGGAGTGCAACTGATGCCGGATCTGATCAGCGGCCAGGTTCAGATCAACTTCGGCCCAATCCAAAGTGGAATTTCCCACGTCAAGGCTGGAAAGCTCAAGGTGATCGCTACGCTGCAATCGCAGCGTAGTGCCCTGTTACCAGACGTACCAACCTTCACGGAGTATGGGGTTTCCGCTGGCAATACTCCGACCTGGAACGGAATATTTGCCCCGCCCGGGACACCGAGCGCGATTACCGAGAACATTGCCTCTGCCGTTAATCGGGCACTTAAGGCGCCTGCAGTGCGCTCAGCACTGGAGCAGCAAGGCGCGGAGCCCTTGGGCGGCACGCCACAGCAGCTTGCCGCGGCGGTCGAGGCAGCCACGGCAACCTGGCAAGCCTTCGTGCGCAATCACGCCATCCCTCAGGAATGAGCAGCCTCTATGCCCGCCGCCGCCCAACTGCGGGGGCGCGACAGGCACGAGAGATTGTTAGCGGCTGGCGTACTCAGGCCATTTTCGCGGTGGTGCAGTTGCAGTTTTCTGATCTTCTGGTTGCGAAGCCGATGATTAGGCGCCACCACGTGCACGCACGTTTGCCGGACATTGAGCGCATTCGCCCAGCGCGGTTGAGTGAATGCGTTGTCGACAAAAGGGGGGCGCTGACCGATCTCAGCATGCTTGCGCGACTCGGCAGGCGAGAGCGCAGTCTTCAGGAGTATGAGGCGTTACTCGATAGGACTGGATTTTCCGTGATTGCTACCAGCCGGACAGCCTTTGAGCTCACTCCCAACGTAGCACGCCATCGGGCCCAGTCGTGGGCACCTTTGTGGTCGGCGGTGCGCAGGTCGCACTGGTCAAGGAACCAGACCGACGGGTAACTGCGCCTCCGGCTTTGCATCAATTGAGCAGCTGAACTATCCAAGAGCCTTTTGACAAGCGGATATTGTGGTCCAGATTGGGTCGAGATAGGTAGTTAAACGAATGGAGGTGGACATGGTTGTCGCACAACTAATAGATGCTGCTATCGACCGCTGTCCATTCTGCGGGAAAAGCCGTCCGTGGCTATTCGAGTCGGATGTAAATCGATATGCCGTCTATTGCAGGCACTGTGGCTCGATCGGCCCGATGGGTGATGACGAAGAGGTTGCAATTCGCTTGTGGAATGACCGACAAGTCGCGATCGATTAGCAGACAAAGTGGGTTACGGAACACTTAGACCCTGGGGTAAATTGATCCTCCGGCAGGTTTTAGAGTGGAGCGGTCCCTTGAGTGTTTCATGTTCCAGTCGGGTGACAGTCCGGTCATGGCCGATAGCCGAACTCGCCCCGGCATCTTCAGCCGCCACAAAGCTTATGGGTGACCAGACGCACCATCTGGCAGATCGAAAATCCAACGCGCACTGCGCATGAGACCTCAGAACGGACCGCCACCCCACCCCGCAGTTTTAGCCCTCAGTGCCGCGCCCAGATCTTGGTTGACCCGTCCGGCAGCACCAGCAGAGTGTCGTAGAGCTCCCGCCGGGGATTCTTCTCGCCGCTGTCGCTATCGAGCATGGTGCAGCCGGTCTCGCAGCTCGGATTCGAGGTTTCCCGCCCGGGAGCTCCCCGCGGCAGTCCGGGGACGGCGATGCCGCGGGCCTTGGGGCGGTCGCGCAGGAGTTCCTGGATATCTTCTGCGTGGGCATGGCCTTCGACAAAGTAGCCGCCCACCGTGGCGGTATGCACCGACTCCACCTCCGGGGGCACTTTCAGTCGGCGCTTGACCGCCGCCATGTCGTCGCTCGCCTTGTAGACGACCTTGAAGCCCCTGTCGGCCAGATAGGCACCCCAATCGATGCACGCGAGACAAGGCTTGGGCATGAAGATTTCGACCACCGGCCGGCCCGCCTCGGCGAAGACGAGGAAGGGAAGGCAGAGCAGAGCCAACAGGAAAGCTTTGACCATCGCAGTTCAGGCGCCTAGTGCAGAATGGGAACTTCCCCATTATAGCCGTCCGCCTATGCTTAACCTGAACCGTCCGCCCCGCCCCCGCCTCACCCTGCGCATCCTGGCCTACGCGCTGGCCGATGTCTTCGGCCTGGCCTGCCTGGCCATCGGCGCCAGTGGCCTGGCCGGCCGGCCAGGTCTGTTCGTGGCGGGATTCCCTTCAAATCTTGCGGAGGGCCTTGCCTGCGCAGGGGGAGGCATCGCCGTCATCTTTTGGGCTGCGGCGCGCATCCTGGGAGAAATCGCCAAGCAGGGTCCGGAACTGCAAGCCCGCTACGCCGAATACATCGCCCGCAATCACCCGGGCGCCGCGTTGCCGCCGAAGGACGATTAACCGCCCGCCTCTTCGCCGCGGGCCGCCCCCGCCCGCAACCATTCAGGCAGTTCGCGTCCGCCGGCATTGTCGATGACGTACTGACGGATGAGGCGGCGTACCACCTGGGATGGCGTCAGATCCTGGGAGGCGCAGATGTCCTCGAAAAGTTTCTTCTTACGCGGATCGATAAGGATGGTCAGGCGAGCGGTGCGGTTTTCCATGGCTGGCTGCTCCTCAGGGATGTCACGAAGCGAAATTCATTAACATCCTGTTATAATTGACACATAATTTCCAGCAAATATAATTGTATTTAAATAGTAGTGCAATACTAATGGCCATTCGACTGCGATGAAACTCGCCTTCCATCCCAAGCTACTGGACTGCCTTTCGACCTATGACCGCGCCCAGTTCGGCAAAGACCTGGCGGCGGGGCTCACGGTCGGCGTCTTGGCTCTGCCTTTGGCCATGGCGTTTGCCATCGCTTCCGGCTGCTCCCCCACCGCTGGGATCTGGACGGCCATCGTCGCCGGCTTCATCACGTCCGCCCTGGGCGGCTCAAGGGTGCAGATCGGCGGCCCCACCGGTGCCTTCATCCCCATCGTCTACGGCATCGTCGCCGCCCACGGTTTTGCCAATCTCCTGGGCGCCACCGTTCTTGCCGGAGTTTTTTTGCTCGCCATGGGTCTTGCCCGGCTTGGGCAGTTGATCCGCTTCATTCCGGTCACCGTGGTCATCGGTTTTACCAACGGCATCGCAGTCGTCATCTTCCTCGCCCAGCTCAAGGATTTCTTCGGCCTCAAGATCGACAATCTGCCCGCAGAGTTCTTTCATCGCCTCAAGACCCTGGCCGCCAATGCCGATACGGTGAATCTGCCCACTCTCGCGCTAGCGATCGCTTCCTTCCTTTTCCTGCTTTTCTACAACCGCCTGGCCCAGCGCTTCGCCCTCCTGCGACGCGCCCCGGGACCGCTGGCAGTGCTCGTCGTCGGTACGCTCGCCGCCTTTCTTTTCGACCTGCCGGTGGAGACCATAGGCAGCCGCTTCAACGGCATTCCCCAGCAATTGCCGGCCATCGGCCTACCCGAGTTGTCCATTCACGATTTCGGCAAGCTCATTTCCCCCGCCATCACCATCGCCCTGCTGGGCGCCATCGAGTCTCTTCTTTCGGCGCGGGTGGCGGACAGCCAGATTGACGACCGCCACGACCCCAACCAGGAGTTGATCGCCCAAGGGCTCTCCAACATCGTCGCGCCCCTCTTCGGGGGCTTCGCCGCCACCGGGGCCATCGCCCGCACCACCACCAATGTCCGAACCGGCGGTCGCACTCCCGTCGCCGGCATGATCCATGCGGCAGTGCTGCTGGCCGTCGTTTTCGTCGCCGCCCCGATGGCGGCCTACGTGCCCCTGGCCACCCTCTCGGCCATCGTCATGGTGGTGGCCATCAATATGGGCGAATGGCACGAATTCAGGGAGTTGCGCCGCTATTCGATGAATTACCGGATCATCCTGCTGGCCACCTTCTTCCTCACGGTCGTATTCGACCTGACCGTTGCCGTCGAGCTCGGCATGGTGCTGGCATGCCTGTTCTTCATCTACCGCATGTCCGAGCTGACCCGCATCGAACGCCGGCCCCTGCGCGAGGCCGCCAGCGAACCGCAGTTCCTCTACCCGGACGGGACCATGCGCGTCGCTGCCTGGCAGTTGTTCGGCTCGCTGTTCTTCGGCGCGGTCAATAAGCTGGAGGAACTTCTGGACCCTGCGGCGGGGCACCCGGAAATCGTCATCCTCGACATGAGCCAACTCATCCAACTCGACACCACCGGCCTCGAAGGCCTGGAAAGCCTGCACGACAAGCTGACCAAGCGCGGCTGCCGGCTGCTTGTCTGCGGCCTCAATTCCCAGCCGGGTTCGTTGCTCTACCGTTCCGGCTTCGTAGACCACCTGGGTGACGACAACGTCTGCTCTGACCTGACCCACGCCCTGCAGCGCGCCCACACCCTGTTGCCTCACCTGATGGGTGGCGACAGCGAGGATTATGGGCTAGTGGCCGATTCCGCCCCTGCCTGATTGCCCGAGCGCACCACCGCCAGGATCGCCCGCAGGATATCGATGGGCTCGGGCGGGCAGCCGGCAACGACCCGGTCCACCGGGATCACCTTGGACACGCCGCCCAGGCAGGCGTAGCTCTCCCCGAACACCCCGCCATCGCAGCCGCAATCCCCCACCGCCACCACCAGCTTGGGAGCGGGGACGGCCTCCCAGGTCCGTTTCAGGGCTACCGCCATATTCCGGGCCACCGGGCCGGTGACCAGCAAAAGGTCGGCATGGCGTGGGCTGGCCACGAACTTGATACCCAAACCTTCCAGGTTGTAGTAGGGGTTGTTGAGGGCGTGGATTTCCAGCTCACAGCCGTTGCAGGAGCCGGCATCCACCTGTCGGATGGCCAGAGCCCGGCCGAGGATGGCGAGGATTTCCCCGCGGATGGCCACCGCCTCGCCGCCCTCCGCGGGGGTTGGCGGGGCCTCGGTCTTGAGGCCGGCGCGGGCGATTTGTCGGACGAGCTTCCACATCAGCGGTCTTGCCCCGAATAGCTGAGATTGAAGGATTTGTTGATGAGCGGAAAGTCGGGGACGATATTGCCCATCACGGCGTGTTCCAGCACCGGCCAGTTCTGCCACGAGGGGTCGTGGCAATGGCAGCGGCGGATGCGCCCGCCGTCCAGCTCCAGGGCCACGAAAATTTCCCCCCGCCAGCCTTCGACGCGCCCAACCCCGAATTCCGCCGATTCTCCCCCGGCCTCCGCCCGGACAGGCCCGGCGGGCAAGCCCAGGGCGATTTTTCGGATCAGCCTCAAAGACTCCAGCACTTCCAGGAAGCGCACCTTCACCCGGGCTGCCACGTCGCCATTCCGGTGCCCGGCCTGAACGAATCCGAGGTCGGCGTATGGCGGCAGAGGGAAATCGGAACGCAGGTCTCTGGCGATGCCGCTCGCGCGCCCGGCCAGCCCGGTCAGCCCCAGTTCGGCCGCCAGCCGGGGAGTGACCCGGCCCGTGGTGATAAATCGATCCTGGAGGCCGGGATGGTCGTCGTAGATGTCCTGCAGAGACTGCACCTCGGCTTCGATGGCCTCGCACTGGCGGGCGATGCGGTGGGAGGCTTCGGTATCCATATCGACGGCAACCCCCCCGGGGATCACCCGGTCCATGAGGAAGCGATGGCCGAAAAGAGCCTTGTTGAGCCGCAGCCAGTCTTCCTTCAGACGCATGAACTGGGCGAGGCCAACCGCCAGCGCGGCATCGTTACCCAGGGCACCCAGGTCGCCCAGGTGGTTGGCCACCCGCTCGCGCTCAAGCAGGAGGGCCCGCAGCCACTGGGCTCGCAGGGGCACGCCGATCCGAAGCGCCCCCTCGTAGGCAAGGCAATAGGCCCAGGCGTAGGCGACGGTGGAATCGCCTGATACGCGGCCGGCCAGCCGGTGGCCGGAGGCCGGGGCAAAGGACTCGAAGCGCTTGTCGATGCCCTTGTGCACGTAGCCCAGCCGCTCTTCCAGGCGCAGCACCTTTTCCCCCACCACCGAAAATCGGAAATGGCCGGGCTCGATGATCCCCGCATGAACCGGCCCCACCGGGATTTCATGGACCCCGTCCCCGCTCACCTGGACAAAGGGGTAGTCGGTTGTTTCCCGTCCCGGGAAAGTCTCAGCGCCCGAATTCTCCCGGCGCAAGGGGAACCAGTTCGCCGGCCAGGCCCCATGGTTGAGCCAGGCGCGGCGATCTTCTCCGCCTTCGGCGACGATCCCGATGAGATCGGCAGCGGCTCGTTGCATCCGCCCCGCACAGGGGAAGATTCCGGCGAGGTCGGGGTAGGCGGGATCGGACTCAGGCAGGAGCAGATCGATCCAGGCCAGGCCCCCGGGGAGGCCATAGGCGGCGGTAACCGCCAGCATTCCCTCCTTGCCGCCCCGTCGATCGCTTCCCCACAGGGAAATCAGGTAACCCCCGGCAGCCGCCACCCTCCGGGCCGCCTCAACCCATTCGTCCCGGTCGGCCACGCCCCTCCAGGATGGCGGGGTGCCGGGCAGGCCTTCGAGGCGCAGTTCCAGTCCGGGTATGAGCACGCTTCAGCCTCCGATCATGCGGGCCGCGTCCCGGTACCAGGCGTCCAGGTACGGCGGAATGTAAAGCCCCAGCATCAGCCCCAGCCCCAGGTGGGCAAAAACCGGCAGGAGCGCCGGGGGATGGGCGAGAGGCTTCAGGTGGGTGTCGCCGAAGACCATGTCCTGCACTCGGCTGAAGACGGCGGCGAAGGCGACGCCCAAGGCCAGCAACAGGAAGGGGGTGGTCCAGGGCACCTCTCGCATGGCCGTGATGAGGATGAGGAATTCGCTGGCAAAGACTCCAAAGGGAGGCATGCCGAGTATGGCCAGGGTCCCCAGCATGAGGCCCCAGCCCACGGTGGGGCTGGCCTTCAGGAGTCCACGGATGTCTTCCATCACCTGGGTCCCCGCCTTCTGGGCGGCGTGGCCGACCGCGAAAAAAATAGCCGATTTCACCAGGGAATGGACGGTCATGTGGAGCAGCCCCGCGAAATTGGCCACCGGTCCACCCATACCGAAAGCGAAGGTCATCAGCCCCATGTGTTCGATGGAGGAATAGGCGAACATGCGTTTGACGTCCTTCTGCCGGGAGAGGAAGAAGGCGGCGGCCACCACGGAAACGAGGCCGAAGCCCATCATCAGGTGGCCGGCGAAATGGCCGTGCAGCGCCCCGTCGGTGAGCACCTTACAGCGGATCACCGCATACAGCGCGACATTGAGCAGGAGCCCCGAGAGCACCGCGGAAATGGGCGTGGGGCCCTCGGCGTGGGCGTCAGGAAGCCAGTTATGCACCGGTACCAGGCCCACCTTGGTGCCGTAGCCCAGAAGCAGGAAGACGAAGGCCAGGGAAATGATGGTGGGGTGAAGATCCCCCTTCACCGCGTCGAGGTTGGTCCACAGCAGCGCCCCGACGCCGTCGCCGAGCACCGGACTGGCGGCCATGTATAGGAGGATGGTGCCAAAGAGGGCCTGGGCGATGCCCACGCCGCACAGGATGAAATATTTCCATGCCGCTTCCAGGCTGGCCGGGGTGCGGTACACCGACACCAGGAGCACCGTGGTCAGAGTCGCTGCTTCCATGGCCACCCAAAGGATGCCGAGGTTGTTGGTGGTAAGCGCCACCAACATGGTGAAAGCAAAGAACTGGTACATGCTGTGGTAGAGGCGCATGCGTCCCGGGGTCATCTTGCCGTGTTCCTCCTCCAGCCGCATGTAGGGACGGGAGAAGACGGAGGTGGTGAAGCCGACGAAGGCGGTGAGGGTGACCAGGAAGACGTTCAGGGGATCGATGAAGAATTCCCGCTCGAGGACGAACAGCGGCCCGTCCGCCACCACCCGGGCGGTCAGGACCGCCGCCGCCAGCAAGGTGCCCAGCGAGAACCCGACATTGACGTCCCGGGCATAGGGACGGTCCCCGACGAAAGCCAGGACGGCACCGCCGACGAGGGGAATGGCCAGGATCACGAACAGGGCCGTCACCGGGTCAATCCTCCTTCAACTTTTCCAGGTGGCTGATGTCCAGGCTGTCGAACTGCTCCCGGATCTGGAACATGAATACCCCGAGGATGAATATCCCGACCAGCACGTCGAGGGCGATCCCCAGTTCCACCACCATGGGCATGCCGTAGGTCGCCGAGGTGGCAGCGAAGAAGAGCGCGTTTTCCATGGTCAGGAAGCCGATCACCTGGGGCACTGCCTTTGCCCGGGTGATCATCATCATGAAGGACAGGAGGACACAGGCGAGCGCGATCCCGAGGGTGCCCCGGGCGATGGACGTCGAGAGCTTGGAGATGGGCAGGGCCAGGTTGAAGGCGAAGACCACCAGGACGATGCCCACCAGCATGAGGGTGGGAATGTTGATCATGGTCTCGATGTCCCAGCGCACGTTAAGCCGGTTGATGAGCCGATGCAGGAGGAAGGGAATGAGGATCACCTTGAGCACGAAGGTGAGGGCTGCCGAAGCGTAGAGGTGGGGCTGGTGCGTCACGTAGGCCACCATGGCCGTCGCCCCCACTACCGTCATGCCTTGCAGGGTAAACAGGTGGATGAGGGTGAGGATGCGCCGCTGGGAGAGCATGGCGAAGGCCAGCATGAGCATCACCGCGGCGAAGAGGTTGATGAGTTGACCAATGAAGGAATCCATTCAGTCCTCCCCTTGGGCCGTCCCTGAGGGGACCGATGCCCGTTCCGGGCGCAGCGAACGAAGCGAGCGCGGGGATCGAATCAATTCACGCCCCCAGGAGGAAATGGACCAGCATGCCGATCACCGCCAGAAGGAAAGCGCCGGCCAGGAATTCCGGCACCCGGAAGATGCGCATCTTGGCGCTCAGGGACTCGACCGCGGCAAGCAGGAACCCACCGATGGCGAGCTTCGCCACCAGCACCGGCAGCGCGTAGAGCAGCGCCAGAGGGTTTTGGGCCTCGGCGATGCCCCAGGGGAAAAAGAGAGCGATCCCCATGCAGGAATAGGCAAAAAGCTTCAGAGCCGCAGCCCACTCCACCAGGGCCAGGTGCCGGCCGGAGTATTCGAGGATCAGGGCTTCATGAATCATGGTCAGTTCCAAGTGGGTGGCGGGGTTGTCCACCGGCACCCGGGCATTCTCGGCGAAAGAGACGAAGGTGAAGGCCAGCCCGGCGAAGGCAAGGCTCGGGTAGATGGCGAATTCCCGGTGGGCGATGTTCTCGACGATGCTCGTCAGCGCTGTGGACTGGCTGATGAGGGAAGCGGTGAAGAACACCGTCAACAGCGCCGGTTCGGCCAGGAAGCCGATCAACATCTCGCGCCGGGCGCCCAGGCTGCCGAAGGCGGTGCCTATGTCCATGGCGGCCAGGGAGATGAAGACGCGGGCGACGGCAAAGAGCCCCACCAAGGCGATGGCGTCGGCGACGATGGACAGCGGCAGATCGGTAGACAGGGTGGGGATGATGGCGCAGGCGAGCGTCATGCAGCCGAAAACCACGTAAGGCGCCACTCGGAAAAGGGGAGAGGCAGTCTCGGCCATCACCGAGTCCTTGTTGAACAACTTGTGCAGCAGGCGATACGGCTGCAGCAGGCCGGGACCGCTGCGGTTCTGGAACCAGGCCCGGCATTGGTTGACCCACCCCAGCAGCAGCGGGGCGAGCAGCAGGGCCGCAATCACTGCCAGGATCTGGGAAAGGAAGCCGGTGGGGCTCATCGCTGGGTGAGATAGAGCATGAACAGGAGGGTCAGGAAGCTGTAAAGCAGATAGACGGCGATGCGTCCCCGCTGCAGCCTGCCCACCTGAGCGGCCAGGAATTCCACGCCCCGGGCCACCGGCAGGTAGAGCCAATGCCAGAAATGGTCCCGCACCACGACCCGGTAGGCCGGCTCCCGGTCGAAGGATGAGGGAAGATGGCGTTCGAGCCGCAAGAAGGGCTCGAAAATCTGGCGTATGGGCTGGCCGAAGCCCTCGGCGGTGTCCTGCATGCGGGGCGTCTGCCAGGGATGGCCGCAATCCCAGGGATCGGCACGGCGCAGCCGGCCGTGGTAAAAGCGGCGGACGAGGACATAGGCGAATAGCCAGCAGACGACCACCCCGGCCAGGAAAAAGACGGGACCGTAGCTCGCCCGTTCGATGGAGGTGGGGGCCAGCAACCACCAGCCGGTGGTCTCCACCCGATGGGCCAGGCCCGACCCGACCAGGGGAACGGTTACCAGGTCGATGAGCTGGATCACGAAAGTCGGGAATAGCCCCAGGAAGATGCACCCGGCTGCCAGCCAGGCCATGCCCACCCGCTCCCAGGGACCGGCGTCATGGGCATCCTGCAATTTCGCGTCCCGGTGCTGGCCGAGGAAGACGATTCCGAAGAACTTCACCATGGCATAGCCGGCCAGGGCCGCGATCAGGGCGATGGCAGCGGCGACGATGGGAATGAACATATTGAGGAAGGAATCCGGCAGCCCCGGCGTGAACAGGAAACTCTGCAACAGCAGCCATTCGGAAACGAAGCCCGAGAGGGGAGGTAAGCCGGAGCTGGCGAAGACGCCGACGAAGACCAGCCACGCGACCCAGGGCATGGTTCGGATAAGCCCCCCCAGGTGCCCCAGATTGCGCTCCCCGGTGGCATGGAGCACGGCACCGGTACCCACGAAGAGCAGACTCTTGAAGAAGGCGTGGTTCACAACATGGTAAAGGCAGGCGGTAAGGGCCAGTGCGGCGAGATCGAACATGCCGTAGGCCTTGAAGAGAAGCGTGAGGCCGATGGCGGCCAGCAGCAGCCCGATATTCTCGATGGAGGAATAGGCCAGCAGCCGCTTCATGTCCACCTGTACGGTGGCGAAGACCACCCCAAAGAGCGCGGTGGACAGGCCGAACGCCAGCAATACCACTCCCCACCAGGCGGTCTGCACTTGGAGAAGGTCGAGGGACACTCGCAATAGGCCGTAGATGGCGGTCTTCAGCATCACCCCGCTCATCAGGGCGGACACCGGCGAGGGCGCCGCAGGGTGGGCCTCGGGGAGCCAAACGTGAAGCGGCAGCATGCCTGCCTTGGCACCGAAGCCCAACACCGCCAGGAGAAAGGCCGCCGACCCCCAGAAGGGCGGCAGCAGTTGAGCCCGCATGTTGTCGAAGGTGTAGTCCCCGGTGTTGGCCTGGAGGACGCCAAAGGACAGGAGAATGGCGATGGCGCCGATGTGGGCGATAAGAAGATAGAGGAATCCCGCCTGCCGGATTTCAGGCACGCGGTGGTTGGCGGTCACCAGGAAAAAGGAGGCGAGGGCCATGGCCTCCCAGGCCACCATGAAGGCGTAGGCGTCGTCGGCCAGCACCACCAGGGCCATGCTGGTGAGGAAGAAATGGTACTCCAGGCACAGGAGACCGGGCGGCGTACCCTCCCCCTGGCGGAAATAGCCGGCGGCGAACACCGAAATCCCGGCACCGGCGGCACCGATGACGGCCAGGAAGAAAGCCGACAGGCTGTCGAGACGCAGATGGAAAGGAAGCTGGGGCAGACCGAGGGGCAGGATGGCCGTTTCCGGCGTACCCAGCAGGGCCGTTCCCGCCGCCCCGGCGAGAACGAGTCCGACGGCACTGCCGAGGGGAAACAGCCCCCGGGCCACCAGGGTGAAATTGCGCAGGGCTGCAACCCCCGCCAAGCCAATTAGCAACCACGCCGCCAGGGCCGCCAGGACCCAGTCGATGGCCAACCAGCTCGACATGTTCGTTGCGGCTCCTCGTATCAACAGATTGGCCAACGGACGGCGGCAAGAAGGCCGCCTACAGGGGGGCTTACAGGATGAACATTATATTTACTTGCAGTTAGGCTGCCATTGCAATTTGATTAACATCGGCGCCCGAGAGGGACGCTGCCGCCCATCTCGGTTAACATGGAATCATGAGTAGAACCCGGGAGCAAGCATCATGATCACGCGACACCTCCGCATCAGCGGCCTGGTTCAGGGTGTCGGCTATCGCTGGTCGATGGTTGAGGAGGCGACGCGCCTGGGCCTCGACGGCTGGGTGCGCAATCGCCGCGACGGCAGCGTCGAAGCGATCGCCCGGGGGGATCCCGCTACCCTCATCCGACTCACCGAGTGGGCGCACCGCGGGCCGCCGGGGGCGCGGGTCGAAAAGGTGATCGTCCGCGATTGCGATGACATCCCTCCTCCGGGTTTTCACCAGTATCCGACGGTTTGACAGCCCAGGAGCGCTTTCGCTACAGTCGTCGCTTCCCCAACCCCTCAGCATTCTGCAGGAGAAATTCATGGCCGTTCTCGTCGGCAAGCAAGCCCCGGACTTCACCGCCATTGCCGTTTACGGCAACAACGAAATCAAGGAACTCAAGCTGTCCAGCTATCGGGGCAAGCCCGTCGTACTGTTCTTCTACCCGCTGGATTTCACCTTCGTCTGCCCCTCCGAACTCATTGCCTTCGATCACCGGCTCTGCGAATTCGAACAACGGGGCGTCGAAGTGATCGGCGTCTCCATCGACTCTCAATTCACCCATCTCGCTTGGAAGAACACCCCGATCAAGGAAGGCGGCATCGGACCCGTCGGCTATCCCCTGGTTGCCGACGTGAAGCACGACATCTGCCGCGCCTACGACGTCGAACTGGAAGCCGCGGGCGTCGCCCTGCGTGGCTCCTTCCTGATCGACAAGAATGGCGTGGTCATGCACCAGGTCGTCAATATGCTGCCCCTGGGGCGCAATATCGACGAAATGCTGCGCATGGTGGACGCCCTGCAATTCTTCGAGGAGCATGGCGAGGTGTGCCCCGCGGGTTGGAACAAGGGCAAGCCCGGCATGACCGCCTCGCCGGAGGGCGTCGCGGCCTATCTGGCCAAGAACGCCAAGAAACTCTGACACCGCCTGGGCGTCCCGCCAATGTTTCCCGGAGCCCGTCGCGCTCCCGCGGGAGGCGCCCGGTGGGATCCCTGTGCCCATAGAACGGACAATACCTCGCCCCGGCGAGGTATTTTGTTTCCGTCGTCCACATAGATGCGGTATTTTTGCCATTTATGTACAATCCGGGAACATTAAGGTTTTCGACGGATCATGGCTGACGATCGCTACCTCACCACCCGGCAAGTTGCTTCCCGTCTCGGCATCTCGCTGGGCACGGTCCAGCAGATGGTCGAGTCCGGTGCCCTCGAGGCCTGGAAGACCGCCGGCGGCCATCGCCGTATCCTGGCGAGTTCGGTCGAAGCCTACGTGGCCCGCACCCATCCCGCCACCCGCGCCGACAATGCCGAGAGACCGCTGGACATTCTGATCGCCGAAGACGATCCCCTCCAGCGAAAGCTTTACGAAACCACCTTGGGGAGCTGGCAGCTTCCGCTGCGCATTCGCCTCGTGGACAACGGTTTCGACGGGCTGATCGAAGTGGGCCGCTCGGTCCCGGACATCCTGATTGCCGATTTGGTCATGCCGGCCATGGATGGGTTCGAAATGGTGCGCCGACTGCGGGAGCGGCCGGAATTGGCCCCCATGGACATTCTGGTGGTGAGCGCCCTCTCGGCGGAAGAAATCGCTGCCGCGGGCGGCCTCCCATCCGCAGTGACGGTTTACCGGAAACCGGTGCCTTTCCATGAACTCAAGGGCTACACCCAGGCACGGCTCAGCACGCGGCGGCGGAATTGAGCGGCCAGGGAAGATGGACGTTTCCGTCCCCGACTTCAGTTTGGCGCAAGAACGGTCGATATCGGGAAGGATTGGGCTGGCGGGGCCTTCGCCGCTAACGTATCATGGGCAGGACGGTCCTGCGTAAAGACAATAAAGACAGGGTGAGGAGACAATCATGGGACTTTTCGGTGGCAATGCCTCCCTGGATAAGATCGATCGGGATATTGCAGCCATTGCCGACGGCAATGCGGACCTGTCCTGTGCGATCGGATCCAGCGACAACGGCACTGCCGGGCGCATTTCGTCCAACCTGAATCGCTTCTTCGGCAAGGTGCGCGGGCTCATCGTCCACGCCCGGGAAAAGAGCGTCAGCATTGCCGCCGACGCCGCCCGCATGAACCATCTGGTCCAGCTCACCGGTAGCGCGGTGAAGAAGCAGGAAGACCTCGCCGAAGCGGTTTTCGCGTCGAGCAACCGGGTCAATCAGGCGGTGTCCGAAGTGGCCCTCAACGCAGACGCCATCGAATCCTCCACCCACAACAATCTCGACCTCGCCCAACGCTCCCTCGACCAGATGCACACCGTGGCCGACACCATGCATTCGGCCAACGCCCATATCGAGCATTTCGCCACCACCGTTGGCGAACTCCACACGAGCTCGATGAAGATCAACGAAATCGTCTCGCTGATCAACGACATTTCCGACCAGACCAACCTGCTCGCCTTGAATGCGGCCATTGAAGCCGCCCGGGCCGGCGAAGCCGGGCGCGGTTTCGCCGTGGTTGCCGACGAAGTCAGAAAACTTGCCGAGAAGGTCAAGACCGCCACCCAGGTGATCGGCCAGAACACCCAATCGATGATCAACCTCGTGGTGGACACCTCGGAAAAAACCCGAGCCATCGTCAGCGACGTGACCCAGGCCAACAGCTACATCGAAACCTCCGCCAGGGATTTGGGCGCCATGGTCGAAGACTTCAAACAGACCACGGATCAGCTGGGCACCATCGCCGGTGCCATCCGCAACCTACGGGAAAGCAACCAGTCCATCCACAGCGAAGTCGAGGAAATCCGCAATCTGGCCCTGGATATTTCCGGGAAGGTTCGCCAATGCGAGGATTCGGCCAAGACCCTGCGTGGCTCGACCGAGGACTTGCAGGGCACCCTGGCCGACTTCCGCACCGGCAACAGCATGTTCGACAAACTCCACGATGCCAGCGCAGTCTTCCGCGACAAGGTCGCCGCTGTGCTCCAGCGTCTCGCGGATCGCGGAGTGAACGTCTTCGATCAGGCCTACAAGGATATTCCTGGCTCCAACCCCAAGCGCTTCACCACGGCTTACGACAGCCAGTGCGACTCCGAGTTGACTCGCATCTACGACGACATGCTGCGCGAGTTGCCCGGCCTGATCTACTCTCTGGCGGTGGACAACAAGGGCTACGCGCCGGCGCACAACAGCGTGTTCTCCAACGCGCCCAGCGGCGATCCGGTGGTCGATACCGCCAAGTGCCGGCATAAGCGCATGTTCAACGACCCCGTCGGAATCAAGCTCGCCACCAATCAGAAGCCGTCGCTCTTCCAGACCTACGTCCGGGACACCGGCGAAATCCTCAACGACCTCTCGATGCCCATCATGGTCGGCGGTCGCCATTGGGGCGCGGTGCGCATCGGCTTCAAGACCGACCTGGTCAAGTAAGGGCGGCATGGCCGCCATCGGCTACCGCGACGTCCTTGCCTATTGGTTCGGTTCGCCCGGCGATGCGGATTACGGGCGACAGCGTGCCGCCTGGTTCAACAAGAATCCCGAGGCGGATGCTGAAATCCGCAGCCGTTTCCGGGCGTTGCACCAATGGGCCAAGGGCGGACTGCTGGACGCCTGGGCCGAAAACCCCGATTCCCTGCTCGCCCTGATCCTGGTGCTCGATCAGTTCTCGCGCCAGATCTACCGGGACGACCCCCGCGCCTTCGCCACCGATTCGAAGGCCCTGGCCCTGGCCGAAACGGCCGTGGCACAGGGAGTCGACCGCCAATTACCGCCTCTGCAGAGGGTTTTCATCTACATGCCTTTCGAGCACGCCGAAGACCTTGCAGCCCAGGATCGCGCAATTGCCCTCTTCGACACCCTGGCCGCCGAATCGACCGAACTGGCCTCTTTTGCCGACTATGCCCGGCGCCATCGGGAAGTCATCGCCCGCTTCGGCCGTTTCCCTCACCGCAACGCCATCCTCGGCCGCACCAGCAGCGCCGAGGAAACTGCCTACCTCGCGCAACCGGGCAGCGGTTTCTAGTTAACTCGGCAATTCGCTCGGACTGCGCACGAGAGATCGATCGCACGCAATCATCACGCCGTGGCCCGGCGACGCGCATCGGGGACCGATCGGCAGGATGCTCCCTGCGCTCAGGGGTAGATGATTTCCACGTTCTCGGGCTTCAGCCAAGCGTGCAGCTCAGCGATCAGCGCATCGTCCAGGCGTACCCTGATGGCATCTCCCAGGGCCAGCTCGCACTCGGCCTGAGCATTGCGATAGCGCAGACGAACTGGAGCAGTGCCGGGAACGAAAGGCTCCAGTAGCGCCTTCAGCCGCCGGGCGTCGGCGCCCCCGTTGAGGCGCAGGAGCAGATGGCGGGCAAATTTCGCCCGCGCTTCCCCGAGGGTGAGCAGACGGTCGGCCACCACCCGGTTTCCCCCGGAGAAATCGTCGTAGCTGACTTTGCCCTCGACCACCAGGAGTTCGTCGGTGACGATCTTCGCCCTTTCGGACTCGAACAGCTCGTTGAACACCGTCACCTCGACCAGGGCCGTGCCGTCGTCGAGTTGCAGGAAGAGCATCTTGCCGCGACGGGTCATCTGGGTGCGCAGTCCGACCACGACACCGGCGATGAGAGTCATTTCCTTGGCCGGCTCCAACTGGGCGAGCCCGCGCCGGACGAAGCGGGACAGCTCCTTGCGGTGGGCATCGTAGGGGTGGCCGGAGAAGAAATAGCCCAGGGCGAGCTTCTCCTGCATCAGCCGCTCTTTTTCGTCCCAGGGCTTGACGTCGACATACTGGGGGGCGTGCTCCTCGGCGGCAGGTCCGATGTCGAAGAGGCTGACCTGGAGGGCATCCCGCTCGGCCTGCTCGGCGAAATCCATGGCAATGCCCACCGAGGCGAGGAGCCGATGGCGATCGGCCTGACCCGCGACCTGCGGCGCGATGGCGTCGAAGGCCCCGGCGCGTATGAGTGCCTCGATGGTGCGTCGATTCACCAAGCGCTTGTCGACCCGCTTGCAAAAATCGAACAAGTCCTTGAATGCCCCATCCTTATCCCGCGCCTTGACGATGCACTCCACCGCCTGCTGGCCGGTACCCTTGACCGCCCCCAGCCCGTAGCGGATGGTCTTGCGATCGACGGGTTCGAACCGGTAAGCCGACGCATTGACGTCGGGACCGAGGACGCCGATCTTGTTGGCGACGGTGTCCTCGTAGAAGATCTTTACCGTGTCGGTGTTGTCCATGTCCGAGGACAGGGTCGCCGCCATGAAGGCCGCGCAGTGGTGGGCCTTCAACCAGGCCGTGTGGTAGGTGACGACGGCATAGGCGGCGGTGTGGGACTTGTTGAATCCGTATTCCGCGAACTTGGTCATCAGGTCAAACAGCTGCTCGGCCAGGGCCGGGTCGTAACCCTTCTCCCGGGCACCGGCGGCGATGGTCTCCCGGTGTTTGGCCATCTCCTCGGGCTTCTTCTTGCCCATGGCCCGGCGCAGCATGTCGGCGCCGCCCAGGGTGTAGCCGCCGATGATCTGGGAAATCTGCATCACCTGTTCCTGGTACACGATGACGCCATAGGTGGGCGACAGGCAGGCGGTGAGGTCGGGGTGGAAGTAGTCGATCTTCTGCTGGCCCTTCTTGCGCAGGATGAAGTCGTCCACCATCCCCGAACCCAGGGGGCCCGGCCGGTAGAGGGCCAGCACGGCGATGATGTCTTCGAAGCGGTCCGGGGCGAGCTTTTTCAGGAGCTTCTTCATGCCGTCCGATTCCACCTGGAAGATCGCCGTCGTGTTGGCGTCCTTGAGGATCTGGTAGGCGGCGGGATCACCGAATCCCAAGCTCATGAGGTCGAGCTTTTCGCCCGTGAGGCGCTCGACGTACTCCAGCGCGAGTTCGATGATGGTGAGGTTCCTGAGGCCCAGGAAGTCGAATTTCACCAGTCCCGCCTTTTCCACGTCGTCCTTGTCGAATTGCGAGACGGGAGAGGCGTCGGCCCCGGTGGCCTGGTAGATGGGACAGAAATCGGTGATGCGGCCCGGCGCGATGAGCACTCCGCCGGCATGCATGCCGACATTACGGGTGAGGTCTTCCAGGCGGGCGGCCAGATCGAAGAGTTCGCGAATCGACTCCCCGTCCCGCTCGTCGGCCATCATCTCCTTCAACACCGGCTCCTGATCCAGGGCATCGGCCAGGGAAACCGGCTTGTTCTGCACCACCGGGATCAGCTTGGACAGCCGATCGCACAGGGAATAGGGCAGGTCGAGCACCCGTCCCACGTCGCGGATCACCGCCTTGGACGACATGGTGCCGAAGGTGGCGATCTGCGACACCGCCTCGGCGCCATAACGCTCGCGCACGTATTCGATGACCCGCCAGCGGTTGTCCTGGCAGAAATCCACGTCGAAGTCGGGCATCGACACCCGCTCCGGGTTGAGGAAGCGCTCGAACAGCAAGGCGTAGGCGAGGGGATCGAGATCGGTGATGCGCAGGCTGTAGGCCACCAGCGAGCCGGCCCCGGAACCCCGTCCCGGCCCCACGGGAACCCCGTTCTGCTTGGCCCAGTTGATGAAGTCGGCGACGATGAGGAAATAGCCCGGGAAGCCCATCTGGATGATGGTGTCGTTCTCGAAGGCGAGGCGCTGGTCGTATTCCGGACGCCGCCGCTCCCGCTCGGCGTCATCGGGGTAAAGTTCGACCAGGCGCCTTTCCAGGCCGGCCTTCGCCTCCTGCACAAGGAATTCCGCGAGGCTCATGCCCTCCGGAGTCGGAAAGTCCGGGAGGAAATTCTTGCCCAGAGTCAGTTCGATCGAGCAGCGGCGGGCGATCTCGACCGCGTTTTCTAGGGCTTCCGGCAGATCGGCAAAGAGTTCCGCCATCTCCGCCTGGGTCTTGAAATACTGCTCTTCGGTGTAGGGCCGCGGTCGCCGGGTATCGCCCAGCACATAGCCCTCGGCAATGCAGACCCTGGCCTCGTGGGCACGGAAATCGTCGCGTTCGAGAAACTGGACGGGGTGAGTGGCCACCAGGGGGAGACCCAATTCGGCCGCCAGATCGGCGGTCGACTGCACGATCAGCTCCTGCTGTGGCTGACCGTAACGCTGAACTTCGAGATAGAAGGCCCCCGGGAAGAGCGTGCCCCAGGCCAGGGCCCGCTCCCGGGCGAGGTCCAGGTTGCCGTTGGCCAGGGCCTCGCCCACGTCGCCCAGGGGGCCTCCGGAGAGGGCGACGAGACCGTCGCAGCCGGCCTCGCGCAACCAGGAGCGGCGGATTTCCGCCCGGTCGCGGCGCCCCTCGGCCAGGTAGGCGCGGGTAAGCAGCTTGCAGAGCTGAAGGTAGCCCTCCCGGTTGCGCACCAGGAGCAGCAGGCGGCTAGCCCCCTCCGGGGACTCCGGGTCGGCAACCCAGACGTCGGCACCGGCCAGGGGCTTGACGCCACGTCCCCGGGCCGCGGAGTAGAACTTGACCAGACCGAAGAGGTTGCCGAGGTCGGTGAGCGCAAGGGCCGGCATGCCGTCCGCCGCCGCCCGCCTGACCGCGTCCCCCAGGCGGACGATGCCGTCGGTGACCGAGTATTCGGAATGGAGGCGCAGGTGGACGAAGCGGGGGGAATTCATGGGAATCGATTTTACCCCGGCTAGCGCCCGCCCCCATGGCCAAAGGAAGCGCGGCAACGACGCTCCGTCGACTCGGACCCGCCTCGATCGCTCCTGAAGACTTCGGCGAAACTCAGATCGACGTCGTCAACCGCACCAGCCAATCGGGCGCCACCGAAAGCACCCAGGCTTCGAAGCGTTTGTCGAGGCCGCTGAGGATCAGGAGCCCGAGGAGGAGCATGATGGCACCAAGCCACTGTTTCCCGGCCTTGCCCGCGGCCAGCAGGCGGCCCCGCACCCGCAGCAGGGCCTGGCGGGAAATCACGCCCAGGATGACCAGAGGCAGAGCGGCACCGACGCCAAAGACCGCCATCAGCAAGGTCACCTGCAGCAGATCGCGGCCCTGGCTGGCCAGGGTGATCGCCGCGCCCAGGGTGGGACCGACGCAGGGGCTCCAGACCAAGCCCAGGAGCAGTCCGAGGATGAACTGGCCGGGCAGGCCTTCCAGAGTGACCCGGGAGAGCAGATTCTGGCCGGCCCCCGAGACTCCCGAAGCCGCAGCAGCGAATCGTTCCTGAAGGCGGCTCGACAGGAGGAGGATGCCGAAGGCCAGCAGGAGCACCGCAGCGAAATTGCGCAGAACCGCCTGATCCAGCCCGAGGGCGACGCCGACACTGGCGATCAGCACCCCGACCAGGGTGAAGGACAGCGCGAGCCCCCCCGCCAAGGCGAAGGGTCCGAGCCGATGGGCGGCGATCGCTGTACCCAGCAGAATGGGGATCAAGGGAAGGACGCAGGGCGACAGGGTGGACAACCCCCCCGCTGCAAAGGCAAGACCGAAGGTGGCGACGCTGAAATCCATGGCAATCAGCCGGTTGCCGGGAGCGGCGCAGCGCGCCCCTCCGGATGGGACCGCCGTGCGCCCTTCATGTCAAAGAACCTGCTTGAGGAAGGCGACGATCTTCTCCTTGCGGGTCTCGCCGGTGGAGCGATCGACCTCCTTGCCGCCCTTGTAGAGGATCAGGGTACTCTGCATGGTGGCCTTGACGCTCTTGAGGGCGTTCTTCTGCTTGTCGAAATCGACGGTGAGGGTCGTGATCGGCTTCATTTCCGGCGTGGCCAGGACCTCGCTCAACAAGGGCGCCTGCGCCTTGCAGATCGGGCACCAATCGGCGTGGATGACGACCAGGAAGGGTTTGCCTTCCTTCAGTAGGGTATCGAAGTGAGCCTGGTCGAAGGCATTGCCGGCAGCGGAGGCATTGCCGGCAATGAAGGCCAGGGCGACGACGAAAAGGCGGAATAGCTTGAGCATGGCAGTCTCCAGGTTGCGGTGGGCCGCTCCCGGGAAGCGCGACCAACCTGTTCGTAGGACGGTGCCGAAACCGAATCGTTTCCGCACGCCGTCATTACGGTAGTCGCCGACCGGCCCGGAACCTTACATTCCGGGCGGATATCCGGTCAATTGAGCACCGCGTCGGCGATCAGGCGGCGGATCGAAGTCGCCTCGAAGGGCTTGTCGCAGATGGCGGAAACCCCGGCTTTTTCCACCGCGGCCAGACGTCCCATGTTCTGCTCGCTGGTCACCATGAGGACCGGGACGGCGTTCTGCCAACTCTGGGTGCGGATGTATTCGGTCAGTTCGCGGCCATCCATTTCCGGCATGTTGTAGTCGGTGATGACCAGGTCGACCATGGTGTTCTGGAGACAGGCCACAGCGTCGCGGCCATTGACCGCCTCGGTGATGCGCTCGACCCCCAGTTCCTCCAGAAGGCGGCGCAGATGCCGCCGGGAAGCCACGCTGTCGTCCACCAGCAGGACCCGTAGGCGCTCGAGTTCGGCCGGATCGAGGTCTGCCGAAGGATTGAGGTAGTCGGCGGCGGCATACAGGGCGCGGGCCAACTGATCTTCGGTGAACGGTTTGGCGAGGATGCTGCAGGCTCCGGCCTGGCGGACCGGTTCGAGCACCTGGGGCCGGGTCTCGCTGGAAATGAGGATGAAAGGCACCGCCTCCAGGTAGGGGTCGGCGCGCATGGCGGCGACCAGGTCGGTGCCCGCCTGGTCGGGCAGGTAGAGGCTGCTGATCACCACCCAGCCGCGGTCGACGCGGAGCAGGGCCGCAAGTGCTTCCGCCCCGTTGTGGCAGACCTCCGTACTCCCCACCCCCTGGCTGGCGAGCATGCGAGTCACCAGGTGGGCCTGCATGGTCGAAGGCTCGACCAGAACGACGTGAATTTCGGCAAGGTTCGAACTCGTCATGGCGCGCTCCGGAAGGCTGATTCTGAAGTGACTATAGCAGCGGCAGACCACACAGTGGATGTTTTGCGTTCTCCTGGGTGCGAGAACCGCCGGGGGCCAGTGCCCGACAGTGATCGACCGAAATCTGAAATAGCCGCGTCACATCGGCCCGTCAAGATGGAAGAGCTCACATTTCCCCGACCGCAGCCAATTCAAGGAGTCATTCATGCGCATCAGACAATCCACCCTGGGCCTCGCCGGTGCCCTGGCCGCTCTCTCCCCTCTCGCCTACGGCGGCATCACGCCTTTCGCCAATTTCACCCCCCTGACCGCTACGGTGGCTGCGGGAAGCCTACCGGAAAGCGCGCCCTTCGAACTGGCGCAGAGCCCGTTCAAATTCGTCCAGCAATCCCTGGCCAACCGGGCCAACCAGAATCTGCTCCATCCAGGTTCAAATTCCGGAAACTGGGACATGATCACGGCCAACCAGACCGGACCGGAGGCCGGACGCTACCTCTTCATGCCTTTTGAAACCGGCCAGGGCGGCGTCCAGCGGGTCGACCTCAAGGACAGCAACTATGACACCCGGACGGTGACCATCGTGGCCCCCGGAACCCAGGGCTTCGTATCCGGCGACGCCTCGCGCTGGACCCCCTGGGGAAGCTACCTTACGGCTGAGGAGTCCTGGGGCTCCGGCAGCACCAAGGGGCGGCTTTTCGAAGTCACCAACGCGGTCAGCGCTGCTGCGAATGCCGGCAACTTCGTCCAGCGCACGATCATACCGCGCGTCTCCCACGAGGGTCTGGCCTTCGACAAGCAGAATGCTTTGTACTTTGTGGACGAACTCAATGGGGGATCCTTGTACAAGTTCGTTTCGAACAATCCTCAGGCCACGAACGGTGACGATTACTTCGCTTCCGGTCAGACCTTCGTCCTGAAGGTCGGGGCCGGAGGACAGTTCGAAGGCACCAGCAACCCGGCGATCACGGGCGCTGCGACGTGGGTCCCCATCACCGATACGACCGGTAAGGCACTCCCGGGGGTTTCCGTGGTCCTGGCCGACGGCACCATCGATGGGCGCGCAACGGCCAAGGCGGTCGGCGCCACCGGTTACAACCGGCCTGAAGACATGGAAATCAAAACCTTGGCGGACGGCACACAACAGATCTACTTCACCACCACGGATTCCGATGACGACGGCAACCCCGCCAACGGCCGTGGCCGTATCTATTCGGTCGATCTGGCTAAAACCAAAGTTCAGATGGCCGCATCCAATGCCACCATCGACAAAGCGACCGGAGCCGCCGTCGGCAGCGTGTGGCGCAACCCCGACAACCTCGCCATTGATGCGGATGGCAATATCTACATCGTCGAAGATCAGGATGGCGGACTGGCCGACATCTGGTTCATGTTCGACAGCGACGACGACGGCGTTGCCGAATCGGTCGGACGCTGGGCCTCGCTTTCCACCCTTGGGGCGGAACCCACCGGCCTCTATTTCGATCCCTTCAATCCCACCATCGCCTATGTCAACGTCCAGCACCCGGCCAGCGGAGACGACCATCTGATCATGATTTCCGCCGTTCCAGAGCCGGGCGGCCTCAGTCTTGCAATCCTGGGGCTGGGCATCATGGGCGGAGCGATCCGTCGCCGATAATCGATGGGGCCGCCGGAAGGTCGAAGAGCAAAAACTCGCACGGCTCTCCGGCGGAAAATCTCGCTAGCGCCTCGTCTCCAGGGAGCCAGACCGTCGGCAACGGTTCCCCGGCGAAGCTTCAGTTCGTGGAACGCATCGAGGCCCTGGGTGCTACCGCCCCCAGGGCAGGCAGTTCAGGTCTCCACCCAATCCATGATCGGCTGCCACTGCTCCAGATCCCGGGAGACCCGGGCGGGCGAGAGGTCGAAGAGCGTCAGTCCCGCAGCGGCGGCCTGGACGTACAGCTGGGTATCCCGCAGATAGGTCAGGACAGGAACTTCCAGGGTGGCGAAAAAACGCTCCAGTTCGGCCGCCGCCCGGGTCCGCGAATCGACCCGCATGCCCACCACGGCGATGTCGGCGCGCCCCTTGCGCACGGCCTTCTCACCGACCAGTTCGGTCAGAAAGCGACGGGTGGCCTGCATGTCGAAGAATGACGGCTGAACCGGGACGATGATCCGGGTGGTCAGCTTGAGCACCTTTTCCAGGGTCTTCCCCCGCAACCCGGCCGGAGTGTCCAGAACGGCATGGGTGACGCCCTTGGGCGGGCGGGCGACATCGTCGGGCCCGATTTCCCAGGTGGCGATGGCATTGGCTGCGCCCGGCCGCAGCGCCAGCCACTCCCGGGACGACTGCTGGCGGTCGATGTCGCCGAGGAGGCTGCGGTGCCCACGGGCGGCGAAATAACCAGCCAGGTTGGTGGCCAGGGTGCTCTTGCCCGAGCCCCCCTTGGGATTGGCCACCAGATAGACGTTCATACGGTCCGGGTCAGCTTGTCCAGGGTCTTGCGAACCAGGTTGACGTGCCCGCGCAGGGTATAGACCAGATCCGTAAAGGCCAGCGGGACCCTCAGACGGCTGGCTTCGTCGTCCAGGGCGTCGAGCCGGCTGCGGTATTCGCCTAGCCGTTCGGCGTCGAAATGCTCCTTCAGGTCGTCTTCAAGAAATTTCAGCTCGCCGTAGCAGCGGAAGATCTTGGAGCGGATGCGCCAGGAGTAGAGCGCCGGCGCGATCTTGATCAGCGGAATGAGCAGGGCGACGATGGGGACCAGCATGACGATCAGACGGTCGGCCAGCACCGCCAGCCAGAAGGGCAGATAGCGCTGGAGGAAGGGGGGCCCGGCCTTGTAGTAGCGGGCGGCCTCGGCCGAGAGTGGCAGCATGGGATCCTTGTAGGCCGGGAATTCGCCGGCATCCTGGAAGAAACCCGCCTTACCGTGCACTTCGCTCGCCGCCTGGAGAAGCAGGCTCTGCAGTGCCGGATGGAGGTCGCTGCGAACCACGAGGTTGGCGGTCGGGGCAAGCACCTTGATGTCGTCGGGCGGGAAATCCCTCACCAGATCGGCGACCCCATGGGGAAAGGTGAGGCGCGTCAGGAAGGGGAAACGACGCTGGTAGGCACTGGCCTGGGAAAAGCTCATCACCCGGACGCCGGGCGACCGTAAAAGCACCTGGACCACCGGTGCGTTTTCGGCAGCGATGATGAAGGCGGCGTCGATGCGTCCCTGCTGCAGTTCCTCCGCAGCCTTGAGGCCGGAAAGAGGCACCGTCGATTCGCCCGGGTCGATTTCATTGGCGTCCAGGAGCTGTTGCGCCAACTGCCGCACGCCGGACCCCTCCTGGCCGATGGCGATGCGTTTGCCTCTGAGATCGGTGAGCCGCGTCAAAGCATTCGCCCCGCGGTAGAAGACCCACACCGGTTCATAGAACATGCTGCCCAGGGAAAGCAGCCCCGAGTCGTCCTCTTCGCCTTCCACGGGAACGACCACGCCCCCCTGGACAAAGGCGATGTCGGCCTCGCCGGCCTTGAGCCGATCGAGATTCTGCAGGGAACCGGCCGAGGTCTTCACCTCAAGCGTGATGCCATCCCGGGCGAGAATCGCCGCGTAGCGCTTGGCGAACTGAAAGTAAGCGCCTGCTTCGCCGCCAGTGGTGATGACGATGCGCGAGGGTGGAGCGGGCTGGACGAACTGGTAGGCGACGACAAAACCGATGCCGACGACGAGAACGATCCACCAGGCAGTCGCCAGAAGATCGCGCAGGGAAAGGAGTCCTGCCTTGATACGGGCCATCATCGCGGGAGCAGCACGGTAGAGCCGGTGGTTCGACGCCCTTCGAGATCGGCGTGGGCCTGGGCGGCATCGCGCAGGGCATAGGTCTGATTGACCTCGATGCGCAAGCCCGCAGCCACCTGGGCGAAAAGTTCGCTGCCGAGCGACTCCAGGTCCTCCCGGCGAGCGGTGTAGGACATCAGGGTCGGCCGGGTGACGAAGAGCGAACCCTTTTGCGAGAGCAGCAACAGATCCAGGGGGGGCACCGGCCCGGATGCATTGCCGTAGGTGACCATCATCCCCATCGGCCGCAGGCAGTCGAGGGACCCCATGAAGGTATCCTTGCCGACGCCGTCATAGACTACGGCGACCCCCGCGCCCCCGGTGATTTCGCGCACCCGGGCGGTGAAATTCTCGCGGCTGTAATTGATGACGTGGTCGCACCCATGCGCCCGCGCCAGCTCGCCCTTGGCGTCGGAGCCCACAGTACCGATGACGGTCGCACCCAAGGCCTTGGCCCACTGGCAGGCGATCAAGCCCACTCCGCCCGCGGCGGCATGGATGAGCACGGCGTCGCCCGCCTGGACGCGGTAGGTCCGACGCAGAAGGTAGGCCGCTGTCAGTCCCTGGAGCATCATTGCCGCCGCCTTCTCGAAGGCGATGCCCTCAGGCAGGACAAGCAAGCGGTGGGCAGGCAGGTTGCGCGCCTCGGCATAGGCTCCGGGGGGCCCGCCGGCATAGGCCACCCGGTCCCCGGGACGGACTTCGGTCACGCCCTCCCCGACCGCTTCGACCACCCCGGCCCCCTCGAGGCCGATACCGCTGGGCAGTTGCAGGGGATAGAGTCCGGTCCGGTGGTAGGTGTCGATGAAATTGAGGCCGATCGCCTCATGGCGGACCCGCGCTTCGCCTGGACCCGGCGGCGCGAGGTCGATTTCCTCCCAGGACAGAACTTCCGGCCCGCCGGTCGTATGGATGCGGATGGCGTGGGGCATGGTGTTCCTCTCGCTGCGAGTTTCCGAAAGGCGGGAGATTATCACCGCCGGCCCCAGGGAAGCCACCTCAAAGATGCCCCTGTTATCATCCTGGGTGCCTTCCCGGTTCTTAGACCTTGACCTCTCTCCATCGCCTGCTCCTGCCCCGTGTTCTCCTGGTCTGGCTCGTCCTGTCCCTGGTTGCCGGCGGATTGACCTATTGGCTGGAGATTCGCAAGATCGACCAGGCGGTGGTCAATCTGGCCGCGGCGGCAATCGAACACCGGGAAGGAAGCCACGATCCCCAATTCCTCGCCTCCCGGGCGAACGATTTCCTGGGCAACGGATTCGTGGCAGTGGACATTCTCGATGCCGAAGGCCACAACCTTGGCCGGGCCGTCAGCCCTGGATCCGAAAGCCTCGCCAGCGAACTCGACGCCGCAGCGGGGCTTGCCCGCCCGGATCGCCCCCGCTACCGCACCCTGCACAGGAACGGCGCGACCCTGGTGCGCGTCGTCATCCCCCTGAGTCTTCCGTCCGGCAGCGTTTCCGGCTACTTCGAGGGCGTCTATGCCGTCGGCCCAGCCCACCTCGCCGCCCTGCACGCCGACCTCTGGCGGACCTTGCTGGCGGTGCTGGCCGCCGTGCTGGTCACCGCCGTTGTCCTCTACCCGGTCATCGTTGCCCTCAATCGCAGCGTCTACCGGGGTTCGCTGGAGATCTTGCGCGGCAACCTCGAGATGGCCTCCGTCCTTGGCGCCGCGATCGCCAAGCGGGATTCCGATACCAACGCCCACAACTACCGCGTAACCCTATACGCCTGCAAGCTTGGCGAAACGGTCGGGGTCGAGGGCGACGCATTGCGCGCTCTGATGCTTGGCGCATTCCTCCACGACGTGGGCAAGATCGGCATCGGCGACGGCATCCTGCTCAAACCGTCCGAACTCTCCGCAGACGAAATGGCCACCATGCGCAACCACGTCGCGCTGGGCGTCGAAATCATCGCCTCCTCCACTTGGCTCCGGCCCGCCCGGGACATCATCCAGTTCCACCACGAGTGGTACGACGGCAACGGCTACCTGAAGGGCCTGAAGGGCGAGGAAATCCCGCTCAACGCCCGCATCTTCGCAGTGGTGGACGTCTTCGACGCCCTCACCTCCCGCCGCCCCTACAAGGAACCCTGGACCTGCGATGCCGCCCTGGACTGGCTTGACCAGCAGGCTGGCAGCCACTTCGACCCCGCCTTGGTCGCTGCCTTCCGCCCTATCGCCCGCACGCTCCAGCCCCAGCTCGCCGGCGCCGACGAAAACGCTGTCGCCAAGCTTCTGGCCGGTCGCATCGAAACCTACCTCTTGCCCAACGGCGGGCGGCGGTTGAAGGGGTTCTTGCGGCGGTGGTTCAGGGGGTTGGGAGCGGGGTCGAGGGCTGGCTGATTCCGACGGAGGAGCGATGCTCCGAGGCCAGAACCCAGGATATCAGGCCGAGTTCGACCCAACGGAAGTGGCCGAGCGTGAACTACCTTCGCCTAGGGCCGCTATCGGCCGAACCCGGTCGCAATTATGCGCCCCTGTCAGCCGAGCAATCCGACCCATCGCCCCAAATCGGCTCCCCGGCGAGCGATCAAACACAGGAGTTGCGTCCAAGAACCAACCGGAATACGGTCTTCCCGGATAGCATAGCGATTCGAAAACCGTTTCCGGAGCCTGCAATGCCTTGTCGCATTCTTTCCCTCACCGCGTTGGCGTTCTGTCTTGTGGCCGTCCCCGCCACCGCCCAGATGTACAAATGGGTCGACGCCCAGGGTAGGGCACACTATTCGGATCAGCCGCCGCCTTCGACGGCCAAGGCGCAAAAGTACGACACCGAACCGGCCCGGCCGGAAGGATCGGCTCCTGCTTCTACGCCCGCGCAGGGCGGCAACAGCCTCGCAGCGCAGGATGCAGCGCTACGGAATCGCCTGGCCGCCCGCCAGCGAGCAGGCGAGGATGAGCAAGCCAACCGGTCGATGCGCCGGAACGGGTGCGAAAGCGCCCAAGCGCAACTGCGGGCGGCGGAAAACGCGCCGGCCAGGCGATTCGACAACGGCGGCAACAATTTCGCCGAGCGCACCGCGGCCATCAATCAGGCGCGGGCCAGCGCCGACGCCGCCTGCCGCTAATCAGCGCGTGTAATACCCCACCGCCACCAGCAAATCGCCGACCTTGCGGAAACGGGTATGCTTCTCCTCGACCTTGCGCGTCACGGGATTGCGCCAAGCGTAATCGAGTTCCCCCCCATCGCCGGCCTTCAGGGCATCGGCCATCTGGCGGATGATGGGCTTCCCGTTGGGGTCGGTGAGGGCGAAGCCGTCGCTTTCGACCAGCCGGGGCGACACCCCGTGGGCCTTGAACTTGCCGTCCTTGAGGTCCACGACGAAAACGTAGAGATCGTCTTCGATGAAGCCACCGTTGAGATCGTTGAAGGCGGCGATGGCCTTGGCCGGATCAGCCTTGACGGCGGCTACGGCGCGGCCAAGCAGGGCGGCAGCCTGTTCGGCCGAAGCGCGGGGTATGTAGTAGCCCACCGCCAGGATGCGATTGCCTACCTTGTGAAAGTAAGTGATCTTACGTTCCGGTTTCTGATGCAGCCGGTTCAGCCAGCGATACTCCACCGTGCCGGTGTCGCTGGCCTTGGCCTTCTCCAACATGTCGTAGAAAAAAGGCGTGCCGAACGCATCCCGCATGTTGGTGACCTTGCGTCCGATGAGGGCGGCCGAAGATCCGCCGCTCGCGAGGAATGTGCCGTCGGTGCCGAGGACATAGACGTAAAGTTCGGCATCGACGAATTCGGCGGGATGGTTGAAAGCGGCAAAGGCGGCGTCTCCCTGCTCTCGAAAGCGGACCACCGCCCGAGCCAGCAGCCCCCGCGCCCGTTGCGGGTCGGTAGTCGCCATCTCGCGGATGCCGGAATCGGCCGGCAGCACGTCGCCCCGTACTCCTGGCGCCAGGACCACAAGAGCCGCAAGGACTGCACCACGCAATTTTATTCCCCAATCCACACCAGAACTCCTTCCCGATACCGGTCGATTACGCAAGAGAGCCATTTTACCAGGGTGCTCTACGAACTCCCGCGGGGTCAAACCGCCGTCAGTTTTGCGTACTCAAGCGCCAACCATTTCATTCCGGCACCGCCGAAATTGACCTGCACCCGGGCGTCGGCGCCGCGGCCCTCGCTGGCGACGATGACGCCCAACCCGAATTTGCTGTGCTCGACGGTCTGCCCGATGCGCAAGCCCCCGGCGATCGCCGGAACACTTGCTCCGTAGGCAGGCGCTGTCGGCGCCATTGCAGTCGCCGGCGCTCGGTTGAGCTTGAGGAGAAGTTCGGCGGGAATCTCTTCCAGGAAGCCCGAAGGCACGCAGTAGCGGGTCTGGCCGTGGAGCATCCGGGTCTGGGCGCAGGAGAGGTAGAGGCGCTGACGGGCCCGAGTGACTGCCACATACATCAGGCGGCGTTCCTCCTCCAAACCGTCACGACCTTCGGCGACGGCGTTTTCGTGAGGGAATAGGCCCTGTTCCAGCCCGGTGATGAAGACCACGTCGAATTCGAGCCCCTTGGCGGCATGGACCGACATGAGCTGCACGGCTTCCTGACCCTCGCCGGCCTGGTGTTCGCCGGCTTCCAGCGAGGCATGGGTGAGGAAGGACACCAGGGCTCCCCCTTCGCCCACCGCGCCTTCGTCGTCCACAAAGCTGGCGGCGGCGTTGATCAGTTCGTCCAGGTTCTCCAGCCGCTCCTGGCCTTCCTTCTCGGTCCGGTAGTGCTGGGCGAGGCCGCTCTTCTCGATGACGTGCTCGACCACTTCGGGAAGCGGCAGACTTTCGGTTTCCCGCCGCAGGATCTCGATCAAGGCTACGAAGGCGCCCACGGCCTGGCCTGCCTTGCCGGATAGGGAAGCGGCGGCGTTGTAGAGGGAGCTGCGGGTCTGGTGGGCGGCGGCCTGGAGATTCTCCAGAGTGCGGGCGCCGATACCCCGGGTCGGGAAATTGACCACCCGCAGAAAGGCCGTGTCGTCGTCCGGGTTGGCGATGAGTCGCAGATAGGCCAGAGCGTGCTTGACCTCCTGGCGCTCGAAGAAGCGCAGGCCGCCATAGACCCGATAAGGTACGCCGCGGGAGAAGAGTTCGTGCTCGAGGACCCGGGACTGGGCGTTGGAGCGGTAAAGGACGGCGACCTGCCCGGCGCCGGTGCCCTCCCGAATCAGTTCGCGGATTTCATCGATGACGAAACGGGCCTCGTCCAGATCGGACCAGGCTTCGAAGGCGCGGATCGGCTCACCGGCCCCGGCATCGGTCCACAGATTCTTGCCCAGGCGTTCCCGGTTGTTCTTGATGATGGCGTTGGCGGCAGCCAGGATATTGCCGTGGGAGCGGTAATTCTGCTCCAGGCGGATGACGTTGGATCGGGCGTAATCCCGCTCGAACTCCCGCATATTGCCCACCTCGGCGCCGCGGAAGGCATAGATCGACTGGTCGTCGTCCCCCACCGCGAAAAGGCTCGCCCCCCCGGCGGCCAGCAATTTCAACCAGGCGTACTGGAGACGGTTGGTGTCCTGGAACTCGTCCACCAGAATGTAGCGAAAGCGTTCCTGGTAGTGGCGCCGCAGAGGTTCGTTGCGGGACAGCAACTCGTAGCAGCGTAGTAGCAACTCGGCAAAATCGACCACGCCCTCGCGGTTGCACTGGGCTTCGTATTCGGCATAGAGCTCGACCCGCCGCCGGGTCCAGGCATCGTAGGCCTCGGCCTGCGCCGCCCGGATACCCTGCTCCTTATGGCCATTGATGAAGTGACAGATTTCCCTGGGGGGGTATTTCTCGTCGTCGACGCCCAGGTTCTTGAGCAAGCGCTTTACGGCCGCCAGCTGATCTGCCGAATCGAGGATCTGGAAGGTCTGGGGCAAGCCCGCATCGCGGTGATGGGCGCGCAGCAGCCGATTGCACAGCCCATGGAAGGTACCGATCCAGAGCCCCCGCGGATTGATGGGTACGAGAGCCGCGATGCGGGCCGTCATTTCCTTGGCGGCCTTGTTGGTGAAGGTCACCGCCAGGAGGCCGTGGGGGCTGACCTGGCCGGTGGAGACCAGCCAGGCGATGCGAGTGGTGAGCACCCGCGTCTTGCCGCTGCCGGCGCCGGCGAGAATAAGGGCGTGGACCGGCGGCAGGGTGACCGCCTGGAGCTGGGGCGGATTGAGACGAGCAAGCAAGTCGGACATCGATCAATCCCCGCGCAGGGACCTCAGGCAACACCAATCCCTAAGAATCAAAGGCATACGCCTGCTCCGGAAATACCGATTGTGCGCCGCAATAACAACTGTGAATTTGTCCACTACAATCCGTCACAAAAGCCCTATAGACTTCAACACAAATAAATGTTGCAATGCACAAAACCAAAGCCCAAAAGGCGAGTTAAACAACAGAGAAAGTGGCTACCGCCACACGATAGAAAGGAGTACCGCAATGAACGCACCCAAGATTCTGCCTTGGATTTCCAAGCGTGCGGGGATCAGCGAAGCGCTGGCCCTCAAGCTTTGGCGCCGCGCCTGTGGCGAAGCCGAGTATCTCTGCGGCAAGGCCGAGGGATCCGAGTACTGGGGTCTGGCCGTCGAACGGTTTCTGACCCTGGTCGAGGACGAAGCCGGTCGCACCACGGCCTACACCCTTGAAGCCGCACCCCGCCTGTCGTGGCTTTTCCGCCACCAGAGCCGGATGTCCCTCCTGACCCTGATGGCAGCACAGAACGCCTACCGGTTCTGGCAGGACACCTGGGGAAACGTCCGCGGGGCAAAGCGAGCCGCTTGAAAGCGCCGGATCAGCGCCGATAGGCCTTGATTCCGGGCAAATCAAGTTCCCGCGACAGCCGGGTGGCAAGCGATTCCGCTTCCGCTCCGCTCGGGATTTGCCCTAGCCTCACCTCATAGCGCGCCTGCTCGCCGCGCCCCAGCGGAACGATGCGAGTCCCGTAGCCGGCCGCCGCCGCTCGATCATAGAGCGCCAGCGCGGCGGCCTGATCCGGGAAGCTGCCCAGTCTGACGCCCCAGCGCCCTCCGCGCCGCTGTATTCCGGCACCGGTTTCCAATTCGGTCTCTTGGGCCCACAGCCGTACCTGGGCCGCATCGACAGAATCGACCGGCCCCGGCGGTCTCCCCTTGTCGGCCCCGTAGAATTGGAGCGGCTGAGTCAATTCGACCGGCGTACCCTGGGGATGGGAGGCCGTGATATGGCCCTCCAGCAGACAGACGAAGTCCCGCCGCTCGTCGCTGCGCCCCCAGATATCGGTCCCGCGTATCCCGGCCGTCACGGTGCCGATCTTGACGTCTATCGCCCGCTTGTCGCTTACCCGCCGGAATAGGTCCGTGGTCAGCCGGAAAGCGCCCTTGGCCACCTCCAGGGCCGCCGTGAACACGCCATCCTGCCGCCGATTCAGCCCCTGGAGACCGACCTGGCCATTCTCGCCCATGCGGACCGCACTGCCATCGGCCATTTGCACCAGCGCGCGGCCGCCGTTCCCGGTGACCAGACGATCCCGATTGTCGAGCACCATTCCAGGAGTCAGCGCCTGCCTGCCACCCGCCCGTTCGACCCAGGCGGGCGCCTGGACGCCCTCGACCACGGCATGGGGTGCCGCCACTGCCCAGCCCGCAACGATCCCCAGAGCCAGGGCCATCCAGCCGGTTTTCAAGGTTCTCATGTCATGCTCCCGTAATGGCGTCTACCCCGATTCTAGCTCGGAACCCTCGCGCGCCACCGGTTGGGTGCCATCCACGCAAGCGGAGAGAACCGTTCGACACCGATAAGCCGAGATCTCTTCGGCACCAGAGGTCGCTCGCGGAAAATCTCGCCCTTGCCTTCGTCCGGCAGTCGCCTAAACTCGCCGGCATGGACGAACCGAGCGACGAACGACTGATGCTGGCCTACCGCGACGGCAACGCCGCCGCATTCGAGACGCTCTACCGGCGCCACCGCACCCGACTCTACCGCCATCTGGCCCATCAGTGCGGCGACCCCCGCTTGGCCGAAGATCTCTACCAGGACATCTGGACGCGCGTCATCGCCGCGCGCACCGCCTACGAACCCCTGGCCAAATTTTCCACCTGGCTTTATCGCATCGCCCACAACCGCCTCCTCGACCACTACCGGCAACACGCCCGCGGCATCGTTTCGAAATACGATCCGGACGCCGATCCGGATGCACTGCCTGCTCCGCAAGGCAGCGACCCAGCTCTGCAGGCCGAACGGTATCACCTCGCCCGGCGCCTGGCGGACGCATTGGCCGAACTCCCCGAACCGCAAAGGGAGGTCTTTCTGCTCGCCGAAGAAGCCGGCCTCGGCCTGGAGGAAATCGCGGCCACCACCGAAGTGGGCCGCGAAACGGCGAAGAGCCGCCTACGCTACGCCGTCGCCAAACTGAGGCTCGCCCTGGAGGACTTGCTATGACCGACTCCGATCTGCGAGATCCCGCCGTCTCGCGGCTTTACCAAGAATCGGCCGGGGCAGAACCGCCCGCAGCCCTGGACAACGCCATCCTGGCTGCCTCCCGGGTCGCCCTCGTACGGCGTCGGCGTTCCCTCTGGCACCGCCTGCAGGTTCCGCTGGCGGTCGCAGCGACCGCCCTGCTCGCGACGATGATGACGCTGACCCTCCAGCAACAGCCGTCGGAGCGTGACGAGGCGAGGGCGCGACCCGCCGCACCTGCACCTGCACCTGCACCTGCACCTGCACCTGCACCTGCACCTGCACCTGCACCTGCACCTGCACCCGCAGCGGACGCCGCTTCGGAAAAGGC
>Ga0268298_10000588_pt1 | contig 46700 bp, 41 predicted proteins | sample WWTPWeurt_MetaG_FD_194462 | JGI IMG/M metagenome (GOLD analysis project Ga0268298, IMG submission 194462) | Activated sludge microbial communities from WWTP in Nijmegen, Gelderland, Netherland - WWTP Weurt | ecosystem: Engineered > WWTP > Aerobic digester > Activated sludge | place...
CCTATTCGCTCTCGACGAGGCGCACGTCGACCTCGAGTGTCCCGCCCAGGATTTCCGCGTACGGCTTGCAGAGCTCGATGGCCTCTTCCACGCTCGAAAGCTCCATCACGGAGAAGCCACCGAGGAGCTCCTTCGACTCGGCGAACGGCCCGTCGGTCACCCGCAGCTCCCCGCGGGTGAAGTTCAGGCGTTTGGCCTGGCTGCTCGGTTTCAGCCGCATCGACCCGACGAGCACGCCGGCTTTGGTCATCTCGGTCGCGAGGCGTGAGAGCGCCGCCTTCTGCTCCGGGCTTCGACCGCTGGCTTCCGTGTGTCGATCGGCCTTCTCGATCAGCAGCAGCTGGAGCGGCGGGTTCTCGGGAGCCGGCATCAAGCCGATGTCCCATGGCTCGTTGACCTTGCCGAGCTCGAGCTCGCCGTCTCCGAGGATCTTCCCGTAGCGCTCGGCCCAGCCCAAGCCCTCTTCGAGGTTTCGAACTTTGAGCTTCCAGAGCGCCGCTGGAAGCTCGTGCTCGCCTCGGTAGGGGCCGCGTTTCGTCGTGCACTTTCCGTTCTGGAAGACCAGCCGCGTGCGCGTCTTGCTGCCGGCGAGTCCCGCACCGTCGACGAAACGCCCGGCCGCGAGGTGCTCGCCGATGAACGCGCCCATCTTCTGCACGATCTCTTGCGGCGGCGGCTGGCCGGCTTCGGTCGCGGGATCGTTTTTGTGCATCATCAGGATCTTCATGGTCGATTCCTTTCGTGTGAGAGGTCGACCGCGCGGCCTCCTCTCCACCCTCACGACGATCGACCGAGCGGTCCATCGACGAGCTCTCGTATCTTTTTGTAAGCTCCGGAAACCGTTCCGGAAGTGGCGATGGAATCGAGGCCGACCCCGACCCGCGCGGGCGCACTCAGGGTCTCAGCAGCACGTTGAACGCGGCGTCGGCCGGCATGGGAGCCAGGTTCTGGCGGAAGACCCCCCAACGCGCTCGAGTCGAGTCGTACCAGACCCCGAGGTTCGAGTTCAGGTAGCGCCCGCCCACCCCGCCTGGGTTGTAGTTCGCCGTCACGAAGATCTGCGCCTCGGGGCGCCCGTTCAGGTTCGGGTCGTCGAGGTAGAGCGTGTTGGCGTTCACCGTCCCGGCTGTCGCGCGCACGACGCTGGCTCGGTCGATGCGGACGTTGAACGCTGCGCCGATCGGCATGGCCGCGAGGTCTTGGTTGAAGATCTTCCAGCGAGCGGCTGACGTGGAGTACCAGACGCCCAGGGGATGCGAGTCGTAGACGCCTGCAGAACCGGGCGGGTTCCAGTTCGGAGTGACCACGAACGCCGCGTTCGGGTTGGCGTTCAAACTCGGATGGTCGAGCGTCGTCGACTGGCCCGTGGTGTTCGCCGAGGTCGCGACGTGGACGACTCCGGCGCCTACGCTGACGTTGAACGATGCGCCGCTCGGGATGCTGGCGAAGTCCTGGTTGAAGATGCGCCAGCGCCCCGAGTAGTAGTAGACCCCAATCGGGTGGTTGTCGTACACGCCGGAACCACCCCCGGGGTTGTAGCTCGGCGTCACAGTGAGAAGCGCGTTCGGGTTTCCGTTGGCGTCGGGGTGGTCGATGATGGTGATGTGGCCGCCGCTGTTGTCCGTCGTCGCGCGGTGCACGAAGGCCGCGCCGCGCGCGCGTAGCGCCGTGTCGAGCGCCGTTCGAAAGACCTCGGGCTTGACCTGGGCACAGTAGCTGACCGGGCCATCCGGATTGGGCTGGAAGCAGGTGCTGTTGACGCCCGTGACCTCGAGGGCGGTGCCCAGGGCGCCCGTGTAGATGCAGCTACCTCCGGAATCGCCGTGAAACATGATCTGGCCGCTCGTGTTCGGAGTGTAGAAGAGACGCGTCGGACTGACGCTCGAAGGTGCGATCCAGCTCCAGCGCAGGATGTCGGCGGACGCCGGGTCGCGCGCGATGCTGTCCACACCATAGCCGAAGCAGAAGAGCTCCGTACCGACCAAGGTGTCACTCGCGCCCGCGTAGGTCGGTACGAACCAACCGACGTTCCTGCCGTGCATCGCGAAGAAGCGTTCGGCGACGAGGAGTGCCGTGTCGTCTCCGAAGTCCACTATCTCGCGTACGCCCGAGCGCTGCGACCCGATGATGAGCTCGAAGTTCGCGAGCGTCGTGTCGACGGTGCCCCCGATGTTGCGTTCGTTGGTGACGCAGTGGCGCGCGGTGAGCACGGCATCGTTCCGGACCAATGTGCCGCTGCATATGTTGTACGGGCGCGACGTCGAGGTGTTTCCTGGGCCACCATGGTGAACGCTCACGTAGTAGAGGCCCTCGGGATTCAGAGTCGTTCCATTGATGATGCTCGACTCGCTGAGACCCACGGGCTCGGCTGCGTTCTCCACTGGGCCGCTGCCGCAACCCACCTGAAGCGCTGCCAATGCCCAAACGTGGACGTGTCTTTTCATTTCGGAGCTCCTGCGCCAGGCGCCGCATCTTACCCGCGGTCGCGACGCTCGTGCGGCGGGCGCTGGGCTGCAGCGCTTCCCCCGCGATTTCAGGGCACGCAGCAGCTCGTCGCCTCGAGCGCTTGATCCGCTTGGGTGAGCTTCACCGGGTCCGCCGCCAGGAACCCACCGGGCAACTCGACGAAGTTCGCGCCCATTGCGAGCCCGTTCTGCAAAGCTGCGAAGAGCCCGGCCTCGCCGCCGAGGCGCTCCCAGGTCTCGGTCTGGAAGCCCTTGGGGCCGCCCGCGCTCTTCAGGTAGCACCAATAGCTCGTGTCGGGGGTCGCTCCGGCTGCGCACCCTTCGGCCTCACCGAGCCCGTTGTTCTGCAGCACCAGTCGTCCGCCGAGTTGGGCGCGCGCGCCGTCGGCGAAGGCCTTCGCCAGCGGCCAGCTGGTCTTGCGTCCGGTCGGGGCGCTAGGGTCCATGATGTCCCAGGTGTTGATGGCGAGTGAGGTGCGTGTCGTCGGAAACGCCGCGTCGTGGATGTCGATGGCCCGCTCGTGACACGCGAGGTCCGTCGCCTGGTTCAACCCGGCTGCGAAGAGCCGCTGGTTCGAGCCGAGGTCGGCGTGAGCGCGATAGAAAGGTTCGGCGTAGACGGTCATGCAAGCCGAGTCGACCACTTCGCGCAGGCCAGGCGCAGATTCGTAGCGCTTTGCCACCTCCTGCATCAGCTCCTCGTACTGGTCGAGCACGCCCTTCTTCCAGAAGTACGGGACGCAGCCGCCCTTCTTGTCGTACGGGTTGAAGACGGCGATGCCGCCGCTCGCGGCGCAGTCGATACCGTCACCCGGCGAGCTCACGGCGGGGCCACCGAGCTTCTTGACGAAGTTCGGCGCCTGGATGCCCGCCATGATGCGAAGCCTCACGGCCTTGCCGCCCTTCACGGCGGTGTCGATGCTCGCCCAACCCGGGCCCGTGAAACTCTGGTCGCTCGGCTCGAGCTCCGACCAGAGGGCGTGGGTCACGAACGCGTCCACGTAGGTCGCGCTCGCCGGCGGAGCCCCCTGCCGAGTCATCAGTCCGCGACAGGGTGGCTTGAGCGTCGGTGTCGTCGCGGCGTCGCCGCCAGCGCCACCCGCGCCGCCACTTCCGCCGGCGCCGCCGATGCCACCGTCGCCGCTAGTGCCCGCCGAGCCACCGCTCGTCGCGCCACCGCTCGTCGCGCCACCGCTCGTCGCGCCACCGCTCGTCGCGCCGCCGGTCGCGTTGGAGCCGCCGGTGGCGCCGTCGCTGCCGCTCGCCTCCTCACTGCCGCACGCCGAGGGGGCGAGCACGCTGAGCGTGACGAGGAGACGGGCCGCGTCGGAACGAAGGGTCACTCGAGGCAAGGCTACGCGGAAGGCGTCGCCCGGACCAGCGCCCGCTGGTTGCTGAGGGTCCGCTGAGGATCGCAGCGTATGCCTGCGCGTAGCCTCGACGCTCGTGGAGGGTTTCACGATGAGGGGTTTGGTTCTTCGGCTGGGATTCGGCACGTCGCTCGCGTTCTTCACTTTGGCCAGCTGCTCGGAGGACCCGGCGGCAGACAGTGGCTCCGGCGCGAAAGGCGGGACCGGAGGGGCCACGACCGGCGGCTCTGGTGGGGCGCCCGGCGGTGGCAGCGGCGGAAGCTCGGGCGGCGTGGGCGGCTCCGGCGGTGCGACGGGAGGCAGCTCGGGCTCCGGTGGCGTTGCCGGGGCCGACGCGAGCTCGGGTGGCGCCGCCGGATCGGCGGGCGCTGATGCGGCGAACGACGCGGCGAACGACGCACCCGTTCCGCCGGCTCCGACGGGGCTCTACGCACTGCCGTCGACCGGCAAAGTCACGCTGACGTGGGACGCGACGCCAGGGGCCACGGGTTACGTCGTCCACAGAGCGACCACGGCGGGAGCTCAGCCGAGTGCGGCCAACGCCATCGGAACCGCTTTGGGCACGACGTACACGGACGCGACGGTGACGAACCACGTGCTTTACTACTACGTCGTCACCGCGACTGCGGGTGGAGCCGAGAGTCCGCCGTCCAACGAGCGCATGGGGCGTGTGCCGCTCTGGCAGAAGATCGCGGCGGGTTGGAGCTTCTCCGCCGGGCTCCGGACCGACGGTGCCCTCTACACGATGGGAAGGAACAACTACGGTTCTCTGGGCGACGGTAAGAGCGGCAACGGGAATGATCAGGCGGTGGCCGAGCGCATCCAGGCACCGGCCGGCGCGCCTTCGGGAGCGACCTTCAAGCAGCTCGCGGTCGGGCACTGGCACTCCATCGCCGTGCTGAGTGACGAAAGCGTGTGGACTTGGGGCGACAACACCTACGGACAGATGGCAGACGGCACGTCGGGCGCGCTGGCGTTCCATTCCACGATGACCAAGATCGCGTTCGGTGCCTCGTATTCGGGCGCCACCTGGAAGATCGGGGCGGGCGGAAACTCGAGTGCGGCGCTGAGCAATGGCAGTGCGCTTCTGGTCATGGGCTACAACCTGTACGGTGGCCTGGGCGTCAACGGCCAGAGCAACGTGACGTCGCCGGCAGCCGTTCCGCCCCCGTCCGCTGCGAGCGTTTGGAGCTCGATGGCGATGGGCAACCAGCACTCCGTCTTCTTGGCGAACAACGGCGGCGTGTACGCCGCGGGGGCCAACGGCAACGGACAGCTCGGTATCGGAACCATCGCTGGATCGAACAGCGCTGTTCCCGTGTGTCAGACCTTCGCGGGCACGTGCACCTTGGCGTTTTCGGTTGCCGCCGGCGGAGGCGTCACGCCAATGGTCGCGGCGGGCTACGACTTCAGCGTAGCGCTGCGCGGCGACGGCACGCTTTGGGCGTGGGGCACCAACTTCTACGGCAACTTGGGGCAGGGGAACACCGGCGGAAACTCCCTCACGCCCAAGCAAGTCGCGCTCCCGCCGGGCTCACCTGCCGGCACCAAGTGGATCGCCGTGTCCGCAGGACGAGATCACGTGCTGGCGCTCCGCAGCGACGGCACGCTGTGGGCTTGGGGTCGCAACAGCTCCGGACAGCTCGGGGACGGGACCCAGACCGATCGCAACCTGCCCGTGCAGGTCTGCGCGAAGTACGACTGGCAAGCGAGCACGTGCACCGCGTTTCTCGCGCTGGGCGCCTCGGCAGGCGCCTCTTCGTTCAGCGCTGGCTGGTTCCACGGCTTCGCCCAGGATTCGACGGGAGTGTGGTGGGCGTGGGGCGAGAACCCGAACGGCGGGCTGGGCGTCGGCGTTTCCGCCAACACGTGCTACCCCGGCGGCGCGGCCACCCCGTGCTCGATGGTGCCCGAGCTGGTGCCCTGACTCACGACCAGAGCCGCCGCTCCCCGGCCTGCGTGATGTTGGAGCCGTCGGGGCACGCGTAGCGCTACTGCTCAGCACCGGTCCTTTCCGAGGAGCGCGCTACTCGAACGAGTTATCGTCAGCGAGAGGGGTCGGCGCATGTATCGGTTCTCTCACTTCGAGCTGGACGACGAGGCGCTCACGCTCGAAAAGCGTGGCAAGCTGCTCCGAGTTCAGCCGCTCGTGCTCGAACTCCTGGTCTTCTTGGTCCGACGCCGCGGCCGCGTCGTGACCAAGGACGAGTTGCTCCGCGGCCCGTGGCGCGGGCGCGCAGCGGGCGAGGGCTCGCTCCAGCAGGCCATCTCGCTGGCGCGCAAGGTGCTCGGTGACTCGCCGAGCCGACAGCGCTTCATCGCGACGGTGCGGGGGCGTGGGTTTCGTTTCGTGGCCGAAGTGGAGGTCGTCGGGACGACGAGGTTGGAGCGCGCACGCGCCGCGCGCGGAGGGCGGGCCATCGCGATGCTCGGCCGCGAGAGCGAGCTCGAGACCGCACTAGGAGCTTTGGAAGACGCCGAGGCCGGCGGCGGATCGGTGCTCACGGTGCGCGGAGCGCCGGGGATGGGCAAGACCGAGCTGGCGCGGAGCGTGTTGGAGTTCGCTCGGGAGCGCGGATTCGCATCTCATGCGTGCTCGGCTCCCGAGCGAGCCCCTTCGCCGGCGTTCGGGCTGTTCGCGAAATCGCTGGAGACGATTCTGGACGTCGCGTGGCGCACCACCAGCGCCGAACGTGCGCTGGAGCTGGAGCGCTTGCGCACGAAGCTCGAACCGCTGGTTCGGGCGCCATCGGCTCCACTCGGGCTGCCGTCACCGCGAGCACAGCGCGTCACGCGCGACGAGCTCTTTCAGGCGATTCTCGAACTGCTGCAAGTCACGTCCGAGTCGCAGCCGATCCTCCTGTTGCTCGAGGACGTACACGCGGCAGACGCGCCCTCCCTCGCGTTGCTCTCCTTCCTCGCAGCGCGGGTCGCGGAGTCTCGTGTCATGATCTTCGTGACGCTGCGCACGGCGACGGGCCAAGCGAGTTGGAACGAACCTGCTGCGCGCGAACTGACCCTCACCGGACTCACACCGAACCACGTCCAAGCGTTGCTGAATCGCGCCCTCGGCAATCCCGTCGATCCAGCGCTTGCGCGCCGGGTCGCGGACGTGACGGCTGGCAACCCACTCTTCGTCCGAGAGCTCGCGCGGGTCGGTGCCCGGGCGCCTGGCGGGCTCGCCGAAGCCCTCGACCAAGCGCTGCTCGGCCGGCTGCCAGAGGGCCTGGTCGAGCGGCTCACCCTGGTCTTCCAAAGTGTGTCGAATCGCCTGCCCGATGAGACCAGGACCGTCTTGCAGGCCGCGGCGGTGCTGGGGCGGGAGTTCAGCGTCGGACCGCTCGCGCGCATGCTCGCAGCCGAGCCCCGCACCTGCATGGACTGGCTCGCGCCGGCAGTGCGCCACGGATGGGTCGAGGAGCTGGGTCTCGCCCGCTTTGGCTTCGCTCACGGACTGGTCCGCGAGACCCTCTATCGCGAGGTCGAGCCCGGAGAGCGAGCGCGGCTCCACGCGGCGGCGCGGCACGCTCTCGCCCAGGAAACCGCCCGCGAACCTGCGCATCCGTCCGTGCTCGCTCATCACTCGGTGCTGGCCGCGACCGTCGATGAACCCGACCGTGCCATCGAAGACGCGCGGGCGGCGGCGCGCCGTGCCAGTGAGGAGCTCGGCCACGAGGAAGCCGTGCACCAACTCGAACGCGCTCTCCCCGTGGCTGAGCTCGGAGCGCATCCCGAGAGCGTGCTCGGGTTGCGCCTCGACCTCGCTCGCGCGCGCTGGCATGCGGGCCAGAGCCGGCGTGCACTCGGTGATTTCTGGGTCGCGGCCGGGCTCGCTCGCCAGGTCGGAGACGTTCGAGCGTTCGCGGCAGCGGCGATCGGCGCCGGCGAGGCCCAGACCTCCACCGGCGATCAGGACCTCGCGGCATTGCTCGAGGAGGCCCTGGCGCGCCTCGGATCGGAACGCTCGGTCGCATCGTCACTCGTGCGCTCGCGCCTGGCCGTGCTGCTCGCCTTCACGCCTGCCAGCGGCCGCGCTCGTGCGCTGGCCGACGAAGCCGTGGCACTCGCGCGTGAAACGTCGGACGATGGAGCGCTAGTCCGCGCTCTGCGTGCGCGCCGTTGGTGCGCGTCCGCGGACGAAGCGCTGGACGATCTCGAAAGGCTCGCCAACGAAGCACTGACCGTCGCCCATGCGATGGGTGACCCGCTGCTCGCCAATGCAGCGCGCGCCTGGTGCATCGCCGACCACCTCGCGCGCGGCGAGCGGGCCGCGGCCAATGCTGCCATCGCGAAGTTTCAACAGATCGCGGCAAGCCTCGATGACCCGGTCAACAAAGCGTTTGCGCGACGCTACGACGTCACGCTGGCGCTGTTCGATGGTCGCCTCGACGACGCGCAGCGCATCGCACGAGAGGCACTCGACCTCGGGATCGCGTGCGAAGACGCCGTTGCGCGCCTGGTATTCTTCATACAATGCGCGGTGCGCTCGTTCGACACTCGTGAGTTCGCTCCCATCGAGGAGTTCGCGGCGAGGGTGCTCTTGGCAGTGCCGTGGGACCTGGCCTGGAGGAGCGTGCTGGCGCTGCTCTTCGCCGAGTCGGGGCGGACAGCCGAAGCGGCGAAGTTGCTCTCCGACTTCGCTGCTGCGGGCTTTCCGGCTGCGGGCGACATGAATACGTTGGTCGTTTGGTGCCTGTTCGCCGAAGCTGCCGCGGTCCTGGGTGACGAGCTCGCGGCACGAGGACTTCGTGCGCGCATCGAACCGTTCCGCGGACGGCACTTGATCGTGGGAGCGGGCGTGGCGAGCTTCGGTCCAGTGGACTACTACGCCGCGCGCTTGGCTCTCGTGCTCGGTGACCGCGCGAACGCGCTCGAGTGGTTCGCGATCGGCCGGACGCAGGCCGAGCGCGCTGGCCACCGCCCGTTCGTCATGCGCTGCCGTTTCGGCGAGGCGCGCGCGCTCTCGGACGGCTCCAGTCGTGGCGCCGAGCGCGCGAAAGGCCACATGCGACGAGCGTCGGCCTTGGCGCGGGAGATCGGAAGCCACTGGCTCGCGGCGCGGAACGACGCCGGAGATTCCGCGCTCCGCTGACCTGTCGTCTCGACCCGGACCGCCCCAGCGCATAGCCTCGCGCCATGAGTGGCGCGCTTCCTCGAAACCCTCGCACGGTCGACCGCTCCGTGACGGTGACCGGCTCCAAAGGCGAGCTCGCGCATGCTTCGCTCGTGGCGCACGGCGCGCGACTGGCGCGTCGCGTGCACCGTGTGACCGATCGCGTCCACTGCCTCGTCGGAAATGGTCTCTCCAACACCACGTGGGTGCTGGGTCACGGCGGCGTCGTGGTCATCGACACCGGAGAGAGCAACGAAGAGGCCGAGCTCGCCATGCAAGAGCTTCGCGCGCTGACCGACCTGCCCGTGGCCGGCGTGATCTACACCCACCACCACTACGTTGCGGGCACCGAGGCCGTACTCGCGGGCGTGCCGGCTCGAGTTCCGATCTGGGCCCACGAACGCGTGACCACGAATCGCGAGCGCACCGTGGCAGAGCTCGGCCCGACCTTCCTTCGGCGGCTCGCGTCTCAGTTCGGGATCCTGTTGCCGAGCGAAGGCGAGGACGCGATGCCGAACCTCGGTATCGGGCCCTTCTTCTTCAATCCGGCCGCGTCGGGTCGCACCGACGGTTTCCTGCCCCCGACCCACACCGTCCGCGACTCCGCGAGCTTCGAGCTCGCAGGGATTCGCTTCCAGGTCGAGTCCGCCGTTTCCGACAGCGACGACACGCTGATCGTCTGGCTGCCGGACGACGAGGTCGTGGTGAACAACCACGTCTGGCCGGCCCTGTTCAATGTCTACCCGTTGCGCGGCGAGCCGTACCGAGATCCGTTGGTGCACGTCGAGGGCATCGACAAGGTCCGCGCTCTCGACCCCTTGCACCTGGTCGGGGTCCACGGGCCACCCATCAGCGGACGCGAAGCGGTGCGCGACGCGCTGCTTCGCTATCGCGACAGCATCCAGCTGCTGTGGGATCAAACCGTGCGGGGCATGAACCGCCGACTCGGCCCCGACGAGCTCGTCTCGTTCGTGCGACTGCCCGACCAATGCGCCCAGCACTACCTCACCCAGCAGCACTACGGCTTGGTCGAGTTCCACGTGCGGCAGATCCACAACGGCTTGATGGGCTGGTTCGACGAAGACCCCGCACACGCCCTGCCGCTTCCGCCGGCGCTCGAGGCCGAGCGCTTGGTCGCCGCGATGGGCGGCCGCCGAGCCGTGCTCGCCGCGGCCGAGGCAGCGCTCGCGGGAGACGACCCGTCTTGGAGCGCGCAGCTCGTTTCCTACCTCTTGCGCCTCGATCCGAGCGACGTCGATGCGCGAATCACCAAGGCCAAGGCGCTCCGCCTGCTCGGCCAGACCACGACATCGGCAAACCTCCGCTCGTTCTGTCTCACCCACGCGAGAGAGCTCGAGGGAGCACTGACCATGGACTTCTTTGCGCCCGGCACCATGCCCGCCGACATGATTCGCCGTGCCGACCCGCGCACGTTCGTGCGCGCACTCCGGGTGCAAGTCGACCCCGAGCGCGTCGCCGGCAAGAACCAGCGACTCTCCGTCACGTTCAGTGATCGACGGACGAGCGCAGGGCTCCACCTCCGAAATGGCGTCGCGGCCTACCTCGAGCCGGCCCCTGCCGATTCGGAGCTCGCGCTGAAGTTGGACGGCGCGACCTGGGCGGACCTCTACACCGGGTCGACGACGCTTCGCGACGCGATGGCCCAAGGTCGAGCCGCGATCGCGCGGGGCAGCCTCGACGAGGTCGAGGCGTTCTTCGACGTGTTCGATCACACGAAGCTCCGGTGAGCGGACGGCGCGGCTCGAAACGCTGCCAGAAGCGCGTTAGGGTCGGTCGATGTCCGACGCCGCACGACCTCACTCCGACCGGTACTTCACCGAATCGCGCGACCACTGGTGGCATCAGGACTACCTCGGCCTCCTGGCCACCAGGCTCGAGCTTTCGCGCGCCAAGAGCGTGCTCGAAGTGGGAACGGGGCAAGGCCACTTCGCGCGAGCGCTCGCTCCCCACTTCGGAGCTGGCTTCCAGTTCACCGGGCTCGATCGTGAGTCACGATCGCTGGCGATCGCCAGGGCTCGCTGCGACGAGTTCGTGCGCGAGCGCGGCCTCGACGGCGGATTCACGTTCGTGGAGGGCGCGGCGGAATCGCTGCCGTTTCCCGACGACCACTTCGACCTCGTGTGTTGCCAGACCCTCCTGATCCACCTCCGGGAGCCTGCACTCGGGTTCGCGGAGATGCTGCGCGTGTGCAAACCCGGCGGCCTGCTCCTCGCCGTCGAACCCAACAACTTGGCCGGACTCCAACGACTCGCATGCGGCGGACCGGAGAGCGACCCCGAGCTCCGGCTTCGCGAGGCACGATTCATCCTCCTTTGCACGCGCGGCAAGGCGCTGCTCGGCCTCGGCTGGAACCACTTCGGCATGGAGCTCCCGCGCCTCTTCGGAGCGCTCGACGACGTGCGCTACTACAACAACGACCGCGCGTGGGCCGTCGCGCCTCCCTACCAGAGCCCGCTGGAGCGCGCCGCGATCGCAGACTTGGAGCGGTCGGTCAACGAAGGCGTCTTCGCTTGGGAGCGTGAAGAAGCACGGCGCTACTACCTCGCCGGTGGCGGAACCGTCGAGGCGTTCGAAGCGGACTACGACTCCCTGCTCGCCGAGCAAACGAGCGAGCTCGCCGAGGTTCGCGCGGAGAAACGCATCGAGCTCGTGGCGTTCGCCGGTCTCATCGCGGCGGGCCGCAAGCCTCGGACGCGCTGAGCTGCCTACGCGGCGCCCGGCCTCGACGGCCGACGACCGCGCAGGTAGGCTCGTTGCAAGGTGCTTCTTCGCCCATCGCGAGTGTCGGCCCTCGCTGGCGTGGCGGCGACGCTGCTGCTCGTGTCGGCCTGCCGCCCCGCCGAGCGCGCGCGCGTGCGGGTTCCCGTCCTCCGAACCCAACAGGCGGGCACCTTCACGCTCGAAGCAAAGAAGTACCAGGCCTGGGAGGATCTGGACGTCGCACAAGGCCCAAGCCCGCCGGGCTCGCCCAGCATCCGAGAGGTGAAACGGATCGACCAGTGTTTCGCTTGGAGCCTGGAGGTCGAGCAGCTCGGCAAGCTCCAGAAGGCGCGCTGCCCCGTGGCCGCGCCCGGCGAGCGAGACTGCAGCTCATCCGTGGAGTCCGGAGGCGAGGTGCGCTGGCGACGCTGTCGCGTGCCGAATTGCGCGTTCGAGCTCGCCGCCAGCGGACCGACGACCGTGCGCGCCACGCTGGAGCGGAGCGACGATGTCCAGTGTCAACACTTGGCGCTGACGGAAGCCGCGCTGATACTGACGGAGTAGGCGTAACGCTCGGTGGACCACGGCGCCGAGCGGCCCGCGCTCGACGCGAAGCGGCGGGACGCATACTCTCGGGGCTCGCGGACCATGCTGTTGAAGGTGCTCGCGGCCTTGGTGCCACTATCCATCCCGCTGCTGCTCCTTCTGAGTTCGAGCATCCGGAAGGCGGTGGCGACGGCCTTCGTCGCGGGGCTGGTCCTGGCGTTTCCGGGCGCGTTCTTCAACCCGCTGCTGCCTCCGCTGATCGAGCTCGTCGCTTGCGACTCTTCCGCGAGGCTCGCGGTGCGGAGTGCGGGGCGAGGTGGCGGTCACTACTGCGTCGATCGCCAAGGTTCCGCCGAGCGCGTGTTCCTCTGGTCTGCGCTCTCGAGCTTCGATCTCCACTACGTCTTGGTCGGCGTTCCGGCGGTCCTGTTCTTCGCCGTCCGCGAGAGCCGGCGGCGAGGGCGCCGCGTCGCGCGTGGGTGACGGCTGACGTAGATTGTGCGGGCGCGTCGCGCCCCAGCGAAGTGATTGCGCGCCGCCGTGTCCTCGCTCGGCCACCTACGGGCGTGGAGCAGGGCATGGATGTTGCTCGCGACGCGCGCATGACTCTCACCGTTGGACAGGCCGTCAGAAACGCAGTCGAAGCCGAACGCGCCGCCGCCAAGTTCTACCGGGCGCTTGCCGCGCTGGACTTGTCCCCCGAAGTGGAGAGCTTCTTCCTCGCCATGGCGAAGCAGGAGGACCAACACGCCGAGTCCATCGAGGTCAACGGTAAGCGCCTCGTCGATGGTGAGCTGCCCGAGCGCGCGGACATGGCCGTTCGCAACGTCGAGGCCGCCCCCGAGTGGCTCGTCGCCGACTCCATTTCCAAAGACAGCGCCATCTCCATCGCTCGCGACAACGAGTACAAGGCCGCGTTGTTCTACGACGCGCTCGCGGACTTCTGTCCCGAGCCCGAGGCCGAGTTCTTCCGCCAGCTCGCCAAGACCGAGCTCGAGCACGCCAAGCGACTGGAAAACGTCACGCTCTGAGCCCGAGCGAGCGAGGCCAGCGTCACGGACGCACGAGCTCGACCAAGCTCGGGTGAAGCTTGCCATTGGACGCGAGCGTGTGACCATCCGTGAGGTCCAGCGGGCCGCCCGAGAGGTGCGTCAGCGTGCCGCCGGCCGCGAGCACGATGGCGGCGCCGGCCGCGAGATCCCACGGGTGCAGGCCGCGCTCCCAATAGGCGTCGTAGCTGCCGTCCGCGACCCAACAGAGATCCATGGCGGCGGCCCCGCAGCGCCGCACGCCCTGGCACACCTTCTTCACGCGAGCGAAGGCCGGGAAGTTGTTTTCGGGCTCGTGCTCGCGCCGCCGCGGAAAACCCGTGGCGATCAACGCGCGCTCCAGGTCGTCGGTGGCGCTCACCCGAATGGGTTCGCCGTTGCGCCTCGCGCTGCCGCCCACCGCGCCGACCCACTCGACGCCGATGGCCGGAGCGACCACCGCGCCGGCCACGGGCACGTTGCCCTCCATCACTCCGACGCTCACGCACCAGATGGGATGGCCATGGGCGAAGTTCGTCGTGCCGTCGATGGGGTCGAGGTACCAGACGCGCGCGCTGCCTCGATCCCCGCCCTCTTCTTCCCCCACCACGGGAATGAGCGGAGTGGCCTGGGCCAAGCGCTCGCGGATCAACCGCTCGGAGGCGAAGTCGAACTCGGTGACGAGGTCGTGGACTCCCTTTTCGCTCACGCTCATTTTGCGGCGAAAGCCCGAGAGCGCGAGGGCGCCCGCCTCGCGCGCCGTATCGAGCGCGACTTGCGCCAGCTGTTCGGGAGTCACGCTGCCTTGCCGCAGCACTTCTTGTATTTCTTGCCGCTGCCGCAGGTGCACGGGTCGTTGCGACCGATGCGCGGGCCCTCGTGCTTGACGGGCGGACCGGCGATGGGTTCGGCGTCGGCGAACAACCACTTGCCGCCGTGCTTCTCGAACTTGGCGCGCTCGCGGTGCTCCAGGGTCACGTTCTTGACCTTGTACTTCGCGACGAACTCCACCGTGCCGGTCGTATCCTCGGCGCCACCACCTTCGGTGGAGAGCACCTCGAGGCCGAGCCACTTGCTGTTCTTGCTCCACGCCTCGGTCTGGGCGCGATCCACGTCTTTGCCCGCCTCGGGGGTGTGGGAGGCGAGCACGAAGTCCACCTCGCCGAGGGCGTAGGCGGCGTAGCGCGCGCGCATCAGCGCTTCGGCGGTCTCGGCGGCCTTCTCGCCGCGGATCACCGGCAGGCAGTGGGTCTCGGTGGATTCTCCAATTCCGCAAACGCAGGGCACGGCTCTTGTCTCCTCGGGCCAACGGCGGCCACGCCGCCCCATACAAACGAACCGGCCGCCGGACAAGGGCGCATCGCGTCGCCGCCCGTCTTTCCCGCTGCGAAATCCGCCGGCAGGGCATGACCTCGGGCTGCGCTCGTTCGTCGGCGAGGCTTCCGTCCGCAAAAAATGCTCTAACGTTGTCCCGACTTTGCTAGGCGGAGGGATGATGTCGAAGCCGATAGCGACGGATCGCAGCGAGAGCGTGTTCTCGGACTACAAGAAGGAGTACACGCCCCACCAAGCCTTCGTCGAAGCGAACCGCTGTTTGTATTGCTCGGACGCTCCGTGCACCCAGGCGTGCCCGACCCACATCGACGTGCCGGAGTTCATCCGCAAGATCGCGACCCGCAACGACCGCGGCGCGGCCCGCACCATCTTCGACGCCAACATCCTCGGCATGAGCTGCGCGCGGGTGTGCCCGGTCGAGGTCCTGTGCGTCGGAGATTGCGTCTACAACGCCATGGGCGTGCCGCCGATCCAGATCGGCAAGCTCCAGCGCTACGCCACCGATCGCGCCTACGCCGAAGGCGCGCGCTTCTTCGAAGCGGGCAAGCCCACGGGTAAGAGCGTGGGGCTGATCGGCGCGGGCCCTGCCTCCCTCGCGGCCGCCCACGAACTCCGGCGCCACGGCCACGCTTGCACCATCTACGAAAAGCGCGAGGTAGTGGGTGGGCTCAACACCACCGGCGTCGCTCCCTACAAGATGCGCGCCGATCGCTCGGTGGCCGAAGTGGACTGGGTGCTCGCCATCGGAGGCATCGAGGTGTTGACCGGCGTCGAAGTCGGGCGCGATCCGAGCTTCGAGGCCCTCGAGAAGAAGCACGACGCGGTTTTCGTCGGCGTCGGGCTCGGGCCTGATACGCGCCTCGGCGTGCCCGGCGAGGACCTCGCCGGCATCCACGGGGCAGTCGACTACATCGAGCGGCTGAAGCTCGGCAAGGTCCCGCTCACGGGCGTGCGCCACGCCCTGATCATCGGCGGCGGCAACACCGCCATCGACTGCGTGCGCGAGCTCCGCGGCCTCGGCGTCGCCGAGGTGACGCTGGTCTACCGCGGACAGGAAGCCAAGATGCCCGGCTACCGCCACGAGTGGCTGGCCGCGCGCGAGATGGGCGTCGGCGGGTTGTTCCAGGCCGTGCCGGTGGCGTTCGAAGGCAATGGCAGGCTCGAGCGAGTGCGCTGCGCGAGGCTCGACGAGAACAAGCGCCCGATCCCGGGCGAGGAGACCGTGGTCCAGGCCGACCTCGTGCTCCTGGCCATCGGACAGTCGACCCTCGGTGAGAAGCTGGCCGGCCTCGTGGGCATCGCCGTCGACAAGGGACGCGTGGTGACCGACGAGCACGGCGCGACGGGACGCAAGGGTTGGTACGCCGGCGGCGACTGCCGCAACGGCGGGAAAGAAGTCGTCAACGCGGCTGCCGAAGGCAAGGCAGCCGCGCTCGCCATTCATCGCTACCTGGGAGGCCAAAATGCCTGACTTGAGCAGCAATTGCGCGGGTATCCGCTCGCCGAACCCCTTCTGGCTCGCGTCGGCGCCGCCGGCCAACTCGGGCGCTCAGGTGCAGCGGGCGTTCGACGCCGGCTGGGGCGGCGCGGTGTGGAAGACCCTCGGTCAGCCCATCCAGAACGTGTCGAGCCGCTTCGGAGCCATCAACTATTCGGGCACCCGCGCCATCGGCTTCAACAACATCGAGCTCATCACCGACCGGCCCCTCGAGGTGAACTTCCGCGAGATCTACGAGACCAAGAAGAAGTACCCGAAGCACGCCGTGGTGGTGTCGCTGATGGTGGAGTCACGCGAGGAGTGGCAGGACATCATCAAGCGCTCCATCGACGCCGGCGCCGATGGGCTCGAGCTGAATTTCGGCTGCCCGCACGGCATGTGCGAGCGCGGAATGGGCTCCGCCGTGGGTCAGGAGCCGCGCGTGAACGAGCGCATCACCGCCTGGGCCGTGGAGTTCTCCAGTGTGCCGGTGCTGGTGAAGCTCACGCCCAACGTATCCGACATCTTGCCGCATGGTCTGGCGGCTCAGCGTGGGGGCGCCCACGGCGTGTCGTTGATCAACACCATCAAGAGCATCATCAGCGTCGACATCGATCGCTTCGTGCCCGAGCCGCGCGTCGGCGCCCTCAGCACCAATGGCGGCTACTGCGGAGCTGCCGTGAAGCCCATCGCCCTGCACATGGTGGCGAGTCTGGCGCGTTCGCCCGACTTCCGCCTGCCCATCAGCGGCATCGGCGGCATCACCAACTGGCGCGACGCCGTCGAGTTCCTGCTCCTCGGTTCGTCCAGCGTGCAGGTCTGCACCGAGGTCATGCTGAAGGGCTACCGCATCGTCGAAGACATGATCGAGGGGCTCGAAGAGTACATGCGAAGCCACGGCTTCGAGACGCTCGACCAGATGGTGGGCAAGGCCGTCCCGGCCTACTCCGAGTGGGGTGACCTCGATCTCAACTACGAGACCATCGCCAAGATCGACGACCAGAAGTGCATCGGCTGCCAGCTCTGCGTCGTGGCTTGTCACGACGGTGCGCACCAGTGCCTGCACCCGCCCAAGGGCGGAAACGGCGGCGCCACCCGCGTGCCCGTGGTCGACGAGAGCGAGTGCGTGGGCTGCAACTTGTGCAAGATCGTGTGCCCCGTTCCGGACTGCATCAGCATGGAGCAGGTCGCCAACGGGTTCTCGCCGGCGACCTGGAACCAGCACATGACCGAGGGCGCCAAGCTCCGACCCAAAAAGGGTGCGCACTGAGCTCGTTCGACGACGACGTGCTCTCGGCGCTCCGCGGAACGAGCGCCGCTCGACCCCTCACGGTCGCCAACCTGCTCGCTGCGGTGGACGCACGCGAGCACGTCATCCTGACGCGCGAAGAGCTGAACGGGGCCCTCGCGCGCCTCATCGGTGACGGCAAGGCGCACGAGCTCGAGTCGGGGCGCTACGCTGCGGGACGAGGCAGCGGCGCCTTCACTCCCGTCGACGAAGCGAGCTTCGAACGCGCGGTCGCCGAGCATACGGGCGAGCCCGGGTCCCCGGAGTCCGAAGACGACGACGGAGACTCGGTTCGGTTGCTGGTACGTTTTCATTGCGGCGACGCACGTCCGAGCGACACGGAGCTCGACGAGCTCAGCGACACCCTGGAAGACGCGGTCGGCGATCGGGCCGACCTTCTGGGCTTCGAGCTCGGTCCTGGCGTCGTGGAGCTCCATCTGGCGGTCGACGAGGACGAGTCCAGCGACGAGATCGTGCGAGCGCTCGTGCCAGCTTCGGCCGAGGCGACTTGGGCCCGCCGCTTCGAGATCGCCCAGCGCCAGGCGGGGGGCGCGGAGCGGCGCCTCTATCCGGCGAAGTGAGCGCGAGCTCGAACGGCGGTCGTTCAGAGCCAGTGCAGCGCGAACTCTGCGTCGGGCGAGTCTCCGCCGCCGTCCAGCCGGTGCACGCGAACGGCTTTCCCCCCGGCAGCCTCGAGCAGCGGTTCCAGCCCGCCGCCGAATTCCGCCCACATCAGCGCGTTCGATCCCGCGAACCCCGCGCAGCGTAGCGTCGCGCTCTGGGGGGTCGCATCCACGACGGTCAGGTCAGTCCCCCGGAAGTACTTGGGAGCGATCCGAGCTGCTGCGCCGAGGGCCTGCCTGGGCGAGGCGAAAGTGAAAACGAGCCGAGCGAACCCTTTGAGGTCCTGCTGGGAGGTGTGTCGCCCGAGATCCCGAGCAAAGGCCTCTCCAGTAGCGCAGACGCGCGCGATGGTGCCGTGCATCCGGCCGTAGGCAGACATCGGATACCAGCCGCCGGCCACGACGCCGGCCAGCATGCGGCGGATGTCTTCCGGCAGGGCGCACTCCACGCGCTGCCGGGTTCCTGCGCTTCGCAGCGCACCGACTGCTGCCAGCAAGGTACGAAAGCTGTTGCCCTTGACCTGCGACTCCACGCGGCGGTCCTGGTACAACCGAACGGTCCGGACGCGCACGAGTTGAGGCCGGGCTGCGATGTGCGGTGACGTAGGTGGCGCGCACCGCTGAGGTTTCTCAGCCGACCGCCAGGGGCTCCACGCCGGTGACTCCGCCGAGCTTCGGCAGATCGTCGTGGAGCAGCATCCACGTCGCGCGATCGTCCCAATAGACGTGGGCTGCAGGCGCCTGGTCGATGTCTCCCTGGATCGCGGCGCGCACGATGTGGGTCTCAGCTGGCCAACGTTCGCTTTCGAAGAAGAGCATACTGCCGCACTGCCCGCAGAAGCTCCGGCGAGCCGGCGCGGAGGAAGCGTATCGCCTCAAAGCGTGGTCGCCTTCCAGGATTCGGAGCTGGGAGTTCGGCACTCCCACCCACGTCACGAACGCCGCTCCGTGGGCGCGACGGCAGAGGGAGCAGTGGCAGTGTGCACAGAACCGAGTCGGCAGCTCGAGCTCGAATCGCACCGCGTTGCAGAGGCAGCTCCCGTTCACGCTCCGATCGACCATGGCCTTCGAGCTAGCACGAGCTCCGCTCACTGGTCGGCGAAAAACGCGGGGATTGTCACATGCTTTCCGAGGGTTACCTGCGCCCGTGATTTTTCTTCTAAGAAATCCACCCGCGCCCCGTTGTCTCCTCGAAGGCGATGCAGAGCGACCAGGCCAAGTGGGTGATGGATGCGCTGTCTCGGTACGAGGCAGCCCTCCTTCGCTACGCGGCCACCCTGGTCGATCGGGCGGAAGCGGCCGACGTCGTCCAGGAGACCTTCCTCGAGCTCTGCCGAGCGGATCGGCGCGCCGTGGACGGTCACCTGGCAGCTTGGCTGTTCACGGTTTGCAAGAACCGAGCGCACGACGTCGGGCGCAGAGCACGTCGCCTTCGAAGCCTGGAGGATGGCGACGTGAACGAAGCTCCCGACAGTGGACCCGTCAAGAAGCTCGAGCAACGAGAGACGCTCTCGCGCGTCGGTGCGGCGCTCGAGGGCCTGCCCGAGCGCGAGCGAGAGGCGCTGCGTCTGAAGTTGGACGCCGGGCTCAGCTACAAGGAGATCGCCGAGGTGATGGGGCTCACGCCGAGCAACGTCGGCTTCATCTTGCACAGCGCTTTGAAGCGCATCCAGCGCGAGATTGCCCGCGACTCGGACCTGCCGCTCCACGCCGCTCGGAGGACGTCATGAACACCGCACCCGAAGACCCCCGCGTCACGGCCTACGCCCTGAACGAGCTCGGCCCGGACGAGCGCCGCGATTTCGAGGCCGAGCTCGCGGAATCCGAGGAGCTTCGCCAGGAGCTCCATGGCATCGAGCAGACCTTGGCGGCACTGCGCGAAGAGCTTTCGAGCGAGGCCGGCCCGGGCCTCGATGAGGTCCGACGAGCGCGCATCCGTGCCGCGGTGGCCCCACCCAAGCCGAAGCGCCGGCTGGCGGCCCTGGGCTTTGCGGGTGTCACGTTGGCGACGCTGGCCGCGGGCGCGTTCCTGTTCGTCGGCACCCAGCGCAGCGAACGCGACGCGGTGTCGCTCGACGAGGGGAGGATGGGGGAAGAGTCCAAATCGAAGGCCCAGGCCTTCGCGGCGCCCGTGGCTGCGACGGCTGCGTCGCCCGGCGATCGGGCTCAGGACGAGAGAGCCGCCGGGAAACGCTTCCAGCGCGAGGCCTACGACGCGTTTGCCGACAACCCGTTCGTGCAGGTCGCAACGGACCCGCGCTCCACGTTCTCGGTGGACGTCGACACGGCTTCGTATTCGCTGATTCGCCGTCACCTGACCGACGGGCAGCTCCCGCCGAAGGGCGCGGTGCGCATCGAAGAGATGATCAACTACTTCGGCTACGCCTATCCGGAGCCCGAAGGCGATCGGCCGTTTTCGGTGTCCACGGAAGTGGGCGCCGCGCCTTGGGCGCCCGAGCATCGCTTGCTGAAGATCGGGCTCAAGGGCAAACACGTGGCCCCGGCCGACGTGCCTGGTACGAATCTCGTGTTCTTGGTCGACACCTCGGGGTCCATGAACGAAGAGAACAAGCTCCCCTTGCTGCGGCGCGCGTTCTCTCTTCTGGTCGAGCAGCTCGACGCGGTCGATCGCGTCAGCATCGTGGCCTACGCGGGCTCCGCGGGGATGGTGCTGCCGCCCACCCCGGGCAACCAGAAGGGGGCCATCCTCGGCGCGCTCGAGCGACTCGACGCCGGCGGCTCGACCAACGGCGGGGCTGGCATCGAGCTCGCGTACAAGCTGGCGAGCGAAGGCTTCGTCAAAGGCGGCATCAATCGCGTGATCCTGGCGACCGACGGTGACTTCAACGTCGGCGTCACGAGTCAGAGCGAGCTCGTCGACCTGGTGGAGCAGAAGGCCAAGAGCGGCGTGTTCCTGAGCGTGCTCGGCTTCGGCTCGGGCAACTACAACGACTCGACGATGGAGAAGCTCGCCGACAAAGGCAACGGCAACTACGCCTACGTCGATACGTTCAACGAGGCGAAGAAGGTGCTGGTCGAGCAGGCCACGGGCACGCTGATGACCATCGCCAAGGACGTGAAGATCCAGATCGAGCTGAACCCCGCCGAGGTCTCCGCCTTCCGACTCATCGGCTACGAGAATCGGGTACTCGCCCATCAGGACTTCAACGACGACAAGAAGGACGCCGGCGAGATCGGCGCCGATCACACCGTCACGGCGCTCTACGAGCTCGTTCCGGCGGGAGCCGCCCCGGTGGCTCCGGGCGTGGACCCGCTGAAGTACCAGGGGCCCAGCGCGCCGACGGGGAAGGGTGCGCGCGGCGAGCTCGGTACGATCAAGCTACGCTACAAGCTGCCCCAGGCGAGCGAGAGCCAGCTCATGGAGGTCGTGGTGCGCGACGCACGATCCGCGGAATCGGGCGACTTCCGCTTCGCAGCCGCCGTGGCCGAGTTCGGCATGCTGCTGCGCAACTCGCCGCACAAGGGCCGATCGAGCTACGCCGACGCGGCGCGCCTGGCCGGTTCTGCCGAGTTGGACGAACGCCGGCGGGAGTTCGTCGAGCTGGTGAAGAAGGCCGAAGGTCTCGCACCGGCCGAAGGGCGATGAGCCGCGACGGGCCCAAGGCCCCGCCTACTTCACGAGCTCGAGCAGCCTCTCCGGCGGGCGGCCGACCACCGCGCGCTTGCCCCGAACCCCGATGGGCCGTTCGAGGAGCGTCGGGTGCTCGACCATCAGCGCGATGAGCTTCGCGTCGCTCTCGTTGCCCGTCAGCCCGGCATCTTTGAACGCCGGGTCCTTCTTGCGGAGCACGTCTTTGGGCTTCAGTCCGAGCTTCGCGAGGACCTGCACGAGCTCGCTCTTGTCGAGCGGCTCTTTCGTGTACTCGCGATAGCGATACTCGACGCCTTTTTCTTCGAGCAAGGCGACCGCCTTGCGACAGGTGCTTCAAGTCTGCTTGCAGATGAGCTCGATCATCGGGCGGCGAGCATAACGCCCCTGGCAGGAGCTCGCGCGGCCTTTCGGTTAGGCTCGCCCGGCGGCGGGCCCCGTCGCGATCAGCGCCTTGCCGTCGGGGTTTGGCCCTCCACCGCGCCTGACGCCGCGGCGAAGCGCCGACATCAGGGGACTTCGAGCGTCTTGCAAGCATCGACCAGAGCAACGACGTCCTTGTCCTTCTCGTGCGTGAGCATCGAGCCGGCGTTGCAGCGCAGGGTTCCAGTCGGCGTCGATACCAACACTCGAACCTGAAAGGTCGCGAGCGCCTTCCCTCCCGTCGGTTCGAGGTCGGTTCGGATGGACCAAACGCGACCCTTGGACAGCGCGCCCTTCTTCTCGAGTTTGGCCTTGATGTTCTTGGCCTCGACCTCCGCGCTCTCGACCGCCTCGTCGAGTTTCTGCTCCGACCAACCCACCTCGATGTTGCCCGACGGCGACGCAGTTTCGAAGTGAGCGAGCCCGGTATTGGACCCGAAGGACTCGTCACGCGACCACTTGGACCCTTCGGGCAGCTTGATGCAGAAGCCGGGGTTGGCGTGGCCGTAGTAGCCCGGGCTGCACTTCGTGGGCTCCGCGGCTGGCGCGGCAGCGGTCCCCGGTGTCGCAGCCGTGGTGGCCGTTGCCTGCGGCGTCGGCGTCGGCGTCGGCGTCGGCGCTGGCGTCGGCGGCGCGTTCTCGACAGGAGACGCCTTGTTCTCGGGTTCCTTGCTGCACGCGGCCATGAGTGAACACACCGCCATGAGACTCACGTAGTGATTCATGTCTACACCGTTCCCTTCGGGCAGAGCATCGATCGGGTGACCAGCGCGCTAAATGGTCATCGGGCTGACGCGTGCGCCGAGTCGCGCGTCACGCCAATGACCATGGCGAGCACACAGCGCTCGATGCGATCGTCGCGTGATGGAGCGGTTCGTCGGTCCGATCGGTGCTTTGGTGGCGCTCACGCTCACGGCGGTCTCCGGCTGCAAGTCCGACGACTGCGCGAGCGGCGCGCACAGGGACGAACAAAACGAATTCTGCGTCGCGGTCCCGGCGGGATGGCAGTTCGCCGAAACCACGCCGGACGGGGACGAGGTCCGCGCGCGGTTCGTCAAAGGCTCCAAGGACTCGCCGAGCGCCGTCTTCGAGGTCACTGCGCGCGCCGCGTCGGAGTTCGAGAATCGCAAGCAGTTCATGGCGATGCAGAACAAGGCGGACTTCGTGCAGGTTACGGCTCAGAAAGACCTCCCCAACGGCGGTTGGTGGTTTCAGTCTCACAACAAGACCTTGGATAGCGAAACGACGATGTCGTTCGTGAAGGGCAAGTCGAAGATGGCCGAGTGCCACGGCGGCTGGTCCAAAGGCTCGCCGGCGCCGGAGATCACCGAGGCCTGCAAATCGCTTCGCGGCCTGACGAAGTGACGTTGCGCATGGGCGACCGTCCCTCGTGATGGAGCCCTCGAAGGCGGAGACTCGTGCGGCTCCATCGGGCGCGGTCGTCTCCCCAACGCAGAAGTGCTCGACGTGATGGTGGAGTGCTCGCGGGCTCGCGGCGGCTCACGCGTTGCCCCCCGCTGCCCCGCCGAGTTGGGGCGGAGCGGGGATCGCGCTGGCGGGTCGGAACGGGCGCATCCACAGGACAGTCGGCCCGTGACCTCGGGAGCGCGGGCTCAGCGCCAACATGGTCGCCGCTCGGGCAGGTGACGGTGACGTCGAACGACGGCTCAGCGAAGCAGGTCTTCCGGCGTGGTGCACACCTTGGCCACGAACGCGCCTTCTATCTTCTTGTCCGGCATGTTGGACTTGACCGATCCCGATATCTCGCTCTCGCTGGAGCCCGTGATGCTGACCGAGAAGTCCTTCACGAACTCGCTCGAGCGCTTCTCGATGCCGCTGAAGCGCGTTTCCGTCGCCTGGTAGGCGCCCGCGCTGTTGTTCGGGACCTCGAACGAAAGCAGGGCGCCCTTCGGACACTGCTCCTCGTTCTTCGATTCACTCCATACGTCGCATCCGGGTGGCGTCGCGCAGCTCTTGTTGAAGTAGAGCCTCCAACCGGACTTCAATTTGAATGCGACGCCGTGCCCATCGAACTCGCCGCGGCACTCTTCGAGCACGACGGCGCTCTGGATTCCGAGCTTGGCGGGTGCTTCCTTCGGCGAAGAAGTGCCGGTGGAGCCCTTGCCCTCGCAGCCGACGAGTACAGCGACCACCGCAATGCACAGACAGAACCGGTCGTTCATTCGATGCCTCCGTGCGTAACCCTATGCGGTGGCCCAGCGACGACCATGGTCAATTGGACGACACGCCCATCCAAACCGCCGGCGGCGGCGCGCCTGCCGTGCCTCCACGAATCACGGAACGGGACCGAGCTTCGCCCTACTAGGAGAAGCGTCCACCGGCGCCGGCTCCTTGCCGCCACGCGCATTGCTGAAAACGCGTCTCCCGGGCACTCTCGCCCGGACGCCACCGCAGTCGAGCTTGTCGACCTACCCTCCTCAGGCAGGCGCACTTCGGCTAGATTTGGGAACATGGGCGGGCGGCGATTGCACGGCGCGCTTGGAGCGCTGTTCACTCTGTTCGCGTTCACGCGATGTCTAGGTGACCCACTCACGCTCGTTGATCCGACGCCAGTGACCGACGCCAGCATCGAACACGAGCCATCCGATACACCTGGAGCCTCGGACGCCGACGCAGACAGCGAGTCGGACGGTTCGGCTTCGGACGCGAGCGATGGCCACGACAGTGAAGCCGATGCCGTCGACTCGGGCTGCGGCAAGGATTGCCTCGGCGGCGACTGCATCGCGGGAAAATGCCAGCCGCTGCTGCTCGCACCGAACCTCGTGGACAACACCTTGCCCACCGGCATCGCCGTGGATCCTGCGCCCAGCGGCGGCGTGTTCTTCACGACGTACCTCGGCGCACAGGTGCGCCGCGCGGAAAAAGACGGTAGCGGCGTCACCGTGATTACCAGCTTCCCGTGGATGCACTCGTCGCTCGACATCGCGTTCGACAATCATCGTCTCTACGTGACGACGTACAACGCCAGCGGCCCTTCGCCGGTCTACTCGATGAACGATGATGGCAGCGACAAGGCCGAGCTCGGAAACACCTGGTTCTACGGCCCCTGGCTGGTCAGCTTCGACTCCAACTACGTGTACTGGGCCAATCGTTGGGACAGCGCGTACATCACGCGCGCGCCGAAGGCGGGGGGCTCGAGCGAGATCGTGTATCAGCCCAACCCGAGCGACGCCGGCACCGCCCAGCCTGGCGGATGGGCCGTTCGCGTCGACGGAACGAGCCTGTTCTGGAGCGTCGAACACCACGTGGCCAAGCGCCAGGCGAACAACACGGTGACGGAGATAGCGCCGGAGACCGCCTACGACATCGCTTTCGATTCCAGCTACGTCTACTGGGCCGCGCCCAACATGATCCGGCGCAGAGCGAAAGACGGCAGTGGAGGCATCGAGGATCTGGTCTCGGGCCCCCAGATTGGACGCATCTTGCTCGACGGCGGATACATCTACTGGACCGACAACGGGAATCCCGGCGGCGTTTGGCGGAAGAAGCTGGTGGCCGGAAGCGCGAAGGAGCTACTGGTGGGCGGTCTCAAGGCACCCCACGGCATCGCGGCCGACGCCAGGGCGATCTACTTCGCAGAGCAGCAAGCCGGTCAAGTGTGGAAGCTCGCCAAGTAGTCACTTGCGTGGGTCCGGCCGCGCCTCAGCGCGAACGGCGAGACCGATCATCGCCTGACGAGCGGAACGCCCCTGCCAGGAAGTCGCTCGGCCTTTCGGTTATGCTCGCCCGGCGGCGGACTCCGGGACCTCTCGGGTTTTCGCCGAGCACGGCATGACGTCGAAAACGCTCGGAACGCGCCTCGCCGAACTGAGACAGCTCGCCCGGGAAGCCTCGCGCATCTTCTCCGAGCGCGGCGCCCGACTGATGAGCGGCTCCATCGCGTACTACGCCTTGGTCTCGGTGGTGCCGACGCTGGTCATCGCCCTCACTCTCGCGAGCCTCGCGGTGGGCGACGGGCCGGCAGAGAGCGCGACCCGGGGGGAGCTCGCGCGTTGGGCCGGGCCACGTGGCGCAGAGACCGTGATGGCGCTGGTGAAGGCCGTGCGGAACCGTCCGAGCGCTGGCCCCGCGAGCTTCGGCAGCGCGCTGTTGCTGGTGTGGGCGGCGACACGACTGTTCTCGCAGCTCACGACGGCCCTCGACCTCTTGTGGGAAACACCGCCTCTGCCACCGGCTCGGAGTTTCGGTGAGCGCGTGCGGCGCCAGATCGAGAAGCGGAGTCTCGCGTTCGCCATGGTGCTCGGCGTCGGCCTGTCGCTGACTGCCACCGTGGCATTCCATGGGGCGCTCGCTTCTGCGCGCCAGACCGCGGAGTTCCACGTGCCGCTGTCGCGGGCCATCGAGGGGCCGGCATCGGTCTGCTTCACGGCTCTGCTGTTTGCCGCCATGTTTCGCGTGTTGCCGCGGGCGCGCGTCGAGATGCGCGACGCGCTAGTAGGGGGCGCCCTCACCGCCGTGCTCTTCACGCTCGGCTCTTGGCTGATCACGGCTTGGGTGACCCGAAGCGACACCTCGGTCTACGGCGCAGCAGCCAGCGTCGTGGTGCTCTTGCTGTGGATGAACTACAGCGCGCAGGTGTTCTTCCTGGGCGCTGCCTTCACCCGGGCTCACGCGCTCGGTCGGCGACGGGGCCAGCAGAGCTCCGAGTCTCGCGCGGGCTAGCGCCGGCGAGCACTTCTCACGCGCCACCAAGAGTGACAGGCTAGCCTCGTGGAACGAGTGCTCCTAGTCGGGAACCCGACGGCCCAGAGCGGCAAGAACGCGGCACGGATCGAGCGTGCCCGCGAGCTCTTCGCGAAGCATGGCGTCGAGGCCGAGCTCTTCCCGACGCTGCCGGAAGGCCGCACCGTCAGCGCGGTGGCCGAGCGTGTCGCGGAAGGACGCGACGCGACGCTGGTCGCCATGGGGGGCGACGGAACCTTCCGTGAGGTAGCAGCCGGGATCCTCCTCGCCGCGGCGGGAGAGCGTGTCCAGATGGGAATGCTCCCGACCGGAACGGCCAACGATCAAGGCAAGAGCTTCGGCCTTGCGGCGACCGACGCTGCCTTGGAGCGAAATGTCGGCGTGGTGGTCGCCGGCCACGAGACGCGTCTCGATGCCGGGCGCATCGAGCTGCTCGACGAAGGCGGCGCGCTGCTTCGGAGTGACCGCTTCTTCGACTCGGCGGGCTTCGGCCTCTCCGCACGGGTACTGGCGACCCGCAACCGCGACCGCGAGTGGGTCGCGAAGCTCGGCCCGGTGCGCGAGCTCTACCGCGATCAGCTGGTCTACGCCGGAGCGCTCCTGCGCACGTTCGTCGAAGCGCAGGTCGTCGACGACAAGTTCAGCGCCGTGGTCGAGGCCGACGGCGTGGCCACCACGTTCCACGGGCTCACGGACCTGGTGGTGAAGGGGACGCGCATCTACGGCGGGGCATGGGTGTTCGATCCCGAGAGCCGCCACGACGACGGCAAGTTCGAGCTCGTGGTGTTCCGCGGAAAGCGCGAGTGGGCGAGCAAGGCCATCGTCGACCTCGACGGCAACCCCATCTCCGAAGAGCTCCTGAATCGCATCGGAGTCGAGCACAGCCGTCCGCTCTCGGCCTCGCGCTTCGACATCACCTTGGCCGCCGAAGGCTCCGTGCCCGTCTTCGCCCAGATCGACGGGGAAGAGATCGAGCGCGCCCCGCTGGTCCACGTGCGCGTGGAGCCTCGAGCGCTCCGCTTGATCGTGCCCGCGCCAGAGTGATCGTCCAGCCGCGTCCGTGGTAGCGTTTCTGCCGGGAGGCTTCGCGTTGCGCCAAGGGAAACATTTGCAGTCGGTCGTGTGTTTGGGACTGCTCCTGCTCGGGCTGCTCGCCTGCAAGAAGAAGAGCGCGCCCGACCCGACTCCCACCGTCGCGAGCGAATCGGCCGAGATGAAACGGTTCAAAGAGCTCGCGCCGAAGGTGAAGACGCTGCTCGGCAAGGTGTCGGAGCTCGGGCAGAAAGCCAAGAGCGAGCCCCAGGTGAAGACCGAGCAGGCCTTCAAGACCAAGCTCGAGAAGACGAAGTTCGTCACCGTGGGAGACCAGTGGCTGGCCGACTTCCACAAGAGCGCGGGCGACGGCGAAGTCGATCTCTCGAACACGACGTTGTCGCTCTGCGCCTACGCTGCCGACAAGAAGCCCGAAAGCGTCAAGGACAGCGACCTCGAGAACGACGTGGGCTACATGGATCAGTGCCTCGCGTGGGAGTACGTCGCCGTGGTGCGGCCGCGCAAGGTGTCGAAGCCGACCATCAAGATGGCCACCAAGAGCTTCGACCCGGGTGAGGTCGAGGGCGATCTCCTGCTCTTCGCGCTGCCCGCGGGCGAGCTGAAAGCTCGCTATCGGTTTCGCACCACGAACTCGGACGAGCTCACCTGGTTCGAAGGCAAACCCGAGAAGGAGTGGTCCGCCGAGTCGATGCGAGATTTGGCGAAGAACCTCAAGGGTGTGATCGAAGAGCGCATGGCCCTCGAGCGCGACTCGATGGGCAAGTAGGCGTCGAGCAGGCGTTCGGGTACGCTACGGCTCGGGGTGAAGAGCGACGAACGGACCGGAGACGAGCCGCCCCGCGGCCGAGGGCCCGCGTTGGGGCTCGTTGCCCTGGGCGCGCTCGCTCTCTCGAAGGGGAAGGCTTTGCTCGGGCTCCTGAAGCTCGCGAGCCTGGGCAAGCTCACGCTGACGTCGCTGTCGATGCTGGTCATGGTTTGGTACGAGGCCAAGCGCTATGGGTTTCCGTTCGCGGTCGGGTTCGTTCTCCTGATCTTGATCCATGAGCTCGGTCACGGGGCTGCCATCAAGGCCGCGGGGCTCTCCGCGGGGTGGCCGCTGTTCATCCCGGGGTTCGGCGCGATGATCGCGCTCAAAGGTGTCCCGCGCACCGCTGCGATCGAAGCCGAGATCGCCTATGCCGGCCCGCTCTACGGCACCTTCTCGAGCCTGGTCGCGGCCGGGCTCTACTTCCTGCTCCACCAGCGCTTGTTCTTGGCGCTGGCGTATACGGGGTTCTTTCTGAATCTCTTCAATCTCATTCCCGTCCCGCCGCTCGATGGCGGCCGGGTGGCGGCGAGCTTTTCCCGATCCATGTCCCTCTTGGGCGCGCTGTTGCTGGGCGCCTTGTTCCTGTGGGCATCGTCTCCGCAACTGCTCGTGATCGCGGTGCTCGCCTTGATGCACGGGCTGCGTCGCGCGTCGTCGGCAAGCGAACAAGAGCCGGCGACGCCGGAGGAGCGGCGCACTTGGGCTCTCCGCTACTTCGGATTGTGTGGCTTCTTGGCGCTCGCGATGATGTTCGCGAAAGAGCTCCTCGACCGGCGCTCGTGAGGCTCACCCGCTCTTGTTCTTGAGCTTGGCTCTCAACGCCGCAACGCCGCCACCGATGGCGAGCACGACGACTTTCCAGCCCTTGACCAACACCGCGGCCAGCTTGGCGAACAAACCGAGCTTCACGGCTTTGGCAGCACCGAGGCCCAGACCGCCGAGCACGAGACCTCCGAGGCCGTATTCGGCCACCTTGTCCGTCTTGTCGTCGAAGTCCTCGTAGCGGGCGCCCGACCGGAAGCTGGTCGCGCCAAGGAGGGCGTTCACTTTCGGTCGGAAACGCTCGAAGTCCTTGGGGTCTGTCACGAGGTTGAGCGAGACGTAGCCCCGCCGACCGAGCACGCGGGTGTTGTAGTTGAGGGACCTGCCCTCCGGGTCACTGACCAGTAGCCCCCAAATCAAGTGGTGCGGGGCCTTGTCGTAGTGCGGCGGCTCCTGCCAGCCGTCGATGTTCAGAGCGGTGAAACCGCGCCGGACGCGCTCCGTGTTGGCCTCGGTTTGCCCTTCCTTCATCGCGTTCAGCAGCTCGCTCGAATCGATGCTCTCGTCGTCTTTGATGAAGCCGGATTCTTCGTAGCGGATCACCACGAACCAGCTCGAGCCATCGTCGGCGTCGTCGGCTTTGTCCACCACGAGCCCGAGCAGGTCTTCGTTGTGGAACGAGCCGTTCTTCTCCATCAGCTTGGAGGCCTCGGGCATGCCGAGGAACACGTAGGCCTCCGGCAAGTCGAGGGCGAGTTCGTGTCCGAGATCGATCTTCTGCGGCCCGGGCTTCCAGGCTTGGGCGATGGCTGGATCCACCGCGCCCGCATCGGTGAGACCGAGCTCGGCGAGGTCGAGCTCGTCGGTTTCGCCTTCCTCGGACGCGGAGGGCTTTGGTGCTGGAGCCCGTTGCGTCGCGCTCGACGCCGCCGGGGTTCTTCGACCTGCATCCGGCGCTGCCGTGGCCCAGCCGCTCCCGAGCGTGAACCCCAGCCCGAGCGCCATCCCCCAAAACGCGTGCTTCGGTCCCGCTACCCGCATCTGCTCTCCCCGGATCCAGTTGTCGCACGAAAGGTGCGGTCCGGGAAGCTCAACCCGTGGCCTGTCTGCGCACGTCTTTCGCCGGGACGAGCGCTCCGAGTCCGAGCTGCCAGTGTGCATCGAGGCAAGCGAGCGCAGCCGCGATACGCGGCGCAACCGACGGACCCACGGCCGTGCGCTCCGGGACCAAGTCGACCATCACGTAGCCGCCCGCTGGGCTCGATCCGAAGTGCGCCTTGGCGTCCGCGTCGTCGCCCTCGGAGACTTCGAAGCGGTCACGCGTCCAACTGAGGCTCGCGCTTCTCGTTTCTGGCGGTGCTTGAGCCACGATGGCCGTGCCGCCCCCGGCTCGGTGCGCGTCCATGTGCGCTAGCAGCTCCGTCTCGAGCTCTCGTGGATCGAAGTCCACCTCGACGCCCTCGACGATGGCAGCGTTGAGCAGCAGCATCGACAGCGGGACGCCGCGCGTCATCACCATGAGCGCCGCGCCGAGCCTGGGATTGAGCTCCGTCGGCAAGAAGCCGTCGCGGCTCATCACACCGTCGATGGTGAAGGCGCCGCGGTATCCGAGACTCGTCCGCAAGTGTTCGCCCACGCGCCGGGCGGCAGTGCGCATCTCGTCGCGATCCCCGGGCGACGGGTCCCAGAACGAGGCGGCCCGCGCGTAGTGGAAGCGCGAGCCTCCGGGTTTGCGCAGCACGACCATTTCGCAGGGGCGGAGCGCCACGACGTAGTCCGCGAAGACGAAGCCGTGGATGCTGCAAGGGATCCCTTCGAGGAAGCTCATCACGCGCACGCGCTGGCAGTGTCGAGCGAAAAACGCTGCAGCTTCCTGCGCCTCCGCGCTGGAGCGCACCCAGCGCACGTAGGTCGCGCCTCCGTTGAAGCCTTCGCTGCTGTCGCCGGACCACACCGTGCCCTCGCCCCGGTCGACGGCGGCGCCGGCGGCGACGAGCTCGATTTCGCTCGCGGGAACCACGCGAGCCGGAGCCCGTGCAACCCCCGCCCGATCCCAGAGATCGTCGATGACGGTCTTGTCTTCGAGGAGCTGCCATGCGCCCGGGCGAGCGCCGAACTTCTTCCGTTGGGCGACGTCGCGCCCGTCGTCGAAAATCGTGCCGAGCACGCGCGCCTCGCCAGTGGGGTCGAAGGCATCCACCTGCGCGACGATCTCAGGCGACAAGTCCGCGAGTGCCGCCAACGAGAGACGAATGCCGCTCATGATATCCCCGGCGACGATGCCGAGGTCGACCGCACCCATGGCGTATGCCGGGTCGGGCAGCGGGCCCGTTCCCCGAGATCCGCCGATGCAGAAGCAGGAGCTCGCGCCGTGTTCCTGGAGCGCGCTGACGATGGGCGGTGCCGCAGCGAGTACGTCCAGCGAGAGCAACCACTTCCTCGCGGCGTAGGTGCGATCGAGAAACGCGCGGACACGCTCGAAGGTCATGCCCTCCATCTTACTCCGGAACGCACGCGCGCCGCTTCGACGTGTCAAGAATCTGACGGGGGACTCCGCTCGCGTTGATCGACACAGCTGCTACGACTGCGCTCCACTGGAGGGCTTTCATCATGCAGACCGACATCCTTTCGTTCAGGCACGCGGCAGTTCGGAACAACACGGCCAGTGCCCTGCTGTCGACGTTCGCTCATCGTGGCGTCACTCGTGCCTTCGGGATCCCAGGTGGGCTCGTGAGCCCCGTGTTCGACGCGCTCCGCGCAGAGCCGCGAATTCGGCTCCTCTCCGCGCGGCACGAGACGATGGCCGGGTACGCGGCCATGGGCCACGCGGTCGTCACGGGGACACCCGCGCTGGTGGTGGTCACCGGCGGCCCGGGACTCACCAACGCCATCACCGCCGTCGCGGCTGCGTACCTGGAGGGGTTGCCGCTCATCGTGATTGCGGGCGACGTGCCGTCCTCTGCCTGCGGGCGCATGGCTCTGCAAGACTCTTCTACGAGCGGCATCGACACGGTCGCCATGTTGCGCACGGTGACTCGCTGGTCCGCGCGGGTGGATGGCCCCGCCGCGGCAATCGGCATCGCGGAGCAAGCGCTCCGCATCGCATGCGGTGAGCGGCCTGGGCCCGTGTTCCTTTCCCTTCCGCTCGACGTCGGCAACCAGACGAGCATCGCTTGCCCCATCGCCTTCGATCGCGCGCGGGGTCCCGCTGAACCCGATCAAGCGGCTTGCAAGGAGGTGGCCGAGCGGCTCCTCTGCGCGCGCCGACCGCTCTTGGTCCTCGGCAACGGCGCCCGCGGCGCTGCCGCCGAGCTCCGTCACCTCGCCGAGCGGTTGGCCTGCCCGGTGGTGACGACGCCGCACGCCAAGGGAGTGTTCCCCGAGTCGCATCGGCTGCACCTGGGCGGTTTGGGGATCGGCGGTCATCCCTCGGTGGATGAATACCTCCACGCTCCGCCCGACGTGGTGTGCATCGTCGGTTCTCGCCTGGGGGACTACGCGACCAACGGTTGGGCCCAGCGCCTCACGGGGACCGATGCCACCTACCAGATCGACCGGGAGCCGCTGTTCATCGGGCGAAACTATCCGGTGACGTTGGGGATCGTGGCGGATTCTGCGCGAGCCGTCGCGACCATCACGTCGCACCTGCCGCAGGACGTGGCGACTCCGGTTCGCGACTTCCGCGGCGTACGCCGCCACGACGAGAGCGCGCTCGTCGACGACTCGGTGCCGCTGCGGCCGGCGCGCATCCTGCGCGCGTTGCAGGAGGCCTTCCCAGACGCCTTCTGGACCGTCGACCAAGGCGAGCACTGCGCCTATGCGCTCCACTACCTTCAGGTCGATCACCCCGACGAGCTGCGTACGCTGGTGGGCTTCGCAGCCATGGGCAGCGGCATCGGTCTGGCCCTCGGCGCGGCGTCGACCCAGCGCGGGCGCCCGGTCATCGCCCTGTGCGGCGACGGCGGATTCGTGATGCACGCGGGCGAGATCCTGTCCGCCGTCGAACAGGGGCTCGAGCTCGTGCTCGTGGTGATGAACGACGGCCGCTGGAACATGGTGCACCACGGATTCCAGGCGGTCTTCGGCCGGCGACCCGATGCTCTGCCCTCGAAGGTGTCGGACATCGCCGGAGTCGCCGAGAGCTTCGGCGCGCGTGGCGTGGCCATCGAATCGCCGGAGCAGCTCCGGCCGGAGTATCTGCGCGCTTTGCGGACGCCCGGGCGCCCGCTCTTGCTCGACGTACGCTTCGACTCTTCCACGGCGCTCTCCACTTTGTCGCGAAGCGCTTCGCTTCGGGATTTCGCCGAGAGGGGTGCGTGATGGGCGCCGGGATCTCGGGACTCGGCTTGTGGCTGCCGGACGCCGTGCGCGAAAACGACGCCTGGCCGCCGGCGTTCGTCGAGGCTTTTCGTGACAAGCGAGAGCAACGCAAGCGGAGCGACTTTACCCACATCGAGAAACGGAGCAGCGGTCGGCCGCACGACGACTTGTTCGTGCGCCATGCGCTGCCCTACGACGACGATCCGTTCAAAGGCGCGCGGCGGCGCCATGTGGCGGACCCCGAGGTGCCGACCGCGGTCGGGGACGCGCGCGCAGGGGCGCTCGCGCTCGAAGACGCCGGCATCCGTCCCGACGACGTGGACCTCGTGCTTTCGAGCGCGGTGGTCCAGGACCGTCTCGTGCCTTCCAACGGGCCAGCCATCCAGCACCTCTTGGGGTGTACGCGGGCGGCTGGCCTCGGGGTCGAGGGCTATTGCGCTTCCGCACCGGCTCAGCTCGATCTCGCCTCCGGGCTCGTCGATTCTGGCCGCGCCCGCTTCGTGCTTTGCGTGCAGTCCCATCAGCTGAACCGCATCAACGATCTCGAGCTCCCGGCATCCCCCATCTTCGGCGACGCCTCGGCGGCCTTCGTCGTCGGGCGCCTGCCCGAGGGACGCGGCGTCGTGCGAGTCGTACGCGGCGGTGACGGCTCACTGGCGGGCGCCGTGACCCATGCGTTCAAGGAAACGCCCGGCGCCACGTGGTGGCGCGACGCGAAGGGACCCGTGGTTCCAGGTATCGACGACCTCGAGGCCGCGCGCACGCTCGCCAAGCGCGCGCTCGAGTATCCCATCGAGACCATCCGCGAGCTCCTACGCGTGACCGAGCTGCCCGTGGACGCCATCGCCGCGCTGGCGATGATCCAACCGTTGCCGTGGTATCAACCCGCGGTGGCCGAGGCGTTGGGATTGCCGCCCGACCGCGTGCCGAGCACCTTCGACCGTTGGGCCCATCTCGGCGGCGCCGGTGTCGTCGCGAATCTGCTCGAAGCTCGCAGACGCGGGCTCCTTCGCGAACGCGCGCCCGTGGTCCTGTACGCCCACGGCGCGGGCATCGCGCGATATGCGGCACTCATCCGCTGGTGACTGGCACGCGCCGTGGAGGAGCGGTAGGCTTCTATCTTCGCATGGAGCCACTGACCATCTTCCGCTGCGCGGTGCTCAGCAGCGACGATGACGCGCTCGACTATGCCGTACGAGAGCTCGCTGCGACGGTCGAGCGCGTCTCGATGGACGCGTTGCGCGGCCGGGCGCTCCCGGCTCGCGCCCGAGGTCCGGTGCTGCTCGTGGCGAGCGACGATCGAACCTCCACCGCCGGGCTCGCCGCCGGAGTGGACGAAGTCCTGCGCGCCGGCGAGGTCACGCGAGAAGCGCTCCGCGCTGCCATTGGTCGAGCGCGCCTGCGGGCCCAGGTACGAGCGGACAAGAGCGCGCCCGAGGGTGACGACTGGGCTGCCGTGGTCGTGTTCTTGATCTCGGCGCTGACCGACGAGCTACGCGAACCGTTGGCGGTCGCCGCGCTGCATCATGGCGTGCTCGATGCCGGCCTGCCGGTGGTGTTGGGGATCGGCGACGAACTGGCGGAGCTCGCAGCAGCCGCGCCCGAGACCGCGGAGCACCGGCACCTCCTCGCTCGCAGGCTGACGGCGCCGAAGTCGGCCGAGCTCGTGTCCACCCTCGGCAGGCTCGGCGGTGAATTGGTGCGCGCGCAGTGGGTGGTGAGGCTCCTCCGGGACGTGATTTCGTCGGACGCCGAGAGCAGTACGGTGGACTGCTGCGTGCTCGCCGAGCAGCTGCAGGATTGCCTGCGCGGGCAGGTCCCATCGCTCACGGTTCGGGCGGAGCCGAACTCGGTCGCTGCGGTTCCGCGTGGCGGCCTGGTGCTCGTCGTTGCCTCCCTCGTCCTGCGTGGTCTGCGGGCGGCCCCGAGCCAAGAACGACAGCGAGTGGAGATTGGAATCGAGGTGTATGGGGCCGAGGGCGCCGTCGTGCTGGAAGTTCACGACAACGGCGGGCTCACCCGCGCCGACCTCAGGCCCGACTTGCTCGAGGGCAAACTGCTCGAGACGGGTGCGCGCGAGCGCTCGGGGCTCGCAGCTTTGCGCGATCGCGTTCGCGCTTGGGGCGGCGAGCTTCTGGTCGACACCGACGTGCTGGCGACCACGGTGCGGCTGATCCTGCCCCGCGCGCAAGACACGGCGAACGCCGGGCTCTCGCATTCCGCGCTGCCCGCCCGACGCAACTGGCTTCCGGACTGACCTCAGTTTCGCTGCTGCCAGCTCACGTGGAGGCGGCCGGTGTAAGGAGACTCGAGTTCGGCGCGGACTTCGCCCACGACTCCACACGCCGCCAATAGCCCTTCGCAGCCGCCGCGCTGAGCCCCGTCGATCCACAGGTATTCGTCGAACATGTGCATGATGGCTTCGGTCTTGCTTCGCCGTTCGACGCGCCAGCGACCGTAGTTGGCCACCTGTTCGCGTGAGCGTTCGATCCAGTCGAGGGCAGCCAGCGGATCCGGCTTGAGGAATCGCGCGAACGCGCGTCCGTACCAAGTGGAAGAGAAGTAGCGTGCCGTCCACGAGAAGAGCTCGCGGGTCCCATCGACCGGGTCGTCGGCGATCATGGCCCCCGCCATGCCGTAGGCCTCGATCAGCTCTCGGGTCGAATAGAGCTCGAAGGTGCGGCGTGGTTTGGCCAGGAGCTTGTCGACTTCACGCACACCCAAGAGCCCGCGTCGCCGCAGATCGTCTCGCAGCATGTTGAAGAAGATGCCGCGTGACATCGCGGTGGGTGGCGTATCGCGGATCCGCCGGTCGAGATCCAGCGTGCGCCGTGCTGCATCGAGGTCGACCGCTGCGAATGCCAAGCGTCATCGATGCTACCGAAGGTCGGCGTTCGCGTCGAGCCGCCCTCGGCGCGAGCCGGCGCGAGCGGAGCTTCAAGCCTTGGTGCACTGGGATGCCCAAGCGCAGCTCGCCGCCGTGCAGTTGGCGGGGCACGCGGCGCCCACCTTCTGGTACCCCGCCGGACACGACGAGGAGCAGGTGCTGAACGAGCTTCCGCAGATCACCTTGCACGATACGGCGTTGTAGCCCTTCGCCGTGCAGTCTCCCGAGCAGGATGCGCTACAGAGCTCACCGGACACGTAGCGGCCAGATGGACACGACCCGCCGCACACCGTCGTGGGCGAGTCGAGCTTGTGCTTGCAGCCGCTGGTCGGCGCGCAGCTATCCTCGGTACAGTCGTTCTTGTCGTCGCAGTCGACGGCGGCGTGCAAGGGCCCGGTCGCCTTGTTGCAGGTGTCGACGGTGCAAGCGTCGCCATCGTCGACGGGGATCGCGAGGTGCGAGCATGTGCCGGCCGTGCACGAATCTTTGGTGCAAGCGTCCGAGTCGTCGCAATCTTCCACACCTTTGCAGAGCCCGGCGCCGCCGCCCGAGCTCGTCCCGCCGCTCGCGGCACCCCCGGCCCCACCCGTTCCTCCGCCCGCCGCGGAACCATCAGTACCCTGCCCGGCCGCACCCGCCTCCGGCCACTGGCCGTCTCCCGCGGTGCTGCCCCCGCTCCCTCCGACGGGATCACCGCTCCTGTCGCCCTCTTCCGTACCGGTCAGGGTCAAGCACGAAGGGATGGTCGCGAAGCACAGGACCTGCACGACCCGAACGACCCGACCCACGACGCGAGCGTAGCAGAGCACTCGCTCGTTGGGCAGGTGCCGCGGTGAGCCACGCGCTGGCGCGACTCAGGGCTCCCGGACGGCGTCGCTCTGCCCTACACCTGGGAAATGGGCGACGGAATCCAAGAAGCTCGCGGCAAGCGAGTGGTCATACAGTTCGATGGCAAGCGTTGCATTCACGCGCGAAACTGCGTGCTCGGTCGACCGGACGTGTTCGTGCCCAACGTGGACGGCGAGTGGATCCACCCGGATGCGGCGACAGCCGAAGAGATCGTGGCGCTCGCCCAGGCCTGCCCATCGGGTGCAATCCGTTACGAGCGGCTCGATGGCGGGCCCGCGGAGGCTCCACCGCTCGTCAACCTGGGCCGCGTGCGCGAAAACGGACCAGTTGCTCTCCACGCCGACATGGAAATCGAAGGACACGGCGCCACGCTGCGCGCCACGTTGTGTCGCTGCGGTGCGTCCAAGAACAAGCCCTTCTGCGACGGCAGCCACACAGCCGTCGGCTTCGTGGCGACCGGCGAGCCCCCGACGATCGAGTCGCAGCCGCTGGCGAACCGCGGAGGGAAGCTCAGCATCACTCCGCGCGACAACGGCCCACTCTTGCTCGCCGGTAGCATCGAAATCGCGAGCGGCACCGGCAGAACCGTCAACAGAACCGAGAAGACGGCGCTCTGCCGTTGCGGTCACTCGGCGAACAAACCGTATTGCGACGGGACCCACACGAAGATCGGCTTCCGGACCTAGCCGGGTCGGCTCTCGCGCGCGAAGCGCCTGCGGCGCGACCCGCAAGCTCAGCGGAACGCGCGCGGTCGGAAGCTCCGCGGGCGGCGCGGCGCCACGCGCGGGGCTTGGTTCTCGAGCGCCACCGACGGCCTCGCCTCTCGCAGCACGTCGCGGCCCACCGGCGCCGGTGAATCCGGTTGCTCCGGCAACTCGCTGGCGTTCGCCACGGGCACCTTCTTCCGAATCAGTCGCTCGATGTCGCGGAGGAACGCGCGCTCTTCTCCGTCGCAGAAGGAAACCGCGGTACCGGTGGCGCCGGCGCGACCGGTACGCCCGATGCGGTGTACATAGCTCTCGGGGATGTTCGGCAGGTCGAAGTTCACCACGTGCGAGATGCCGTCGATGTCGATGCCGCGAGCCGCGATGTCGGTGGCGACCAGCACCGGGATCTTGCCGACCTTGAAGTCGCCGAGGGCGCGTTCACGTGCGCCCTGGCTCTTGTTGCCGTGAATGGCCGCCGCGGCGATGCCGCTCCTCGTGAGCTGCTCGGCCACGCGATTCGCGCCGTGCTTCGTGCGGGTGAAGACCAACGTGCGCTCGACGCCCTCGCTCCGGAGCACACGCTCGAGCAGCCAGCGTTTTTCGGCCTTGTTCACGAAATAGACCGACTGGGTCACGAGATCCGTGGTCGACGCGATGGGGGTCACCGCGACGCGCACGGGATCGCTCAGGATGCTCCGAGCGAGCTCGCCGATGTCGCTCGGCATGGTGGCCGAGAACAGCAGCGTCTGGCGCTCTTTCGGCAGCTCGCGGATCACGCGTCGCACATCGTGGATGAAGCCCATGTCGAGCATGCGATCGGCTTCATCGAGCACGAACACTTCGAGACCATCGAGGCGAACGAAACCTTGGGCCATCAGATCGAGCAGACGTCCCGGCGTGGCGATCACGATTTCGGGTGCGCGCCCCAGCGCTTGCTCTTGTGGCCTCTGGCCCACACCGCCGTAGATCACGGTGTGACGAAGGCCCAGATGTTTGCCGTAGGCCGCGGTGCGCTCCCCGATCTGCGCGGCGAGCTCGCGGGTGGGCGTCAGGATCAGCGCCCGGATCTGTTTGCGGCTCGGGCGAGCGGCGAGACGCTGCAGGATGGGCAGCACGAACGCCGCCGTCTTGCCGGTGCCGGTCTGGGCACAGCCGAGGAGGTCGCGCCCGGCGAGGAGCGGCGGAATCGACTGGGTCTGGATGGGAGTCGGGGTCTCGTAGCCTTCGTTTCGCACGGCGCGGACCAACGGGTCCATCAAGCCGAGGGCGGCGAAAGGAGACGGAGGAGTAGGAAGAGCCGTGCGGGCGGGCGTGGGCCCGAGCCGCTCGGGGCTGAGGGAATTCATCTAGAAAAACACACTTTCTGGCGGCTTCGTCGCCGCGTTGGTCACGTTCTCGGAGCGTCGGGCTTGCCCAGACACCAGAGGCCGATGGGGCCACACGATTCGTGAGCGCAGGGACAGATAGCGCGGGTTTCGGCTTCTGGCAAGCGGAGGGGCCGGAACTCGCCTCGATCGGTTCTCGCCGGGCCGAGGTCGTCACCGCTTCGAATCTTCGCTCGAGGCGGCGGGCCAACGACCCGAGCTCCGCCTACCACCGATTAGCCGCTGGGCCTCAGGTCTCTGATTTCTTCGAGCTCGGCGATGGCCTCGAGGTCTTTCGGCCGACCCGCTGCCCGCTTGACGTCGATGAGCTTGTCGAGCCCGAGCACGAGGCACTCGACGCCGAACAACTCCAGGCGCTGGCTGTGCGGAGACAGGGCGTCGTAGCCGCCGCCACCGACGATCTCGCCGAGGACGTCCAGATCCCCTGCCATCGTGGTCAGGGTGAAGTTCAACCCGTGTTTCACCGTTTCGACGTCGAAGCGAAAGGGCAGTCCCGGCGGCGCACCGCGGAGGTAGGGCGCGAAGGGCTCCAGCGCGCGCACCAGGGATGCGATGTTGGTGGGCGAGCGCTCGTAGACGACGTCGAGATCCTGAGTGAGGCGCGCCGAACCATGGGCGGTCGCTGCCGCACCGCCAATCACGATGAAGCGCACGCGTTCGCCCGCCAGGCCACGAAGCACGGCTTCGAAGTCAATCACTTGCGCTCCGCGGCGCGTCCGGCTCGACGGAGCTCCTCTGCGAAGCGCTGGAGTTGCATCAGCTGCCGAAAGCGTTCCTCGACGCTCAACGTCAAGTTGCGCTGGATGAGAGTCCGATCGATACCTTTGCGGTACTCCCGCACGACGGCATCCATGCTGTCCGACGTGGCGCTCAAGACCGCCGGAGAGTAGCAGTGCCGGTAGAGCTCGGCCACGCGCGTCGCTCTCCCGGCTTCGTCCTCGAACGCCGGCCCTTGCCGGCGACGAAGGAAGCGTGGAGGATCCGCGGATGCGCAGGGACTCCATCCGTCTTGCCGCCGTCGTCCTTTTGCTGCTCGCGACGGCATGCGGAAGTGACGACTCGTCGTCGTCGGGGGCGAGCTCCGGCGGCGCGGCAGGAACTGGCGCCTCGTCGGGGACCGGCGGAGGCTCGGGGAGCAGTGGGGCAGGGGGCAGCTCGGGCAGCGGCGGCGCTGCGGGTGCGTCGGGGAGCGGAGGCTCAGGGGGCATCGCTGGCAGTGGTGGCACGGGCGCAGTGTCCGGGTGCACACCCAAGACCGGCGGCTGGATCACCGACGCTCTCGACCATCCCGAGCCCAGCTTACCCTCGTTGCCCAACGCCGGCTCCAGCACCCAAGACCCCACGTTCGGCACCGGCGTGATCCGGATCACGGACGCCGCCGACGGGAGCGAGTGCGTGAACGCCTACTCCTACTGGCCGACGTTCAACTCGACGAGTACGCGCCTATTCGTCCACTGCACCGGCGGCCCCGAGCTTTACGACTTCGATCCGCAGACGGCCACCACCAGCAACAAGCGCAGCCTGTTCGCCAAGTCGACTCCGGATGGAACGACCGTGAGCTGGGAAGACGCCATTTGGAGCTCCAAAGAGCCCGATGTTCTGTATGGGCACGACACGCTCAAGCTCTGGAAGTACGACACGACCGCCGGCACCTACACGCTGGTGAAGGACTTTGGGACGCTGGTGGGCTCTGGTCACGTGCGTCAGATGAGCAAGAGCGCCGATGACGACGTCTTCGGTTTCAGCACGCAAGACGCGGCCTGGAACGTGCTCGGAGCCGTTGCGTGGCGTGCCAGCGACGACAAGCTGTTGCTGCAGCACTCCGAGGCTGGCCTCGACGAGGTGCAAGTCGACAAGTCGGGCAAGTGGCTCGTGATCAAGACAGCGAAGCAGGGAGCGGGCGCCATCGAAGTAAGGGTGGCGAATCTCGAGACCCAGGCGCTGATGGACCTCACGGACGACGCGCCCGACTACGCTCCGGGTCACTCGGACAACGGTGTCGGCAGCGTCGTCGGCGCGGACAACTGGACCAACCGCATCACGTTCCGCGCCCTCGCTTCACCCAAGCAGCCGAAGACGGTCTTGGATCTGAAGTCGGATTGGGCTCAGGACTATCACCTGTCGATGCTCTCGGCGGACGAGAGCCAGGTGCTGGTCAGTTTCTATGAAAGCGGCGCCCACACCAGCGGCCTCTTCCACGGTGAGATCCTCCAGGTCTCGACCGACGGCACGCAGAAGTGGCGGCGATTGGCCCACCATCGCTCGCAGGTCGCGGACTACTTCGACTCGCCACGCGCCAACGTGAGTCGCGACGGGTGTTTCGTCGCGTTCACCAGCACCTGGGGTCCGAGCGGACGGCGCGACGTATTCGTGTTGGATTTGTCGAAGTGAGGGAGGAGCTCGGGCTCGTTCCGCGAATGCAGATGACGCGAGCCTCGAATGGGGTGGGCGATTCGGCCGACGCACCCCTCAGCCGCTTGTCGGTGCATGCCTTTGCCGGGGTCCCGCTCTCGTTCTAGCGACGCTCACCCGCGAGCATGTCGATGGCCGGTCGAGCGTCGCGAGCGTCGCCGGCGAGCTCCCGAGAGCCCCAGTCCGATCCCGAGAGCCGTCGCGAACAGCGCGAAGCTCGGAGTCGAGCTCTCCCGGGACCCCGGCAGGCGACAGCCGCAACTCGCGAGGCCCGTGCTCGCTCCGCTGTCGGCGACGCAGCGACCCTTGGCGGTGCACGCGAACCCTCGCACACAGTCGAGGGACGAGCTGCACCGTGGGAAACAGGTGCCGGCGCTGGTGCAGCGATAGGGCGAGCAGTCTTGAGTGCTCTGGTCCGCGCTCACGAGCGTGTGGTCGCCGTCGCACTCGGTGGCGTTGGCGAGCACGCACTCACCGACGTCGGCGCCGACGCCCTTGGAGCAGCGGTAGTCCGGGTGGCAGTCGCTCGCGGTCTTGCAGGTCCCGTCTCCGCACGCATCGCCGTCGCAGCCCGCTGGAGCGCAGTTCTGGCTCTCGCGCGACGAACATGCTCCCTTGCCGTCGCAACCTGCGCTCGGCAGAAAGACGCCTGCGGAGCAGCTCGAGGCGGCGCACTCGACCTCGATCCCGACGAGTCCGGCGCAGCTCTGGGTTTCGAGCCCGTCGCAGGTCTTCGCTTCGCAGGGGTTGGCGCTCGGAGACTTGGCGCATGCGTCTCGCGCGCCGCGGGGCGCGCCCTTCACCGCGATGCACTGGCCCACGGCGCTGGGCTCGTTGCAGGCTTCACATTGACCCGCACAGGCCTCGTCGCAGCAGACGCCGTCGGCGCAATGGCCCGAGGTGCAGTGGACGCCCGACGTGCAAGGCGCACCATTGGTGATGGCGCAGGAGTCGGCGGGGTCGAGCTCGGGAGGGATCACGCCGCAGGTGCCGTCGGCGCCGCTGCCCTTCTTGGCTTGTGTACAAGCCTTGCACGCCCCGACGCACGCTTCGTCGCAGCAGACGCCGTCGGCGCAGAAGCCGCTGGTGCAACCCGCGCCCACGCTGCAGTGAGCACCGAGCGCGCCGGGCGTGAGCTCGACGGAGCGGCCGACACTCTGGATGCCGTTGACGGAAACGTACAGGCGTCCGAAGCCGTGCAGGGCCGTGGTGGGAGTGCGCCACGTGATGCTCGTGTCCGTGAAGTCGAGCAGCGTGCCGCTCACCAGGCCCTGACCCGACTCGGGCATGTAGACGACGACCGGCGCGTTGCTCGCGGAGCTCGAGCTCGCGCTGCCCGAAGCCTCGTGGTGGGGCGCGAAACCGGTGCCGCCGAGCACGACGGGCTCCCCACCGGCGAGCTTCGCGGGGGCAGTCGTGAGCACGGGCCGCCGCGCGGCTTCCATGGCCGCCGAGTAGAGCGAGACATCGGGCTCCGCGAACGGCGTACACGAACCGCACACGGTGCCTCCCGCGATCAGGACGCGCCCGTCGGCGAGCACGCCGCTCGCCTGGGAGAAGCGCGCTTTGCCGAGATCTCCGGCGCGGACGAACGCCCCCTTGCCGTGGTTCGCGCCGGGCAAGAAGAGCTCGGTGATGGGCGTGGGCGAGGCGAAGAACCCGGTCAGGATGTAGCCTGCGGCGATCAGCACGTTGCCGCTCGGGAGCAAGTGCACCGCGCGCTCCGCTGCGCTCGGAGTGACCAACGGACCACTGGCGGAGAACGTGCCGGTCGCCGGGTCGTAGATCTCGGCGACGCCCGAGGGTTGTCCGGCGTAGAGCACGCGCCCGTCGGGTAGGAGCACGAGCTTCCGGCTCTTCAAGAAGGCGCCGATGGGCGCGCCGGTCGCCGAGAAGGTCTGCGTGACCGGATCGTAGAGATCGGCCGACCCTTCACCAGCAACCAACACCTTGCCGGTGGCGAGCAGCACGGCAGCGACGTTCTGGCGCGGCACGCTGAGCTTCGCCGCGAGCGCTTGGAACCCGCTGCCGGGTACGTAGAGCTCCGCGCTATCGAGTTTGTTCCCGTTCGAGCTTCCACCCACGACGAGCACGTTGCCGTCGGGCAAGAGCACGGCGGTGTGGAGGAAGCGCGCGGTGACCAGGTTTGCCTCGGCCACGAACGTGCCTTGGCCCAGTTGAGCGCCCGGCACCCAGCGTTCGGTGGTCGCCAGGGCTTTGGACGCTGCGAGGCCGCCAGCGACGAGCACGCTGCCGTCGCGGAGCAAGGTCGCGGTGAAGCTGCCGCGTTCGCCGAGCATCGTACCCGAGCCCGTGAACGTCCCCGTCGTTCCGTCGTACTCCTCGGCGAGCGCGCGGAACGGGAAGCCGCCGCCCGGCTCGTCTCCGTAGCCGCCCACGAGAAGCATGCGGCCGCTCCGCAGCGGGACCGCCAGTGCCCCGGTGCGCTTCTTCTGCATCGGGCTCGTGGGCGCGAAGCCCCCGGGGTCGGCGAAAAGCTCGGTGCGTTCGTCGAGGAGCTCGGGCAGCGCGCCGCCCGTGAGGAGCACGGCACCAGTGGGAAGCACGGTGGCCGCATGGCGCGCCCGCGCGGCGCTCGAGCTCGGACCGGCGCTGAAGGTATTCGTGGAAGGATCGAAGAGCTCGCTGGTGGCGCTCGGGGTCTTGGGCGCCGCCCCGTTTCCGGCGCCGCCGCCGCCGCTCAGCAGGACCTTGCCGGAGGGCAAGAGCGAGGCGGCGTGGGCTTGTCGCGGGATCGAAGTCTCGGAGACGAGCAGCGTGAACGCACCTTTGCCGCCGTTCGCTTTCGGATCGAAGACCTCGGCGCTCTTCGAGCCGATGCAGCCGAAGATCGGATCGCACGAGCAGGATCCGGGCGGCGCGGGGCACCCGCCCACCACGAGCACCCGCCCATCCGAGAGCAGCGTGGCGGTGTGGGCGATGGGCAAGAGCGCGCTCGGACTCCCGCTCGGACTGACGGCGTTCTGCACCGGATCGTAGAGCTCGCTGGAGCTCGCGTCGGTGGTACCGCCGACGAAGAGCACTCGACCGTCGGCGAGCCGCGTCGCGGTGTGGCCCGTGCGGGCGACGCTCAGGTTGGGCCCGGGGCCGACGCTCCCCGTCGCGGGGTCGTAGAGCTCGACGGACGCCGTGCCGCCGCCCGCGATGAGCACCAGGTCGGACTCGAGCCTCGTCGCGGTGTGCCCAGAGCGTGCAGTCGTGAGCGCCGGGCCGGGCGCGAACGCGCGCGTTGCCGGGTCATACAGCTCGGAGCTCGCCAGGGCTCCTTTGCCGTCGGTTCCGCCCACGACCCAGATCTTGCCGTTCGAGAGCAAGGTGGCGCTGTGTTCGGCGCGCGCCGCGCTCATTTTGCCGACGGCCTCGGTCTTTCCGGATTCGATCCGGAAGAGCTCGGCGGTGTCCGTCGGAGTTTCGTTGGTGTAGCCACCGGCGACGAGCACGTTTCCGTCGCCGAGCAGTGTGCTGGTTTGGGCGCTGCGTTGCCGGCTGAGCGAATCCACGTCGGCCCAGGTGACCGATCCTGCGGCTTTTGCCAGCGGATCCGCGCGCGGCTCTGCGTTGCACGCGGCGATGATCGCAAGCGAGCTCACGACCGAGATGGATCGGGCGAAGAGCGACATGATCGGGAGAGCTCTCGGTGTCGCGATCGTTGCGCTCCATCCCTCCGTGCGCAAGCGCGAGAGAGTGGCGCGTGGCGTTCGCCGTGAGTAATCTTTGCGCGGCAGCTTGTCGGCGCAGCCCGTTCCGGAGAGCACATCGCTCAGCGGTCGCACGCTGGCGAACGAGTTCGAGCTCAGCGAGCCCCTCGGTCGCGGTGGCATGGGCGCGGTCTATCGCGCGAAGGATGCGTCGGGTGCCGAAGTCGCGGTGAAGGTGCTCGACAAGAGCGCGATGGGAGCGGAGCTCACGCTGCGCTTCGCGCGCGAGTCTCGGCTCCTCGGCGAGCTCGATCACCCCAACGTGGTGCGCATTCTGCGGGCCGGGCGCGACCCGGAGCTCGATCTGCACTACCTGGTGATGCCGCTGCTCCACGGCAGGGACCTGGCGCATCTGCTCGCGGAGCACGGCGCGCTCGAGCCGGTGTTGGCCGTGCGCATCGCGCTCCAGGCTGCGCGCGGCGTGGCCGCGGTGCACCGAGCTGGCATCGTGCACCGCGATCTCAAGCCCGCGAACCTCTTCTTGGACGACGCGGAGGACGCGGGCGAGTGCCTGGTACGCGTCTGCGATTTCGGCATCGCCAAGAAGCTCGGCGCCGGCGACGTCAGCGTGCTGACCGCGACGGGCACCTTCATCGGCTCTCCGTCGTACATGAGCCCCGAGCAGATCCAGAGCTCGAAACACGTCGACGAGCGCACCGACGTGTGGGCGCTCGGCGTCACGCTGTTCGAAATGCTGGCCGGCGAGAGGCCATTCGGCAAAGACGACCAGCTCGCCGAGCTCCTCCTCCGGATCACCTCCGAAGCGCCTCCCCATCTCCAAGACCTCGCTCCCTGGGTCGAGCCCGGGCTGGCCGTCGTGGTTCACAAGGCGCTGGCGCGCTCCCTCGACGAGCGCTTTCGGAGCATGAGCGACTTCGCCCAGGCGCTGCGCCGCTTTTCGGGTGGCAGCGAGCTCCTCTTGCGGGCCGAGCTCACCAGCGTGTCGGGCGAGACGCGCCGTCGAGCGCGTGAACGCGCCGACCTCAGCGCAGGACTCGACATCGACGTTGCGGTCGTGGAGGACGAAGGCGACCCCTTGATCGGCAAGCGCCTGGCCGGCCGCTATCAGATCAAAGGCTGCTCGGCCGCGGCGGC
>Ga0268298_10000589_pt1 | contig 46464 bp, 35 predicted proteins | sample WWTPWeurt_MetaG_FD_194462 | JGI IMG/M metagenome (GOLD analysis project Ga0268298, IMG submission 194462) | Activated sludge microbial communities from WWTP in Nijmegen, Gelderland, Netherland - WWTP Weurt | ecosystem: Engineered > WWTP > Aerobic digester > Activated sludge | place...
CCGGCCTCAAATCCCCTCGCGCCCACGAAAAAATCCCGATCCGCTCCTCCGCCGGATCCAATCGTGAGTTTTTCAGAGGCTCCTTCATGCGATGGGGAGTCAAAGGAGGCCGACCTTCCGGAGCACCTCCGGCGGCGGGCCGTCAAAGGTGGCCAACGGCATGTTGCCGACGTAACGCAGATCCTGCCGGCCCTGCGGCGTGGTGTAGAAGCCGCCGGCCGTCAGGTCGCGGTAGGTGGCGAAGAACCGGGCCGCCTCCCGGAACTCGGGCTTCGCCGTCGCCGCGTGACAGATGTCGTCGCCGATCGACGCCTGCTGCGCGGCATCCAGCTCGGCAAAGGCCCGGCCAAAGCGGCGCGACGATTCCGCGTCGATCCAGGCGAGCCCGGGCAGCACTATCCCGCGGTCCGCGACCTGCGCGGGATACGGCGCGCTGATCCACTCGTCGAGGAAATCAACGACCCCCACGGCGGAAGCGGCCGGCGACCGGTCGTCCGCGGGGATGATGACATCGCACAGCGCGGCCGCCGTGCGGCGCTGGGTGTCGGTAAACGTGAGCGGCCACACGTCGCCCGGCTGGTAATGTTTGAGCAGGTCCGGATCGGTGCCATAACCCTGCGCGGCGGGCGCGGGGCCCTGCCCATGCGCGTAGCGCGAGGCCAGCGCCGTGGTCGCGGCGGCGGCCAGCATCCATTTCAGGGCGGTGCGGCGGTCCATGCGGGACGGAGTGGTGTTCATGGCGGCGGGACGGGCTTAGAGGTTGTGCTTCTTCAGTTCCGCCACGATGTGGTCGGCGGCGCGCCACGCCTGCGCCATGATGGTGAGCGTGGGGTTCTTGTCGGCATTGCTGCAGAACGGCGCGCCGTCGGTCAGGAAGAGATTCGGCACATCCCAGGTCTGCGACCACTGGTTCGTGACGGATTTCGCCGGGTCGGTGCCCATGATGGCGCCGCCGACCTCGTGGATGATGACGCCGCCGTTGGCGATCGCCTTGGCGCCGTCCTTCTCCGGGGGCTGGCGCATCTTGCCGCCCATCGCGGAGACGATGTCGGCGAAGGTTTGCTGCATGTGCGCCGCCTGGCGGATCTCGTGCTCCGACCATTTCCAGTGGAAGCGCAGGGCGGGGATGCCCCATTTGTCCTTCACCGCCGGATCGAGCTCGCAGAACGAATCCTCGTTGGGAATCATGTCGCCGCGGCCGGAGAAACTCAGGAAGGAGCCGTAATAGCGCCGGGCATCCTCCTTGAACTTCCGGCCGTAGCTGCCGCCGGTCACCCATTCGAGGCCGCTCGTCGTGCGCATGGTCGGCAGACGGCGCCCGCCGTCGATCTCAATGTGGTAGCCGCGCGCAAAACCTAGCTTGCCGGCGAGCTGCTCCTGATACTGCCACCACGGCGCATACACGTGCGCGCCGCCGGCACCGTCCTCGTTGTGCGGCGGCAGGTCTTCCAACGCGGGGATTTGGCCGGAGAAATTCGCGCCGACCGTGTCCATGAGGTATTTGCCGACGAGGCCGCTGGAGTTCGCGAGGCCCTGCGGGAAGCGCGCCGACTTGGAATTCAGCAGCAGGCGCACGGTTTCGCCCGAACTGGCGGCCAGCACGATGACGCGGCCCGCGGCACGGTGCTCGCGGCCGGTGGTCTTGTCGATGAAGGTGACGCCACTCGCCTTGCCATCCGGGGCGGTGGTGACCTCGCGGGCCATGGCGTTCGTAACCAGGTCCAGGTTGCCGCTGGCCATCGCCGGCGGCAGGTGAACCGTGGTGGACTGGTAGGTGGCGCGGATGGCGCAACCGCGCCCGCATTCCGTGGCCCAGTAGCAGGCGGCCCGGCCCTCCATCGCCTCGCGCACCAGGCGTTGCGCGGCGGGATTGCCGGGATGCAACTTCGCCGGCAGGTTGCCGGCATCCAGCCGCTTGGTGAGCACCGCGCGGTGCGCCGCCACCACCGGGATGCCGAGCCGGCCGGCGTGTTTCCGGAAGAGCAGGTCGCCGACCCGCGGCTTCGGTGCCGGCAGCAGCACGCCGGGCGGGGAATCGGGCGTGTTCTCCAGGCCGTCATTCTCGCCGTAGACGCCGATCAGCATCTCGACCTTGTCGTAATACGGCGCGAGGTCGGCGTAGTCCATCGGCCAATCGAAGCCGAGACCGTCCCGCGTGCGGGGCTTGAAATCATACTGGCCGTTGCGGAACGAATAGCGCCCCCAGTGGTTCGTGCGGCCCCCGAGCATGCGGGCGCGCCACCACTCGAACTTCCGGCCGCGCTCGTTGTTGGCGCTGGTGTAGGGCTCGCCGGGCACGGTCCAGCCGCCGTCGATGGTCGAGTCGTGAAAGCCGAACGGCTTGTCCGGGGTGCCCGCGCCGCGCAGCGGTGCCTGGTCGGGTGTCTCGAACATCGGCGTCTCGGTCTCAGGCACATAGTTGCGCCCGGCCTCGAGCATGAGCACCTTGATGCCCTCGAGCGTCAGGGTGTAGGCGGTCTGCCCGCCGCCGGCGCCCGAGCCGACCACAATGACGTCGTAGCTGGATTTGAGTTTGTCCGGGGTGATGAGTGCCATGGGGGAACAGGTATTCTCTTTGTCATTCTGAGCGTAGCGAAGAATCCAAAATGATGCGCGCTGGCGGTCGTGGTGCTGGATGAGGATGTCGCTTCGCTCGGCACTTCACTCCGTTCAGTATGACAGGCAAGGCCGGTTGGTGGTCATTCGCCAGAGACCGCAAGTCAGCGGGAGAGTTTGACCCAGCGCGCGCCCAACCGGGCGCTGCGCACGGCGGCCGCGATGAATTGCATGCCCTCGATGCCATCGGCGATGGTCGGAAAGTCCAGATCGCGCGGCGGCCTTTTGCCGCTCACCTCGGCGGCGATGGCCCGGAACGCCTCGCGGTAGATGTTGCCAAAGGCCTCAAGGTAGCCCTCGGGGTGGCCGGGCGGGATGCGCGTGGCCTGCGCGGCCTCCGGGCCGTTGTAGCCGTTGCCGCGCCGCCAAATCTCGGCGGGCCGGTCGGGATACTTCACGATCAGTTCATTCGGGTGTTCCTGCTTCCACTCGAGCCCGGCCTTCTCGCCATAGACGCGGAGGCTCAGGTTGTTTTCCTCGCCAACGGAGATCTGCGAGGCGTGCAGCACGCCCTTGGCACCGCCCTTGAAGCGGAGGAGGATGTTGCCGTCGTCGTCGAGCTTCCGGCCGGGCACGAAGCTGGTAAGATCGGCGCAGAGCTCGGCGATGGGCAGCCCGGTGACGTAGCGGGCGAGGTTCTCGGCGTGGGTGCCAATGTCGCCCATCGCGCCGGCGGCGCCACTGCGCTTCGGGTCGGTGCGCCAGCCGGCCTGCTTCTGGCCGGTGGCCTCGAGCCGCGTGGAGAGCCAGCCCTGGGGATACTCAACGACCACCTTGCGGATCCTGCCCAGGTGCCCGGCGGCGACGAGCGCGCGCGCCTGCTTCACCATGGCGTTGCCGGTGTAGTTGTGGGTCAGGACGAAGACTTTCTTCGTCTTCTTCACAACCGCGGCCAGTTTCTTCGCCTCGGCGAGGTTGAGCGTGACGGGCTTGTCGCACACGACGTTGAAACCCGACTCGAGGAACAGCTTCGCCGGCGGGAAGTGCTGGTGGTTCGGCGTGACGATGGCGACGAAGTCGAGCCGCTCGTCAGCCGGGCGCCTCGCCTCGGCGCGGGCCATTTCCTGGTAGGAGCCGTAAACACGGGCCGGGTCGAGGTGCAGGTCGGCACCCGAGGCGCGGGAGCGCTCCGGATCGCTGGAAAAGGCACCGGCGACCAGCTCGGCCTGTCCGTCCATCCGGGCGGCGATGCGATGCACGGCGCCGATGAAGGCCCCGCGGCCGCCGCCGATCATGCCAAAGCGAAGTTTGCGATTAAGGGCCATGGAAGAAGGTTTTTTAACCACGAAACACACCAAAAACACGAAAGTATATTGGCATCTTTTTAGTGTGTTTCGTGTATTTCGTGGTGACTGGTCTTACTGGTTTTTCTTATCGAAAGCCGCGTCGAAAGCCACGTTGCTGCGGGTGAAGTCGAGTTTGCGCACGAAGGCCGCGGCCTCGGTGGCGCCGTGGACGCGGTCCATGCGAATGTCCTCCCACTCCACCGACAGCGGCCCGGCGTAGTTGGCGTCATTGAGCGCCACGATGATATCCTCAAACCGGATGTCGCCGCGACCGGGCGAGCGGAAATCCCAATGGCGGCGCGCGTCGCCAAAGCCGGTGTGGCCGCCAAACACGCCGACGCTGCCGTCACCGTGCCCCCACCACACGTCCTTCACATGCATGTGGAAAATTCGCGCGCCATGCGCGCGGATGAAGCCGACATAATCCACGCCCTGGTAGCCGAGGTGCGACGGGTCGTAGTTGAAGCCGAACCTCCGGTGCCCCTTCACCGCCGCCACCGCGCGCTGCGCCGTGGCCGTGTCGAACGCAATCTCGGTCGGGTGCACCTCAAGCGCGAAGTTCACGTTGAGCTGGTCGTAGGCGTCGAGGATCGGGCCGAAGCGCTTCGCGAAATCCTGAAACCCGCGCTCCCAGTATTCCGCGGAGGTCGGCGGGAAGGCGTAGATCGAGTGCCAGATCGAGGAGCCGGTGAAGCCGTTGACGATGGCCGGAGCCTTCGCCGCGGCCTTGCCGGGCCGGGCATCGAAGAACGCCCGCGCGGCCTGGCCCGTCGTGATCATCTTCCGGGCGGCGCGCTTCCGCACGCCCTCGGGCTCGCCGTTGCCCCAGACATCGGCCGGCAGGATGGCCTTGTGCCGCTCGTCGATCAGGTCGCACACCGCCTGGCCCACGAGGTGATTCGAGACGGCGAAGCAGGTCAGGCCGTGGTCGGCGAGGAGCGTCCACTTTTCCTTGCAGTATTTCGCCGAGCCGGCGGCGGCATCGACGTCGAAGTGGTCGCCCCAGCAGGCGAGCTCGAGGCCGTCGTAGCCCATTTTCTTCGCGAGCGGGGCGAGTTTCTCCAGGGGCAGGTCGGCCCACTGGCCGGTGAATAGCGTGACGGGTCTTGGCATGATGAAGTGGGGTTAAGACAAATCAGGAGTAAGGTTTCTTACTCCGTCATGCTGAGCGGAGCGAAGAATCCAGTTGAACATCCCGGGCTCTGGCAGGTGTCGGATATCATGATGGATTCTTCGCTGCGCTCAGAATGACAGGATGAGGATATTTCAAGGCGCGCCCAGTCAGCTCTGGCCGAGGATGGCCTCGATTTTTGCCAGCTCGGCGGCGGCCAGCGGCGGCTGGCTCAGCCCGGCGTGGATGTCGTCGATCTGCGCGACCTTGCTCGCGCCGATGAGGACGGTGGTGATCTCGGGCCGGCGCAGCAGCCAGATCGTGGCCAATTGGGCGAGCGTGGCGCCGCGGGCGACGGCGACCTCGTGGAGCGCCTGGATTTTTTTAAGAAGCTCGGGCGTGATCTGGCCGGGCTTGAGGAAGACGCCGGATTTCACGGCGCGCGAGTCGGCCGGGAGACCGCCGAGGTAACGGTTGGTCAGCAGACCCTGCGCCAGCGGTGAGAACGGGATGCAGCCGGCACCAACCTCGGTGAGCGCCGGCAGCAGCTCCGGTTCCACCCAGCGGTTGAACAAGTTGTATTTGGGCTGATGGATGAGCAGCGGCACGCCGAGGCTTTTCAGGATGGCAGCGGCCTGGCGGGTCTGGGCGGCGGTGTAATTCGAGATGCCGGCATACAGCGCGCGGCCGGAGCGCACAGCGTCGGCCACGGCGCCGAGCGATTCCTCCATCGGCGTGTCGGGATCGGGCCGGTGGTGGTAGAAGATGTCCACGTAGGGCAGGCCCAGCCGCTTCAGGCTCTGGTCCAGCGAGGCGAGAAGGTATTTGCGCGAGCCCCATTCGCCGTAGGGGCCAGCCCACATGTGATAGCCGGCCTTGGTCGAGATGATCAGCTCGTCGCGGTGGGCGGCGAAGTCCTCGCGCAGGAGGCGGCCGAAGTTCTCCTCGGCCGAGCCGGGGGGAGGCCCGTAGTTGTTGGCCAGGTCGAAATGGGTGATACCGAGGTCGAAGGCGCGGCGGAGCAATGCGCGCTGGTTGTCGATCGGGTCGTCGCCGCCGAAATTGTGCCAGAGACCGAGCGAAATGCGGGGCAGGCGGAGCCCGCTGCGACCGCAACGGGCATACGGGATCGCCTCGTAGCGCTGCGGGTCGGGAGTATAGCCGCTCATGCCTCAAGGCTTGCTGGCGGAGCGATGGGTGGGAAGCGAAAACCACGCAAGTGACACGACGTAAACACGTCTCCCTCCTCCCTCGGCCGGCCGCCCGGATCGCAGCTCAGCCCCGGGAACAGCCACCACAGCCTGCACGGGCCGCAGGTGAAGAGTCGCTCGCCCAGCACGCTGCTGATCGCAAGGGATATGAAGCCGGCGCAGCGGAGCCGCAGTTTGATATCCTCCCTGATGGCGCAGGAATTGGGCGCTGTTGCCGGAAAGCGAGTAGACTCCGCCGCCGCTTTCGCGCACGTTGGGTTCCATTGCCGATGACCGCGCGCCTGAATCCCACGCCATGAGTCACGACCAAGCCACCGCCACCCGCACCCAACCGCCCCTCCACCTTGATTACAGCCTCGTCGGAGAGGACGCCGCGCGCGCGGTCGAGCGCGGCCTCGCCGAGGCCGACTGGTATCAGACGCCCGTCCCCCGCGCCGAACTGCGCAAACTGCTCGAGCGCCGCGACGGCCCCGCGCTTCGCGACACGCTGCTGTGGTTCGCCATCCTCGGCACCACCGGCACGGCGACGGGGTGGCTCTGGCCGAGCGCTTGGGCGGCGCTGCCGTATCTCATATACTGCGTTTATTACGCCACCGCGTCCGACTCGCGCTGGCACGAGGCCGGCCACGGCACGGCGTTCAAGACCGATTGGCTCAACAACGCGCTCTACGAACTCGCCTCCTTCATGGTCATGCGCGAATCCACGGTCTGGCGCTGGAGCCATACCCGCCACCACAGCGACACCATCATCGTCGGGCGCGATCCCGAGATCCAGGTGCCGCGCCCGGTGCGCTTGCGCCCGCTGGTGGCCAGCCTCTTCGCCCTCAACATCTACCCGGGCTACCTCGCGAGCGTGTGCCGCCATGCCGCCGGCCGGATGACCGACGCCGAACGCACCTTCATTCCCGCGAGCGAGTTCCCGAAAATCTTTCTCCGGGCCCGGGTGATTCTCGCCCTCTACGCCGCCACGCTTGCCTGGGCGCTGGCCGCGCAGAGCTGGCTGCCGGTGTTTCTCATCGTGCTCCCGCATCTTTTCGGCACCTGGGTGATGATTGTGCATAACACGCCGCAGCACGCCGGTCTCGCCGAAAACGTCCTCGATCACCGCCTCAACTGCCGGACGGTCCATATGAACCCGGTCAGCCGGTTCATCTACTGGAACATGAACTACCACCTCGAGCATCACATGTTCCCGCTGGTGCCCTATCACAACCTCCCGCGCCTCCACGCGCTCGTGCGGCACGACTGCCCCCCGCCCTACCCCGGTCTCGCCGCCGCCTGGCGCGAGATCCTGCCCGCGCTCCTCCGCCAGCGCCATGACCCCGCCTACCACGTCAAGCGCCCGCTGCCCGCGCCCGCCCCGCGCCCGACCGCCGGCACTCCCGACCGCGAGCCGCAGCCCGACGCCGCCGGCTGGATCGAGGTCTGCGCCGCCGCCGACCTCGGCCCGGCGGACGTGATCCGCTTCGACCACGGCCGCCGCACCTTCGCGCTCATCCGCGCCGCCGACGGCCGCCTCCACGCGACCGACGGCCTCTGCACCCACGGCAACACCCACCTCGCCGGCGGCCTCGTGAAGGACGACACCATCGAATGCCCCAAGCACAACGGCCGCTTCAAGCTCGCCGACGGCTCGCCCGCGCGCGCGCCCGTCTGCCGCGGCCTTGCCACCTACCCGATCGAGGAGCGCGCCGGACGCCTCTGGCTCAACGTCGCCCGCCCCGGCGGTGCCGGCGCCCGCCCGCCAAAGACCTTCGCCCTCCGCGTCGTTTCCAACCGCTCCGTCGCCACCTTCATCAGGGAACTCACGCTGGAACCCGCCGACCCCGCGGAAAATATCGCGTTCACTCCCGGCGACTACCTCCAGTTCGACATCCCCGCCTACGACGCCCTCCGCTTCGCCGACTTCGCCATCCCCGAGCCCTACGCCGCCGTATGGCGCGCGCAGCACGTCTTCGACTTGGTGGCGCGCAACCCGGCCGGCACCCCGCGCCGCAACAACTATTCCCTCGCCAGCAACGCCGCCGCCGAGCGCACGCTCCGCTTCAACATCCGCATCGCCACGCCGCCGCCCGGCCAGGACTGCCCCCCGGGCGTCGGCTCGACCTACATGTTCTCGCTGAAGCCCGGCGACACCGTCACCGCCATCGGCCCCTTCGGCGACTTCCACCTCAAGCCCACGCAAAAGGAAGCCGTCTATATCGGCGGCGGCGCCGGCATGGCCCCGCTCCGGGCGCACCTCTCGCACCTGCTGGAGACGGAGGGCTCCGCCCGCCGCATCAGCTTCTGGTATGGCGCCCGCTCGCGACAGGAGATTTTCTACGAAGACTATTTCAACGGCCTGGCCGCCGCGCACGCGAACTTCCGTTTCGAGCTCGCGCTCTCCTCGCCCCTGCCGGACGACGCCTGGACCGGCCACACCGGCTTCATCCACGAGGTCGTGCTCGCCGCCTACCTCCAGGCCCACCCCAGTCCCCGGGCCGTCGAGTTCTACCTCTGCGGCCCGCCACAGATGATCAAGGCCTGCACCCGGATGCTCGCCGCGCTCGGCGTCACCCCGGCGCAGGTCGCCTACGACGAGTTCTGAAGCCCTGCGCGCTCCCTGATTCCCGCGCCCATCCGTGGCGGACTCGCCCTATCTTACCCTGGCCTTTGCCGGCATCGGGCAGGTGGCGCCGTCGTGCCAGGTGCCCTCGACGTAGGTCGTGGTCGGGATCTCGGGCACGCCGTATTTGTTGTGCTGGAGTTGGCCGGCCAGGATCTCGACCGCGAGCGCGCCGACCGTCGTGTGGTTCTGGCGCACGCCGGCGGTCTCGCCATCGGGCTTGTCGAGGAACACGTCCACGAAGGCCACGTCCTTCGGCACGCGCAGGCCCATGGCCTGCAGCGCCGGTAGCACGAACGACCCCTTGCTGATGATGACCTCCGGCCGGTATTTCTCGAACCACGCTTGGAACGGCCCCGGCTCGACCGCGACGTCGGACTTGCTCTCGTTCAGCCAGCGCTCGACCGGCTCGGGCGCGGGGAAGAGGTGCGGCGGCAGCTTCTCCTTCGCCGCCAGCACCTGTTGCTCGCACAGGTAGCCGGCCGTCCAGAGATGATCGACGGCGTGGTCCCAGCCGCGATGCATGACAAAACCGATGCGCCGGTAACCGGCGGCGATGACCTTCTGCATCGCCAGCCGCGCGATATCGCACTGGTTGTTGGTGACGTTGTGCAGCTGCGGCTGGTGGGGAAAGTAGTCGATCTTCACCGCGCTGAAATTCGCCCAGTCGAACGCCAGCGCGTCGCCCATCTCACGGCCGTGCGAGGCGATGATGAGCCCGTTGATGCCGCGCGAATACAGGATCTGCCCGAGGCGCTCCTGGCTCATGCCCTCTTCGCGCATCCAGAAATGATCCAGCTTGTAGCCGAGCTCGTTGGCCTTCGCCAGGGCGCCGGCGTAGAAATCCGGGTGGGCCGTGGTTTTTTTCCAACCCCAGCGTGTGGTCCAGTTGGTCACGTAGGCCAGCGTCGGCGTGTTGCGCCGCTCGATCACGCCGCCGCGGTAGGCGACGAGCGCACGCAGGAACGGATCGGGCGCGTAGCCCATTTTTTTCGCGAGCGCCTGGATGCGGCGGCGCGTCGTTTCGGGCAGGCGCGGGTGGTTGCGCAGCGCCAGGGAAACCGTGGTGACGTGCACCTCCGCCTTCACGGCGATATCCGACAGGGTGACGCGCTTGTCGCTCATTTCGGGATGCGGGGATTCCGGCGGCGAGTCCGGCCGCCTTCAAGTCTATTGTTAGCATGGTTCGCCCGTTGTCTCCCCTCCCCTATGACCGCGAAATACCGGCTCTGGTCTTGAGCGGCTACCCCGTCCCTGCTCCGCTCATCTCCCATGAAATCCTCCCGCCCCCATTTCCCCCGCATCAAGCGCATCGCCTACGAGGGCACCCGCTCGGCCAATCCGCTGGCCTTCCGCCACTACAACCCCGACGAGGTCATCGACGGCCAGACGATGGCCCAGCACCTGCGCTTCTCCATCGCCTACTGGCACGCCTTCCGCGGCACCGGCTCCGACCCCTTCGGTCCGGGCACCATCACCCGCCCGTGGGAGAAGGGGTCGAACGCCGTCGCCATCGCCAAGGTGCGCCTGGACGCCGCCTTCGAATTCTTCCAAAAAATCCGCGCGCCGTTCTGGTGTTTCCATGACCGCGACATCGCGCCGGAGGGCCGCACACTCGCCGAGTCGAACCGCAACCTCGACCAGATCGTCGCCCACGCCAAGCAGCTCCAGCAGGCCACCGGCGTGAAGCTCCTGTGGGGCACCGCCAACCTCTTTTCCAATCCGCGCTACATGTGCGGCGCGGCCACCAACCCCGACGCCCACGTCTTCGCCTACGCCGCGGCGCAGGTGAAGAAGGCCCTCGACGTCACGAAGCAGCTCGGCGGCGAGAACTACGTGTTCTGGGGCGGCCGCGAGGGCTACGAGACGCTCCTCAACACCAACCTCAAGCGCGAGCAGGATCACCTGGCCGCCTTCCTCCACCTGGCCGTGGACTACGCCAAGAGCATCGGCTTCAAGGGCCAGTTCCTCATCGAGCCGAAGCCGAAGGAGCCGACGAAGCACCAATACGACTTCGATGTCGCCAGCGGCATCGCCTTCCTCCGCACCTACGGCTTGGAGAAACACTTCAAGTTCAACATCGAGACCAACCACGCCACGCTCGCCGGCCACACCTTCGAGCATGAGATCGAGGTCGCGGCCGCGCAAGGCATGCTCGGCTCGATCGACGCCAACACCGGCGATCTGCTCCTCGGCTGGGACACCGACCAGTTCAACACCAACGTCAAGGAGCTCACGCTCGCGATGGTCTCCATCCTGCGCGCGGGCGGCCTCGGCACCGGCGGCTTCAACTTCGACGCCAAGCTCCGCCGCGCCTCCATCGATCCTGCGGACCTTTTCCACGCCCACATCGGCGGCATGGACGCCTACGCCCTGGCCTTCAAGCTCGCCCGCCGCATCCTCGCCGACGGCAAGTTCACGGCCTTCGTCGCCGGGCGCTACGCCTCCTTCGACACCGGCTACGGCCGCGCGATCGAGAAAGGCCGCACCAACTTCCGTGAATTGAACAAGCTCGTGCTCACCAAGCTCGGCGAACCCAAGCCGCGCTCGGGCAAGCAGGAATACCTCGAGAACCTCCTCAACACCTACCTCCACGCTGAGCCATGAGCCTGTTTCTCGGCATCGACAGCGGCACGCAGAGCACCAAGGCCATCGCCCTCGACCTCGACAGCGGGCGCGTCGTCGCCGAGGCCCGCGCGCCGCACTCGCTCATCGCCGGCCTGCCCGCCGGGCACATGGAGCAGCATCCCGCGGAGTGGACCGCCGCGCTCGACCGCGTCATCGGCGAGGTCGCCGCTCAGATCGACCGCACCCGCGTGCGCGGCATCGGCGTCTCGGGCCAGCAGCACGGCTTCGTGCCGCTCGACGCGCACGGTGCCGTCATCCGCCCGGCCAAACTCTGGTGCGACACCAGCACGACCGCCGAATGCGACCTGCTGAACAAGAAACTCGGCGGCGCGAAAGGTGCCATCCGCGCGGCCGGCCTGCCCTTCCTGCCCGGCTACACCGCCCCGAAGATCCTCTGGCTGAAGCGCCACGAGCCGGCGAATTACAAGAAGCTCCGCCAAGTGCTGCTCCCGCACGACTACCTGAACTACCACCTGACCGGGAATTTCTTCATGGAGCACGGTGACGCCTCCGGCACGGCACTGATGGACGTGCGCAAGCGGACCTGGTCAACGAAAGTCATCAACGCCATCGACAAGAACCTCGCCGACTGGCTGCCGCCGCTCTCCGCCTCGAGCACGGCCGCCGGCACCCTGCTCCCCGCCCTTGCCGCTAAATACTGCCTGTCGTCCGACGTCGTGGTCAGCGCGGGCGGCGGCGACAACATGATGGGTGCCATCGGCACCGGCAACGTCACGCCCGGCGTCGTCAGCGCGAGCCTCGGCACGAGCGGCACCATTTACGCCCACAGCGCCAAGCCGGTCGTGGATCCTCACGGCGAGATCGCGGCGTTCTGTTCCTCCACCGGCGGCTGGCTGCCGCTGCTGTGCACGATGAACGTCACGCTCGTCACCGAGCAAGTCCGCCAGCTCTTCGGGTGGGACCATGCGGCCCTCGACTCCGCCGTGGCCAGCGCGCCCGCCGGCGCCGGCGGCCTCGCGCTCCTGCCCTACTTCGACGGCGAGCGCACCCCCAACCTCCCGCGCGGCACCGGCGTGCTGGCCGGGCTGAACCGCAACACCCTCACGCCCGGCGGCCTGGCCCGCGCGGCGATGGAGGGCGTGACGCTCAACATGAACTACGGCCTGCGTCGGCTCGCGGCCCTGGGCCTGAAACCGCGCGAGATCCGCGTCACCGGCGGCGGCGCCAAGTCCCCCGTCTGGCGTCAACTGATGGCCGACGTCTTCGGCGTGCCGGTCGTCGCGATGGTCGAGGACGAGGGCGCGGCGCTCGGCGGCGCGTTGCAGGCCGCGTGGTGCGTCGCCCTGCGCGACAACCGCAAGGCGAAGCTCACGGATTTCACGTCACGCGCCGTGGCACTCGACGAGAAAACCCGCTGCACGCCCAACCCGAAGCACCGCGCGCTCTACCGCGAGATGCAGGGGCGACACGACGAACTCAGCCGCACGCTGCGGCCGTGGTTCGGGGCGTAGGCATTCGTTAGGAGGGCCGGCCTCCCGGCCGGCCGCGGTCGGTCAGGAGACCGACCCTCCAGAATGAAAGAGGCCTCAGAAACGCGGGCCCTCCATCAAAACGCCGAGCCGTCGGCCTTGGTGCCGCAGAACGACACCTCGATGCCGAGCTGCGCGGCGAGCGACGCCTTGGTGTAGGCCGCGAGGTCGGCCGCCGCGGCGTTCTTCGCGTAGGCCACCTGGATGTGGTTGGCCTGGTGGCGCGCCATCATGAGGTCGCGATTCACGCCGTAGGTCACCGCGTGCATGATGGGCCATTGCACCGTGGTTTCCTTCCAGCGGCGCTCGGTCTCGGCGCGCGGCAGCGCGATGGCCTTGGCGCGGCCGATGTCCATCTTGAGCTTGCCGTCCTGCACGAAGACGCGGCTCCAGACAATTTCGCCGGGCTTGGCGATGCCGCGGAGCGAGCCGCCGCCGAGGCGGAAATACATCGGCGGCTGGCGCAGCGAGTCCGAGCCCGCCCAGCCGTCCACATGGTGGTCGGCCGGCGCGCTGCCAGAGATGAGAAAGACCCACACGTAGTCCTTCGTCGTGCCCGACCGGTCCCAATCACCCCAGCGCAGGTCGTGCAGCGTGTTGGCCACCGGCTGGCCGAGGGCGGCGTGGACGCGGTTGGTGAACAGGCCGTCGAGGCCGGCGCATTCGTCCACCTCGTTGAAGTGCACGATCGGATGGCCCGGGCGGATGACCCGGCCGGCGGCGTTCTTCACCGGCGGGCGGTCGGTGGAATTCAGCGTGCCCTCGACGAGGTCGGAGGCCGGCAGGAGGTCCTTGAGGCCCTGCTGGTATTGGATGCCGATCGACTCGCAGCCGAACTCGTCGGCGATGCGGCAGGCGGCAACGTAGGTTTTGCACTGCCAGAGCACCTGCTCCTTCGTGAGCTCGGTCTTGTCATCCTTCCCAAAGTGGAAGGTGAAGCCTTTCTTGATATACCAATCGAACACGGCCTTCGCCTCGGCATCGGTCACCTGCGTGGCGCCGTAGTAGAGCGCGGACTGCGAGAGGCGCTCCTTGCAGACGCCCACGTTGTAGAGGAGGTCGTCGGGGATGATGGCGTTATACATGCCCATGCAGCCCTCGTCGAAGATGCCCATGATGGATTTCTTCGTGCGCAGATTGCTGGCGATTTTCCCGGCCACGGCGCGGGCTTTCGCCGGCACGCGGGCCTGAGCGAACGCCTTCACATGCGGCGTGCGGTGCGTGGTGACGCCGGTCTTCAGCCAGCGGGCGAGGCCGTCGAGAAAATATTTGTCGTCGAAGTTGTCGCTCCAAAGCGTGGAATATTTCACGCCGGCCTTGGTCAGCGAACCGTTGAGGTTGAGCATGCCCACGAGGCCCGGCCAGGTGCCGCTCCAGTTGGCGACGGTGAGAATCGGCCCGCGATGGCTCATGAGGCCCGCGAGCAGGTGGTGCGAATACTGCCACACCGCCTCGGCGACGATGAGCGGCGCGGTGGGATCGAGCTGGGCGAAAACCGCGAGGCCTTCCTTCTGCGAGGCGATGAAGCCGTGCTTGACCGTCGGCTTGTAGGGATGCGCGCGCACGAGCTTGCGGCCGAAGCCGGCCACGGCGGCGGCGAGTTGCTTTTCCATGGCCGCCTGGGCGGGCCAGCACACTTGGTTGGCCGACTGGCGGAGGTCGCCATTGGCCATGAGCAGGACGGTCTTCGGAGAACGGGGCATAGGGCGGTCAGTGCAGACAAACTCTCCCGCCGCGGCAAGTCTGGTTGCCCCTTCCGTGAGATGGTGGACGCTACTGGACTCGAACCAGTGACCCCGTGCGTGTGAAGCACGTGCTCTAACCAACTGAGCTAAGCGTCCGAAACGAGGGGCGAAGGTTGTGAACCCACGGACGCGAATCAACTCTCTTTTATTTGCGGGTTTTCACGGCCCGTTTCCGCCCGGGAAACAGCGTCCGGCAGATTTCGCAAACCGTTCCATCGCATCCGCGCGCCGTGCAGTGCTCGCGACCGTAAAAAATGATGCGCAGGTGCAGCTGGTTCCAGGTTTCCGGCGGGAAAAGGGCCTTCAGGTCGCGCTCGGTCTGCTCCACGCTGTTGCCGGCGGTCAGCTTCCAGCGCTGCGCGAGCCGGTGGATGTGCGTGTCCACGGGAAAAGCCGGCACGCCGAAGGCCTGGCTCATGACCACCGACGCCGTCTTGTGCCCCACGCCGGGCAGGGCCTCGAGTTCCTCAAAAGTCCGCGGCACCGCGCCGCCGTGACGCTCGACGAGCAGCCGCGAGAGCTCGCGGATCGCCCTCGCCTTCTGCGGCGCGAGGCCGACCGTGCGGATGAACCCCCGGATCTCCTCCACCGGCAGTTGCGCCATCGCCGCCGGCGTGTCCGCCCGCGCCCACAGGCCCGGTGTGACCTTGTTCACGCCGCTGTCCGTCGATTGGGCCGAAAGGACCACCGCCACCAGCAGCGTGTAGGCATCCTTGTGGTCCAAGGGGATGGGCGTCTCCGGGTAGAGCTCCGCGAGGCGCCGGGCGATGAACGCCGCGCGCGCTGGCTTGCTTGTGTAAAGGTTTGTCATCGCGAGGCCCGCAACGCGGGCCGTGGCGATCCAGCACTTCGACAGGCTCAGTGCCAAGAGCGGAGTCGAGCGGCTGGATTGCTTCGTCGCTTCGCTCCTCGCAATGACAGACAGGCACGAACAGAACCGCTTCGTCGGCCAGAACAACGCTTAATTGCTCCGAAAGGAGCCCAATTCCCGGTTGCGTCGCCCCTGCCCCCGCCTACCGTCCGCCCATGGCTTCCCCGCGCGACCTCCTCGCCCCACTCGACACCTTTGAACGCCGCCACAACGGCTCCCCCGACGCCGACATCGCCCTGATGTTGCAGGCGGTCGGCCACGCCTCGCTCGACGCCCTGGCTGATGCGGCGGTGCCCGCCAACATCCGCCTGAAGCGCCCCCTGCGCCTGCCCGCCGCCCTCGGCGAGCGCGAGGCCCTCGCCGAGCTCCGCACCATCGCGGCAAAGAACAAAATCTTCCGCAGCCACATCGGCATGGGCTACTACGACACCGCCACGCCGGGCGTCATCCAGCGCAACATCCTCGAGAACCCCGCCTGGTATACCGCCTACACGCCCTACCAGGCCGAAATTTCCCAAGGCCGCCTCGAGGCCCTGCTCAACTTCCAGACCCTCGTCACCGACCTCACCGGCCTGCAGATCGCCAACGCCTCGATGCTCGACGAGGGCACCGCCGCCGCCGAGGCCATGATGCTCGCCCACCGCGTGAAGCTCGGCGACAGCCACGACGCCTCCGTCTTCTTCGTCTCCGACCAGTGCCACCCGCAGACCATCGACATCGTCCGCACCCGCGCCAAGCCGCTCGGCGTCACCGTCGCCGTCGGCGACCACCGCACCTATGATTTCGCGGGCAAGGTCTTCGGCGTGCTCGTGCAATACCCGGACACCACCGGCAGCATTCACGACTTCGCCGCCTTCTTCGCGAAGGCCCACGCCGCCGGCGGGCTCTGCGTCGTCGCGACCGACCTGCTCGCCCTCACGCTCCTGCGCGCGCCGGGCGAGTTCGGCGCCGATGTCGCCGTCGGCTCGGCCCAGCGTTTCGGCGTGCCCATGGGCTTCGGCGGCCCGCACGCGGGCTTCCTCGCCACCAAGGACGAATTCAAGCGCCAGATGCCCGGCCGCCTCGTCGGCGTCTCGAAGGACGTCCACGGCAACCCGGCCATGCGCCTCGCCCTCGGCACCCGCGAGCAGCACATCCGCCGCGACAAGGCCACGTCCAACATCTGCACGGCGCAGGTCCTCCTCGCCGTCATGGCCTCGATGTATGCCGTCTATCACGGCCCCGAGGGCCTGAAGCGCATCGCGCAGCGCACGCGCCTGCTCACCCAGCTCCTCGCCGACGGCCTCAAGGCCCAGGGCCTCACCGTCAACGCCGAACCCGTCTTCGACACCCTCACCGTCTCGGGCGTTGACGCCGCCAAGATCCACGCCGCCGCCACCGCCGCGAAGATCAACCTGCGCCCGGTGAACGACGCCACCGTGGGCATCTCGCTCGACGAGACCTCCACGACGGGCGAGGTGCAGACGCTTCTCTGGCTCTTCGGCGCCCCGCCGCCCGATCTGTCCTCCGACCTCCGCCCCCTCCCCGCTGGATTTGCCCGCACCTCGGCCTATCTCACAGCATCGGTGTTCAACAAACACCACACCGAGCACGAGATGCTCCGCTACATCAAGCGCCTCGAGACGAAGGACCTCTCCCTCGTCCACTCGATGATTTCGCTCGGCTCGTGCACGATGAAGCTCAACGCCACGAGCGAGATGTTCCCCGTCACCTGGCCGGAGTTCGGCCGGCTGCATCCCTTCGTCCCCGCCGACCAGGCCCGGGGCTACGCAAAGATGTTCGCCCAGCTCGAGAAGTGGCTCAGCGAGATCACCGGCTTTGCCGGCGTCTCGCTCCAGCCCAACGCCGGCTCGCAGGGCGAATACGCCGGCCTCCTCGTCATCCGCGCCTACCACGAGTCGCGCGGCGAGGGCCACCGCAACATCTGCCTCATCCCGACCTCCGCGCACGGCACCAACCCCGCCAGCGCCGCCATGTGCAACTTCCAGGTCGTCCCCGTCGCCTGCGACGCCAACGGCAACATTGACGTCGCCGACTTGAAGGCCAAGGCCGCCGCGCACGCCGCCAACCTCGCGGCGCTCATGATCACCTACCCGTCCACGCACGGCGTGTTCGAGGCGCCCATCAAGACCATCTGCAAGGTCATCCACGAGCACGGCGGCCAGGTTTACATGGACGGCGCCAACATGAACGCGCAGGTCGGCCTCACCTCGCCCGGCCACATCGGCGCGGACGTCTGCCACCTCAACCTCCACAAGACCTTCTGCATCCCGCACGGCGGCGGCGGCCCGGGCATGGGCCCGATCGGCGTGGCGAAACACCTCGTCGAGTTCCTGCCGAGCCATGCCGTTGTCCACCTGCACGCCGACACCGGCGGCCATCACATGGGCGCCGTCAGCGCCGCGCCCTGGGGCAGCGCCAGCATCCTCGTCATCACCTGGATGTATATCCGCATGATGGGCCCCGACGGCCTCACGCGCGCCACGCAGTTCGCCATCCTCAACGCCAACTACATCGCCCGGCGCCTCGATGCGCTCTTCCCCGTGCTCTACCGCGGCGCCACGGGGCTCGTCGCGCACGAGTGCATCCTCGAGTTCCGCAACTGGAAGAAGCACGGCCTCGAGGTCGAGGATGTCGCCAAGCGCCTCATGGACTACGGCTACCACGCCCCGACGATGTCCTTCCCCGTCCCCGGCACGCTCATGATCGAGCCCACCGAGAGCGAGACCAAGACCGAGCTCGACCGCTTCTGCGACGCCCTCACGGCGATCCACGGCGAGATGGCGGCCGTCGCCAGCGGCGCGAGCGACAAGCTCAACAACCCGCTGAAGAACTCGCCGCACACCGCCGCGGCCGTGACCGCCACCGAGTGGAACCGGCCCTACTCCCGCGAGACCGCCGCGTTCCCCGACAAGTGGACGCGCGCCTCCAAGTTCTGGCCCGCCGTCGGCCGCGTGGACAACGTGTATGGCGACCGCAACCTCGTGTGCAGTTGCGTGGGTATGGAGGCTTATGCCGAGGCGCCCAAGGCGTAAGACTGCATCGGCGCTCGCCGCTATTCCATGACCCTCGAGAGCGACCGTAGCGGGGAGCGCCAGCGACACGAGCCCGTTGCACCCAAAGGCCAGCTCCCTCGCCTCGCTCCTGAGGCCTACCGCGGGCCTGCCTTCGTCCATTGGACCCTCACGCTTGAGACGCGCGCCACTGGCTGGCTCTCACCTGCCTTTCATCACACCTGGCGGAATATCCTCCTACACGCCTGCGCACGTTATCACCTGATTAGCCCCTGCTATACGCTGATGCCGGATCACATGCATCTCCTGTGGGCCGGCACTGCGTCCGCCTCGGATCAGCGTCTCGCCATCGGGTTTCTCCGCCGGCATCTCGTGCCCGCGCTCGCGCCCGCCTCGTGGCAAAAACAACCCCACGACCATGTGCTGCGCGAGAGCGAGCGGGAACAGGGAGCCTTTGCAATCATCGCTCACTACATCCTCGAAAATCCCGTGCGCGCAGGCTTGGTCGCACGTTGGCAGGACTACGAATACATCGGGTGCTGCGTGGCCGGCTACCCGGAGTTCACGCCACACCAAGACGACCACTGGCTCCGTTTCTGGCGGGTTTACAATCACCTCGTGCAGGCTGCCGCGCAGTGAACTCGGCTCGCTCCGCGCTCGCCGCTACACCGCTGGCAAAGTAGCGGGGAGCGCCAGCGACCCGTCGCCCTCCTACTCCTCCCCCTCCACCTCCGGCGGCTTGATGGCCGCGAGCAACCGGTCCAGCTCGGCCTGCGTCGGATTGCGGATCGAAAGCACCGTGAGCACCGCCGGTCCCGCCGGCAGACTCACCTGCGCGGGTTTTCCTTCAGCGAGGCCGAGCAGGACGGCCGCCAACGGTGAGTTGTGCGGCAGGCACTCGATGCCGCTGTCCGGATCCGTCGCCGTCTCGCCGTAGGTCGCCACAAGGAAGGTGAAGCGATCCTTCCGCTTGCCGCCCACGTCGGCCTTCTCGACGCGAACGACGTGGCCGAGCTGGACGAAATCCGTCGGCTTGGTCAGCCAGGCGGCCGGATCAACCTCGATGAAGGTGTTGCGCCGGTAGAAGCGGTCGAGCTCGTCCATCTTGCGATCCACGGCGCGGATCGCGTCCTTGGCGGCCTTGAAGCCGAAGTTCTCGCGCAGATCGCCCTGGCTGTGCGCCTCGACCTTGTCCTCCACCAGCGCGGCGCGCTTCACCTTGAGCGCCGCAAACTCCTCCGCGAGCACGCGCAGAAAGCCACTCCGCACGTAGATCGTCATCGGCGGCGGGGGCGCGAGGCGGAAGATGTTTTTGCGACGGGGCGGCGCCATGCGCCGAGTGAGCCCGACGAGAAACGAAATGCAAGCCACGCGGCGACCTGCGCCGCGAGTTGAGGGTTGATAGCTGAAGGTTGAGAGGCTGAACCCTTTCCCCGTGGGGGCGGTTTCACATGTTATCATCGATCCGAACCGGTATCAGGATGGCGTGCCGTGTGAACGAAGCTCAAAAATTCAACCAGCCCCTCATCCCGACGGATTCGATAGCGAATGGTATAACGGAACCGGGAGAGCAGAAAGCGCCGGATCTCGCCACGCCACGGCCGCCAAGTCGCTGGCGACTGCATGATGCGGTCAACTGCCCCTTCGGCCTCATCAACCAACTGGCGGCCAAAACCGCTGCGCTGTTGCTCAAGATACCGCGCGGCCTCAATCAGTTCGATCTCGAACGCCGGGTGAAACCACCGCTTCACGAAAGAGAGGTCCGTGCGTTACCAAAGACCTCCGCCTGGGTTTTCGGCTGCACCGCCCCCCGCGCCATTTCCTCCGACCGGCATAGCGCCACGGCATCAGCAGCCTCCTCATCCAATTCAGTCAGCCGTCGGCGCACCTCGTCGCGCTCTGTGACTGAAAGCTTGGGCAATTCGGCCAGAATCTCGGCTTTGCTCATACCCGCACTCTACCCCAAACGCCCCGCCCCGCAAGCCCCGGGTTTCAGCCGGCAATTTGTAATACAATGCGTTACAAGTTTCCGGTCCCAGGATGGGCGCGGAAGGCGGCGAGCGCGGCGGCTTTCGTTTCCACGGGCACGAGCGGGAAGTTGCCGAGAATGTGGGTGAACTCGGGTTCGGTCAGGCCGTAGAGATGCGCGACTTGGGCGTCGATTTCGGCGCGGAGCTTGGCGCGACGGGCGGACGTGCGCTCGCCGTGCGTGCGGTGTGTGGCCTTCGGACCGAAGATTTCCTTCAGCAAGTCGTCGAATTCCGCCGTCGTGCCGACGAGCCGCGCAGCGCGCTCGACCAGCGGGCGGAAGGCGGGGTCGGCAGCGGTCAGGCGGGGGACGGGGAGCTGCTCCATGTAGAAATAGTTCAGCGTCGTCGTGACTTTCAGTCGAATCATCCAATCGAGCACAAAGCTGTTCCACACGGCGCAGAGAAAAAGCTGCGTGGGCAAATCGACCAAGCGTTTGCCGTCTTCCCACACCTTGACCGTGGGCAGCTTGTTGCCGTGAAAAGTCGCCGGGAGTATCGAGCTGATGAGCGTGCGCGTGTCCGTGTTCCGTGCAATGTCGCGAAACCCGAGGCGATAGTCTTGGTAGTCCAGTCTTTGACCGGTATCGGCATCGCGACCGAGCAGGCGAGCCCGGCCCGATTTTTCATCCACCCAGTAGCGTGGCTCGGCATAACCGTGCTCGAACTGCCAGATCATCTTGCCCTCGTAGAGCGGCAGTCGGCGCTTGCCCGGTGCCGTCTCGAAGAGGTCGCTGTCGTTGGTCATGTGGAACTCAGCGGTAAATCCGACATTCCAAGTTCCGGCTCGCTCCTCGCCGAGCAGGGGGAATCGGAGAAGTTTTTCCGCGATGGCGATGTCGAGCGTGGAGCCGAACTCCATGAGCGAGACGGTCGAGGGCGAGAGCCGGCCGATGAGATCAACGCGCAGCGACAACGAGTCGTCAGCCGGGAAGCGCGCGAGTTCGGCGACGTCGTGCCGCATGAAGGCGGCGGGAAAGCTCACGGTCGGCCCGCCTTTCGCGAAGCTGAGGACGACGAACTTGAAGCGCGAATCCACACCCTCGAAGATTTCGCGCCGGTTCTCAAAGCCAAACAGCCCGGTGATGGCCGTGCGCTCGTAGAGCATCCGCCGAAGCTGCGTGGCACCGAGATCGGTGTAGATGCCCGACGGGATGACAATGCCGCAACGCCCCGCCGGACGAATCAAGTTGGCCGTCTGCTCCGTGAAGAGCTTGTAGAGATTCAGATCGGAGCCGGCCTTTTTGCCGTTCACGACGCTGATCTGGTTGGCGAACTGAGGCGCGCCGCGGAACCATTCGCTCAGGTGAGGAAACGAAGAAAGGTAGTCCAGCCACTCGCGGCGCACGTCGGCGTGCTGGTCCAGAATCGAGGCCTTCTCGTCCTCGAAATCCTCGATCCGCATTTTGTTCTTCGTGACCGCCTCGCTGTGCTGCAGGAAAAACTCCTTGGAGTTGGGCTTCAGGATTTCCCACGGCGGGTTGGTGATGATGGCGTCGAAGCCGTCGCGGTTCACGATGATCTCGTCGAACTCGTAGGCCCAGTGGAAGGGGTGGAGGGCGCGGATGTCGGCGAGCGTGAGCGGGCGCTTCTCGGGTTTGCCCTCGGCGCCTTTCTTCGCGTCCCACGTGGCCTGCGAAAACTCGATGCCGAGGCCTTGGAATTCGCGGAGCAACTGGCGGTCGAGCACGTCGCGCGCGGCGATTTTCTTTGCGTCGATTTCGGCGCGTAGGACGGCGAGGTTCTGCGTGACAGAGGTGGATTTCCGGTAGAGCGAGACGAGCCGGTTTTTCTCGGCGAGAAGCGCGGCGTATTTCTCGGCGCGTTGCTGGGCGAGCCATGCGGCCTGCTTTTCCTTCTGCGTGGGCGCAGTAGTGGTCTCAACGGTCAAGCCAAGTTCAGTTTCGTGGCTCAACGTGGCGCGAAGCTGCTCGCCGACGCGACCGGACTTGCCGGCGTCGAAGCCGGCGGGATCGACGTGCAGGAGGCCGATGAGCGAGTTGCCGGGGAGCAGGTTGAACTCGATGTTGGGCAGCGGCTCGAGCTGGTCGCGCGTTTCGGCGGAGGCGACGAGCGTCAGGAAGAGCCGGAGCTTCGCGATTTCGACGGCCTCCTCCATCAGGTCCACGCCGTAGAGATTCTCCGTGATGATTTTCTTTTTCAGCCAGTAGGCGGGCGGAGCCTTGTGCTGTCTGCGCTCGTGCTCGATCCACTGGAGCACGGGGCGGTGGCCGAGCGCTTCGCAGCGGCCGATGAGCCCGGTGGCGAGGTTGAGCAACGTCTTCAGCGCGGCGACAAGGAACGCGCCGGAGCCGCACGCAGGATCGAGGAGCGAGAGGCGCGGCAGGATGTCCTGCAGGAGATGCTGGCAGAGCGGGCCGTCGGCATGAAGCAGGAGATCGCCGGCGGTTTCATAGGTGCGCGGCGCGGGACCTTCGGTCACACCGGCGGCGTGGAGCTGCGCGGCGGTGGCGGTCCACTTCGCGGCGGCGTCGAGCCCTAGCTGGTGGATGGTCTGCTCGCAGAGATACTCGGTGATTTCGGGGCGGGTGTAGTAGGCGCCAAATTCCTTTTGGTTGATGTATTTTTCGAAGATGTAGCCGAGCACGTCGGGGTTGATCTCCTTGTCGTTGCCGCCGGGGGTGTCGTCGAGAGACCACGAGTATTGCTGGAAGAGCGCGAAGAGGCCGGCGAAGGCGGCGTCGGGGATGCGGATTTTTTTGTAGGGGCCGCCGGCGAACGCCGCGCCTTCGAGGCGGGTCTCGATGCCGTGCGGGAGGAAGAGGCCGCCGTTGAGATACGGGATGTCGCCGAGCGGGAGGGCTCCGATGGGTGCGCGCTTCGACTCGGGCTTGGCAAAGCCCTCGAAAAAGAGGTCGCGCAGGAAGTGGGAGAAGAAACGGTCTTTCTTCGCGACGGCGGAGGCGTCGAATTTGCGCGTGAGATACTCGGTATCGCCGGACGGGTTTTTACCCACGTCGAGGAAGCGTTTCTTCTGGAGAAACCAGACGAACATGAGCCGGTTGAGCAACACAGAGGCATACCAGCGGCGGTCGCGGGCGTCGGGGATGCCCTCGATGAGGTCGAGGAAGACGAGGTGCTGGGTCTGGAAATCGCGGAAGAACGCCTTGGTGACGCGCTCGACATCGAGGGCATTTTTCAGGCGGCGCGCGATCTCGGTGAGCGGAATGCTGCCCTTGGCGTCGAGCTCGCTGATGTCCACCACGAGCGCGGCGAGCTTGCTGAGGAAGAGGTCGCCGGGCTGACCCTTGACGTAGAGGTGATCGCGCGGGCGGGATTTTCCCTCCTCGCGCTTGACCCAATACCAGAGACTTTGGGTGCGCGCGGCGTCCGTGAAGATGAGGAGGTTTTCGGCGGCGAGGACGGAGACGGCGGCGTGAATGGCGGCGCGCGACTTGGCGTCGGAAATGGTGCCGGCTGGTGTGGTGATTTCGAAGACGTGAATCGCAGAGAGGACCGCGACCGGCGTGCGTCGGAAAGCGAGTCCGCCCTTTGCCTCGGCGTCGGCGGGCTTGAGGGAATGAGGTGGGTTGCTCCAGCTGAGTTCCTCGACGAAGAGTCGGCGGAAATCGAAATTCTGGAGGTGCTGGCGGGTGCGGGCGACGTTGAGGGGCATGGCGGTCAGTCGGCGCGCAGGCCGAGCGAGCAGATGATCTGTGGCGGTGGCGGCGGCGCGGCATCGTCGAGGAGCACGAGCTTCCCCTCGTTGCGCATGCCGATGACGAGCTGGGCAAGGTGCTCGGGCGGAAGGCCGCCGCGCAGCTCGCGAACAAGAGTGTCACGGGCGTGTTCGGTCAGATGGCCACGCAGCATGTCCTCCAGCGCACGGGGCAAGTCCTCCAGAGGCTTTGCGAACAGGGTGCCGTCAATGGTCGCCCAATAGTCGCGCAGGCGGTGGTAGGCCTTGTATTTCGGGCCGGAACGAGAGCCGAGCGCGCCGGTGATGGCGGGTTGCTCCGCGACAATCGCCTCGGCAGCGACAGCGACGAGTTCGTGATGATTCTCCACCCGTGGCAGCGCGGGTGTGTCGGGAGAGCAAGCGGCGGCTTCTAGAATCGCGCGCGGTGATTCGGACAGCAGGCGACCGTCGGAATCGACGCGGGCGAGCGCGTTGGCGCCCTCGGCCGTGCGGAGAAAGACAAGCGCGCCGGGTGCGGAGGACGCCGCAGCGGCTTTGGCGGAAAAAACCACGTCTGGCAGCGTCTCGATGGCTTGCAGCAAGGGGGCGTTGTCCTTCGTCGCGTCCTGCCAGATGCCGAGGGCGTAAGAACCGAGATCAACCTCGTCGTCCTGATCGTCGAGCACGCCGGATTTCTCGTTGTAGAGGTCGTGCCAGGCCTTGGTCTTGCCGATGTCCTCGTCGAAAAACGCCTCGTCGGTGCCGAGGACTTCCTCGCTCTGCTTTAGGCGACCGCGCAGGCGGTCACGGAGGTGGATGATGTTCTCCACGCCGTCGGCGGGGAGAAAAGTGTAGCACGTTACCGTGAGCGCCTCCTGCCCGATGCGGTCAACGCGGCCTGCGCGCTGAATGAGCCGGATGATGGCCCACGGCAGGTCGAAATTCACGACGATGGCTGCGTCCTGCAGGTTCTGGCCTTCGCTCAACACGTCGGTCGCGAGCAGGACGCGCGTTTCGTCCGCCGCCGGAATGTTGCGACGGTTGCTGCGCGGGCTAAACGACCAGGCCGCGGCCGTGGGATCGGGATCGTCGCCAGTGACGGCGCGCAACTGCGCGACGTCAGCGTCGACTAGCTGCGATTCGAGATAGCGCACCGTGTCGGCGAACTGCGAAAAGATGAGCAGCTTTTCACCTTTGTGTTTCCGGGAAATCAGGTGCCGCAGCTTTTCGAGCTTGGCGTCCAGTGTCGGCTTCCAAGGGCCTGCATGGGCGACAATCTGGCGCAGGGCTTCGGCGTCGGCGCGCAGCTTGACGGCGAGATCGGCGGTGAACAGCCCGGCGCGCACCCAGCGAAATTTCGCGTGCTGGGTGGTAGCGAGAAGCTTGTAAAGTGCGGCGCCGCGCGCCGCGAAATCGGCGGTCGTATTGAGCGGACCGGAGGTCTCCTGCAGGTCGAGCGCGAGTTCCGCGTCCTCCGCGTCGGAAGCTTCGAGCGTGTCGCCGAGTTGGGTGCCGATGGGTAGCGGCTGGCCGGTGTCGAGGGCGTGCAGGAGGATATGATTGCGAACGATGTGGCGCTGAAGGGAGAGGAGAAACGAGTGGCCGCAGCTTTCGAGGCGCTTGAAGAGATTAGTCTTCACGTAGCCGAGCAGGCGTTTGCCGGCGCGGTTCAGGTCCGCGAGCAAGGCGTCTTCGGCGGGTGTCGGGGGTGGCTGCGGATTCGGATGAACGTATTTCTGCAGCCCGTAGCGCGGCAGGTGCAGCGCGCCGATCGTGTCCACGACGGTTTTCGAGAAAAGCTGGGCGTATTGGTCAGCGGGGTCGGACTCGTCGATGGCGAACTTGATGGTCCTCGGAACCCGCTTGGGGAAATACGCGCGCTGACCGCTGGCATAGGTGATGAAGTAGCGGTCGCGGGCCTCATCGCGCTCAGCGTAATGCTTCTCGATAAAGGAGCGGGTGCGGCGGACGAGAAACAATCGCATGAGGTCGCGCCAGTCGTCGGGAAACGGGCTGCGCTCAAAGGCGCGGATCGTCTTGGGTTTGAGCTGGAGTTGGGCGAGATCCTCGGCGGTCAGATCGCGCAGCCAGCGCTCGGGACGGACGCCGAGATCATCGTCGTCCGAGAGGAAGAGGCGGAGCTGGTTAGTGACGTCGGAGAACTCCTTGTTGAACGGAGTCGCGGACAGCAGCACCGTAAACTCTGCGTTTTGAGCGATGTAGTCACGGATCGCGGCGTAGCGGCGGCCCTCCCGGTTGCGGAGATTGTGGCTCTCGTCCACGATCACGAGCCGGTGGCGGATGGTGTCAGGCAACTCCTCAATCACCTTGCCCAACGAAAGCACGCGCCCGCGCAGGCCGTAACGCTGACGGTAATCCTCCCACATCGACCGCAGGTTCGGCGGACAGAGAATCAGTGTCTGGAGATCGTGGCGGTCCTCCATCATGCGGGCGAGCGCCGTGGCCATCATGGTCTTGCCGAGGCCGACCACGTCGCCGAGGAGCACGCCGCCGCGTTTTTCGAGATGCCCGGCAGCCACCAGCACTGCCGCGCGCTGGAAAGGGAACAGTTCTTCGTGGAGTTGCTTCGGCAGTTTGAAACGATGCTGGCTGTCGCGTGCCTCTTCGGAAAGATGCCACGCCATCTTCAGGTAGATGTGATAGGGCGGCACGAGATCGGGCCGCGCCCAGCTCTGGTCGATGATTCCCGCCAGTTCGGCGGAGATATCGAGGCACCAGCGGTCGCTCCAACGATCCTCAAACCAATGGGCCAGCTTCTGGGCCGCGTCGTGATCGAGCACGTCCACGTTCAGCTCGCCGTTGCCGCTCAATCCCGAGAAAGTAAGATTGCTGCTTCCGAGATAGCCAATGATGGGGTTGATGGGATCGCCACGGAAACAAAGGTAGAGCTTCGCGTGCAGCGGGTGAGCCAGAAAGAGCTTCACGCAAAGTTTCTGCGCCCGAAGTTGGGCCGAAAGGCGGCGCAGTGCGGCCTCGTCCACCCCCGTGGGGCATCCCCAGGTGAGCTGGTCCTTGAACGCTTTGGCCACTTGCTCGCGCAACCGGCGAGCGGTGGCATTGTCGAGCAGCTCACCATGCCGCATACGCTGGAGCGCTTCACGCAGATCGGCTTCTTCCAAGCGCTGCATTCCGACCAGCAATCTGCATTGCTGGCCGACTCCTCCCGACCATCTCTCGACATACCCGTCCAGGGCTTTCCATCCGCGCAGATTGAAGTAACCGACGCAAAAATCAGACCGGTCCGAAAGCGCGAGGGTTTGCTGGAGGGCAGGCAGCAAACTGTGCGTGATATTATCGAAAATCCGGGGCATGGGACGGGGTTTCTCGCGCTCCGTTCAACCACAGCGGGAAAAGACCACCTCACGAGCATCTGTGCCGCGATAAGAAATGGGAACGTCGAGCATGCCGGTCTCTACTCCGCACTACCGTTGCCGGGGTGTCCAGCCCGCACTACCGTTGCCCGGGTGCCGGATAAACGCGACTCCGGCTATTGTCGCGCGTGGCAAACGACATCGCGAAGCGCCTACTGGCACGGATCCGGGAACTCCGGGAGGCGCGTGGCCTGACACAGGAGTCCTTTGCCGAACTCGCCGGGCTGACCTACAAGCACTACCAGCAGGTCGAAGCGGGGCGGAAATCCGACGTCCGCCTCTCCACCCTAGTCAAGATGGCCGAGGGGTTGGACCTGAACCTAAGCGAACTGGTTGATTTCGACACCCCGCCCCACGTCCTGGCCGAACCCAAGGGCAGCGGATCCACCGCGACCCCGCGCAAGGACGCGGGCAAGGCGGTCAGGCGCGCGGGCGGTCAAACCCGCCGTTGACGGGCGGGGGCAACTGGCTAGGTTGGCGGCATGGACTGGCAAAGGCATATCGAGGTGAATCCCGCGGTGCTCACCGGCAAGCCGGTGGTCAAAGGCACGCGGCTGACCGTCGAATTCATGCTCGGCCTGCTGGCGCAGGGCTGGACCGAGGCGGAGATCCTGCGCAATTATCCCGGTCTGACGCACGAGCAGATCCTAGCCTGCATGGCCTATGCGCAGGCGCGATTGAGCGAAGAGAAGGTTTACGCCACCGCCGGCTGAGCGCACGCCGTCATGCGCTTGTGCGCCGATGAAAACCTGCCGGGCGATTGCGTCGTCGCCTTGCGGGCAGCCGGACACGACGTGCTCTGGATTCGGGAAACGATGCCCGGCGCGACCGACGATGCCGTGCTGACCCGTGCGCAGGTGGAAAGCCGACTGTTGCTCACCTTCGACAAGGATTTTGGCGCGCTGGTCTTTCAAAACAGCCGGTCCGGCCAAGCTGGCATCGTGCTGTTTCGCATCAGCCTGCCCTCTGTGGCGGAAGTAGCCGACACCGTTACCCGTGTCCTGGGATCGCGGCAGGACTGGGCCGGGCATTTCAGCGTGGTGGACGACAACAGCATCCGGATGCGACCGTTGCCATGACCAAACCGCCGAACCGCACCAAGGAATCCGTCCGACAAACCATGCGGCAGCTCATGCGTGCCATGGACTTTGCCTCATTGATCGCCTTCGGGATAGACTCAAGGCGCCCGCTGATCGCGGGCGTATTACGTCGAGCCCCTGATCACAGACCGGACAAAAAGCCGGCGATTAGCCGGCCCCCGAAGCCCACGGGCGGAGACGATTAGTCGGAGCGCACCTCCAAGGATTCATCACTTGATGAATCCATTAGTGGTTCCAACCCGTCTGGCACCGGGCACTGACACTGGCCTTTATCCACTGAAAACAGCGAAGAGCCCAATATCTCGTGATCGGGGGCATGGCGATCATCCAGCAAGGCGATTGACCTTCGGGTGCTTCGCGCCCGGCGCGGCGCGTTGGGGACAACGCGCCCTACCCCAAATCCCAATCGATCGCCGGAGATTGGCCGCTTCCCGGCCCAAGGCCCCCGCCCCGCAAGCCCCGGCTTTCAGCCGGCAATTTGTAATACAATGCGTTACAAGTTTCCGGCGCGGCTGCGGGTCGCTCACGCGAAGAGGATGGTCTTGTTGCCGTGGACGATGACGCGGTCCTCGAGGTGGTAGCGCAGGCCGCGCGAGAGCACGGCGTTCTCCACGTCCTTGCCGAGGCGCATCATGTCCTTGATGGTGTCGCTGTGGCGGATGCGCACGACGTCCTGCTCGATGATCGGGCCGGCGTCCAACTCCTCGGTGACGTAGTGGCAGGTGGCGCCGATGAGTTTCACGCCGCGTTCCTCGGCCTGGTGGTAGGGTTTGCCGCCGACGAAGGAGGGCAGGAAGCTGTGGTGGATGTTGATCACGCGGTGCCGGTAGCGTTCGCACAGCCACGGCGGGAAGATCTGCATGTAGCGGGCGAGCACGATGGTGTCGGGCTGCGCCTCGCCGATGAGGCGCGCCGTCTCCTCCAGCGCCGCCTGCTTGCCGGCGGGGTCGGCGGGCACGGGCACGTGGTGATAGGGGATGCCATACCACTCAACCAGGGAGCGCAGGTCCTCGTGGTTGGAGATCACGCAGGGCACGTCGAGGTTCAGGTCGCCGACCTTGCGGCGGTGCAGCAGGTAGGCGAGGCAGTGGTCGAACTTGCTCACGAGCATGACGACGCGCTGGCGGCGGTGCGCATCGGCCAGCCGCCAGGTCATGCCGAGTTCCCGGGCGATGGGGCGGAACCCGGCTTCGAGCCAGGTCCGCGTTTCCGCACCGCCGGGAATGACGAACTCCGAGCGCATGAAGAAGGTCTGCGAGCGGGGGTCGTCGTATTGGCTGGCCTCCGTGATGGAGGCGCCGTGCTCGGCCAGGAACGTGGCCACGCGGGCCACGATCCCGATCCGGTCGGGGCAACTGGCGATGAGGCGCAGGCGGGCGGGTTCGGAATTACTCATTGAGGCGCTGGTAGGAGACGGTGGCGCGCACTTCTGTCTGCGCATGCCGCTCGACGCAAGGCCGCGGCGAGCCGCCGTTTTCCTCGCCCCAGACGAGCGTGACCTCGGCGCCGTCGGCGATGTTCGCATCGAGCATGGCGAGGGAGAACCAGCCGCGGACGTTGGTGGTGTAAACCGTGTAGGTTGAGAGCCCGCAGAGGCGGCCGCCGGCGAGGACCTTGTCGAAGGGCAGGATGGCGTAGTAGGCGTTGGGCATCTCCATGTATTTGAAGCGCACGCCGTCGCCGATCTGGCTGGCGTTGATGCGGACGGCGTCCTCCTTGTTCCAGCGCAGCCAGACCTTGCGGCGGTGCGGCTGGGCCTCGAGCTGCTCGAGGGCGGCGCGGCCGATGAAGTCGTGGTCGAACTTGACGTGGCGGCCGTAGCCGAGGTCCCACGGGGTCTGGTAGTAGTCGGCGATGTTGGGCGAGTTGAAGCTGCCGCCGAGCGAGGCGCTGGCCTCGAAGCCGTCGGCCGGGAGCCACTCGCGGTAGGGCTTGAGCTTGTCCGTCCAGATGGCGGGCATGGGCGAGGGAATCCAGCCGCTCTCGGGGGAGACGGTCGAGTAGGAGCGGCTGCCGCCGCGCACCAGGCCGAACTTCGGGCCGGCGGCGAGCAGGGCGTTGAGCACGGCCTCGCCGTCGGCGGCGGGGCCGTGGATCTCGAGGCCGCCCATGCGGGACATGTTGTGGTTGAGCGCACGGACCTTGCGGCCGGCGATCCGGAGGTCGCCGAGGTTGAAGAACGGGATGTCGGGGAACGGGCCCTCGTGCACGCTCTTGATGAGGTCCAGGGCATTCGGGCCCTGGATCTGGTAGCGGTAGATCAACCGGCCGCCGGCGTTGGCGACGGAGCGCTCGTCGCGCGTGACCTTCACGTCGTATTTGCCGCTGACGGCGTTGAACTCGATCCAGTTCGGCACGGAGGGACGCCCGACCACGCTGACCTTGGTGTCGGAGTGGCCGAAGAGGATGGCGTCGCCGATGACGTGGCCGTCGTGGTTGCAGGTCACGATCTGCTTGGCCTTGTTCGGGCCGAAGTTCTTCAGCGTGTTGACGGCGACATCGGAGAGCAGGCGCCGGACGTCCGGCCCCTCGAAATAGATGTCCTTCATGTGGAAGGACTGGTCGAAGAGGACGACGGAATTCTGCCAGGCCTGCTGCTCGTCGCGCCAGTTGGTGTATTCGGGCTTGTCGGGGAATTGGTAGCCGCCGACGGGCGAGTGGCGCAGCATGTCCACGGGGCTGGCATACTGCTGGAGTTTGGCTTCGAGGCTGGTGGGTTTTGGCGTGTTCATATGGGTAAAGTTGGTGATGCGGGGTTCAGGGATGGGCGGGCGGTGCCGGCGAGACCGGCTTGGCGAGGTGGTCGCGGCCGAGCCAGGTGTTGGCCCAGCTGGAGGTGCCGCGCAGGCTCTGGTCCTGCAGCACGGGCACGTGGGCCAGCAGGTCGCCGGAGCGGCCCTCGGATTTCAGGCGGTCATAGGCGCGCGACCAGATGCACTCGAAGTCCTCCACTTCGCATTTGCCGTCGCGCGTGCCGCCGCAGGGGCCGTTGCGCTGGTTCTTGGCGCAGGCGGACTCCGGGCAGAGGAAAGCGATCTCGGGCAGGGAGCAGTCGCCGCAGTCCCGGCAGTCGAACATCAGGCGCTTGCCGGTGTGCTCGATGGCGCGCAGCCAGGCCGGGCCCTGCCGCGGATCCTTCGCCCCCGCACTCAGCCGGGCGCCGAGGTCCCAGAGCCCCCGGCCGGGCGTGAACATGAGGCCGTGGGTGAACTTGGAGAAGCGGTAGCTGTAGGTGACGTTGTGGGTGGCCGGGCGCGCGCGCAGCGAGGTCTCGTAGGCCGGGTGCAGGCGCGTCGGATCGGCGAGGCCGGTCGCGGGATCCTCGGGGAAAACGAAGAACTCGCCGGGCCGCGAGTAGCGCAGCTCGCGGGCGAACTGCCGCCAGTCGTCCGGTGCGAAACCGCGTGCGATCGCCAGCACGCGCTGGACCTCATCCGCCGTGTGCACGCCGCCGAGGTAGGCCCCGCGGTAGCCCAGCCCGCGGTAGATGGCGACCTGCTTGGCCGCGAGCTCGAGGAAAAAGGCCTTGCCCTTGTCGGGCGAGGCCGCGTGCCGCTCGCACAGCGCGGCCAGCTCGTCGGAAATCACGACCCCGGGGATGCGCTGGGCGCGGAACACCCGCGCGACGGTGGGATTGAGCACATAGACGTTGCCGACCAGCGGCACCGCCCCGTGTCCGCGCCGCTCCAGCCACACGCGCAGCTCGTGGATCTTGCGGGAATCGTAGCCGATCTGGTTGATGAGGAACCGGGCGCCGGCCGCGATTTTCTGCTCCATCTTATAGAGCTGCGGCATGACCTCGTTCTCGTGCCGCTTGAAGTTGGTGACGACGGCCCCGGCGAAGAACCTGGTCGGGTCGAGCCGCGCCGGTGCCCGGCCCGCGGTGCGGGTGACATCGAGGCCGGCGTTCAACCGGCCCAGCAGCGTGAGCAGGCCGACGGAGTCGATGTCGAAGACCGGCTTCGCCCCGCCGCCGATGCCCGGGCCCGAGTAGTCGCCGCTGAGGGCGAGGAGATTGTGGAAGCCCTCGCTGGCGAGGTGCCACGCCTCGCTCTCGAGCGCGTTGCGGTTGAAATCCTTGCACGAAAGATGGATCACCACCTCCCGGCCGGCGTCGCGAAAGGGACCGCCGAGCGCGGGCGCGGCGAGCATGGGATTGCCGCCGGCGTTGTCGGTGATGGAGACCCAGTCAATGCCCGGCGCGGCGGCGAGATCGCGGGCAAACGCCACGGTCCTGGCCGCCCGCGTCTCCCGCACGGTGCCGCGGGTCGAAACCAGCTCGACGCCGATCAGGAAATCCTGCGGGCGGGCAAATTTTTCGGGCAGCGTGGGCATGACAGTCGGAAACCGGGGGTTGGGACAACGGGCGGCGAGAGTAGCGGATTCGCGCGGCTGCGTCTTGGCCGTTCGGGCTGGCTGCGCATGGCAGAACGGGCATTTTGTGCGCCGTCCGCCACGCCGGCCTCAAAATGCCTCGCCGCGCAACAGCTGGTGCTTGCGCCGCATGTAGTGCTCGAAGTTTCCCAGCGGGACATCCGGCGGCACCAGGTGGTCCACGGTCGGGATGAAGCCGCCCTCCTCGACGAGCGGGCGCAGGGTGTTGAGGTGGGCGTCGATCGCGGCGTGGTCCTTGGCCAGCTCGCGCTTGTCCACGCCGCCCCACAGGCGGAGCGCGCGCCCGTATTTCCGGCGCACCGCGACGGGATCCATGTCCGAGGCCCGCTCCAGCGGCCAGATGGCATCCACCCCCACGTCCATGAAATACGGGATGATGAGGTCGCAGTTGCCATCGGTGTCCACCACGACCCACGGCACGCCGTGCGACTTGAAGTAGGCCACGAGGCGGCGCAGCTCGGGCTGGATGAACTCGACGTAGGTCTGCGGGCTGAGCAACGGGCCGTTCTTCATGCTCAGGTCCTCGTTGATGAACACGTAGTCGGGCTTGAGGCCCGCCTGCAGGAACGGCCGGGTGGTCTCGATGGTGAAGTCGGTGATGAACTCCATCATGTCGTGCATCATCGCCGGTTCGTCATACCACGCGTAGCTGAGATTCTCGGTGCCCATCCACTCGCGCGCCCGCCAGTAATAACCCAGGATGGAGCAGTTCTGGCCGAGCACGAGCGGATGCTGGCGCGCCTGCCAGCCCGGCAGGAGGAACTCCCGCCAATACGCCGGATAGCGGCGGGGCGTGGACGGACGGAAGCGCTTCTTCAGCTCCTGCAAATCCGCCGGGGTCGTGACGGGGAAGCTGAGGTATTCATCCATGCTCATGCGCATGCCCTCGGCGGCGCCGGTGATCAGCGCCTTGGTGACCACGCCGTTGGCATGCTGGATGATCTCGGTGTCGCCCTCGCGGCTGAGGACCTTCTCCTCGTAGGGTGGATACATGTCCGCGGCGCGGACATCGACGTATTCGCGCGGGTCCATGTCCCAGCGCGGCTCGCCGACAAACCAGTCCCAGTGCAGGTCATCGGTGGCGAGGCCCTCCTCGCGCCAGCGCTGCTTGGTCTGGACCCAGACGCCGACCTCGTGGTTCGGCACCCGGTCAACCGGCTGGTAGTTCATGCAGGCGTGAAAGCGTTCGCGAGGTGTCATGGGCAATGGGGTGGCGGGTTCGGGTTGGGGTGGCGAAGACGGACGGCCCGGCGGGCCGCGTGATGAAAATTCAGTCTGCATCCGGGACAAAAAATGCGCAGCTTTTGTGCCCGGGCGGAATTGATTCGCCGGCGGCCGGGCGGCATCGTGCGGGGATGAATTCGCTCGAGCGCGTGCGCAACCTGATCCAGGGAAAACCGGTGGACCGGCTGCCCGTGCAGCCGATGTCGATGATGTTCGCCGCGAAGAACGCCGGCATCCCCTTCATCGACTACACCAAGGACGGGCGGAAGATGGCCGCCGCCCAGCTCAAGCTCGTCGAGGACTTCGGCCTGGACTGCCTGCTGACCTGTTCCGATCCGGCGCGGGAGGTGATCGACATCGCCGGCGAAGGCAGCGTGGACTGGTTCACCGACCAGGGGCCGGCGATCAACGAGGAGCGGGCCGCGCTCGCGGACAAGCAGCGGCTGCGCAGCTTCAAGGTGCCTGATCCGCTGGGCGGCGGGCGCATGCACGACCGGGTGACGAGCATCGAGCTGATGCGCCGGAGCGCCGGGCCCGGCATGTCCATCGTCGGCTGGATCGAGGGCCCGCTCGCCCTCGCTGCCGAACTGCGCGGGCTGAACACCATCATGCTCGATTTCGGCGACGATCCGGAATTCGCGCACGATCTGCTGCATTTCTGCGCCGATGTCGCCATCACCTATGCCTCGGCGCAGATCGCCGCCGGGGCCGATACCATGGGCATGAGCGATGCCGCGGCCGGGCTGATCGGCCCCACGCTCTACGAGGAGTTTCTCTGGCCGGAGCAGAAGCGCGTCTTCGACACCATCAAGCGCCAGCATCCCCGTGTGATGCTGCGACAGCACATGTGCGGGCGCATCGACCGACTGTATCCCAACATGGCCAAGCTGCCGGTGGACATCTACGAGATCGATTTCCCGGCCGACCTCGAGCTGGCGCGCCGCCAGCTCGGCCCCACCCGGGCGCTCGCCGGCAATGTGTCCACCATCACCGACCTGCTGGAAGGCACGCCCGAGCGCGTTTACGAGGCCTGCCGGCGCTGCCACGACACCTGCGGCGAACATTTCATCGTGGGCGCGGGCTGCGAGATCTCGCCGCTCACGCCGCCGGAAAATCTGCGGGCGATGATCGCCTACGCCCGCGACCACCGGCCCGGGGATTATACCCGGAAATAGGCGGAGTGGACGGCGCAGTGCCCTGCCGCCAGCCTGGGTGTGCGGGGTGAGGCTGTTCATGGCAGAATGAGGTGGTCGATGTAGGCGTCCTCGAAGCCCGGCTGCTGGTTGAGTTCGATCATTTCCATCCGCGCGCAAGCGGCCTTCATTTCCGCCAGCAGGTTGCGGTCGTTGATCGCGAGAAAGGCCCCGCCCAGCGAAGTGTTGCCGACCACTTGGATCTGGACCGGCGTGAAGCCCGGCAGCAGGCCGCAGCCGATCGCATGCGGCAGCGAGAGGTGCAGCCCGAAGCCACCCGCGAGGTAAAGGGTCTTCACGTCGGCGGCAGTCACCCCGAGCAGACCGAGCAGGATGTTGATACCGGCGGCGATGGCGGCCTTGGCCTGCAACAGGCGGCCGACGTCCACCTCGGAAACCCACACCGGGCCCGAGACGCCGCGGGCATGTAGCCGGAGCTTGCGGCCGTATTCATCGGCCTGCACCGCACTCCCCGCCCGCTGGACAAACTCCGGCGTGAAACGGCCACTCGCCTGCAACAGCCCGGTCCGCCGCCCCTCCCACAGGAAATCGACGTAGGCCGAACCGCAGATACCGATGGGGCGCTTGCCGCCGCCAATGATGCCGAGTTCCGCGTCAAAAGGATCGCCGTGCAACCGGATGCGCTCGATCGCGCCCTTCACGCCCCGCGTGCCGCTGGTCAAGCCCGCCCCTTCAAAGGCCGGGCCCGCCGCCGTGGCACACCCGACGAGGCGATCGCCGATTTTGGCGACGATTTCGCCGTTGGTGCCCACATCCACCAACAGGGATGGGCCCTCGTCGTAGAGCAGCCCGGTGGCCACGATCCCCGCCGCCAGATCGGCGCCCACATACGCGGCCGGACCGGGCAGGAGATGCACCCGGGCCTGCTCGGTCCCAAAACGGAGCCCCAGTTCGGCCGGGGTGAAAATCCGGTGCTCCAGGAAAGCCGGGGTGAAGGGATACACGCCCAACGGACGGGGATCCACCCCCGCCAGCAAATGCTGCATCGTGGTGTTCGCCGCCACAGTCATGACGCCGACTTCCTCGAGACCGACTCCGGCTTCGGCGCCGGCCTCGACCAGCAGGGGCTGAATGGTCTCCGCCGCCACCGCGTGCTGCAGTTGCCTCACCCCGTCGGGATTCTGGTCGCACAGCTGGATGCGTGTCAGCACGTCCTCGCCGTGGCGAATCTGCGCGTTGAAGGCCGAGCTCTCCGCGAGCACCCGGCCGGTCGCCAGTTCGGTCAAGATGAGCGCCACCGTCGTCGTGCCAATGTCCACGGCGGCGCCAATCCGTGCGGTGGCGTCGAGCGGATCGTTCGCCCACGGCACGTTGATTTTGAATTCAGCCACCACTGCCGGTTCGTGCTTGAGCAGGGATCGGGCGGGCACCGTCACCACCGGCGTGGCCTCGCCCGGGCCGACGCGCAACTGGCAGGCCCGCAGGCGGTCACCCGCAGCGGGGGTGACGACGGAGCCATCGCTCGTGCGTTGCAGTTCCCCAGACCGCAATCCCACCTCGCAGCCGCCGCACAAGCCGCGGCCGCCGCAGCGGGTGTTGAGCGCGTGCCCCCGGCGCGCCAGCAGATCGGTCAGCGGCAGCGCGAGCTCCGTCGGCGCCAGATTCAGCTCGATGCGCCCGTCCGCCGTGTCCAGGTGCAGGCGGTGGCTCATGGCTTCTCCGGTTCCGGTTCGGCCCGCATGATGCTCTCATCGCCGGTCAGCCGGATGACATGGCGCGGCGGCACGATGAGGAATCGCTTTTCATCCCACTCCCCCGCCAGCAGCGCCTTGAGAAGGGCCGGATCCCCGGGGATCTTGTCGAATCCCCAGCCCATGCAGGCGGCGCAGGTCTTGGTATAGCCGATCTCTTTTTCCGTCTCGCCCAGATCCAGCCCGACATAGGTGGCCTGATTGTAGTGGGCCAGCGCCGCGCGATCCACCTCGAGCAGATACTCGACATCGTCCTCGCCGAATTTCTCCGCGTATTCGCGCCGGAGGTGCGCCTCGCGCTCCGGCCCGGGCGAGGCCTTGCCCCGGATCCAGCCCGGATTATACCAATAGGCGCCGGGGTTCTCCGCCTGGTAGCGGGCGTAGCGATCCTTGTCGCCAAGGAAGAGGGTCACGCAGTCGTGCGCCCGTGCGATCACGAGCGGGCAGCGCTGGTGGCGCAGGTTTTCCACGCCGCGACCGCACAGGCCGTAGACCAGCACGATGGCCTCCACGGCCGGATTGGCCTCGGCCCGGTCGATGCACGACTGCAGTTCCTGTTGCAGCCGGTGGGGCGTGTTGTGGAGCCCCATCGGCAGAAACTCCACGGCCACAATGTGCGCGGCCTGCTGCGTGAAATGCCTGACTTCCGGCTCCAGGACGCCGCAGGCAATCACCGTGATGTTGCAAATTTTGGCCATGGGGTAAGATGCCAGCCGTCACTCGTCTTGAGCTTTGCCCAGCTAATCCGACAACCGGCCCGCACGACAATCCGGAGCGCATGTATTTTGTGGGATTTCTTGTGTGCGTTGCGGGCAAAAATCCATCTTCGCATTTACTTCCCCGGATTGGCGCGGCTAGAAGCGGTGCATCATGCCCCTACCCCCCCAGCTCGCCGAGCTCACCGCCGCCGTCGCCGCCGGCAAGCGCGTTGACACCGTGCGCCTCACCCAGGAACTGCTCGCCGCCGGCCAGAGCCCGACGACGATTGTCGAGCAGGGCCTCGTCCCCGGCATGGCCATCGTGGGCGAACAGTTCAAGCGGAACGAAATCTTCGTGCCCGAGATGCTCATCGCGGCGCGCGCCATGAAGGAGGCCCTGAAGCTCCTCGAGCCGCTGCTGGCCGCCGCCGGCATCAAGCCCAAATACACCGTGGTAATCGGCACCGTGCAGGGCGACCTGCATGACATCGGCAAGAACCTCATTTCCATGATGTGGCGCGGGGCCGGGTTTGCCGTGGTGGATCTCGGGACCAACGTGAGCCCCGAGCGCTACGTGGCCGCCGCCCGCGAGCATAACGCGCATATCGTCGGACTCTCCGCCCTGCTGACCACCACCATGCCCGCCATGAAGGATACCGTCCGCCAGCTCAAGGAAGCCGGGCTGGCCAGCACCAAGATCATGGTTGGCGGCGCCCCGATCACGCAGGCGTTCGCCGACAGCATCGGCGCCGATGGCTATGCCGCTGATGCCGGCACCGCCGTGGAACTGGCCAACAAACTCGTGGGCGCCGCCGCCTGAGTCCACGGCCGAACCACTGTAGGATCGCCCCGCACCGGGCCGACCCAGACCAAACCGTCATGACCTCGCGCGAGAAAGTCCGACGCTCGCTCGCCCACCAGTCCGGCCCGGTCGCCGTGGACTTCGGGAGCACCGGCCTGACAGGCATGCACGTGAGCTGCGTTGCCGCCCTGCGCGCGCACTACGGCCTGCCGATTCATCCGGTGAAAGTCTGCGAACCCTACCAGATGCTGGGCGAGATCGAGGACGACCTTGCCCGGATACTCGGGTCGGATTGTGTCCCGGCCAACGGCCGCGGCACCATGTTCGGCTTCCCCAACGAGGGCTGGCACGAGTGGCGCGCGCCCTGGGGCCAGGTCGTGCTGGTGCCGGCGGGTTTCGACCCCCGGGAGGAACCCTCCGGCGATGTTTACCTGTATCCCGAGGGGGACAAGACCGTGCCCGCCAGCGGGCACATGCCCGCCGGCGGCTATTTTTTCGACGCCATCGTCCGGCAGGAGCCGATCGACGAGGACCGGTTGCGCCCGGCCGACAACTGCGAGGAGTTCACCCTGCTCGGCCCCGCCGATGTGGCGCACTGGCGGCGGGAAATCGACCGGTGCCGCGGTGAGACCCGCGCGGTGGTCAGCGGCATCGGCGGCACCGGCTTTGGCGACATTGCCCTGGTGCCTGCCGCCTTTCTCAAGCACCCGAAGGGAATTCGCGATGTCAGCGAATGGTATGTCTCGCTCATCGAGCGGCCGGACTACGTGCGCGAGATCTTTGAGTTTCAATGCGACATCGCCGTGCGCAACCTGGCGACCTTCGCTGAAATCGCCGGCGACACCGTGGACGTGCTCATGATCTGCGGCACCGATTTCGGCACGCAGAACTCCCAGTTCTGCTCCCCCGCCACCTTCGACCGGCTCTATGCGCCGTATTACCGGCGGATCAACGACTGGATCCACCGGCACACCCGGTGGAAGACCTTCAAGCATTCCTGCGGCGCCGTGCGACCGCTGATCGACCGGTTCATCGACGTGGGCTTCGACATCCTCAACCCCGTGCAATGCTCCGCCACGGGCATGGAACCCGCCGCCCTCAAGGCGGATTTCGGCGGCCGCGTCGTCTTCTGGGGCGGGGGCGTGGACACCCAGCGCACCCTGCCCTTCGGCACGCCGGCCGAGGTGCGCGCGGAGGTCACCGACCGGCTGCGCATCTTCTCCCCCGGGGGCGGCTTCGTCTTCAACACCATCCACAACATCCAGGCCCGCACCCCGGTCGCGAACATCGTGGCGATGATCGAGGCCATCGCCGACTTCAACCGCGCCGGCGCGTGATCCGCCGGTCCGACCACCAGCCATGACCGCCCCAAAAATCAACATCATCGGCGAGCTGATGAACAACGCCTACGCCCGCGCCCGCCGCGCCTGGGAGGCCCGCGACCTCGCCGGCTACCAACACCTCGCCGCGCTGCAGACCAACCTGGGCGCCAGCGTGCTCAATCTCAACATCGACGGCACGCAGCGACTCAGCGTCTCCCTCGACGAGATGCTCGCCTTCCTCCCCCGGCTGGTGCCCGCGCTGCAGGCCGTGTCGGATCTGCCGCTCAGCTTCGACAACCCCAACCTCGACTACCAGCGCACCGCCCTGGCGCACTACGACCGTGCCAAGGCCCGCGGCAAGCCCATCTTCAACTCCCTCGCGGCCTCCCGCCAGCGCCTGCCCGAGATGATCGCCTTCATCAAGGAGCACGACATGCGCTGCATCATCATGGCCTCCGAGCGCTTCTCCGCCACCGGCGGCTCCGAGATGACGCTCCGCCCCGAGGAGGGCCATGAGACCGTGCGCCGCTTCGCCGACCGGCTGGTTTCCGAGGCCGGCCGCAGCCTCGACGACATCATCGTGGACCCCGGCCTCGCCCCTGTCGCCGCCGACTCCTACGGCCTCGTCAACCTCGGCCTCGACATCATGCGCCGCTGCCGCGCCGACCCGCACCTGCAGGGTATCCACTTCTCCGTCGGGCTTTCCAATTTTTCCTTCGGCCTGCCCAAGAGCATCCGCGCCCCCTTGGAACGCGCCTACCTCACGCTCGCCGCCGAGGCCGGCCTCGACTACGCCCTCGCCAACGTCGAACTCAACGCCTTGCCCCTGCCTCCCGACGATCCGCTGGTGGCCGAGCTGGCCGCCGTGCTGGCCGCCGGCCGCGCCGAGCCCGGCGAATCCGCCGAGGACGCCGGCTATCGCCAGACGGACAAGATCATGGAGCTGTGCGCGGCGCGCAACGCGACCCGCTGATACGCAGCGGGCGAGTGCGGCGCCCCGGCGTCGCGCCCGCTCCCGCAGCTACATCCCCGGCCGAGCATCATCACCCGCAGCGAACACCCCGCCGTCGAACACGACGGTCTTGGGCTGGCGCAGGTTCGCGACCGTCGCCCGCACATCCGCCTCCGTGAGGATGAAGCGCGCTCTGGCCCCGGCGCGCAGCACGCCGAAATCCTCCGCAAACCCGAGGCGCGCCGCCGCCGCGCCCGTCGCCGCGTGGATGACGCGCAGCGCTGACAGCCCCGCCCGCTCCATCAGCACCAATTCGTCGAGCAGGCCCCGGCCATGCGGCACCCCGTGCGAGCCGGCGTCGCTGCCCGCGATGATCCGCACGCCCAGTTCCGCCGCCTTCACCAGGCTCGCGGCGTGCCCGTCCAGGATTCGCTGCAGGTTCGCGCAGATTTCCGGACTCCACCCGCAGGCCTCCGGCCGATCCACCTGGAATTGCACCGGCGCAAAGGTCGGCACCCAGGCGATGTCGGCGTCGCGCATTTGCGCGAGCTGGCCGGCATCCACGAAGAAGCCGTGCTCGATCGTGTCCACCCGCGCGCCGATGCAATTTGCCACGCCGTCGTTTCCCGAACAATGGACAAAGGTTTGCCGACCCCGCGCCTGTGCGGCCCGGACGAACTCCGCCAGCTCCTCCACCGGCATCTGCGGCTTCGTGGTGACAGCGCCCTTCTCGAAATTGATGATGCCGGTGGCGAGCAGCTTGATCCGATGGGCGCCCTCGGCGATGCGCCCCTCCACGCAGGCCAGGATGGAAGGATATTCCTCCACCGGCCTCCCCATGAACTTGCCGTAGCGCTTCTCGTGAAAAATCGCCGCGCCGGGACTGTCCAGATAGGGCATCGGCGGGCGCTCCGCCCGGCGGTAGCGCGCCTGCAGCGCCAGGCCCACGCCGTTGTTGTCTCCCGCATCGCGCACCGCGATCACCCCGAGGGCCAGCAGCCGCTCAAGCCGCCCCTCGGCCAGCGCCAGCAGGGTCGCGTTGTCCTGCTGCAGATAGGCGGCCCGCTTGGCGGGATCCTCCTCGCCGCCCTCGAGAAACAGATGGGCGTGGGCCTCGATCAAACCCGGCAGCACGGTGTGCCGCGGCAGCACCGCATCGGGGACGGTCTGCCCCGCCCGCAGGCTCGCAGCCGGCGGCGAAGCCTCCCCGGCAAAATGAATCTTGTCGCGATCATAGACGAGGTGCGCGTCCCGCAACGGCGCCTCCGCCGTGCCGCGAATCATCGTGCCGATCCGCAGCCAGACGGGACCGGCCGTGGCCGGCAGGATATCCGCCAGTCCGCTCACGACTGATCACTCCCGCCAATTCCCGCGACACCGCGCCGCAGCGCCAAGTTAGCGCGCTTGGCGGATTCACCGCCTTGGCAAAAACCCGGCATGCTTAAAAGGTGGTTCAACGGCAGTGATTGCTGCGGAGATTGCGGAAAAAGGGAAGAGTCTTTTGGCCGCGGCGTGCCGGTCGCGAGCGCACCCCGTGGCCGGCGCAACCCGGGATTGCCAGATGCGCGCCGGTGGGTTCATAGCTGGCGGCACAACGGCGCACCCGCCATGAAAACCCCCGTCTCCAAGCCTATCGCCGTCACCCTGCCCGCCCGCGGCGTGGCCTTCGCCGAGAGCGTGCATGGCCCGCGCTTCCGCATGACGGAAAGGGCGGATCCCTTCCACAAGCTCATCTACGTGCTGCAGGGCAAAATCGCCTTCACCGCCACCTCAGCGGCCAAGCCCCTGCACGCCGCCGCCGGCACCACCCTGTGCGTCCGGGCCGGCGTGGCGCACCGCATCGCCGACACCGCGCCCCCCACCCTGCTCCTGCTGTGCTTCGCCCCGGAATTCCTCGCCGACGATCCGGCCCGGGCAAGGCTGTGGGCGCAACTCACGGGCGGCCAGGACGCGGTGCGGCGGCCCGGCGGCCCGGGCAGCCCGCGCTTTGAGGGATTGTGGCGCGCGGGCATCGCCGAACAGGCGGGCAGCCAGCCCGGGCGCGAAGTCGCCCTGCGGGCGGCGGCGGACAACATCCTGGTCGCTCTTGCCCGCGTGCCGCCCGACACCCCGGCCGACCCGACCAACCTGCGCGTCGCCGCCGTGGCCCGCGAACTGGCGGAAACCTTCTACGACCCGTGGAACCTCGAGCGCGCCGCCGCCCGCGCCGGGATGTCGCGCCGCCATTTCAGCAAGCTCTTCCGCGAGCTGACCGGCCGCACCTTCCTGGAGCAGCTGACCGAGCTGCGCCTCACCCACGCCGCCACCCTCCTGCGCGACAACCGCCACTCCATCATCGGCGCGGCTTTCTCCAGCGGCTATGGCGACCTCTCGCACTTCTACCGGTTGTTCCGCGCGCGCTTCGGCCAGCCCCCGCGCGCGTGGCTCGAAAAAAGGCGAGGCATGGTCTTGCGCCCCTAGCGCCAAGTCTGCTTTCTCCGGGAGACCATTTCATGAAGATCATCCGCCACCTCTCCCCGACCGGCCCCGCCTGGGCCGCCCTCCAACCCGACGGCTCCGCCCGCGCCATCACCGGCGACCTGCTCGGCGACTTCCAGGTCACCGGCCAGGAGGTGAAACCCGGCAAGCTCCTCGCGCCGCTCCAGCCGGCCAACCTCCTCTGCATCGGCCTCAACTACAAGCAGCACGCCGCCGAGAGCAACAGCCCGACGCCGGCCCACCCGGTGCTCTTCATCAAGAACACCGCCAGCGTCCAAAATCCCGGCGACCCGATCGAGCTCCCGGTGAAGCTCGCCAGCACCAAGGTGGACTACGAGTGCGAGCTCGCCATCGTCATCGGCCGGCGCTGCAAGAACGTGAGCAAGGCCGAGGCCCTCGACTACGTGCTCGGCTACACCTGCGCCAACGATGTCTCCGCCCGCGACTGGCAGCGCGACGGCGGCGGCGGCCAGTGGTGCCAGGGCAAGAGCTTCGACACCTTCTGCCCGCTCGGCCCGGTGCTGGTGACGCGGGATGAAATCCCCAATCCCAACGCCCTCCGCATCCGGACCGTGCTCAACGGCGCGGTCATGCAGGACTGGAACACGGACGACATGATCTTCGACGTGCCGTCGATCATCTCCTTCCTCAGCGCGAGCAAGACCCTCCTCCCCGGCACGGTGATACTCACCGGCACGCCGCACGGCGTGGGTTTCGCGCGCAACCCGCCCGTCTGGCTCAAGGCCGGTGACTCCGTCAGCATCGAGATCGAAAAGATCGGCACGCTCACCAACCCGGTGGTCAACGAACCCGTCTGAGTCACCACGGAACACACGGAAAGCTACCGTGACCACTCTCCCTCCTTCCGTATATTCTGTGTGTTCCGTGCTTTATTCCCGATGAAGAAGACCAACATCGCCAAGCTGAAGTGGGAGCACTGGAAATCCCCCAAGGGCAAGTTCGCCCAATCCTACAAGGACATCTCCGGCGCCGTCGGCGATGTCCGCGGCGGCTGGCCGAGGAAGGGCCATCCCTTCAACCTCGAGATCGAAAAGGTGCCGCCCGGCAAGGCCTCGTGCCCCTTCCACCGCCATTCGGCGCAATGGGAGCTGTTCGTCATCATTAGCGGCACCGGCACGGTGCGGGCGAACCAGTCGCGCTTCAAGGTGAAGGCGGGCGATGTCATCATGCATCCGCCCGGCGAGGCCCACCAGATCATCAACACCGGCCGGCGCGACCTCGTGTTCTATCCCATCGCCGACAACCCGCCGGTGGACGGCTGCCATTATCCCGACTCGAAGAAGTGGGGCTCCCGCCGGCCGCGAAAATTCTTCCGGATGACCGAGGTGGACTACTGGGACGGCGAGGAGTGATTTGCCGCGACGAAGGTCGCAGGACAAACCCTGGGCGCTCAGCAGAGCGCAACGGGAACTGGCGAGTCGTCCTGCCCGGACCTTGTGGGAGCGACCTTGGTCGCGACAGTCGCGTGCAAGCACGCTCCCACAATGCAAAACAAAAAGCCGGGCGTGCAGCGCGGCTTGGTGAAAACGACTTGGCTTGCCCTCAGGCCAGTTGCCGGCGCCGGCGGATCACCACGCCCGCCAAGGCCAGCGCGCCGAGAATCGCCGCATAGGCCGAGGGCTCGGGGACGGCGATCAGGGTCATTTGGGTGCGGTAGGTGAAGAGGCCGAGATCCATTTCGTTGGCCCCAAACAGGTTCGTGGTCGCATTGGGGGCCAGGTTGTATTCCATTTCCAAGGTGTAGGTGTTTCCGGCGACCATGGTGCTGGCGCTCGGATTGAAGGTCAGGAAGGTCAGCTCCGGGTCGTTCATCGCGCCGAGCTTGATCGACTCGCCCTGGACATTATTCCCGCCCACCTGGACTCCATTGATGAATATCCCGACATGGCCGCCGGAAGAGTAGCCCGGGAGACCGTTCAGGTTGAAGGTGTAGGTGGACAGACCCAGATTGATCTTCAGTCGGTTGAGGCCGTCGAAATCACCGGCCGAGAGGCCGGTCACCATCGGTGCCGCCCCGGGATAGCCATCGGTGTAGGGGCCGGAGCCGCCTCCCAATGTGACGTTGGCTGTGGCTCCGTTGATGTTCAACCCATAGACACCGTTGGCAAAGGCGGCATCAAGCGCGCCTTTGGTCGCGTAGGTCAGCGAGGTGGGCAATTCCCATTCGTCATTCGATGCAGAATACGCGGAAGCATCGATCGGGCCCAAAACACCACTCGTCGCAGCGGTGGTGACGATGCGAACCGGGGTGAAGGCGGAGAGGCTGTTGGATCCTTGGCCGTTTATGGCAAAACGAAATTCATACGGGTTGCCGGCAGCGGTCGCAGGTGCCGAGGGGCTGTTCTGGGTAAACTGAATTTGCTTCTCTACGAACACGAACTGGAGCTGGGCGTGGGCAACCCCGAGGGCCAGCCAAGTGGCGAAAATCACCGCGAACAACCTGCGCGTCGTTTTCATGCGGCAGAGCAAATCCCTTTGTCGCGGTGAAAGCGACGCCAAACTTGGGGGACCTCATGGACGCACAGGATAAGCGCACGGGCTGACGACTCGTGGGGTGGCCGTAGGCGGGTTCATGTGCAAGGCGTTCAAGAGCTTCGGTTTCAGGCGAACGGTCGCAGCCGTCCGAGCTCGCCCGATCCGAAAAAAGCACTGCTCGCACCACGCCTACAGCCGTTGCTCGGCTGCCGAAAAGGGCGCGTCCAGGCTCAGGAGACCATCCGCCGCCAGCGATGCCAGGCCGCACCCGCCAGACCAGCGTTCCGAAGATCGCCTCGTGCCCCTTTCACAGCCATTCGGCGCAATGGGAGCTGTTCGTCATCGTCAGCGGCACCGGCACGGTGCGGGCGAACCAGTCGCGCTTCAAGGTGAAGGCGGGCGATGTCATCATGCATCCGCCCGGCGAGGCCCACCAGATCATCAACACCGGCCGGC
>Ga0268298_10000590_pt1 | contig 46456 bp, 41 predicted proteins | sample WWTPWeurt_MetaG_FD_194462 | JGI IMG/M metagenome (GOLD analysis project Ga0268298, IMG submission 194462) | Activated sludge microbial communities from WWTP in Nijmegen, Gelderland, Netherland - WWTP Weurt | ecosystem: Engineered > WWTP > Aerobic digester > Activated sludge | place...
AAGCGAGCGTGAGGCCTTCTTCCCAGGGGCAGTAGACCCTGGGCGCCTCCTGGGGCTGGCAGGCCAAGCCCAGGAGCAGGACGACCGGCACGAGCCTCGGCAGCAGTCGGGGCATCACTTGTGACCCTTGTTGAACCTGGCCACCAGGTCCGTCAGCGAGGCCCCGCTGGCGGGACTGGGCGCTTCCGGCGGGTTGAAAGTCATGACCCGGGCCTCGCGCTCGGGGCGCGGAGGACGGCCGCCCTCGGGGCGGGGTGGGCGCGAACCCTCGGGGCGCGGAGGACGCGCCCCTTCGGGCCTGGGGGGCCTGGGGCCTTCAGGACGAGGGGGCCGGGGGCCTTCGGGGCGGGGCGGGCGCGGTCCCTCTGGGCGGGCGGGGCGGGCGCCTTCCGGCCTGGGGGGCCTTGGGCCTTCAGGCCTGGGTGGCCGCGGGCCTTCAGGCCGGGGAGGTCGTGGCCCTTCCGCCCGGGGTGGCCGAGGACCGGCCTCGGTCGGGCGCCCTGCCTGACCCTCGGGGCGGTTGGGACGGCGACGGCGGGGCTGGGCCGGAGCGACGCCCTCGGGTACGGCCAGCAGGGCCTTGATGGAGAGCGCGATGCGCTTTGCCTCGAGGTCCACGGCCAGCACCTTCACCTGCACCGCCTGGCCCACGCTGAGAGCATCAGCGGGATTCTTCACGTAGCGGTGCGCGATCTCGGAGAGGTGCACCAAGCCGTCCTGGTGGACGCCCACGTCCACGAAGGCGCCGAAGTCCGTCACGTTCGTGACGATGCCCTGGAGCTCCATGCCCACTTCCAGGTCGCTGGGCTTGTTCACGCCCTCGCGGAACTGCACGATCTCGAAGCGGTGGCGCGGGTCGCGGCCGGGCTTTTTCAGCTCGGCGAGGATGTCCTTCACGGTCTCCACGCCGAACTTATCGTCCACGAGGAGCTTGGGATCCAGGGCGTCCAGCACGGCGTCGTTGCCGATGAGCTCGGGCACGGTCTTGCCCGCCAGCTGGCAGATGCGCTGCACCACTGGATAGCTCTCGGGGTGCACGGCGGAGGCGTCCAGGGGGTCCTCGCCATCGGGGATGCGCAGGAAGCCCGCGGCCTGCTGGAAGGCCTTGGCGCCGAAGCGGCCTACTTCCATCAGCTGCTCCCGGCGCTTGAAGGCCCCGTGCTCGAAGCGGTGGGCAACGATGCCCTTGGCCAGGCCCTCGCCGATGCCCGCCACGTAGGCCAGCAGCTTGTAGGAGGCGCTGTTGAGGTCCACGCCCACGCGGTTCACGCAGCTCTCAACCACGTCATCCAGACCCTTCTTGAGGGCGGTCTGGTTCACGTCGTGCTGGTACTGGCCCACGCCGATGCTCTTGGGATCGACCTTCACCAGCTCGGCCAGGGGATCCTGGAAGCGCCGGGCAATGCTCACGGCGCCGCGCACGGTGACGTCGTGCTCGGGGAACTCCTCCCGGGCGATGTCGCTGGCGGAGTAGACCGAGGCGCCGGCCTCGCTCACGCTGATGCAGATAAGTCCGGTGCGGTTCGTCTCCTTTAGCCACTCGCGGATGAAGGCCTCCACCTCGCGGCCACCGGTGCCGTTGCCGATGGCGATGGCCTCGACGGGATTCTCCGTGCAGAGCTTCTCCAAAAGGGCCCGGCTGCCGTCCAGGTCGCGCTTGGGTTCCAGGGGATAGATCACCTCGTTCTGCACCAGCTGGCCCAGGCGGTTGATGACCACGAGCTTGCAGCCGGTGCGGATGCCGGGGTCCACGCCCAGGGTGCAGCGCTGGCCCGCGGGGGGCGCCAGCAGCAGGTGGTCCAGGTTGGTCTGGAACACCTTGATGGCCTCGCCATCGGCCTTCTTCTTGGCCTCGTAGCGCACTTCCGATTCGATGGCGGGGGCCAGCAGGCGGTCGAAGGCGTCGCCGGCCACCTCGTTAAGGAAGCGGCGATAGCCGCTGCCCGGGTTGATCTGGACCTTGGTGACCAGCTGGCTCACCAGGTTCTCGCGCTCCACCACCAGCTTCACGGTGAGGACATCCTCCTTCTCGCCCCGGCGCAGGGCCAGCAGGCGGTGGCTGGGGATCTTCCGGATGGGCTCGGAGAAGTCGAAGTAGGGCCGGAAGCGCAGCGCGGCCTGATCGGCCTTGCGCTCTTCCCGGAGCTCGGACTTGAGCACGCCGTGCTCGTGGAACTCCAGGCGCAGCCAGGCGCGGATGGCGGCATCCTCTGTGAGACGCTCGGCCAGGATGTGCCCCGCGCCCTCGATGCACTCGGAGGGGGATCGCAGGCCGTCCTCATCCTTGATGAAGGGTTCCGCGATGATGAAGGGATCGGCGCCGCTGTCATCGGCGAGGAGGGAGTCCAGCAGGGGTTCCAGGCCACGCTCCCGGGCCGTGGTGGCTTTGGTGCGCTTCTTGGGCTTGTAGGGCAGGTAGAGATCTTCCAGCTCCGCCTTTACCCAGGTGGTCTCGATCTTCGCCTTCAGCTCGGGCGTGAGCTTGCCCTGCTCGTCGATGGATTTCAGCACGGTCTTCCGGCGGTCCAGCAGGTCCTTGTAGTAGGCGTGGCGGTCTTCCACGGCCCGGATGGCCACCTCATCGAGGGAGCCGGTCGCCTCCTTCCGGTAGCGGGCGATGAAGGGGACGGTGTTGCCCTCCTCCAGCAGCGCCACAATGGCCGTTACGCCAGCGCGGGGGAGCTTGAGCTCCTTGGCCATGAGGTCCAGCACCTGATCCACACCTGCTCCTTGCAATCCTTCCCCGACGGGAACTGCGATCATACCAAGGACCGGCGTCTACTGCTTGATGAGGCCAAAACTGCGGTCGAGCAGTTCCCGCAGCTCGCCGTCGAAGTCCACGGGGAGGTTCACCACGTGGTTGACGCCGGCGGCCTTCGCCGAGAGCCTGGCGCGGACGTCCGGACCGTCCATGAACAGGCAGATGGGCACCCCGTCCAGTCGCCCCATCTTCCGCAGGCGCTGGGCCACCTCCAGACCCGTGAGCGGCCCGATCTGATGGTCGAGGAAGATCATGTCGACCTGCCCCTTCTTGGACAGCTCGAGCCCCTGCACGAGGTTCCTGGCCTCGAGGAAGCAGGTGTAGCCGCCCACCTGGAGGGTGGCCACGAAGATGCTCCGGTCGAGGTCGTCCGGCATGATGACGAGGAAGCGCCGGCTGCGCCGCCGTAAGCGGATGAGGCGATCCTCGGGGATCGGGCTGGCTTCCTCCGGCCCGCCGTCGGGAGCATCTTCGCTCACCAGCCCGGCGAGGGGATCCTCAAAATCCTGTTCGGAGGGTTCCTCCGTGCTGCCGCCCTCGTCGATTTCCTCTTCCCCGGGCGTTCCATCCTCCGTGGCGCCGCGCCTCCGCTTCACCGGGAAGGCCCGGCCTAAGGTGGGCAGGCGCCGCAGCATGAAGCGGTGGAGGACGGCGCTGTCGCGGGTCTCCATGCTGTCGAGGTGGATGCCGATGCGGACGGGACCGTCCTGGCTCGAGGCGCAGCTCCGGACCTCCCCGGAACACTCGATGGTCGGCAGGTGGGGCAGGTTCAGGATCCGGACGATCTGGAGCCGCTGTCCCACGGTGAAGAGGCTCGGGCTGGGGGCGACACGCTTGCCGGCCTGGACGTGGAGGGCGCGCTCCATGCGCATGCACAGGCCTTCCATGCTCAGGTTCAGCAGGCGCCCGGAGGCCGCGACTCCGTCAAACAGGCTTTCGAAGATGGCCACGCTGGCGTTCTCTCGGGAGCCGATGCGCGTCCGGCGGGACCCACGCCGGTCCGCGAACCGGACGGCACGGGGGAGGCGGAAGACACTCTCCATGTAGCGGCCGCGGTCCAGGTAGGTGATGTCAGCCTCGAACCTCATGCCCCCGAGGGGGAAGTGGAATTCCACCACCTCGCCGGGCTTCATCCTGGGCACCTGGTGCGGAAAGCTCAGCGAGAAGGTGAGGTCTTGGTCGCTCACCAGCTCGATGCGGGTTCCCAGGCACATGGGCGGTTCCGAGCGTAGCTGGAGATGGGCCAGGGTTCGCAGCCGCTGGAGCTCTTCGAGGTAGGCGAGGATCTGCTGGACGTCCGTCTGGACCGGCTCCCGGTCAAAGAGGTCGTCCTTGTTCGCGCCGAGCAGCCTCACCATGCCGAACCTATCGGGGCCGGCGGCGGAAAGCTGTAGCAACGTCCAAATGGCGCGTCAGCCCTTCAGGGGTACTCGCCGCCGGGCGCCCTCCGGTGGCACCTCGAGCCCCCGCAAGGCCCTTTTCCACTGCGCTGCGTCCAGGCCCGTGCCGATGACCACCGCCACGCAGGCCGCGGCCGAGCCGTCTCCGGGCAAGGGCAGCGGCGAGATCTCCAGGCGGCCGTCCGCCAGCTGGAAGGCCCAGCGGTCACTGCCGTCGTTGCGCCTGGCCCAGCCGGCGAAGACGCACACGCCCTTGGCCCGGAGCACCTCGCCCTGGGTGGGCGGGGCCAGCAGCAGGGCCTCCAGGGCGGCGGGGTCCACGGGGTGATCCCAGGCCAAGGTGAGGGCGCGGGCCTCCGAGAAGCTGGTAGGAGCCGAGGCTGCCCAGCCTTCCGGCAGGGGGCGCAGGTCGCCCAGCCACGGATCCGGGCTGCCCTCCGGGGCCGCGCCGTGCCGCGTGAGGATCAGCGGGATGTGGCGGAAGGCGCTGCGCAGCTCCCCCTCCCAGGCCACGGCCGCCGAGGGATCCAGATCCGCCTTGCTGAGGTGGACGAGGCTGGCGAGGGCGGCCTGGCGGTGGAGCAGGGGCTTCGTCTTTAGGTGATCCACGGGGGTGAGGCAGGAGATCACCGTGAGCAGGCCCGCTAGGCGCAGGTGTCCCTCCAGGACCGGTTCATGCTCCAAATCCAGCAGGTCCGTGGGATCGGCCAGCCCGGTGGTTTCCAGCACCACGCGCTCGGGCCGCTGGCCTTCAGGCTGGTCGCACCAGGCCCGCAGCGTCGCCACCACGTCATCCCGCAGACTGCAGCAGACACAGCCGTTCACCAGGTTCTCCACCCCCGCCAGCTCGGGCCGCTCCGCATCCACGAGGGCATCATCCACGCTGATGGCGCCGAACTCGTTGATGAGCACCGCCACCCGCCGCCCCGCCGCGACCTCAGTCTTCAGCAGGCGGTTCACGACCGTGGTCTTTCCGGCGCCCAGGGGTCCGGTGACGATGAGGATGTCCAGGGGGGTGCGTCCGTCCATCCATCCATGATGCCGCCCGCAGGGGAAATGTGAGAGCGTGGAAGCGTGGACACCCTCGATCTCAGCTACCGCCTGACCGTTTCCCTGGTCGGCGCCATCGCCCGGGCCTGCGCCAAGGGCTTGCCCGCCGGTTGGCGGGTCCGGCTGGAGGCCGAGGCGCCAGAGCAGGCCGCATCTGGTTGGATCTGGCTGCACGCGGTGAGCGTTGGGGAGCTGCTGCTGGCCGATGGGCTGATCGGTCGGCTCCGGGCGGCGGGGTGCCGGGTTCACGTCACCACCGGGACGCCCGCCGGCCTCGACCTCATGCGTCGGCGGCTGTCCGCCTGGGATGCGGGCACGAAGCAGATCAGCGGTGGCGCCTTCCCGCTGGATGACCCCGCTGGTCTCGAGTCGTTCTTCCGTAGGCCGCCGGGCGTCTTCATCGCCCTGGAGACCGAGCTCTGGCCCGGCCTGATCGAGGCGCTTCAAGCCCGCGGCATTCCCCGGCTCGTGGTGAACGGCCGGCTCACGGACAAGTCCCTCCAGCGGGGCGGTCCCTGGCTGAGGCGGGCGGCCGGGCGGCTCACGCTGGTGGCGGCCCGGGACCCGGACAGCGCCGAGGCCTTCCGGCGCCTGGGCGCACCCAGGGTCGCGCTTGGGGGCAACCTCAAGGCGGATCTGCCACCGCCTCGTCCTCTCCCGGAGCACTGGGCGCCGCTGCGCGCTGCCTGGGCCGGAGATCCGGTGCTGGTCGCCGGGAACACCCTGGAAGGGGAAGAAAACCTGATCCTGGGCGCCTGGTCCGCAGCCCGGGCAAAGATCACCAACCTCCGGCTGATCCTGGCACCCCGGCAGCCGCGGCGCTTTGATGCCGTGGCGGCGGAGCTTTTGGCGCGAGGGCTCCCCTTCCGCAGTGCTTCAGGGGCCTGGCCCGACGAAGGCGTCTGGCGCGAGACGGGGATCCTGCTGCTCGACACGCTGGGTGACCTCGCCGCGGCGTATGGCGAGGGCACTCTCGCGCTCGTTGCCGGGGGCTGGCGCCATGCGGGTGGGCACAATCCGCTCGAATCGGTGCAGGCGGGCGTGCCGACCTTGATCGGCCCCGGCTTCGCCAACTTCGCGGACCTGGTCCCGCCCCTGCGGGCGGCGGGTCGCCTCCAGGTGGTCGAGGCGGAGGATCTCGAGTGCGCCGTGATGACGGGGCTGGCTGGCTCTCCCCTCCGACCCGTGCCGGCGGATCCCCTCCCGGAGTCGCTCACGGGGGCGCTGGACCGGACCTGGGCCCTGATCACGCCCCATCTGCCGCCGATTGGTTAGAATCACGCCCATACGGAGCCGCCATGAATCGAAGGGCCGCGCACATCCTGCTGATCGACGACGATCCGGCCGTGCTGGACATGGTGCACTCGGCCCTGGCCCACTACGGGATGGAGGTGCACGCCTATCCAAACGCCGCCGAGGCCCTGGAGCTCATGCAGAATCCGTCGGCGCCCCAGTTCGACCTGGTCATCACCGACATCAACATGGAGGGGCTGGACGGTTTCGACGTCATCCACAAGGTCAAGGCCATGCAGCCGCGCCTGCCGGTAGTGCTCATGACGGGCCAGGCCTCGGTGGACTATGCCATCCGGGCCATGCGCATGGGCGCGGCGAACCTGTTCATGAAGCCCATCTCCATTCGGGAAATGGTCCAGAGCGTCTTCCATCTCGTGGACCTGCACCGCGATTTCCGGCTGGCGGATGACGGCCTGCGCGGCCTAGTGAACGAGCGTCGCCACTTCCTCTTCCGCTCGGACGAACTGGACGTGCCCACCCTCGTGCGCCACCTGACGGACCGCCTGGTGCCCATGGGCTTCGCCTCCCTGAGCAACCTCGACGTCATCGCCATGGCCTTCCATGAGGCCCTGGTGAATGCGCTCGAGCACGGCAACCTCGAGCTGGTGTCGAGTCTGAAGGGCGACCTCTTTGCAGAGGAGGATCCCTACGTCCGCCTGCGCCGGTCGCGCATGGCCGATCCCGAATACGCGGGGCGCCTCATCGAAGTGCGGCTGGCCATGGACACCGAGCGCTTCGAACTCGAGATCAGTGACGAGGGCAAGGGCTTCGACGCCAGCCGCATCTCGCCCATGACCGGTGATTCCGACATGGTGCCCCACTGCGGGCGGGGCCTTCCGCTGATCCTGCTGGTGATGGATGAGGTCCACTTCAACGAGAAGGGCAACCAGATCCGTCTGGTGCTGCGCCGGAAATAGCCGCGCGCCGCGGGGATTCAAGGGTTCCTGAAACGTCTCCGAATAGATGTTCGAAGGATGGACTTGTGAATTCTCGGCATGAGCCTGACCGCCCACAGGATTCCGCTGCTGGAACCCAGGCGGGAGAGGAGGACTCCGATCCGAGAGGACGGACGGCCGAGACCGTGGAGGCCCAGTCAGTCCGGGCCTACCGGAACATCTGCCTCTGGCTGGGACACTATTTTGTCCTCCTGACCCTCTTCCGGCTGGTGGTCTCGCGGCCGGATGTCCTCAAGCGCGCCCTGGTGCTGGAATCGCTGGTGGCCCTCGGCCTGTTCTACAGCGCAGGGCTCCTGATCCATCGCCTGGTTCCGCGGATGGGGGGCCTCGAGAACTTCGGGCTGATGCTCCTGGGCTTTGCCCTTGGCAACAATGTGTTCCTGATGGCATGGCTGCCGGGTGAGGTGCAACTGGTCAACTTCGTGCTGGTCCAGGTGGTGGCCGGTGTGGCGCTTCGCTCAGGTTTGCGTTTCGCCCTATCCCAGGGACTCTGCGTCGGGCTGGGGCTGTTTTCGCTCGCCCAGTGGGTGGATCCGGGGCTACTCGTGGGGAACCTCTTCATCGTCATCTCGAGCACGCTGCTCAGCACTGTCATCTGGGCCTACCTCAATCGGCTGATCACCGCCCTGGGGCAACTGCGGGAGAAGGACAAGGTCGTCCTTCGGCAGCGGTCCCGGCTCGTGCGGGAGCTGCGTGAGTCATTGGCGAACATCCGCACCCTGCACGGCCTCATTCCGATCTGTGCCCACTGCAAGCGGGTGCGGGATGACGCGGGCTTCTGGCAGCAGGTGGAGGCCTACGTCCATGAGCGCTCCGAGGCCAAGTTCAGCCACAGCATCTGCCCCTCCTGCATGGTCGACGTGGCGGACGACTTCCGGCGCATGGGAATTCCGTTCAAGTCGGGGCGGAAGACCTAGAAAAAGCGCCGGACCAGGTCCGGCGCTTTTCCTCCGAATGGGTGGGTCTAGAAGGCCCCCTCCACGAAGGCCTTCAGCTGGGGCTTGGGCTGCCCGCCGATGAGCTTGTTCACGGGCTTACCGTCCTTGAAGACGATGAGCGTGGGGATGCTCATGATGCCGAACTGGCCGGCCACCTGGGGGTTCTCGTCCACGTTCATCTTCACGAACTTGGCCTGGCCCTTCATCTCGGCGGCCAGCTCGTCCAGGACGGGGGCGATCATCTTGCAGGGGCCGCACCAGGGGGCCCAGAAATCCACGAGGGTGACGCCCTGCGCGACGGCCTGGGGGAACTCTGCGTCGGTGATGTGGGCTACGAGGTCGGACATGGGAACTCCTTTCAAGTTCAGGGTAGGGGAAGGGGGGCGTCGGGGTTCGAGCCACCCCACTGGGCGATGGTGAAGATGCTCATGTAGCGTTCGTTGGTCTCCCTCAGCCGCTGGGCAAGGACTTCGCAGAGCGCGTAGAGGATCTTGAGGGCCAGCTTGTGGTAGGCGTCGATGACGGACCGGAGCTCCTGGAGGGGGATGAAGAATAGGTCCGAGTCCTCGTTGGCGATGGCATCCGCCGCTCGGGCGGCCATGTCGATGAGGGCCATCTCGCCGAAGAAGGCGGGTGGCTCCAGCACGGCCAGGGCTTCTTCCCCAGTCGCACTCTGCTTGGAGATCCGCACCGACCCTTTCATGACGACGAAGAGGCCGTCACCAGGGTCCCCTTCCCGGAACAGGACTTCCCCCGCCTTGACCGAACGGACCTGGCCGATGATCAGGATCTGCACCCGCTCCGCCTCGTCCAGGTTCCTGAACAGGGGCGACTGGGTCAGGAAGGCGGCATCGATCAACGCTGATCCGTGGAGGGGGGGGCCGCGGTGGGTTCCAGTGGCACATGGGCACAGAGGTCGAGGCCGAAGCCACGGAGGCCAATGTACTTGGTTTCATGCCGACTGAGGAGGCGCATTTTCCCAATGCCGAGTTGTCTAAGAATCTGGGCGCCCACGCCGAAGTCCCGGTCACTCATGGCCTGGGGCTGCACGGGGCCTTCATCGGCCACGCCGGGCGTGTGGGCGTGGCGCCGCAGGTACACGAGGGCACCCCGACCCTCCTTCGCGAGGGCGCCCATGGCCTTCTGGAAGAGCCCGGATTCGAAGCCATGGAGGTCGTCGGGCAGGGTTTCCACATGCACACGGACCAGGGGCGGTTCCCCACCGGCCAGGTCCCCGAGCACGAAGGCCAGGTGGCTGCCACCGTCCAGGAGGCTCCGGAAGCGGTGGACCTTGAGCTCGCCCCAGATGCTGGCCATGGTCCGGGTCTCGAGGGGCTTCACGAGGGGCTCCTGGCGGAGCCGGTAGGCCACCAGGTCCGCCACCGTCACCAGCAGCAGCCCATGCTGCTGGCAGAAGGGCACGAGGTCGGGCACCCGGGCCATGGTGCCGTCGTCCTTCATGATCTCGCAGATGACGCCGCTGGGATGCAGACCCGCCAGGCGGGCCAGGTCCACGCTGGCCTCGGTCTGGCCTGTGCGGGTGAGCACGCCGCCGGGGCGGGCCCGCAGGGGGAAAACGTGCCCGGGTTTCACGAAGTGTTGGGGCCTGGCCTCCGGGGCGATGAGGGCCTGGATGGTGCGGGAGCGGTCCTGGGCGCTGATGCCCGTGGTGGTGCCTTCCCGGGCCTCGACCGACACGCAGAAGGCCGTCTCGAAAGGGCTGGTGTTGTCCCGGACCATGAGGGGGATCTGCAGGCGGTCCAGCACGGGGCCTTCCAGGGCCGCGCAGATCAGCCCGCGGCCATGGGTGGCCATGAAGGCGATGGCCTCGGGGCTCACATGCTCGGCAGCCAGGGTGAGGTCACCCTCGTTCTCCCGGTCCTCGTCGTCCACCACCACGACCATCCGGCCTCGCCGGATGGCTTCGATGGCATCCTCGATGGAGGCGAAGGGGGAGTCAGGGCGGGCTGTCATAGGACACCCAGCATCGCTCATGAGCCCTTCCGGGGGAAGGGCGCACCCGGCGGTAGGTGCGCAGTCCTATGGTATGGTTGGGCATCCGCTTCACCTTCACGAGAGGAACAGCCCATGTCACAGGGTGTGATCCAAGGCTCCATGCGCGAGGCGCCGCTGCCCGACATCATCCAACTCGTGAGCCAGGGCGGGAAGTCCGGATGCTTCCACGTGCAGCAGGAAGCTTCCAAGGCGCGCATCTACCTGAAGGATGGCCGCATCATCCATGCGGTGACCCACGCCGGCGAAGGCTTCGAGGCCCTCATGGAAGTGGCGCTGTGGCTGGAGGGGACTTACCGCTTCGAGGAAGTGGTGCCGGACGTGCCCAACACCATCACCAAGCCCAATGCCTCCATCCTGATGGAGCTTGGCCGCCGGATGGACGAGTGGCGGGTGATCAGCCAGAAGGTGCCCTCGGTGGACCTCTACCCGGCTTCCACCCTCCTGCCGGGCGAAACACCCCACGACGTGAATCCCCGCGAGGCCAGGCTGCTTGCCTTGGCCACCGGCTACTACACCGTGTCCGAACTGGCGGAGCTGGCACAGAAACCCGTGCTCACCGTCGCGAAGGATCTCTACGGCCTGGTGATGGCCGGGCATGTGGTGATGAAGGGACTCCGCTCCGGCAAGCCGCCGAAAGTGGAGGCTCCCGCGGTTGAGCCGGTCAAGGAGCTCATTCCCGTCTCCACCTTGCTGGGTACCGCTCAGTCCGCTGGGCCGGTCACCCCCGATTCCCGGGAGGATGAGACCGCCATCGTGCGCCTCCAGGCGCCCCCTCCCGTCTCCCAGATGCGAGGCTTCCCGGAGAACGACGAGCCCCTGCCTGAGACGGTGGGGGGTGGCGTGGCCGGCGTGGCTCCGGCCGTGGCGGCCCCCAAGCCCGCGCCAGCCGTGGATGATCCACAGCGCATGGTCAAGCTGATGAACTTCACTCAGCGCATCGCCCAGGCCGCGAAGATGGTCCTACCTGAGGGCCAGCACGAGATGGTTAATCGTCTCCAGGCCAAGGCCACTCAGCAGATCATCTCAGGCGATGGGCCTGAAGCCGTGAAGGGGCTGGCGCTGGCCATCAGCCGCGGCGCGGTGGATGCCGGCTGCGACGCGGACATGGTCCGGACCCTGAACACCCACCTCAAGGCGCTCTTCTCAACTAAATAGGCTTCCTGATGACTTCGCGCTTCCTGCTTGGCCTCGCGGCCGCTCTTCTGCTGCTGGCCACGGGGTGCAAAGAGCCTGATGGCGCCACCGGCGGCACGACCGGGGCGGCGATGTACGTCTACAACAGCACTACGTCGACCGTGCTCGTCTTCTCGGACCTGGGGACCGTTTACGACGGCACCGCCGCGACTGTCGCGCCCAACAAGCAGATCACCTCCTCGGTGTTCAGCAGCAAGATCAGCAGCCTCGCCTGGGGCGGTCTCTGCCTGGATGCCACCAATGCCTACCTCTACCTCGTGTCGGACTCCGGGAACATCGTCCGCGTGCGCAACCTGCGCTCCCAGAGTGGGACGGTGAGCAGCCTGGATGTCGTCTCCTTCAGCCTTTCCAACACCGGCCGACTCTCCGGCTCCACCTTTGGGCAGGCCGCTCTGGACCCTTCGACCGACACCCTCTACATCACCGAGAACAGCAGCAGCGGCACGCAGATCTGGGTAGTGGCCAATGCCAGCAGCCAAGCCCAGGATGCCTCCATTGGCCTCCAGGCGCTGCAGATGAGCGGCGACAGCGGCGGCACCGGCGTCGCCGCCGGGTCGGGCTCGGTCTATGCATTCATGCTGGATGGCAGCACCGTCGGCACGGTGGTGACTTACTCGGGCCCCCGCCTCCGCAAGGGCACGGCCTCGGCCTTCACTGACGCCAATACCCTCATCGGCAGTTCGACCCTCCTCGGGAAGTACGGCGCCCTTGCCCTGGACAACACCGGCAACCTGTTCATGGCCCGCCACAACACGGATGCCGGGGCTTCCACGGCCCCGATCCTGGTCTTCACCACGGGCCTCTTCGGCCAGGCCTACAACCAGCCCCCCACCATCACGCTCGGAGATGCCACGGCTCAGGCTGACCTCCGGGTCATCGCCCATGCCCGCACCAAGGACTGGCTTGTGGGCCTCCGGGGGAACGGCGCTACCTCGTACGGCACGGTCTTCATCTGGAAATCGCCCACCGGGGGCACGGCCGCCAAGGCCATCACGGTCACGCCGACCGGCTCCCTCTTCAAGGGGGTGGCGGTGGATGGGAACGCCTCGTGACGGGACTGCGCCTCCTGGGCCTGCTGCTCCAGGATGTCCTCCGCGATCTCTTCCGCCACCGCGGCCAATATGTGTTGGCGGTCCTCACCCTGGCCTCGGGCCTGCTGCTGGCCGGGGGCGGTCTGCTGCTGGTGGAGAGCCTGGACCGCTTCGTGGGGCGCCTCGAGGGCATGGCCAAGGTGGTGGCCTACGCCGCCGAGGGCCGCAGCCTGGACGAGACCGCCGGCCGGCTGAAGCGCGATCCCCGCTTCCGGGAAGTCCGCCGCATGTCCGCCGAGGAGAACCGGAAGCGCTTCCTCTCGGCGACGCGCGAGGCGGGTCTGCTGCTGGAGAGCGCGGGCCAGGACGCACTTCCCGAGAGCCTGGAACTGACCCTGCGTCAGGACCTGGCCTCTGGCGGTAGGGCCGTGGAGGTGGGCGAGAGCCTGCGGGGCATGCCGGGCGTGGGGGATGTGCTGGTGGACCAGGAGCGGCTGGAGAACCTCCAGCGCATGGCCCGCATGCTGCGTTCTGCCCTGGCCTCCCTGGGCGTCGTGCTGTTGCTGGCCGCGGGCTTCGCCACGGGCAACGTGATCCGCATGAGCATCCTTGCCCGCGAGGAGGAGATCTCGATCATGCGGCTGGTTGGCGCCTCGGAGAGCTTCATCCGCACGCCGCTGCTCCTGGAGGGCGCCTTCCTGGGGTTGGTGGGGAGCCTGCTGGCCCTGCTGGGCCTGTTCGGCCTCTGGCTGCCGCTGTCGCGGGGCGTGGGCGGCCTGTCGCCCCTGCTGGTGGAATTGGCCCGCCTGGGTTTCTTCTCCTGGGGCAGCATGCTCCTGCTGGCCTTCGTGGGGGCAGCCACCGGCGCTCTGGGAGCCCTCTGGGCCTTCTGGGCCACCCGGAAGGCCCAGCGGGAAGAGGAAGCCCTCATGGAAGGGGCAAACTAGGCCGCTTTCTTCAGCGCTTCCGGCCCCGGCCGAAGGCGGCCTCGAACTGCGCCAGGGCGACCGGATCACTGTCGCGCTGCAGCGGCTCCCAGAACTCCAGGGGGTGGCTCTCCGCGAACTCGCTGCCCTGGGCGATGTTGAAGAAGATGTAAGCGATGAACTCTTCCTGGCGCTTCTGGATGTAGCTCCGGAAGGGGCGGCTCAGGAAGCCCAGTAGGGCGCTGTCCAGGGCCGTCCAGGTCTGGAGGTGGCCCTCCAGGCCGTTGGGCCCCTCGTGGTAGCGGTAGGCGGTGACCATCTTTGCGCCCACGGCCAGGGGATTCCCCATCCGGCCCCGCTCCACCCGGCCGTCCGCGATGTAGATCCGGTAGCCGGGCCGCTTGTGGATGAGGGTCATGGTGCCGTGCAGGCCCTTGAGGTCATCGACGGTGAAGGAGGCCGGAGGTACCTCGAACGTGTAGAAGGTGGGCACGAACTGGCAGTAGCGCCACATGGCCGCGCAGAGCCGGGGCCGATCGTAGAGCTTTTCCACCGTCGCCAGGCGCACCTTCCGCGGCTGGGTCTTGATCTGGAAGGTGAAGTCCAGTCGGTCGAGGATGTCCTGCACCGCGGCCCGGTGCTGCGGCGCCAGGGCGTCCATGGGCAATCGCTCCTGGGCTGGCAGCCCACAAGCCAGGAGCAGAAGACCGAGGAACTGGGGGACCACCCGACCGCGCATGACTCCAGGCTATCCCACCTCTGGCTCCGGCGAAGGCTCCAGGGTGAGTTCAGCCAGGGCCCGGGCGTTAATGAGGCCCTCGGACGTGCCACGCAGGCTGCAGCAGTGCCGCGCGGCTAGCTGACCGCGGCGGATCGACTCGGCCAGGGGGCGGCCCTCCAGCACGTGGCTGGTGAGGAAGCCCACGGCCAGGGAGTCCCCGGCGCCGTTGGTGTCCACCAGGGGCAGGTCCGAGGGCTCGGGAGGGAAGAACCGGATGCCCTTCCGGGTGCCCAGGGCGCAGCCCTTGGCGCCCATGCCGGAGAGGACGATGCGCTCCGGCCGGTCCCGCAGGAAGCGCCGGATCAGGGGGCTCGGGTCCGCATGGTTGGCGGCGGAGAAGAACAGGATGTCGGCCTCGCGGATGAAGTCCTGCCGGTAGGGATCGGCTGGATCCACCACGTCCTGTAGGTCGCAGGCGACCACCAGGCCCAATTGCCGTGCCAGGGGCAGGAGGTGACGGGCCCAGTCCGCCAGGTGCGAATGCACCAGCCTGGCACCCGCCATGACTTCGCGGCAGCGGGCGGGATCCGGGCGGAGGCCCGAGGCCGCGCGGGCATCGTAGAAGTTCTTCCGCCGGCCGTCGGGGTACATCACGTTGACGCTGCGGGCAGTGCCAGCGGGATCCGTGAACACGCCGCGGACATCGACTCCATCGCGTGCGAAGGCTTCGCGCACCAGGGCCCCGCAGGCGTCATTGCCCAGGTTGCCGATGAAGGCCACTTGCCGCCCCAGGGCCGCGTAGCCCCGGCTGGCGTAGACCCCGGCCTGGCCCGGGGTGTCGAGGTTCTCCGTGAAGTTGGCCTCGACGCTCCAGTCCACCTCCCGGCCCGGCAGGAAGACGTTCGTGTCCACCCCGGCGCAGCCGAGGACCACCACTTCAGGAGACAGCCTCAGCCCTTCCATCGCCGTGCATCCGCTTCGGACAGCCCCAGCTGATCCAGCACCCGGGTGGCGAATGTGTCGAAGAGGTCCTCCAGGGACGTCGGCCCGCTGTAGAAGCCGGGCATGATCGGCATAACGACGCCGCCCGCGTCATGGATGCGCAGCATGTTCTCCAGGTGGATGCGGTTCAGGGGCGTCTCCCGCAGGCAGAGCACCAGGGGCCGGCGCTCCTTGAGGCAGACGTCCGCCGCGCGGCTCACCAGGGACTCGCTTACCCCTGCGGCGATGCGGCCCATGGCGCCCGCGCTGCAGGGTACGATGGCCATGCCGTCGTGGCGGTACGAGCCCGACGAGATGTCGGCGCCCAGGTCGCGCTCGTCACGCAGGCCCACCTTGGGCAGGGCCGCGAGGTCCTTCGGCGTCAGCCCCACCTCATCGAAGAGGCAGCGCTTCCCCGTAGGCGAGAGCAGCAGGGCGACGTGCTCCACCGCCGGGCTGGCGGAGAGCCGCCGGAGGACGGCCACGCCGAAGGCCGAGCCGGAGGCTCCGGTGATGGCGAGGGTGAAGCGAAGTCCCATGGTTGGGCTACTCCATGACAGGTCGGTAGGGGCCGAAGAAGATGGCATTGAAGAGGAGGCGCCGAGTGAACGGTGTCTGGGCCCGGAAGACCGGATCTCCGGCGAGCAAGATCACGGCGCCCAGGCCGGACTTCTCTCGGATGGCCCAGGCGGTCTGGTGCAGCTTCGCCTCCATGGCCTTGGGCAGGAGGCCGGAGACCTTCAGCTCCTCCTTGGCGAAGTGGAGGGGGTTCTCACCGCCTGGGCTCAGCTCGAGGATGGGATCGCTGGTATCCAGTACCGCCGCGCCCTGCTCCGCGTGCAGGCCCCAGGCCAGGGGATGCGAGCCGTCCACCCGGATCTTCAGGAAGGCACCCGGGATGCTCTCCTCCAGGGCGCGGTCCTCCCACTTGTCCCAAGGGCGCACCAGCTCGGCGGGATCGGCCTTCGGCGCCTCCCGCTTGGGATCCTTCTCCCTCAGCCGTGCCTCCTCCGCCGCCTTGGCCAGCAGGTGGAAGCCCGTGGGGGTGAGCCCCGCCCGGGAAGCGTAGGCGGCCCCGCCCTGGAAGGCCAGCAGGGTGCCGCCCTCCGCGATCCAGGCCTTGAGCTTCGCCGCGCCGCCCTCGCCGAGGACCTGCTGCCAGGCCTTGCCCTTGGCGCTGTCATGCCCGTGGCTGTCGTCCACCAGCACCAGGTGCGTGAAGCGTGCCAGCGACGTGGCGCCCAGGCGCTCCGCTCGGAGTTGCACGAAGGGCAGGCCCGCCTCGGTCAGGGTGTGGGCTAGGGCGCCGAAGGCGGTGGCGTCGGCGGGCCGATCCATGAGGATGGCGATGCGGGGAGCCTTCAGGATGAGGGCGCGGTTCGAGCCGAGGTCGGGTCCCGAGGTCATCTGGGCCGTGTCGGTGGGGAGCACCGGATGCCGGTTGAGCGCGCCCAGGGCCTCGAGCCGGTTCTTCAGACCCGGAAGGTTCCCGCTCTTCCGCAGGACGATGGTGCCCGCGCCCAGCTTCCGGCCCTGGAACTGGGCGGGTTCCGCCAGGGCGGTGGCCTTGAAGCCATCCCGCAGCAGCGTCGCCAGGGTGTGCTCCACGCCTTCGTGCCCGGCGGGCAGGAGGTAGCCCCAGGCGGCCTCCGGGAGGACGGTCGGGGGTGCGTCTGGGCGGGCCGCGGTGGCGACCCTCGGCCGGGCCTTGGCGCGCCAGGCGGGCACGTGGAAGGCGATGGGCAGGCTCCAGGCCGTGATGTCGTAGGTGGGCTTGGGGCCCATGCGGGCCTCGCCTTCGAGGAGGGCCTGGGCCAGGGCGCCCCTGGGCTGGTCCAGCGGCACCAGGTAGCTGCCTGGGGGCAGTCCGGCGGACCGGGCCAGGCCGATGGGCTCGAGGCCAGAAGTGGGAAGCTCCGCGCTGGTGCGCTGCACCTCGATGCCGTTCCGCTCCAAGAGCGTGGCGAGGTTGCGGGCCCGGGCGGGATCCTCCCCTTCGGCGAAGAGGAAGGCGCCGGCCCTGTCGCCCAGGGCCAGCTGCTCGCGCCGGGCGCGCTGGAAATCCAGCAGGAGTGGCTGGCGCTCGGCGGCGGCGGTGGCCACGGTGGCGAGGCTGGCCGCGGCGTGGCGCTGGATCCGGCTCTCCAGGGTGAGAATCTCGCCATCGGTGCGCCGGTAAGCCATGCCTCCCTGGCCGGCCACCTCGAAGGTCATGCCCACGGCGCCCTGGAAGGTGGGCCAGGAGTCCCCGTAGCCCGGGTAGAAGAGGTCGAACACGTCACGGCTGAAGTAGGCCCAGCCCCGGGCGTCGAAGGCCTGGGCCACGCCTTTGCCGAAGGCCGCCTGCCAGCGCCCCGAAAAGGCTTTGGGCAGGGCTTCGTGGATGGGCTGCATGGTGGGAGGGAAGAAGTAGGTGGTCTCCGGCCACATCTCGTGGAAGTCCGCCACCACCTGGGGATTCCACTGCAGGAATGCGGCGGTCTTGGCGCGGGTCTCGCCCTGGGTCTGCCACGCCCAGTCGCGGTTCAGGTCGAAGAGCCGGTGGTTGAAGCGGCCGCCGGGCCAGCGGGAGGTGTTCTGGGCATCCGCCGGGTCGTTGGCGTTGAAGGGCGTGGTGGCCTCGGCAACGCCTTGGAGGTGGCGGGCCCGGCCGTCTGGATTCTGGGAGAGGTCCATGAGGAGCACCACGCGCTCCAGCTGCTTCAACACCTCGGGGCTGCGGGCTGCGGCGAAGTGGTAGGCCACGGACAGGGCGGCCTCGGAGCCGGAGACCTCGGAGCCGTGGACGGAATAGCCGAGCCACACGAACACGGGGCTGGTCTCGGCGATGCGCTTGGCCTCGTCCTCAGAGCAGGTCCGAGGTTCCGCGAGCTTGGCGTTCAGCGCCTTCCATTCCTCGAGGCGCTGCAGGTTGGCGGGCGAGGTGATCACGAGGAAGGGCTGCTCGCGGCCCTCCTCCGTGACGCCCAGGGTGGTCAGCCGCAGGCGATCCGGTGCCGCGGCGGCCAGGGCCCGCACGTAGGCGAGGAGGGCTTCATGACTGGTGTAGCGCACGCCCAGCTCGGGCTGGGGCACCTCCGGCCGATGGTCGGAGGGCGGGAGCAACCCCGCCGGCAGGCCGGCGCAGAGTGGGACCGCGCAGAGCGTGGCGAGCAGGGCGGGACGCATCCGGACTCCCAAGGTCACTCCAGGTCGAGGAAGGCGGGTCCGGCGTGGGTGATGGAGCCGGCGCCAAAGGTGATCACCAGGTCCCCGCTACGAGTGTGGTGCTTGAGGGCTTCCGGCAGGTCCTCCACCCGGCCCACGAGGTGGACCTCCTTCTGGCCGTGGGAACGCAGGGCCTCGACCACAGCGCTACTGTCCACGCCCTGGATGGGTTGTTCGCCGGCGGCGTAGATGTCCGTGACGAGCACGGAGTCGGCCTCGAAGAAGGCGGTGCCGAACTCCTCGAGCAGGGCCTTGGTGCGGCTGTAGCGGTGGGGCTGGAAGGCCGCCACTAGGCGACGCTCCGGGAACCCGGCGCGGGCGCCGGCCAGGGTGGCGGCGATCTCCGTGGGGTGGTGCCCGTAGTCGTCCACCACCAGCACGCCACCCCGCTCGCCCTTCAGGTGGAAGCGGCGGTCGGCGCCCGTGAAACTGGAGAGGCTGGCACGGATGACGTCGGGTTCCACGTCGAGTTCCAGGGCGATGCCGATGGCCGCCAGGGCGTTCAGCACCATGTGGTGCCCGGGGACGCCGAGGCTGAAGGCGCCCAGGTCCAGGCCCTGGGCCGTCACCTTGAAGTGCGTGCGAAAGCCCTCCTGCCGGATCTCCCGCGCACGGATGTCCACCTGCGGGTGGGTGCCGTAGGTACGGACGCGGCGCTTCAGGCGCGGCCGCACGGCGGCGGCGTTGGCATCGTCCAGGCAGAGGAAGACGGAACCGTAGAAGGGCACCTTGTTGGCGAAGGCCACGAAGGCATCCTGGATCTCGTCCAGGTCCTTGTAGTGGTCCAGGTGCTCCCGGTCGATGTTGGTGATGACCGCCAGCGTCGGGTTCAGCATGAGAAAGCTGCCGTCGCTCTCGTCGGCTTCGGCCACCAGGAAGGGGCCCTTGCCCAGCTTCGCATTGCTGCCGATGGTGCCCAGCTTGCCCCCGATGACGATGGTGGGGTCGATGCCCCCTTGATTCAGCACCTGGGCCACCATGCTGGTGGTGGTGGTCTTGCCGTGGGAACCCGCCACGGCGATGCCGTACTTCATGCGCATCAGCTCCGCGAGCATCTCGCCACGGGGGATCACGGGCACCTTGGCGGCGTGGGCCGCCACGACCTCGGGGTTGTCGCCCTTCACCGCGGAGCTGATCACCACCACCTGCGCGCCCTCGATGGCACGGCCCTCGTGGCCCAGGTGCACCGTGATGCCGAGGCTGCGTAGCCGCTCGGTGGCGGCGCTTTCCTTGAGGTCGGAGCCGGACACCTGGTAGCCCAGGTTGGCGAGCACCTCAGCGATGCCGGACATTCCGATGCCGCCGATGCCCACGAAATGGATGTGCTGGATCTTGCCGAACACCTGGGAGCCCCCATCCTTGAAACCGCCAGCATACCGCCATGGCAGGTTCCCCGCGGTGAATGGCATGGGTCTGGCATGATGAAGGCTCCAATCCAATCCAAGGAGGTGTGCGATGCGACCCTGGTTTCCGCAACACCGTTTCATGGCCGCAGTTGCTGGACTGGTGATGGTTTCGGCCCTATGTGGCGCTTCGCCACAAAGTGAGCAGGATCGTCGCGCGACGCCACACCCCCAGGGTCCGGTGGGTGGGCGCGGTGGGTCTGAGGGGCCACGCACGACGAATCCCATGCCGGTGGTTCCGGGAGGTGGCAGTGTCCGCCGCCATGCCGGACCACGGACAGTGGAGATGGAGCCTCGCCCCGGACCGGCTCCCCGGGTCTCCCGGGTCAGCCTCCATCCCGGGACGCGGGTCGTGGTGCCTCCTGCTTGGCACCGTTGCACTTCCTTCCCCGATGCAGGCTACTGGCGCAGCCGCGACCTCATGGCCGAGATCCAGTGGCTGTCCAGAAAGGGGTTCATCCCGGTGAGCCCCATCGGAGACAGCGTCGACCTGCTCACCGACTACGTGCAGACACCTGCCGGCTGGCGCGCCTACGGGATCTCCGTGCCCGCCGGCGGCACCGTCCAGATCGAGGTCCAGCACCAGAAGACCGCCTGGTTCCGGCTCATGCTCGTGGACAAGTGGGGTACGCCGGGCCCTGGCATGCTGCAGGCGGCCATCGCTCCTCATCCCGTGATGGTCACCTACAAGAACCCCAACAACAAAGCCACCGCCATCTACGTCATCGTGGACGATCCCGCCTGGTGGTCCGATGCCAAGGATCCCTACACCCTGGGCGTCCGCCGCGACTGGGATCCAGCCAAGACTGACCTCAGCCAGGTGAAGATGGTGGCGGGCCTCTGGGGCGCCAGCCCCAGCGTCAGCGCCGAGTTCCGCGGACCGAGCCTGACTGGGCCCGCAGTCTACCCGCATTGACGCTGTCCGGGGGTGCGGCGCTGCGCGCATACTCCCGGATCCCCGAGCAAAGGCCAGGCTGAGCCGGGCCTTTGCTCGCTCATCCAGCTTCTTCGGGGGGCATCATAATCCAGGGGCATGCCCCGGTCACCTGCATGCGGAAGGCGCGAGGTTCCACCGTGAGTTCGGCACGGTCGCGCTCGGCTGCGGGCTCGCCATCCAGGTGCCAGGGCAGGGCGCGCTCCAGGCGCAAGGTGGCTCTCCAGAAGCGCCCCTCCTGGCGCAGCGTCGTGCGTCCGCCTTCGCGGAACAGCACGTGGGCCTCGGTCAGCAGGTCGAACCAGGAGGGCCGCGCCAAGGTCGCCCACTGCAAGGCCCCGTCCGTGGGATCGGCGCCTGGGGCGATCCACAGGCCCGAGCCGTACTGGGGCAGGTTGGCCAGGCAGAGGCTCCAGGCGCTGGGTGGCAGGTCTGCGGCAGGGGGGTGAAAGGCCTGCTGGAGGCGCTCGAGGCGGCCCCGCGAAGGGGTGAAGGCGATCGATTCCGCCTCCCAGTCCAGGGCCGTGGCCTGCCAGCTGCGCCACAGCTGCCAGCAGGCCTGAGCGTAGGTGCCGAAGCCCCGGCCGGGCATCGCGTCGAAGCGGTGGGCCACGGCGGCCTCGAAGCCCGTGCCACAGAGGTTCAGGAAGGGCTCGCCGTCCAGCCGGGGCAGGTCCATGCGCAGCTCCCGGCCCTCCAGCAGGCGCCGCAGCGCCCCGGCGGGCTCCAGCGGCGTGCGCAACCCGCGCACCAGCCCGTTGCCGCTGCCGCCAGGAATCGCAGCCAGGGGCACTGGACAGCCGCGCTGGATCAGGGCCTTCGCCGCGTGGTGGATGGTACCGTCACCACCCCACACGAACAGCGGACCACCCCCCTGGATCGCCTGGGCGATGTGAGGCTCGAAATCCCAGGGAGGACCGAAGGGGATGGGCTCCACCCGGTCCCGCAGCTCCTTCGGCAGCGGCCTCAGGAGGACGTCGGGGGCCTTGGGCGAGGTGCCGGAGGCAGGGTTGAAGAGGATAGGCAGCTTCATGCGCGGAACCGCTCTGGCGGAGCCTCCAGCTGCAGGTTCGCCCCGGTCACCGGATGCTTCAGCCCCAGCCGCCAGGCATGCAGCCACAGGCGGTCCGAGGCGGCGCCACTGTAGAGGGTGTCGCCCACGATGGCATGGCCCAGGTGGACCAGGTGGACGCGGATCTGGTGGGTGCGGCCCGTGTGGATGCGGGCCACGATCCAGTGGCCGGGCACGAGGCCGGCGGTTTCCTCCGCCGTGGCGGGGCGGAAGTCGGTGCGGGCGGAGCGGGGCTCGATGAGATCACCAGCCGTGCCGAAGCGGCCGGGATCGGCGCCCCGGATGCGGCCGATGGGGGCGTCCACTGTGCAGGCCGCCAGGGGTGCGGAGATTCGGGCGATGTAGAGCTTCTCCAGATCGCGGCCCGCGAAGGCCTCGGCCAAGCCCTTGTTGGCTTTCGGATCCTTGCCCAGCACCAGCAGGCCCGAGGTGCCCTGGTCCAGGCGGTGGTGGAGGAACAGGCTCAGGTCCGGGCGCTGGGTCTTCAGTAGGGCCAGCAGGTCGTGGCGGTCCGTGGCCCAGGTGCCCTGGGTGGCGATGCCTGCGGGCTTGTCCACGGCGATGATCCAGGCGTCCTCGAACACGACGGGGATGGGCGTGGTGGGCACCGGCGGCAGGTCGGGATCGAAGGCCACGCGCACCTCGATGCCGGGTTTCACCACCTTGCCCGCCACCTTCACCCGCTTGCGGTCCACCTGGACGCCACCCAGCTTTAGGGCCTCCCGGGCCGAGCGCCGGGACAGCTCCGTACGCTTGGCGATGAGTTGGTCCAGGCGGAGCTCCGCGTCTTCCGGGTCTACGGTGAAGGTCCATTTTTTCAGCGCCATGTCCCAAGGGTAGCCGCTGCCTGGGGTTGCCTCAAAAAACGAGGCAATTCCGCGTTGGGTTTGGCATCCTGGAGGGTGGAGGCTCCCATGATCCGAATGTTCCGCGCCGGGCTGTTGATGGCTGTGACGCTGCTGGCCACCGCCGCCGACCTTCCGGTCACAGGCTGGACGTTGAAGCCGGGGTCCACGGGACAGGCGGCCGGATTGCGCCTCCAGGCCTCAAGTGATGGTTCCGAGGCCACGCTGGTCTCGTCGCCCCTGCCGCTGAAAGTCGGAGAACTCTACCGGCTCACCGCCAGCATCAAGACCGAAGGCGTGAAGGTGGACGCTCTGGCGCGCTACCCCACCGCCCTCGGCGCCTGCCTGTCCATGGAGAGCTTCCCCTTCACCAACGCATCGCAGAGCGTGGCGGGCACCTCCGAAGGCAAGGTCTCCCTGCTGTTCCTCGCCACCAGCCCCACGGATCGCGTGCAGCTGCACCTGGGCCGCAACGGCAAGGCCACGGGCGCAGCCGCCTTCAGTGCCGTGAAGCTGGAGAAGGTGGAGGACGTCACGGCCTTCATCCCCATGGAGACCGTGCGCTGGGCTGGCAAGGGCTTCCGCTACGAGATGGGGGGCTGGACCTTCCTGCACATTGAGGGCGCGCCTTATGCCCGCGGCCGCCAGCACGGCGAGCTCATGGCCGATGAGATCGTGCGCTACATCACCAAGCTGGGCGTGCAAAAGAACGCCGCAGACCCCGTGCGGGGCTGGGCCGACCAGCGGCAGATGGCCGACGCCCTCTTCTTCCGCAAGTACGACGTGGAGTTCCTCGAGGAGATGAAGGGCATCGCCGATGGCGCCGTGAAGGCCGGAGCGAAGTTCAGGGGCCGGGACCTCGACCTGCTGGACATCGTCACCCTGAACAGCGCCGTGGACATGAGCTCGCTGCAGGACGGGCTCACCCACGCACCCAACCCGCTCACGGGCCGCACATTCATGACCGGCGACGATGAGGCGGACAAGGCCGGGAAGGGCGACCATTGCTCCTCCTTTGTGGCCACCAAGGGCGCCACCAAGAGCGGCCGCTTCATCTTCACCCAGCTGTTCATGTGGAACGGCTACACCGGCACCGAGTGGGGCGTGATGCTGGACATCGTCCCGGAGAAGGGCCACCGCGTGGTGATGCAGACCTTCGCGGGTGGCATCCACAGCGGCACGGACTGGTACCTGAACGGCTCGGGCCTGGTGATCGGCGAGACCACGGTGGGCCAGACGCCCTTCAACCCCGAGGGCACCCCCCAGAGCAACCGCATCCGCAAGGCCGCTCAGTACGCCGCCACCATCGACGAGGCTGCCGCCATCCTCCTCAAGCAGAACAACGGCCTCTACACCAACGACTGGACCATGGCCGACACCAAGACGGACGAAGGTGCCTGCTTCCTGCTGGGGACGGAGAAGACGAAGATGTGGCGCACCGGCACTAAGGGCAAGCCTGCCGACACGCCGGGCAACCACCGCGACTTCATCTGGGCCAACAACAACAACCGCGACCTCGAGGTGCGCGGCGAGTACGGCGCCAACCCCGAGAACGCCCCGGCCGATCTCGCCTTCAACACCTGGAACCGGGACATCGCCTTCCAGGAGGCCTTCCGCACCTACGGCAAGGGCGGCTTCGACATCGACGCCTCCACCCGCATCCTGGCCAGCAGCCCCATCAACCGGCCCCACGCCTGCGACGGCAAGCTCACCACCTCCGAGATGGCCGAGAAGCTGGTTTTCATCGCCCACCAGGGCAAGACCACCCTGCGCGAGAAGCTGGTGGGCGGCCGCTTCATCGCCGACCTGCCGGGCGCCACGCCCCACCTGACCCATGGCTACACGACGTTCAGTCCCATCTGGGTGACGGAAAAGCTCCAGGCCGCGAAGGCGGCCCGGAAAGAGGAGAAGCCGGCGAAGGCTGGGCCATCGCCGGAGCTGGCTGGGATGAAGGAGGCCTATGGCTTCGAGCCCAAGGGCCTCTGGTCCGGCACCGTGAAGCCCGCCACCGATGCAGAGAACTGGTTCGTGAGCGCGTCTGCGGCCTACTGGCAGCAGCTCAAGGGCCTGCCCGCCGCGCCCGCCAAGGCCTTTGAGGCCCAGGCCGCCACTCTGGCGGATCTGAACACCCGTTACCTGTACCTGGAGGCGAAGGAAGGCGCCCAGGCGCCCCTGGCCACCGCCACCGCCTATGACCGCTACGGCGCCTACCAGATCCCCCGCATCCGAGGCATCTTCGCCCTGCACCAGCTGCGCCTGCACCTGGGCAACGCGGCCTTCGCCAAGGCCATGCGCACGGCCCATGAGCGCTTCAACGGGAAGCCTGCCCGCACGGCGGACCTGCTCAAGGCCCTCTCGGAAGGCGCGGGCCGCGATGTGGCGCCTCTCCTGAAACCGTGGCTGGAACGTGCGGACCTGCCCGCGCCCCGGATGAACGTGGACGTGAAGAAGGCCGAGGCCGGCTACTCCGTGACTCTCACCGTGGAGCAGTCCGGCTTCGCCTATCCCTTCATCGCTTCCGTGAACCTGGAGACCCTCAAGGGCGCCCGCCTGGAGCGCATCCAGATGACCGGCGCCACCGGCACCTTCACCTTCCCCTGTGAGGCCCTGCCCAGCCGGGTCACTTTCAACGCCGGGCACGACATCCCCGTGCCCCGTCCGAATTTCTGGGTCCTGGGCAACGTGCTGGACGACTGGACCGCCACGCGGCTGGTGTACGGCACCGCCCGCGAGGTCGAGGCCCAGCGCACCCTGGCTCTGCAGTACCGGGATCTTCTGGCCGAGCTGACCACGGAAGTGCTGCTCCCCGTCCAGGCCGATGCCGAGATCAGCGATGCGGAGCTGGCCGCCAGCGATCTCCTGCTCTTCGGCGGTCCCGCCGACAACGGCGTGGTGGCCCGCCTCCAGGCCGAGGGCCGCTTCCCGGTCGAGGTGGGGGCCGGCTGGTTCAAGTGGCAGGGACGCACCTACGGGAGGCCCGACGACGGCCTCCTCGCCGCCTTCCCCAACCCCTGGAACCCCAAGCGCTTCCTGGTCGTGGTGCTGGCCAACAGCCGCATCCAGCAGTGGGCGATGACCAAGGCCTGGCCGAGGGGACTACCCGGCTGGGGCCTCTATCGCGGCAGTGAGGTGCAGCAGAAGGGGCACGCGGTTCCGGCAGCGCTGGACATCATCATTGGGCAAATAAAGCCCAGCCATTAGCCCAACCGGTGGTCGATTCCATTCCAGTGGATGCTGTGCATCACTATTCTTGTTCGGACAGTTCTGGGGTGGGCTAGCATGGGCTGAATCCAGATCGCGCCATCCTTGAGAGACCAGCCTTTGCATTTCGAATTCGATCCGAGTGTGGGCCGTCTCGACGGCGAAACGGATCCTGGCCTCTACGCCAGCAAGCCCTACCTCCAGCTCAAGGCCATCCACCGCCTGGCCACGGCCGTGACCCGCGCGGCCACCATGGACGAGGTCTTCGAGGCCGCCATCCAGGGCATGCTCACCGCCCTGCCCATCACCCGGGCCGCCATCCTCACCTGGGGCGAAGACGGCCGGATGCACTTCCGTGCCTGGATGGGGCTCAGCGACCGTTACCGCGAGGTCGCGGACGGACACTCACCATGGTCCCGCGATGCCATCGAGCCGGAGCCCATCCTGATGGCCGACCCCCTCCAGGAGCCGCTCAGCCAGGAGCTCAAGGCAGTGCTCCGCAGCGAGGGCATCCATGGTCTGGCCTTCATCCCGTTGCTCTACCAGGGGCGACTGCTGGGCAAGCTCATGGTGTACGCCGACCAGCCAGGGGACATCCACCCGGATGTGGTACAGCTGGCCCAGACCCTGGCGGGGCACGTGGCCTTCTCCCTGGGACGCCGGCAGGCCGAGGAGGCGCATCGGGCCACCGAGCGGCGGCTGCGGCGAATCCTGCGCAACCTCCCGGTGGTGTTCTACGATGCCGAAGCCCCGCATCCCATGGCCACCACCTGGGTGAGCGAGAACGTGGCCGAGGTGACGGGCTACACCGAGGAGGAACTGAAGACGGTGCCTGACCTCTGGGAGCAGGTCATTCATCCCGAGGATCACCTCCAACTGCACAAGGCCCTTGACCAGACGCGGAGCACGGGGTCGGCCGTCGTCGAGTACCGGCTGAGGCGGAAGGACGGCCGCTGGATCTGGCTCCTGGACCACATGGAGCGGGTCGATCTCAAGCCCGATGGTGTGATGCGGATCGTGGGTGTGCTCACGGACATCAGCGAACGCAGGCTCCAGGAGGAGTCGCACCGGGAAAGCCAGCGTTTGGAGGGTATCGGCCTCCTCGCGGGGGGCATCGCCCACGACTTCAATAACCTCCTGACCGCCATGACCGGTAGCCTGAACCTGGCCCAAATGAAGCTGCCTTCCGAGAGCTCTGTCCATGCACACCTGGGCAACCTCGAGTCCATCCTGGAACGGGCCTCCAATCTGACGCGTCAGATGCTGGACTACAGTGGCCGGGGCAAGCTGCACGTGGCGACCATGGACCTGAACCGCACCGTGCAGGACATGACCGGGCTGCTTCGGGTCTCCATCTCCAAACAGGCGCAGCTCCTGGTGATGCCGAGTCCGCGGCTGCCGGCGGTCCTGGCCGACGCGACCCAGATCCACCAGGTCGTGATGAACCTGGTCACCAATGCCTCCGAGGCCATCGGCGAGCGCGAAGGCACCATCACCCTTTCAACCCGGGTGGAATGCCTGACGGCGGACCACCTGCCCATGGCCCCGCCCTCGCTGCCCATGTCGCCCGGCGCCTATGTGGTGCTTGAGGTCAGCGATACCGGCTGCGGCATTTCGGCGGAAGCCCTCCCCCGGATCTTCGATCCCTTTTTCACCACCAAGGCCACGGGCCGGGGGCTGGGGCTCTCCGCCCTCCTCGGCATCCTCCGGGCCCACCAAGGTGGGGTGCGCGTGACCAGCCGGCCCTCGGGTGGCACCACGGTCACCATCTACCTCCCCTCCCACGACGCAGGCGAGCCCCAGGCTAAGGCCACCCGGCGGGCCCAGATCCTCGTGGTGGACGATGAGCCCATGATCCTCCTCAATGCAGCGGAGCTCATGGCCGGGCTGGGGCTGGACGCCGTGACCGCCAAGAACGGCCGCGAGGCCCTCGAGTGGATCCAGGGCAACCCCGACGGTTTCGCACTGGTGCTCATGGACCAGATCATGCCGGGGGTGGACGGGCGGACGACCGCGCGGCTCATCCACCAGCTTGATCCCGACCTGCCCATCATCCTCAGTAGCGGCTTCTCCCTGGAGACCAGCGAGCTGGGCGAAGGGGTGGCCGGGTTCCTGCCCAAGCCCTACAGCCTGGCCCAACTGCGGAAGGTTCTCAGCCAGTACGGGTTGGCCTAGATCGAGTAACCCTGACTGTCCACCTCCAGCGCCTGGTGGCGGGTGGCGAGGTCGGCGAGGGTGGTGGCCTTGAGCACGGCCCGGGCGGCCTCGGTGCCGCGGTTCCAGAGCTCGCGCACGGCCTGGGCGCCATGGGTGGCGTCGGGCGGAAGGCCCGGGCTGTCGAAGCGGCCTTCCAGGGCTTCCAGCACCTCCAGGGCGCTGACGTGGCTGGGGTGCCGGGCCAGCTCGCAGCCGCCGCTGGGCCCGCGCTGCACCTTCACCAGCCCGGCGGCCTTGAGGCTGCCCAGCAGCACCCGCAGGAACTTGGGCGGCAGCCCCTGGCGGACGGCGATGGTCTCCACCAGCACCGGGCCGCGCCCCGCCTGCAGCGCCAGCTCCACCATGAGCTGCAATCCGTAACGTCCCTTCGCTGAGCTCTTCATGACCAAACCTCCGCCACCATCCTGACACGAATATATAATTAAAACAATTGACAAACTTGACAAATAATTTCACTTTCCCATACTTCAGGCTTCGGGCTCGCCCGAAGCCTGAAGGAGGCCACGACCATGAGCCAGACCCCCACCCAGCGCCCCAACCGCGTGGAACACGCCTACGACCTGGTGGGCTACACCCCCGTGGTGCGCCTGAACCGCATCGTGCCGGCGGGCTCTGCCAGGGTCTACGTGAAGCTGGAGAGCGCCAACCCCGGCGGCAGCGTCAAGGACCGCATCGCCCTGAGCATGATCCAGGACGCGGAGGCCCGGGGCGTCCTGAAGCCCGGCAGCACCCTGCTCGAAGCCACCAGCGGCAACACAGGCATCGGTCTCGCCTTCGTGGCGGCGGCCAAGGGCTACAAGATCACCCTGGTCATGCCCGACACCATGACCCAGGAGCGCCGCGCCCTGCTCAAGGCCTACGGCGCGACGCTGGTGCTGACGCCGGGCTCCGGCGGCATGAAAGCGGCGGTGGACAAGGCCCAGGAATTGGCCGACGCCGACCCCAGCTACTTCCTGGTTCGCCAGTTCGACAACCCCGCCAACCCCGCGGTCCACCGCCGCACCACCGCGCTGGAGATCCTGGAGCAGGTGCCGGAGCTCGACGCCTTCGTGGCGGGCGTGGGCACCGGCGGCACGGTCACCGGCGTGGGCGAGGTGCTGGCTGAGAAGAAGCCCGGCACCCTGGTGGTCGCCGTGGAGCCCGAGACCTCGCCCCTGTTGAGCGCGGGGCAGGCGGGTCCCCACAAGATCCAGGGGATCGGACCCAACTTCGTGCCCAGCATCCTCAATCGCAAGGCCTTCCAGCGCATCCGGCCCGTGGCCTACGACGACGCCATCGCCATCGCCCGCCGCCTGGCCCGGGAGGAGGGCCTGCTCACCGGCATCAGCACCGGCGCCATCGTCTTCGCGGCCCTGGAAGTGGCGAAGGAGCTGGGCGCGGGCAAGACCGTGGTGGCCGTGCTCTGCGATACCGGCGAGCGCTACCTCACTCACCCGCTCTTCGCGGAGATCGACGGGCCCGCCATCTGAAGCCATTCCATCGAAGCAGCACCAGGCGAGGGCCCTTCGGGGCCCTTATTTTTTTTCTAGGGCAGGCCCTTGACGGCAGCCTTGCCTGATCTACTGTATTAGTTCACCGATACAGTTGCCCTCGCCCAGGAGGCACGGGATGAAGACCCTTCTTCAAGTGGACCCCGCCGAAGCGGCCCCCCTCTGGCGACAGATCGAGGAGGGCGTGCGCCGCCTGGTGGCCTCCGGGGGACTCTCGGCCGGGGCCCTGATGCCCTCGGTCCGGGATTTAGCCCGTGACCTCGGCGTGAACCCCAATACGGTGGTGAAGGCCTACCAGCATCTCGTGGAGGCCGGCGTGCTGAGCGTCCGCCGGGGTGACGGCACCTACGTCGCGGACTCTCCCCCGGCCTTCCGGGCCAGCGAGCGGGCGGCCCTGCTCCGCGAAGGTGCTCTCCGCTACGCCGCCACGGCCCTGACCACTGGCGCGGATCTGCCCGAGGCGACCACCTGCCTCGCCGCGATGTGGAAGTCCCTCAAACCATCCCGTGCGGGAGGCAAGTTATGACGACCATCCAGGTGATTCCCGCTGTGGATTGCCGGAACCTCAGCGTCCGCTATGGCCGGACCCAGGCTCTGGACCGGGTCTCCTTCACAGTGGAGCCCGGCCAGGTCTATGCCCTGCTCGGGCGCAACGGCTCCGGCAAGACCTCGCTGGTCCGGTGCCTGCTGGGCCACCAGAAGCCCCAATCTGGACGGTTGGACCTGCTCGGTCAGGACGTCTGGTCCTCACGTAACGCGCTCATGCAGAGGGTGGGCGTGGTGTCTGAAGAACCGGATGCGCCACCCGCCATGACCCCGCGCCAGCTGCTGAAGTTTTGCGCGGGCCTTCATCCCACCTGGGACGCCGCCGCCGCGGACGAGCGGTTGACTCGCTTCCGGGTGCCCCTCGATGTGCCCTTCGGGAAGCTCTCCCGGGGGCAGAAGGCCCAGCTTGCCCTGACCCTGGCGCTGGGCCCGAAACCCCAGCTGCTGGTGCTGGATGATCCGACGCTGGGCCTGGATCCCGTGGCCCGGCGCGAGGTCTACGATGAGCTGCTGAGTGAGCTGGCGGACCGGGGCACCACGATTCTCATCACCACCCATGATCTCGCGGGCATAGAGGGGATCGCCGACCGGGTGGGCATCCTGCACGAGGGTCGGCTCTTGGTGGACGGCAGCCTGGAGGAGCTCAAAGCCCGCCATCGCAAGGTGTGCTGGGCGCCGTTCCAGGCGGTGCGGGCCGAGGCGCTGGCACACTTCGCGCCGCTCCGGATCCGCGAGCATGGACTCGGCGGCGAGGCGGTACTGTCCCAGGGTGATCCCACGCAACTACTGGATGGCGACCGTCCCGACCTGAAGGTGCATGCCCTCTCCCTGGAAGAGCTGTTCGTCGCCCTAGTGGGCGCAGAATCGGAGGTAGCCTCATGACCACCCTCGCTGTCTTCCGCCGGGAATGGATCGGCCGGCGCAATGTCTTCCTTCTGGCCCTGGGCATGGGCTTCATCCAGCTGGTCGGCACGCGCTTCGAGTCCGAAGTGGGCAAGGCCGCCGCGCTGTCTCTGGGCTCGGGGATCATGCTCGCCTGGGTGGTGGCCGCCCTCTTCGGCGCCACGATGGTGGGCCGGGATCTGGAGGAGCGGCGCTTCGGCTTCTGGCTGAACCAGCCGCTCCGGACCGGCGAAATATTCGCAGGCAAGGTCGCGGCCGGAGTTGGCATGGCCGTGCTGGCCGCCGTGGTACTGTGCCTCCCCATGCTCCTGTTCGGTGGCCTTCGGCGTGTGCTCTCCCTGAGGGAGGCCTCCGAGGCGGTTGGGGGGGGCCTGGCTGGCAGCCTCGTCCTCCTCCTGCTGTTTCACGCGGTTTCCATCCAGGTGCGGTCGCGCTCACTGTGGCTGGTCCTGGATCTGGCAGCCTGGTCAGGCTTCTTCTGGAGCGTCCGGCTGCTGAGCCTGAAGCTGATCTGGGCCGGTGCCTTCGAGCAGATGTTCCATGTGTGGCTGACCCTGCTGGTGCTGGTGACGCTGGGGCTCGCCGTGGCGGGCTACCTCCAGGTGGCCCAGGGCAGGGCGGATCTCCAGCGCGGCCACCGCTGGGTGTCAGTGACCCTGGCCCTCAGCCTGGGACTGGCCTTGCTGGTCGGGTCGGCGCAGGCGGCCTGGGTGCTCCGATCCAAGGCCGAGTCGCTCAAGCAGCAGGCAGTGTCGCCTCGGATCCGCTAGAGTCTTGGATCCCGAGGCCCGCATGCGGAACCCCTTCCTCCGATTCCTCCGCCCAGTCCTTCCAGCCCTGCTGTGGGCCGGCCTTGGCGCCCAGGTGCCGCCGGAGCAGGCCACCGCTTTCGAGCGGGCCGTGGTGCAAGAGATGAGCGACGCCCGGTTGCAGCCAAGGGCCTACGCGAAACATCTGCGGGAGCTGCGGGACTGTTTCGAGGGCACCCTCTGGAACCGCCCGGGCCGGACGCCCCTGCGGACCGAGGAAGGGGTGGCCGCCCTGGATGAGGCCATCGCCTTCCTGGAGCAGCAGAAGCCCGTGGGGCCGCTCCGCTTCAACGAAGGGCTGGCCCGGGCCGCCCGCCTGCACGCCCGAGACATCGGCCCCCGCGGGGTCCTGGAGCACGTGGGGTCGGACGGCAGCAAGCTCTCGGACCGGCTGAACCGGCTCGGGACCTGGCATGGGCTCATCGCCGAGAACATCGGCACCCTGGAGGTGGAGGCCCGGCAGGTGGTCCTCCAGCTGCTGATCGACGACGGCGTGCCCAGCCGCGGGCACCGCCGCAACCTCTTCAACCCGGACCTGCACCAGGCCGGGGCTGGCAGCGGGCCCCACCGCGACTACCGGGTGGTAACCGTCATCGATTACGCGGATGGCTTCGTGCTGAACCCGTGACCTGCTAGCCTGGGCCAAATCTGCGGGTGAAACGTGATGGTCTTTCTCGCCAGGCTGGGCGCACCGGTCCGCGGCTTCCTGGAGTTCCTGGGCGACCAGGCGCACCTTGTGCTGCGGACCCTGAGGGATGCCCTGCTGCTGCGCCTGGACCAACTGGCGGTGGTGGGCGGCCAGACCAAGCTGCAGGTCCGCTTCACGGGACTGGACGCGCTGTGGCTGGTGAGCGGCACGGCCCTGCTGCTGGGCGCAGTGACGCTCATCCAGGCCTTCAGCCAACTCTCGGGCCTGGGGGCGGAGAACTACATCGGCACCCTGATGGTGCTCATCATCCTGCGGGAGCTGGGCCCGCTGCTCACGGCGGTGCTGGTCATCGGCCGCAGCGCCACGGCCATCGCCGCGGAGCTGGGCGCCATGCAGCTAAACGGCGAGGTGGACGCCCTGGCCGCCCACGGCGTGAACCCCTACCAGTACCTGCTGCTGCCCCGCTGGCTGGGGGTGCTGGTCTCCATGTTCGCCCTGGTGGTCTGCTTCGATGCCCTGGCCCTGGGCGGCGGTTTCCTGGTGGCTAAGTTGAAGTACGGCGTCACCTTCGGCTTCTACATGGACTCCGTGCGCCAGGCGCTCTCCAACCGCGACTTCGCCGCCACCCTCCTCAAGGTGGTGCTCTTTTCCGGGGCCATCGCCTTCCACGCCTGCCACTTCGGCCTGCGCATCCAGCGCAGCCAGACCGAGATCCCCCAGGCGGTCACCAAGACCGTCGTCTCGGCGCTGGTGGCCGTGTTCTGCCTGGACGGCCTCATTGCCGCCCTCCTCTACTTCTGACGGGGCGGGGATGATCGAGCTCCACGACCTCGCCCTGGATGCCCCGGATGGCCGCCTGCTGGTGCAGGGACTCGACCTGGCCCTGCCGCGGGGCGGGAACCTGCTGCTCACCGGGCCCAGCGGCTTCGGGAAGAGCCGTCTCCTGAAGGTCATCGCCGGGATCGAGCGCCCGGCCCGCGGCACGGTTCGGGTGGGCGGTCACCCGGTCTGGCCCGGGGACGGTGTCCTGGCGCTGGCCGGGAAGGTGCGGCTGGGCTTTGCCTTCGCCTCGGGCGGGCTGCTCTCGAACCTCACCCTGCGGGAGAACCTCGCCCTCCCCCTGCGGTTCCAGGGGACCCCAGCGGCCGAGGCCCGGCAGCGGACCGAAGCGGCCCTGGAACGCCTGGACCTGCTCGCGGTGTCGGAGCTCCGTCCCCACGCAGTGAGTGCCTCCGCCCGCAGGCACGGCAACCTCGCGCGGGTGCTGGCCATGGAGCCCGACCTGATCTTGCTGGATGACCCGCTGGAGGGCCTCGACGCCGCGGACCGGGCCATCGCCCTGGAGCTGCTGCAAACCTGGACTGCAGATCCCGCCTGCACCCTGGTCATCGCCGCGGAAGAGCCCCATGCCTTCACCCACCTGGAGGTGGCACGCCTCCAGCTCAGTCCCGTGCCCGTGGAGTCGCCATGAACTTCGAGAAGCAGGATGCCCGCCTCGGTCTGCTCGTCTTGGGCGCCCTGGCCCTGTTCCTGGCCCTGGTGGCCTACAAGAACGCCGGCGCGGTCACGGAGCGCAGCTACCCGCTGGTGGTACGGCTTGAGCAGATGGAGGGGCTGGCGCCCGGCACCGACGTGCAGCTGAAGGGCTTTCGCGTCGGTTCGGTCGAACGGGTGGACATGCGGCTGGAGGGGAAGGCCTACCACTTCCTGGCCCGCATCGCCGTCCGCGAGGACATCAGGCTGTGGCGCGGCACCCGGGCGAACCTCGCGCCGAAGGGCGTGGGCAGCGTGATGCTGGACCTGCGGCTGCCTGAGGTGGCCGAGCGGCAGGTGCTACTGGTGGCGGGCGACGAGATCCCCGGGGACTCGGGCGTGTCCATCGCCGGGGTGCTGGAGCGCATTGACCGTCTCATGGCCAGCTTGCAGGCGGGCGTGGACGGCCTGCGCGAGCGCCTTGAGCGCAAGGGCCTGGGCGATGTGTTGGAGCATCCCTCGGTGCGCCAGGCCCTTCAGTCCCTGGACGGCACCCTGAAGGAATTCCAGGCTCTGGCGAAGGAGAGCCGGGGCCTGGTGGGCCACGCGGACCGCAGCATGGGCGAGGCGGACAAGGCCCTGGTCGCCTTGGACCAGAGCCTGACCACGGTGCGCCAGCTCATGGAAAAGCGCGGTCCGGAGCTGGATCAGATCCTGGTGAGCCTGGCCTCGACCCTGAAGCAGGCGGATGCCTTCATGAGCCGCTTCACCGCCCAGGACCACCCGGAGCTTGAACAGAGCCTCAAGAGCCTCCGCCGCTCCCTGGCCTCCGTCGAGGAGCTGCTGGAGCTCCTGAAGCAGAAGCCCAGCCGGGTCGTCTGGGGCACGCCCAGCGAGGCGGAGCGAGAGAAGGCGAAAGAGCGGGTCGAGGCGGGCAAGCAGGCGCCGCCGAAGCCCTAGTTTTCCAGTTCGGCCGAGATGGCCTGCAGGACCTTGCGGAGCTCCACCAGGGAGAAGGGCTTCTGCAGGGTCGAGACGGTGGGGAAATCCGCCAGCAGGATCTTGAGCTCGGTGTCCAGGAACCCGGTGGAGATGAGGACCCGGATGGCGGGGCGCAGCTGGATGATGCGCGGCAGGGTCTCGGCGCCGGTCATGCCAGGCATGTTGTGGTCCAGGATCACCAGGTCCACTTCCAGGTCCGCACCTAGGCGCCGGATGGCCTCCAGGCCCGATGAGGTGCACTCGACGTGGTGACCCAGCTGCTCGAGCATCGAGGGCAGGATGTCCCGGATGAGCTCGTCGTCGTCCACCACCAGGATCCGCAAGGGACGGCTCGGATGGGCCGCGAGGGGAGCTTCGGGCCCGCCCGGGGCGGCCTTGAGAACCACTGCCGGGAAGCGCAAGTGGATGCAGGTCCCCAGGCCCACTTCACTCTCAATGTGCAGCGAGCCGCCGTGGGCCTTGACCGTGCCGTAGACCATGGCCAAGCCCAGGCCCGTGCCCCGGCCCGGCGCCTTGGTCGTGAAGAAGGGATCCGTGACCCGGGAGAGGATGTCGGCAGGGATGCCCTCGCCGGTGTCGGCCACCTCCAGGCAGACTTGGTCCTGGTCCAGGAAGGTCCTGACCCGGAAGGTGCCGCCCTTGGGCATGGCGTCGAAGGCGTTGACCGCCAGGTTCATGAAGGCGCTGCCCAGCGAGCCCTTCTCACCCATGATCGGGGGCAGGGTCTCCTCCAGTTCCACGTCGAAGGTGAACCGCTGCCGGCTGGTGCGGACCAGCAGGTCGAGTTCCTCGCGGACGAGGGCATTGAGGTCCAGGCGCTGAGCCTCCTGGAGGCCCTTCCGGGCGAAGTCCGTGAGCCCCTTCACCAGGTCGCGGCCGCGGCTGGCGGCATTCTCGATGGTCCTCAGGGGTTTGAGCAGTGCCTCGTCCCCCTCCCGCTTCATCTGCAGGAGGGTCGCCATGCCGAGAATGGCGCCGAGCACGTTGTTCATGTCGTGTGCGATGCCGCCGGCCAGGCTGCCGAGGCTCTCCAGCTTTTGCGCGTGCTGGATCTCGGCCTCCATCTTCCGGCGCTCCTCCTCGGCGCGCCGCCGCTCGCTCAGGTCCTGGGCAAACACGAGGATCGCCGGGCCGCCCGGCAGCTCGATGGCGGCCGTCTGGACCTCCACCCAGACCTCTCGCCCCCGGTAGGTGAGGAAGACCTCTTCCAGGGCTGGAGCGATCTCACCTGTCTGCTCGACGGAGTGGATGCGCTCCCCCACGAGGTACCGATACTCCGGGTGGATGAAGCTCAGGACTTCCAGGCCAATGAGCTGGGCCGGCTCGTCGGCATCCAGCAGGTAGGCGGCCGCCTGGTTCACTTCAATGAAGCGCCCCTCGCGGTGGATGAACATGGGCGCTGGTGAGGACTGGAAGAGCTTGTGGAAGCGGTGGGAGCTCTCCTCCACAGACGCCAGCATGGCCTGCTGATCCCGGGCGGAACGGACCAGTCGGCGGACATAGATGAGGATGCCGACGCTTCCCAGCAGCCAGAAGCCCCCAATGAACAGCTGGGAGATGTCATTGTGTTTTAGGCGCATAGGCGAGTGGATGGTCCCGACGGGAACCGTCACGCTGATGCCCCCGCGGATGTCCCCGACTTTGTAGCCTTGCTGGGCGTGGCAACCCAAGCAGCTGGTTTCCACCACGAAGGCGCCCATGAATCGGAGGACTTCCCTTCCCTCTTGGTGGAGCACTTCGGAGAATTGCCTCTGGCCCTGCTCGAAGGACTCCAGGGCCTTGCGCTCCCAAGTGTCCGGGGCGTTTTCGGGACGGATGGGGTTGAGGCTGGTGAGGTGTCCCTTCAGCCCATAATCCTTTTCGCCCAGCTCATGGACCATGCGGGTCATGTAGGCGGGGTTCACCAGGGTGAACTGCTTCCCGCCGGTGGTGGTGATGTCCCGGTCCGGGCGGTCGGCCAGGTAGGGGTTGGGGGGCGTCTTGCCGTCCAGGGGGACGTAGACGCCCCCGCGCAGCGACGCCCAGCGGCGGTAGGCTAGGTCCTTGTAGTAGCTGTCCATGGCCCGGTTGAAGGCGATCTCCTGGGCCTCCTTGACGTCGAAGTAGTTCGAGATCCCAAGGATCGACACCATGAGGGCCGTCCAGACGCCGAGCAGCACCAGGACGGCCTGGAGGGTGCCAGCCTTCGCGAGGATGGTGGGAAGCCGCAGCAGCATGGACCTGGTCCCGATGGGTGGGGGGTGGATGAGTTCAGGTGTCGCGTTCGCACCAGGCGACTAGGTGCTTGGCGATGGCGCCCAGGGGGGCCTGTTCTTCGACGCCGCCGCGCATGAAGGCCGCGCGGGGCATGCCGTAGACCACGCAGCTGGCCTCGTCTTGGCCGAGGGTCCGGGCCCCCTTCTGGCGCATCTTCAGCAGGCCGCGGGCGCCGTCGTCCCCCATGCCCGTGAGGATGACCCCCATGGCGTGGGCACCGCAGGACGCGGCCACCGAGTCGAAGAGCACGTCCACCGAGGGCAGGTGGTGGGACACGCGGTCACCGGTCGTGAGGATGGCCACCAGGCCCACGCTGTGGCGGCCCACGGTGAGGTGAGCCTCGTTGGGCGCGAGGTAGACGGTGCCGGCCTTCAGGGACTCGCCATCCTCGGCCACTTTCACCCGGGCCCGGCAGCTGCGGTCCAGGCGCTCCGCGAAGGCGGCGGTGAACCCGGGCAGCATGTGCTGGACCACGGCGATGGGGGGAAGATTCTCCGGGATCGACTCGAAGACCTGGCGCAGGGCCTCGGTCCCACCCGTGCTCGAGCCGATGGCGATGAGGGCTCGTCCGGCCTTGGCGCGGGCGGCCAGGGAGGCCAGGGAGGGCGGGGCCTGGACCGGCGGGCGGTGGCCGCCCACTCGCGCCAGGGAGGCGGCGTACACCGTCTGGGCGATCTCCAGGCCCATGCGCTCCAGGCCCGCGGCCTGGTCCGCCACGGGCTTGCCGATGACGTCCACCGCGCCTAGATCCAGGGCGTCCAGGGCCGTGGTGGTGCCCTTGGCCGTGAGGCTGGACAGCATCACCGCAGGCATGGGGTGGGCCTTCATGAGCTTGCCCAGGAAGGTGAGCCCGTCCATTCGGGGCATCTCGACATCGAGGGTGAGCACGTCCGGATCCAGTTCCTTGATGCGCTCCCGGGCATCGTAGGGATCCTTGGCGGTGCCCACGACCTCCAGCATGGGATGGCGCGACAGGATGTTGGTCAGCACCTGGCGCACCAGGGCACTGTCATCCACCACCAGGACGCGCCGCTTACGCTCTGTGCTCATGTGAACAGCTCCACGTCTCCACTCATCGGCCTGCCCACGACTTCCTGGATATAGGTGAGCTCGCGGTTCAGGACGGTGTCGTTATGGGTGGTTTCCATGCGCTTCACCAGCACCTGGCCCGTGTGGGGGAAGAAGTAGACCTTGCGGGGGTAGGGGCCGCCCATGTCCTCGCTCCAGATGGGGATGTCCTCGTTGCGCAGGAACTCCCGCACGAAGTCCACGTTCTGCCCGCCCACGTCTGTGCTCATGCCGCGCATCACTTTGCCGCCCCCGAAGGCCTTCGCCACCAGGCGATCGCGCTGGGCGCCCAGGTGCAGCAGGTTGTTGATCAGGTATTCCATGGCCGCAGCGCCGTATCGGGCTGCGTAGAACACGTCCGGATCACGCTCCCCATGCTTCACCGGCAGCATGAAGTGGTTCATGCCGCCTACCATGGCGATGGGATCCATGATGCAGGCGGCCACGCAGCTGCCCAGGACCGTGACGATCACCTCGTCCTCGGCCGTGGCGTAGAACTCTCCGGGCAGGATCTTCATGGCCTGGCGATTGAAGTTGCGGTCCAGGTATTTGGAGGCGCGGCCATGCACCAGGGGGCCAGGGGGGCTCATGGGGCCGCCTCCCGGCGTCGGTAGATGGTCTGGCCCAGGGACTGGAAGCCCAGGGAGGCATCCAGCAGCGCCTCGGAGTGGCCCACGAAGAGCAGGCCGTCGGGCTCCAGTAGGTCGTGGTACCGCTTCAGGAGTCTGCGCTGGGTGGGCTTGTCGAAATAGATCATGACGTTGCGGCAGAAGATGGCCTGGAAGGGCGCCTCGGGCACGCTCCAGCGCTCGTCCAAAAGGTTCATCTGCCGAAAGGTGATGAGCTGCCGCAGGTCGGGTCTTACCCGAACTTGGCCCTGCTGGGCGCCGGCGCCCTTGAGGAAGGCCAGGCGTTTCCAAGAGTCGTCCAGGCCTTCGATGCGGGCCTCGGGATAGACCCCGCGGGCGGCCGTCTCCAGCACCGCTGTGTCCAGGTCCGTGGCCAGGATCTGGATGGTGGCCCCGGAGCCGAAGCCCTGAAGCAAGGTCATGGCCAGGGTGTAGGGCTCCTCGCCGGTGGAGCAGCCCGCGCTCCAGATCCGGATGCGGCGGGAGGCGGCATGGAAGGGCTTGATGAGCGGCACCAGCTGGGTGAAGTGGTGCCCTTCGCGGAAGAAGCTGGTGAGGTTGGTGGTGAGGGCGTTGATGAACTCGGACCACTCGGGAGATTCAGGGTTCTCCAGCCGCTGGAGATATTCCTCGTAGGTCTGGATGCCCAGGGCCCGCAGCCGCTTGGCCAGGCGCGACTGCACCATGGTCAGCTTGTGGCTGGCCAAGGCGATGCCGGAGTGAGCATGCAACAGATCGCGGAGGGCCGTGAAGGTGGCCGTGGACAGCTGCTCCCGGCCCTGGTTCAGGGCATCGGCATCCGCGGTGCGCGACCGGATCATGCCCCGACCGCGGCGGCCCCTGCCTCCAGCCGCATGAGTCCCGGCACATCGAGGATGAGAGCCACCCGGCCGTCCCCGAGGATCGTGGCGCCCGAGATGCCCTCCACGCGGCGGTAGTGGGTCTCCAGGCTCTTGATGACCACCTGCTGCTGGCCCAGCAACTCGTCCACGGCCATGGCCGCCCGGCGGCCCTCCGACTCGACCAGCACCAGCAGGGAGCGGTCGGAGGCCTCCTGGTTCGAGCCCACGGCCAGCAGGCGCTGCAGGCGCACCACGGGGATGAACTCGCCCCGGAGGCTGATCACCTCCCGGTCGCCCTTCACGGTCTGCACGTCGCCGCCCCGGGTCTGGAAGCTCTCCAGCACGGAGGCCAGGGGGAACACGTAGGTCTCCTCGGCCACGCGGACCGTGAGCCCATCCAGGATGGCGAGGGTGAGGGGCAGGACCAGGCGGATGAGGGTGCCCCGGCCGGGCTGGCTCTCCACCTCGATACGGCCGCCCAGCGCCCGCACGTTCTGCTTTACCACGTCCATGCCCACGCCGCGGCCCGACAGGTCCGAGACCTGCTCCACAGTGGAGAAGCCGGGCTCGAAGATCAGCAGGTTCAGCTCCTCGTCCGAGGGGCGGGAGCCCGGCTGGATCAGTCCCCGGTCCAGGGCCTTCTGGTAGATGCGGTCGCGGTTCAGGCCCTTGCCGTCATCCTTCACCTCGATGTGGATGTGGCCGCCCCGGCTGGAGGCCCGCAGGCCAATGGTGCCCATGGCGGGCTTGCCGGTCTGGATGCGCTCAGCCTTGTCCTCCATGCCGTGGTCCACCGCATTGCGCACCAGGTGCGTGAGGGGATCCACCAGCATCTCGATGAAGGTCTTGTCCAGCTCCGTGGACTGCCCCTCCATGACCAGCTCCACGTCCTTGCCCAGCTGCTTGCCCAGCTCGTGGACCATGCGCGGGAACCGGGAGAACACCATCTCGACGGGTACCATGCGGATGCCCATGACGCGTTCCTGCAACTCGCGGGTCTGCCGGTCCAGCTGCAGCAGGGCGGCGCTCATCTGCTCCTCGCCCTGCATGGTGTTCGACTGCTGCGAGGCCTGGGCCAGCATGGCCTGGGTGATGACCAGCTCGCCCACCAAGTTCACTAGGCGGTCGATCTTCTCGGTGGCCACGCGCACCGTGGAGGCCTCGGCCTGGTTGCGCTTCTTCTGCTGCTGGTCGAGGGCCTTGTTGACGGCCTCGGGCTTGACCTTGCCCATGTCCACCAGCAGCTCGCCCAGGCGCTTCTGCTGGGACAGGGCCTCGCGGATGTCGGCGGGGCTGACGCCGGCCTCGGTCTGGAGGATCTCGCCCAGGGAGGGCACGCTGCCCTCGGGGGCCAGGGGCTGGATGCGGAGGTTGTCGCCCTCCGCCACGAACTCGAAGATGTCATCCACGTCGATCTGGGGGTGGGCGGTCTCCAGGCGGATGTCCCAGGCCAGGTGGCAGTCCTCGGGATCCAGCTGCTCGAACGGGGAGATCCGCGTCAGGTCGGGCCAGATCTGCAGGGTGCCGAGCTTGGCCAGGTCACGGAACAGCCGCTCCAGGTTGATGCCCCGGCGGAACGCGTCCGTGGGGGCCTCGAAGCGGATGGAGAAGCCGCGGCCGCCCTTCATGGCCACGGTTCGGGCGGGGGGCGCCTGCGCCGGGGGAGGCGGCGGGGCCACGGCGCCGGAGTCCGCCTCCAGCAGGGCCACGAGGGTCTCTTGGCCCTGCTGTTCCTTGGCGGGCAGCGGCTCACCGCGGCGGGCATGGTGCAGGTGGCTGCGGATGAGGTCCACACCCTGGAGCAACAGCTCGCGCAGGTCGGGCGTCATGGGCCGGGTGCCCTGGCGGACGGGCTCGAGGGTGCTCTCCAGCTTGTGGGTGAAGGCGGCGACTTCGGGAAAGCCGAAGGTGGCCGCATTGCCCTTGATGGAGTGGGCGGCGCGGAACAGGGTGTGGAGATCCTCGACCTCCACCGACTCCAGGTCCATGGAGAGCAGGGTTGCCTCCATGCCGTCGGCCAGCTCAGTGGCCTCTTCAAAAAAGGCATCTCGGAATTGGGCCATCGCATCGGACATGTGGAACCTCAGATGACTTTGTTCACGGTGTCCAGGAGCTTTTCCGGGCTGAAGGGCTTGACGATCCAACCCGTGGCGCCCGCCTCCTTGCCCTTCATCTTCATGGAGGCATCGGATTCGGTGGTGAGCACCAGGATGGGCGTGAACTTGAACTGGGGCAGGGCGCGCAGACGCTGCACCAGCGTGATGCCGTCCATGCGGGGCATGTTCACGTCCGTGACGATCAGGTCCAGCTTCTTGCCTACGGCCACTTCCAGGGCCTCCACGCCATCGCCTGCTTCGACGACATCGAAGCCCGCGCCCTTCAGGGTGAAGGTGATCATCTGGCGCATGGTACTTGAGTCATCGACGGTGAGGATGAGACGGCCCATCGTTTTGGCTCCTGATCAGAAAAGGTCAACTTCACCGGCGGCGAGCGAACCGCTCTTCACCGCACGGAACTGCACACGGGCCCCCTCGATCTGGCCCAGGGTGGCTTCCAGCGCCGCCAGGGCGGGACCCAACGGTTCCCCGGCCTTCAGGCTGACTTCAAGGGCCTTCCAGGCCTGGGACTGCTCCATCAGGTTGCCCAGCTCCTTCAGGCAGGCCATCAGGGTCTGGTGGACGAGGTCCTCGAACTGGAGGCTGCGCACCACGTGGCCCACCTGCTCGGTGACCTTGCGGGCGTTTTCCTCGAGCTGGATGACCAAGTCCTTCACCACCCAATTGGACGTGCGAAGGGACATGACCAGGGCTTCAGACTCGCCCCGGGATGCCATGGCCACGTTCATGTCCTGGCTGGCGATGGCGTGCACATGGGCATCCGTGCGCTCCAGGGCCTGCCGGGTGCCGAGGACCTGTTCCTGAATGGTGTTGCTGAGGGCCGTGCTGCGATCGGCCAGCTTGGAGACCTCGCCCGCCACCACGGCGAAACCCGCCCCGAACTGCCGGGCGTGGGCGGCCTCGATGCTGGCGTTCAGGGAGAGCAGGTGGGTGCGGCCGGCGATCTCAGAGAGCTCCTCCAGCATGGTCTCCATGCGGAAGGACCGCTCGCGGATGTCGTTGACCTGATCCGCGAGCTGGGCAGTGGATTCCGAGATCTCGGTGATGTGGTTCACGAAGCCGTCGAGGGTACCCATGATGGTGGCGCTCATGGCGTCGAAGCTACTGCCACTGGCCCCGTCTGTGTCGCCTTCCAGGGTGCTCTGCATGGCCGCCTGGATCTCGCCCGCCAGCAGGTGCTGGTGCTGGACACTGCGGTCCAGGGTCTTCAGGGCATCTTCCAGCGTGCCGGCGGCTTCCCGCACTAGGCTGTCCGCCTGGAGCAGCTCGGGCGTCAGGAAATTCACCTGGCCCTCCAGCATCCTGGCTTCACAGGCCGCCAGGCGCAGCAGGGCTGCCCCATGGTCCGCCAGCAGGGGCGCGGGGGGCGCCTCGGCGGGAGTCGGACCGGAGGCGGGGCTGCTGGAGAACCATCGGCTCATGCGCCGCCCTCGCTGAAGAGGTGACCCAAGCCCAGCGCGGCGAAGCGGGTGACCCACTCGGCCTTGGCGCCCACCACCGAGAAGGGAATGCCCTTGGACCGGAAGTCCCGGTCCAGGGCACCGAGCAGCTGGAGCCCGGATAAGTCCAGGTCTCCCACGGAGGACAGGTCCACCTCCGTACTGCCGTTCCCGGTGGTGAGCAGGGGCAGGGCCAGCTCCCATTGCTGATGGATGGAGAAAATATCCAGGTCACCCTCGAAGACGAGGGCCTGCTTGGAGGGAGCCGGTTTCCGTGCCATGGGTTTAGGCCGTGGCGCTTTCGAGGGCCATCAGCTCGCCGTCGGAGAGCAGGCGGTCCAGGTCCAGGAGGATCAGCATGGAGTCCTCGCCCGTGGCCCCCGGAAGGCTGGCCAGGCCCGCGATGAACTCGCGGCCCAGGGCGCTCTGGGTGCCCAACTCCGGGGCGGGCCGGATGGCATTGGGGTCCAGGTCCAGCACGTCGGACACGGAGTCCACGCGGATGCCCAGGGTGCGGCCCTGAACCTCCACGATGACGATGACGGGCCGGGTGTCCTCGGGGGCCTCCCCCAGCGAGAACCGGTGCCGAAGCTCCAGGATGGGCACGATGGCCCCCCGGAGGTTGATGACCCCGGGCATGTAGGGCGGCGCCTTGGGGATCCGGGTGATGGTGGCCTGGGCCTGGATCTCCCGGACTTTCAGGATGGGCAGGGCGTAAGCCTCGCCCGCGAGGGCGAAGCAGAGCACCTGCTGGAGACCTTGGGAACTGGCTTCAGTGCTTGCCATGTTGTTCTCCGCAACGGTCCAGTGGCTGCGACCGGGCTATGAATGGTTTCGGGAAGAGGGGAACACCGCGTGAATTTCCGGCAGATGGCCAGACGCGATCAGAAAGCCTCCCAGTTGCCGTCGTCGTCGCTCTTGGGCGTCGGCACGGGCTGCTTGGCGGCGGCCAGCTCAGGGCGTCCTGAGGGGCGCTTGAGGGCGGCCTGGGCCTTCTGGGCACGGGGGGCGGGGTGGGCCGTAACGGTCGTGCGGGCCTTAGGCGCGGCGGCCGTGCGGCGGACTTCGACGCCGGTGCGGAAGCGACCGACGATCTCGGTGAGCGCATGGGCCTGGGCATCCAGGGACTCAGCAGCGGCAGCGGCTTCTTCCACCAGGGCGGCGTTCTGCTGGGTGACTTCATCCATGGACACCACGGCCTTGTTGATCTCGTTCAGGCCCGTGCTCTGCTCCTGGGTGGCATTGGCGATCTCGCTGACCAGCGAGGTGACCCGCTGCACGTTGTTCACCACTTCGGCGATGGTCTCGCCCGCGTGGGCGGCGACCTTGTTGCCGTCCATGGACTTGGCCACGCTCTCGCGGATCAGGCCCTTGATCTCCTTCGCGGCATCGGCGCTGCGCTTGGCCAGGTTCCTGACTTCGGCGGCCACCACGGCGAAGCCGCGACCCTGCTCGCCAGCCCGGGCGGCTTCTACGGCGGCATTGAGGGCCAGCAGGTTGGTCTGGAAGGCGATCTCGTCCACCACGCCGATGATCTCGTTGATCTTGGCGGAGGACTGGTTGATGGCCTCCATGGCGGCGATGACCTGAGTGACGGCGGCGCCACCATCCGTGGCCACTTGGCGGGCCTTGCTGGATTCCATGTTGGCCGACTTGGCGTTGTCGGCGGTCTGGTTCACGTTGCTGGTGATCTGCTCCATGCTGCTGGCGGTCTCTTCCAGGCTGGCGGCCTGTTCTTCCGTACGGCGGCTCAGATCCGTGTTGCCCATGCTGATCTCGCCCGAGGCCGTGGAGATGGCCATGGCGCTCTCCTGCACCTGCAGCATCGACTCGCGCAGGTTGCCGATAGTGGTGTTGAGGATCTCGCTCATCTGGCCCAGCTCGTCCTTGGTCTGGATGTCCGAGTGGATGCTGAGGTCGCCGCCGGAGACAGCTTCCAGCACCTCGCCGAAGCGGGTCAGGGGCCGGGTGATGGCCCGGGTCATGACGATGCCCGTGAAGACGCCAAAGATCACGCCGACCACGATGATCCCGATCATCAGGTTGGTGGCGGAGCTGGCCAGGGCGGAGTTGGCGTCTGCAGACTCCTTAGCAAGCTTCAGCTTCATGTTCTGAAGGGCGTCCAGAGTCTCGTTCACCTTGGTCTGGGCCACGGCGCCATCGCCCCTCATGAGGGCCTCGGCCTCCTTCAGCTTCCCGGCGGCGGCCAGGCCCAGGACCTTATCTCCGATTACGTCGTAGGCGTTGTTTGCATCCTTGTAGGCCTTGAAGGCCTCCTTGCCCTTGTCGGTGAGGAGGGTTTTCGTGAAAGACTCCTCGATTTTGGCGAGTTCACCCTCGATCTCCTTGAGTCGCTTGCCGAACCGTTCAGCATCCCCGCTCATGATGGCGTCGCGAAGGTTCACCCGCTGGCGCTGGAAAAGCTGCATCATGTCGCCCATCTCGCCGAGGGGCACGGTCATCTTCTCGTAGAGGTTGGTGTCGGCCAATTCGATGCTGTGCAGCTTCTGGATGCCCAGCACCCCCACGGCGGCGGTGATGGCGCACATGATGAGGTACGAGCCGATGAGCTTGGGGCCCATCTTGATGTTGTCGAGGAAACTCATGGGAGGCTCCGAAGAAAGGTTGGGAAGGGAAGGGAAACGCGAAAGGGCTGGGTAATGGTTCTGGAGACAAGGGACTCGATGGGGAAGGCGCTCACCCGGTGGGAATGGGTTCCGGTCCTGGCGGGGAGGGAGCGGTCGGCCTAGGCATGCCGGGCCTTGCCGCGGGTGATGGCCGAACGGCGGCCCGGTTGGCCCGGGGGGGCTGGGCGGACCGTCACCGCTGTGTGGGTGTTGGGCGTGGCGGCCCGGCGTACCTCCACACCGGTGCGGAAGCGGCCGACGATCTCGGTGAGTGCATGGGCCTGGGCATCCAGGGACTCGGCTGCGGCGGCGGCTTCTTCCACCAGGGCGGCATTCTGCTGGGTGACTTCGTCCATGGACACCACGGCCTTGTTGACCTCGTTCAGGCCCGTGCTCTGCTCTTGCGTGGCGGTGGCGATGTCGCTGACCAGCGAGGTGACCCGCTGCACGTTGGCCACCA
>Ga0268298_10000592_pt1 | contig 46200 bp, 49 predicted proteins | sample WWTPWeurt_MetaG_FD_194462 | JGI IMG/M metagenome (GOLD analysis project Ga0268298, IMG submission 194462) | Activated sludge microbial communities from WWTP in Nijmegen, Gelderland, Netherland - WWTP Weurt | ecosystem: Engineered > WWTP > Aerobic digester > Activated sludge | place...
GCAGCAGACCGCCCCGACAAGGAGGGAAGGGGATGCAGCAGACCGAGGACACTCCTCGCAGACAGCCGTCACGCACCCGGCGACTGGCAAGTTCCTGGTACTTGCCGGCGACGGTATTCGCGCTCAGCTGTGCAATGACTTTTGGCGTCTATGGCTACATCCTGCATCAGTCGGAGGTCGCCTGGCGCAGTGACGTTTCGCGCGATGCAGCACTCATCACGGCCGAAGTCCGTGACCGGCTGCGGACGCACGCACAGTTCCTGCGCTCGGTTCGTGCCTTCTTCACAGCCAGTGATACGGTAACCCCGGCAGAATGGTCCCGCTTCAGCCAGAAGCTGCAGATCGAACGCAACATTCCCGGCATCCAGATCTACGGCTATGCAGCAGTCGTCGATGGCAACGACTTGGCGACCTTTGTAAGCGAGCGGAGGCGCATTGCTCCCCCCCCGGAGGGGACGCCGCCGTTTTCCGTGTCGCCGCCGGTCAAGACTCGGGGGGAGGTTCTCCCTCTCATTCTCATCGCCCCCGAAACGCCTCCGAATCGCAAGGCGATCGGCTTCAACCTTCTGTCGGAGGCGCGACGGAGCGAGGCGATCGAACAGGCGCGCGATCGAGACGACGTCGTACTCAGCCGTCGCATAGAACTGATCATCGAGGACCAGTTTGGCGGGCGTCAGCCTGGGCTGCTGATGGTGCTGCCGGTCTACCGCCAGGGCATGCCTACGGGCACGGTGGATGAACGGCGCCGGTCATTCACTGGCGTCGTCATCGCAGGCTACCGCATCAATGATTTCATGCGTTCGCTCAATTACGCGAACAGCGGCAATCTGGCACTCCGCATCTTCGATGAGGACACTTTCAATACCGGGCGCGACGAGCAGACGTTGAGTCTGCTCTATGACGGCGGTGCCGGAGACGGTCTGCACACACTGGAAACACGTGAGATGGAGTTCGGGCAGCGCAACTGGCATCTGCGTTTTTCCGCCGTACATGGCGCGGGCAAGAACAATACCGCGTGGTGGATCCTTGCCTCCGGCCTCCTGGTCAGCCTCCTGCTGACGGCTGCAACACGGGTCCAGAGTTCCTATCGGGCCCGAGCCGAAAGCATGGCAAGGGAGATGACGGTGGAACTGCGGCGCTCGGAGGAGCGCTTCAAACTCGCCGCGGAAGGAACGAATGACGGCATATGGGACCGCGATCTGGTACGCGGTACCGTCTGGCATTCGGAACGCATGAAGCAGTTGCTCAGATTTTCGCCTCAGACGGACACCGCCAACGTAGACTTCTTTCTGTCGCGGATACACCCTGCAGACAGGCCCGTACTGGATTCGTCGCTCCGGAAACATCTTGAGGATCGCCAGCCATACAGCGTCGAATACCGCTTCCGCAAAGGCAACGACGAATGGGCCTGGTTCCGCTCACGCGGACAGGGTGTCTGGAACGATCAAGGCCAGGCAACCCGCCTCGTAGGCTCAATTACGGACATCAGTGAACAAAGGGGCTCAGAGGCGAAGATCGCGCATCTCCGTGATTTTCTGCTGACGGTACTCAAATTCATCCCGCACCCGGTATTCGTCAAGAACCAGAAGCGGGAGTACATCGCGGTAAACGCCGCCTTCTGTCACCTCGTCGACCGGGATGAAGGGGAGATCCTGGGCCGTGCCGAGCTTGGCAAAACGCCGATGGAAACCATGCTTGCCCAGCGCATTCGCGAGATGGACGATCGTGTCTTTGAGGGTGCCGGCGAGCAGGTCGAAGAGATTGCACTTCGTCTGCGCCGTGGCGAACGTACCGTGATCGCCCGCAAGGCGCTGGCAAGAGATCCCGACGGAGAACCCATCCTGATCGGCACGCTGACCGATATTACCGATCTGCGGAACGCGGAACGGGAGCGCATTGTCGCTGATCGTCAGCGCAAGGCGATTCTGGACGCGGCAACGGAGGTATCGATCATCGCCACCGACACAAGCGGAATCATCAGGCTTTTCAATCGGGGCGCGGAGAAGATGCTCGGCTACAGCGCGGAGGAATTTGTCGACAGGGAAAGTCCGGCACGATTTCACGTGGCCAGTGAAATCGAGGCCCGTGGGCGCTTTCTCAGTGCCGAGGTCGGCGTGCCGATTCAGGGATTCGAGGTGTTCGTGACCATCCCGAAGCAGCATGGCCTCGAAATTCGCGAATGGACCTACGTTCGCAAGGATGGCACGCAGCTGACGGTCAATCTGTGCGTTACCGCCGTCCGCAATGAGCAGGGAGAAATTACCGGCTATCTTGGCATCGCAACGGACATCACGCAGCGCAAGGAAGCGATCGCCGCGCTCGAACGGCAGACCGCTCAAATGCGCACCATCATCGAGCACATCCCGGGTGGAGTCTCACTGATCGACTCCGAACTGCGCTTCATCGTCGCCAATCGCGAACTGCAGAACGTTCTCGATTTTCCCGATTCGCTCTTTGCCTCCGGCTGGCCGTCGCTGTATGAGGTTGCCTTGTTCAACGCAAGGCGGGGCGAGTATGGCCCCGGAGATCCGCAGGAGCTGGCGATGGGCGTGGTCGAGCGGGCACGCAATCCGTCTGCGCATCATTTCGAACGAACCAGGCCAAACGGCAAGACGATCGAAGTACGCGGCACCCCGCTCCCCGACGGCGGGTTCGTGACGATCTATACGGACATTTCCGAGCGCAAGGCGGCCGAGGCGGAGTTGCGACGTCACCGCGACCATCTGCAGGAATTGGTCGAGGAGAGGACGGCCGACCTGCGCAGCGCGAAGGAGGCGGCGGAAAAGGCCAGCGAGGCGAAATCGGAGTTCCTTGCAAACATGTCGCACGAATTGCGTACCCCGATGCATTCAGTGCTGAGTTTTGCCGGGCTCGGAGAAGAACGGGCGCATGCACAACAGCAGGAGAAGCTGGCGCACTATTTCCAGCGCATCCATCAGAGCGGCGATCGTTTGCTCACGTTGCTCAACAACCTGCTGGATCTCTCAAAACTGGAGGCAGGCATGATGCAACTGAACCTGTCCCGGCAGGACATCGGCTTGCTGGTCCGCGAAGCCATCGCGGAGAGTGAGGGTTGGGCGGCCGCACGACAGATTCACATCGAGCTGGACATGAGCCTCCCGGACCCGTGGATCATTCTCGATCCCGTGCGCTTCGGACAGGTGATCCGCAACCTGCTCTCAAATGCCGTCAAGTTTTCATCGGCGGACGCCTGTGTCCGCGTGCTTATCTCTGCAGCACACCTGCCGCGCGGGCGTCGCGCATCGGACCTCACTGACATTCCGGCCGTCCGGGTCGAGGTTCGCGACGAGGGTATAGGAATTCCTGAAGAAGAGCTGGAGCTGGTCTTCGACAAGTTCGTGCAGAGCAGCAAGACAAAGACAGGGGCAGGCGGAACCGGTTTGGGCCTCGCGATCTGCCGCGAAATCGTAATCGCGCATCGGGGCACGATCACCGCATGCAATAATCCCGGGGGTGGCGCATCGCTGATCGTTACGCTGCCGCAAGAGAGCGGGAATAACCAATAGCACGAGGATAGCCGCAGATGGAAACAGCTGCCCCCAGATTGCTCGTAGTAGACGACGAGCCATTCAACCTCGAGATCATATGCGAATACTTTGATGGCACCGGTTTCGAGCTGGAGACGGCAGAAGATGGCGAGGCAGCATGGCGCCTGCTCGACAGCCACACTGGCTATGCAGCGGTGCTGCTTGATCGGATGATGCCGATTCTTGACGGCATGGGTCTCCTGCGGCGAATGAAGGCGGACGAACGCTTCCGTAGCATTCCGGTGATCATGCAGACGGCTGCGGGAAACCCTGATCAGGTGCGCGAGGGATTGGCGGCAGGCGCTTATTATTACCTCGTCAAGCCATACGAACGCGACTCCCTACTCAGCATCGTACGGGGGGCACTGGCGGATGTCTCCGCGCGCCTGGACCTGCACCGGCGGATCGCCGAACACGGCAGCGCGTTACAGCTATTGGTCAATGGAGAGTTCAGCTACCGCACGGTTGAAGAGGCGGCAATCCTCGCGGCCTTTGTCGCCCAGGCCTGCCCACAGCCCGATGCGGCTGCGTTAGCCTTGTCGGAGTTACTGGTCAACGCGGTCGAGCATGGCAACCTCGGCATTTCCTATGCCGAAAAATCCCAGCTGCGTCGAGATGACCGCTGGAACGAGGAGGTAGCACTGCGCCTCGCCATGCCCACCCATGCGGACAAGCGTGTGCGAGTTTCGCTGAACCGCGATGACGGCGCGCTTTCGATCCGGATCGTCGACGAAGGGGCTGGATTCGACTGGCATCGCTACCTTGAGTTCGACCCCGCGCGCGCCTTCGACCCGAATGGACGCGGGATTGCCCTCGCCAGAATGTCCGGGGCTGCTACGGTTGAATATCAAGGCTGCGGCAACACGGTCGTATTGCAAATGCACAAGCAACAGGACACTAGTCAGGGTACATGATGGACGACTTGCCGAAATTGAAGGTACTAACGGTCGACGACAACAGGACGAACCTGCAGATTCTGCAGGTATTCCTGAAGAAGCTCGGCCACGAGGCAATTGCCGCGGAGGATGGTGCGCAGGCGCTGGCCAAATACGAGGAACACCACCCCGATCTCGTGCTGATGGATATCATGATGCCGGTGATGGACGGCCTAGAGGCAACACGACGGATTCGGGCGCTACCGTCCGATCGCTGGGTTCCCATCATCTTTCTGTCGGCGCTGGACCGGGACGAGAATCTCGTCGGTGGCCTTGAGGCGGGGGGTGATGATTACCTATCGAAGCCGCTCAATTTCGTTGTCCTTGAGGCAAAAATGCGCTCGATGCAGCGAACGCTGATGATGCAGCAGCAGGTGGCTGATTCGCTGCGTCGCCTGCAGACCATATCCGACAACGTGCTCGAGGCGATCATTACGATCGGAACCGATGCAGTCATTGTTAACTGCAATCGTGCTGTTGAACTGCTGTTTGGCTGGAAGCCTGCGGAACTGCTTGGACAGAACGTCAATGTACTGTGTCCCGAGCCCTATCATTCCGAGCACGATGGTTACATCCGCGACTATGTCGATGGTGGCCCGCCACGCATCATCGGAACTTCAAGGGAAGTTCCGGCGCGTCGGCGAGACGGTTCGACATTCGCTGCCGAGTTGACCGTCAGCGAGGTCAGGCTCGAGCACAAGCGGATGTTCATTGGTGTAATTCGCGACATCAGTGATCGAAAACGCTCCGAATTGCTACTTAAGGAGAACGCTGATCGCTTGCAGGCCTATCACGATTCCACGGAATCGGAAAACCTGCTGGCGCGGGCTTTGATCGACCGGCAACTGATGCGCAAGGAACTCGACGACCCGCTCATCAATTACTGGCTAACGCCCGCTGCCAATTTCTCGGGCGACGTCTTGGCGGCCTGCCGCTCGAAGAGCGGCAACCTCTATGCATTGCTCGCCGATGCAACCGGTCATGGATTGACGGCTGCCATCAGTACGGTGCCTGTGCTCACGCTGTTTTACCGAATGGCCCCGATTGACACCCCACTGCAGGCGCTCGTTGGCGAAATCAATCAGCAGCTACGTGATTCCATGCCGATTGGCCGCTTTGTCGGCCTGTCCGTCGTGAAAATCGACACTCAGGCACACGTCGGAGAAGTCTGGATCGGTGGCATGCCGGACGTTCTCCTTGTTAACGAGTTCGGATCGGAGGTTTGCAGATTTTCCTCCAAGGAGTTGCCGCTAGGTATTGTTGACTCGACCGAGATTGATCTCTCGCCGATCAGTTTTGAATGGCATCAGGCGAGCCAACTGGTGCTTTTCTCCGACGGGTTGCTTGAGGCCGAAAACTGTACCGGCGAACAATTCGGTGAAACGCGTCTGATGACAGCGCTTTCAAGGGCGCAACACGGGGGGGGCAGAAGAGACGCCGTTCAGGCGGCGCTGGCGGAACACCTGGGCCAGGCACAGGCCCAGGACGACGTCTCGCTATTGCTTCTGTCTTGCCCGGCGGGATGATCACGCGCCGAATAGCGGGCAAAAAAAAGCCAGGCCGATGCCTGGCTTTTTTCCTCGAGAAACGATCACGCAGCTTCGGCAACCTCTACCGGCGCTTCGGTCGTTTCCGGACGATCCAGCAGCTCAACATACGCCATAGGCGCATTATCGCCAACGCGGAAGCCGCACTTCAGGATGCGCAGATATCCGCCGTTGCGGGCGGCGAAGCGCGGGCCGATTTCGTCGAACAGCTTGACGACGATTTCGCGATCACGCAGGCGATCAAAGGCCAGACGGCGGTTGGCCAGCGAAGGCTTCTTGCCGAGGGTGATCAGCGGCTCGACGACACGGCGCAGTTCCTTGGCTTTCGGCAGTGTGGTCTTGATCGCTTCGTGCTTGAGCAGCGAAACGCTCATGTTGCGCAGCATCGCCAGACGGTGCGAGCTGGTACGGTTGAGTTTGCGAAGTCCCAGACGGTGACGCATAACAGTTCCTTTCCTTCAGTCCCGCTGGATTACTTCTCGAGACCGGCCGGCGGCCAGTTTTCGAGTTTCATGCCAAGCGTCAGGCCGCGTGCAGCCAGGACTTCCTTGATTTCATTGAGCGACTTGCGACCGAGGTTCGGCGTCTTGAGAAGCTCGTTCTCGGTGCGCTGGATCAGGTCGCCGATGTAATAGATGTTCTCGGCCTTGAGGCAGTTCGCCGAGCGGACGGTCAGTTCGAGATCGTCGACCGGGCGCAGCAGGATCGGATCGACCTGAACCGACGCCTTGTGCTCGACCGGAACAGCCGTGCCTTCGAGGTCAGCGAAGACCGACAGCTGGTCGATCAGCATGCGGGCCGCGGTGCGGATCGCATCTTCCGGCTCGACAACGCCATTGGTCTCGATGTCGATGATCAGCTTGTCCAGATCGGTGCGCTGTTCGACACGAGCCGATTCGACGTTGTAGGCAACGCGACGGACGGGGCTGAACGAGGCGTCGAGTACCAGCTTGCCGATGCTCTTGTTGTCGCCGAGGTTGCGCACGTTGCCGGGAACGTAACCGACGCCACGCTCGACCTTGATCTCCATGGCCAGCTTGCCGCCGGCGGAGATATGGGCGATAACGTGGTCCGGATTGATGATCTCGACGTCGTGAGCGGTCTCGATGTCGCTGGCGCGCACGACGCCCTCGCCATCCTTTTTCAGCTGCAGCACGACCGAATCGCGGCCGTGGAGCTTGAAGACGATGCCCTTGAGATTGAGCAGGATGTCGACGATGTCTTCCTGCACACCGTCAAGCGTGGAGTACTCGTGCAGAACGCCGTCGATCGACACTTCGGTCGCGGCATAGCCCTGCATCGAGGAAAGCAGGATGCGGCGCAGCGCATTGCCGAGCGTGTGACCGTAGCCGCGTTCGAACGGCTCCATCACGACCTTGGCCTGCACCGGCGAGACGCTCTGCACGTCGATGATGCGGGGTTTCAGAAGTCCAGTTTGCATGTGCTGTCCTTTGCCTTATGGGGGCGGCGGGTCTGCGATTACTTCGAATACAGTTCGACGACGAGGCTCTCGTTGATCGTCGACGGCAGTTCGCTACGTTGCGGGACAGCCTTGAAGGTGCCCTTGCCGTTCTTGATATCAACTTCCAGCCACTCCGGAAAACCGCGCGACTCTGCCGCTTCCATCGCTGCCTTGACGCGGAGTTGCCCCTTGGTCTTGTCGGCGAGTTCGACGACATCGCCCGGACGCACGACGTACGACGGAATGTTCACGCGCTTGCCATTGACAAGCACGCCGTTATGGCGGACGACCTGGCGCGACTCAGAGCGCGAGGCACCGAAGCCCATGCGGTAGGCAACGGCATCGAGACGCGACTCGAGAAGCTGCAGCAGGTTTTCACCCGTCTGGCCCTTGCGGCGATCAGCTTCGGCAAAGGTCTTGCGGAACTGGCCTTCAAGCACGCCATAGATACGGCGGATCTTCTGCTTTTCACGCAGGTGTACGCCATAGTCGGACAGGCGCTGGCCGGACTTCTGTCCGTGCTGGCCAGGCGCATACGAGCGACGCTCGATGGCGCACTTGTCAGTGAAGCACTTTTCGCCCTTGAGGAAAAGCTTTTCACCCTCGCGGCGACATTGACGGCATTTCGGATCGAGATTACGAGCCACTTTTCTTTCTCCTTAGATGCGGCGCTTTTTCGGCGGACGGCAGCCGTTGTGCGGAACCGGCGTAACATCGGTGATCGAGCTGATCTTGATGCCCAGCGCGTTGAGTGCACGAACGGACGACTCGCGGCCGGGGCCAGGGCCCTTGATCCGCACTTCGAGGTTTTTTACACCACATTCCTGTGCAGCCTTGCCGGCGGCTTCCGCGGCCACCTGTGCAGCGAACGGGGTCGACTTACGCGAGCCCTTGAAGCCGGCGCCGCCCGAGGTTGCCCACGACAGCGCGTTGCCCTGGCGGTCGGTGATGGTGATGATCGTGTTGTTGAAGGAAGCGTGAATGTGGGCAATACCCTCGGCCACATTCTTCTTGACCTTCTTGCGAACTTTGGTAGCAGTCTTAGCCATGTTCTGTCCCTATTACTTCTTGCCAGCGATGGCCTTGCGCGGACCCTTGCGGGTACGAGCGTTGGTACGGGTGCGCTGACCACGAACCGGCAGGCCCTTGCGATGACGCAGGCCGCGATAGCAACCAAGGTCCATCAGGCGCTTGATATTCATCGTCGTTTCACGACGCAGGTCGCCCTCGACGGTGAACTTGGCAACCTCGTCGCGCAGCTTGTCCATCTCACTGTCGTTGAGGTCCTTCATCTTGGTCGAACGGTTGATGCCAGCCGCGTCACAGATCTTCTGCGCGCGAGTACGGCCAACGCCATAGATCGCGGTCAGTGCGATCTCGGCATGCTGGTGGTTGGGAATGTTTACCCCGGCGATACGGGCCATCGATTCACCCCGAAAATGCGAAAACTTACAATTATACGTTCAATCGAACCACGACTCAATTTAATGAGCCGGGCCGATCAGCCTTGACGCTGCTTGTGGCGCGGATCAGTACAGATCACGCGCACGATGCCGTTGCGCCGAATGATTTTGCAGTTGCGGCAGATGCGCTTAACAGATGCCAGCACTTTCATTTTCAAACTCCTCGTTTTCGGCTTTTGGCGCAGCCAGCCAATTGCCCGTTGCTTCTTGCGTAGAGATCTTTACTTGGCCCGGAAGGTGATACGCGCCTTCGACAGGTCATAAGGGGTCAGTTGCACCGTCACCTTGTCTCCCGGAAGGATGCGGATGTAATGCATACGCATCTTGCCGGAGATGAAAGCGTGCACCATGTGCCCATTTTCCAGTTTCACCTTGAACGTCGCATTGGGGAGGTTTTCGACTACCTCACCCTGCATTTCAATCAGGTCTTCCTTCGCCATCCTTAATGCCCGATTACCTGCCTGGAATACCGGCGCCCTTGAAGTTCGCCTTCTTCAGCAGACTTTCATACTGGTGCGACATCACATAGGCCTGGACCTGGGACATGAAATCCATGGTCACGACGACGATGATCAGCAGCGATGTTCCCCCGAAATAGAACGGAACGTTCCACTTCAGGATCAGGAATTCGGGCAACAGACAGACCACGGTGATGTAGGCCGCGCCAACCAGCGTGAGCCGCATCAGGATCTTGTCGATGTAGCGTGCCGTCTGCTCGCCGGGTCGGATCCCGGGAACGAAGGCGCCACTCTTCTTCAGGTTTTCCGCCGTCTCCTTCGAATTGAAGACCAGTGCGGTATAGAAGAAGCAGAAGAAAACAATTGCTGCTGCGTAAAGCATTACGTAGATCGGCTGACCGGGCGACAGCGTCGCTGCGATATCCTTCAGCCAGCGCATCGATTCGCCCGACCCGAACCAGCCGGCAACGGTCGCCGGGAACAGGATGATTGACGACGCGAAGATCGGCGGGATGACGCTGGCCATGTTCAGTTTGAGCGGCAGATGCGAACTCTGTCCACCATAAATCTTGTTGCCAACCTGACGCTTCGCGTAATTCACCAGGATCTTGCGCTGGCCGCGCTCGACGAAAACGACAAAGGCCGTCACCAGTACAACCAGCACGCAGATGAATAGCGCTGTCAGCGGGTGCATAGCCCCAGTACGGGTCAGTTCAAGCAGTCCGCCGATAGCGTTAGGCAGGCCTGCCGCGATACCGGCAAAAATGATGATCGAGATACCGTTACCCAGACCGCGCTCGGTAATCTGCTCGCCGAGCCACATCAGGAACATCGTTCCAGTCAGGAGCGTCGTCACGGTGGTCAGGCGGAACATGAAGCCCGGGTCGAGCACCAGCCCCGGCTGCGCTTCGAGTGCAATGGCGATACCAATGCCCTGAAACAGCGCCAGGAAGACGGTGCCGTAACGCGTATATTGGGTAATCTTGCGGCGACCAGCCTCGCCTTCCTTCTTCAGAGCTTCCAGCTGCGGACTCGCCACGCTCATCAGCTGCATGATGATCGATGCCGAAATGTACGGCATGATCCCCAGCGCAAAGATCGTGAAGCGCGAGAGGGCGCCGCCCGAGAACATGTTGAACATGCCCAGGATGCCACCCTTCTGGCTGTTGAAGAGGTCGGAAAGCGCGGCTGCGTCGATACCCGGCACCGGGATATGCGCCCCGATTCGGTACACGACAAGCGCGCCCAACAGGAACCAGAGCCGGCGCTTGAGATCGCCGAACTTGCCAGCCTGTCCGATTGCGGGGGAGGTCATCGCCAAGATCAGATTACCCTGTCGTACCGATTACTCGGCGATGCTGCCACCGGCAGCTTCGATCGCGACCCTGGCGCCCTTGGTGGCACCAACGCCCTTGAGCGACACCTTGCGGGTGATCTCACCGGACAGAACAACCTTGGCCGACAGCGCAAGCTGGGGAACCAGGCCGGATTGTTTCAGCACCTGGAGATCGATTTCGTCCACCGGCAGCAGGTTGATTTCCGACAGGCGGATTTCAACGTTGCGGTGATTCGTCAGCGACTTGAAGCCGCGCTTCGGCAGACGGCGCTGCAGCGGCATCTGGCCGCCCTCAAAGCCGACCTTGTGGAAGCCGCCCGAGCGGGACTTCTGACCCTTGTGGCCGCGGCCGGCAGTCTTGCCGAGGCCGGAACCGATGCCACGACCGACGCGACGCTTGGCGTGCTTGGCGCCTTCAGCGGGTTGAATGGTGTTCAGCTTCATCTCAGCCCTCACACTTCACGAGGTAAGAAACCTTGTTGATCATGCCGCGCACTGCCGGCGTGTCCTGCAGCTCGGCCGAGCTGTTCAGGCGACGCAGGCCGAGGCCGCGCACGGTGTCGCGGTGCGACTGCTTGGTGCCGATCAGGCTCTTGACGAGCGTGACCTTGATTTTCTTGTCAGCCATGGTGGTTTACCCCAGGATTTCTTCAACCGACTTGCCGCGCTTGGCAGCGATTTCCGAAGGCGTGCTCTGCGCCAGCAACCCGTTGATCGTGGCGCGCACGATGTTGTAGGGGTTGGTGGAGCCGTGCGCCTTGGCGACGATGTTGGTGACACCCATCACATCGAAGACGGCGCGCATGGCACCGCCGGCGATGATGCCGGTGCCTTCCGGAGCGGGCTGGATCAGCACGGTCGAGGCGCCGTGGCGGCCGATGACGGTGTGATGCAGGGTGCCGTTCTTCAGGTTGACCTTGGCCATCTTGCGACGCGCTTCGTCCATCGCCTTCTGCACGGCCACCGGGACTTCGCGGGACTTGCCCTTGCCCATGCCGATGCTGCCATCGCCGTCACCGACAACGGTCAGTGCGGCGAAGCCGAGGATGCGGCCACCCTTGACGACCTTGGTGACGCGATTGATGGAGACCATCTTCTCGCGCAGGCCATCATCACGCTCTTCGGCCTGCTGCGGTTTTTTGCTTTGCGGTTTTGCCATTTCTTACTCCGATCCTTTCGCCGATCAGAACTTCAGTCCGCTCTCGCGAGCAGCTTCGGCCAGGGCCTTGACGCGGCCGTGGTACTGGAAGCCCGAACGGTCGAAGGCGACGGTTTCGATACCAGCCGCCTTGGCGCGCTCGGCGATGAGCTTGCCTACAGCGGCGGCAGCGGCGACGTTGCCGCCGTTGGTGATGTCCTTGCGAACGCCGGTTTCGAGCGTGGACGCGGAAGCCAGCACCTTCGAGCCGCAAGCCGAAATCAGCTGGGCATAGATGTGCAGGTTGGTGCGATTCACGCACAAGCGCACGGCTTTGAGCTCGGCAATCTTGGCCCGGGTTTTGCGGGCACGGCGCAGACGCGCTTGTTTCTTGTCGATCATTTGGCCACCTTACTTCTTCTTCGTTTCCTTGAGCGTCACCACTTCGTCGGCGTAACGCACGCCCTTGCCCTTGTAGGGCTCCGGCGAACGATAGGCGCGCACTTCAGCGGCAACCTGACCGACGAGCTGCTTGTCGATCCCCTTGATCAGGATTTCCGTCTGCGACGGCGTCTCGACCTTGATACCGGACGGCATCTTGTGCGCGACCGGGTGCGAGAAACCAAGCGACAGGTTCAGCGTGTCGCCCTGGGCCTGAGCACGATAGCCCACACCGACGAGCGTCAGCTTCTTCTCGAAGCCCTTGGAAACGCCATTGACCATATTGTTCAGGTTGGCACGGACGGTACCCCAGAGCGCACCGGCGTTTTCAACACCCTGCACCGGCGAGCACTGCAACGAATCGCCCGACACTTCGACCTTGACCGCCTTGTTGGCCACGAAGCTGAGCGCACCCAGCGGCCCCTTGACGGTGATCAGGTCACCAACGGAAACCTCGACGCCCTTCGGCAGCGAGATCGGATTCTTACCTACGCGAGACATGATTCCCCCTTAGGCCACGTAGCAGAGGACTTCGCCGCCAACATTGCTGGCGCGTGCCTTGCGGTCGGTCATGACACCCTGCGGGGTGGACACGATCGCCACGCCGAGGCCGTTCATCACACGGGGGATATCCGTGCTGCCCTTGTACACACGCAGACCGGGCTTCGAAACGCGCTCAATGCGCTCGATGACCGGGCGGCCGGCATAGTACTTCAGACCAATTTCGAGAGTCGCCTTGCCTTCGGCTTCGCGCACGGCGAAATCCTCAACATAGCCCTCATCCTTGAGCACCTTCGCAATCGCCACCTTCAGCTTCGACGAGGGCATCGCGACGGACACCTTCTCAGCCATCTGGGCATTGCGGATGCGGGTCAGCATATCGCTGATCGGATCGCTCATACTCATTCTGTTCTCTCCTGCTTACCAGCTGGCCTTGACCATGCCGGGAACTTCGCCCTTCATGACCAGGTCGCGCAACTTCAGGCGGCCGAGGCCGAACTTGCGGTACACGCCACGCGGACGGCCAGTAATCTGGCAACGATTGCGCAGGCGGACCGGGCTCGCGTCACGCGGCAGCTTCTGCAGCTTCAGGCGGGCTTCGTAGCGCTCGACGTCCGAGAGGCCGACGTTATTGATGATCGCAACCAGCTCGGCACGCTTCTTTGCGTACTTTTCCACCATCTGGCGGCGCTTTTCGTCACGGTTGATCAGTGCAAGTTTCGCCATGTTCGCCTCAATTCTTGAACGGGAACTTGAAGCCTGCGAGCAGCGCCTTGGCTTCCTCGTCGGTCTTCGCGGTCGTGGTGATGCTGATGTTCATCCCGCGCAGCGCATCGATCTTGTCGTACTCGATTTCCGGGAAGATGATCTGTTCCTTGACACCCATGTTGTAGTTGCCACGGCCATCGAAGCCCTTGCCCGAGATGCCACGGAAATCGCGGACACGCGGCAGGGCGATCGTGACGAGACGATCCAGGAATTCGAACATTTGCGGGCCCCGCAGCGTCACCATGCAGCCGATCGGATAACCGTCGCGGATCTTGAAACCGGCGATCGACTTGCGGGACTTGGTGACCACCGGCTTCTGGCCGGCAATCTTCTGCATATCCCCGACGGCATTTTCCAGAACCTTCTTGTCGGCAACCGCTTCGCCCACGCCCATGTTCAGGGTGATCTTGGTGATGCGCGGCACTTCCATGTTCGACTTGTAGCCAAACTTCTGGGTCAGCTCCGGCACCACGGTGGATTTGTAGTATTCAAACAAACGCGCCATGATCGTTCCTTATGCGCTCACAAGTTCGCCGTTCGACTTGAACACACGAACTTTCTTGCCATCTTCAAGCGACTTGAAGCCGACACGGTCACCCTTGCCGGTGGCCGGATTGAAGAGAGCGACGTTGGAAATGTTGATCGGCATGTCCTTCTCGACAATGCCACCGACAACACCCTTGATCGGGTTCGGCTTGACGTGCTTCTTGGCGCGATTGACGCCTTCAACCACGACATGCTCGGCATCCACGCGACGCAACACCGTACCGCGCTTGCCCTTGTCCTTACCTGTAATGACGACGACTTCGTCACCCTTGCGAATCTTATCCATGGTCGCTCCTTACAGCACTTCCGGCGCGAGCGACACGATCTTCATGAAGCGCTCGGTACGCAGTTCGCGCGTCACGGGCCCGAAGATACGCGTACCGATCGGCTCCAGCTTGTTGTTCAGGAGCACCGCCGCGTTGTTGTCGAACCGGATCAGGGAGCCATCGGGGCGACGCACGCCCTTGGCCGTACGCACCACCACCGCGTTGTACACGTCGCCCTTCTTGACGCGGCCGCGCGGCGCAGCATCCTTGATACTCACCTTGATGACGTCACCAACGCCTGCATAGCGGCGCTTTGAGCCGCCAAGGACCTTGATACACATCACCGAACGTGCACCGGTGTTATCGGCGACGTCCAGAATCGTCTGCATCTGAATCATTTATCAATCTCTCCAACTTTTCCCGCAAAAACTTGCGGTCAGTCTTGGAACCCGTAGGGGCAGAAACGCCCGACCGGGAATGGCCGGGCGCGAAAAACGCAAGATTATACTGGTTTTTCCGGATTAGGCAAGCGTCTTAAACAACGACTGCCTTTTCCAGCAACTTCGAAACACGCCAGGCCTTGGTCTTCGAGACCGGACGCGTTTCCTCGATCTCGACCAGATCGCCCTGCCTTGCTTCATTGTTGTCGTTGTGCGCGTGGAATTTCTTCGACTGCACAATGATCTTGCCATACAGCGGGTGCTTGACACGGCGCTCGATCAGGACGGTGACGGTCTTTTCCATCTTGTCGCTGACGACGCGGCCGACCAGCGTACGCTTGTTGGAGGTCGTTTCGCTCATTGTTGCACCGCCTTTTCACGAAGAAGGGTACGCACGCGCGCGATATCGCGGCGCACCTTGCCGATCTGGCTGGTATTCGACAACTGCTGCGTCGCAGCCTGCATACGCAGGCTGAACTGGGCCTTCAGCAGGTCCAGCAGCTCCTTGTTCAGCTCGTCGGCGCTTTTGGTTCTGAGTTCGCTTGCTTTCATGATCAACCCACCATACGCGTAACGAAGGTCGTGGCCAGCGGCAGCTTGGCGGCCGCCAGGGCAAACGCCTCACGGGCCAGCTCTTCGCTCACGCCATCCATTTCATAGAGCACCTTGCCCGGCTGGATCTCGGCGACGTAATACTCCGGATTACCCTTGCCGTTACCCATACGGACTTCTGCCGGCTTCTTGGAAATCGGCTTGTCCGGGAAGATGCGGATCCAGATACGACCGCCACGCTTGATGTGGCGGGTCATTGCACGACGGGCAGCTTCGATCTGACGAGCGGTCAAACGACCACGGCCAGTTGCCTTGAGACCCCATTCGCCAAAGGAAACCTTGGCGCCGCGAGTCGCCAGACCGGTATTCCGGCCCTTCTGCTCCTTGCGGTACTTTCTGCGCTTAGGCTGCAGCATCTTTGGTTCCTGCCTTTCTTACTCGTTTTGCCGGAGCCTTCGGCTTGTCGGCTCCATCGCCAGCCGGCTTTGCGGCACGACGGGCCGGACGCTTCTGATCATCGGCGGGAGCTTCCGGTGCAACCACCGGCTGCTCGTTGCGACCCATGATTTCGCCCTTGAATACCCAGACCTTGATGCCGATGACACCATAGGTGGTGCGGGCTTCGGAGGTTGCGTAATCGATGTCGGCGCGCAGCGTGTGCAGCGGCACACGGCCTTCGCGATACCACTCGGTACGGGCAATTTCGGCACCGTTCAGACGGCCCGAGCTCATGATCTTGATGCCCTGGGCACCGAGACGCATGGCGTTCTGCATCGCACGCTTCATGGCGCGGCGGAACATGATGCGCTTCTCGAGCTGCTGGGCAATCGAGTCAGCAATCAGTTGTGCGTCGGTTTCCGGCTTGCGGATTTCCTCGATCGAAACGTGGACCGGCACGCCCATGATCTTCTGCAGATCGGAGCGGAGCTGGTCAATGTCCTCGCCCTTCTTGCCGATGACAACACCGGGGCGGGCGGAGAAGACAGTGACGCGAGCGTTCTTGGCCGGACGCTCGATGAGCACACGCCCCACCGAAGCGTGCGCCAGGCGCTTCTTCAGGTAGTCGCGGACACGAACGTCTTCGTTGAGCATCGTTGCGAAATTCTTGCTGTTCGCAAACCAGCGCGACGACCAGTCACGGGTGACGGAAAGGCGGAAGCCTGTCGGATGAATTTTCTGTCCCATGTCCTAACCTCAGTTACCGACCGACAGGAAGATATGGCAGGTCGGCTTGGTGATCCGATTGCCACGACCCTTGGCGCGCGCGGTGAAGCGCTTGAGCACCATGCCCTTTTCGACGTAGATGGTCGTAACCTTCAGCTCGTCAATATCAGCGCCGTCGTTGTGCTCGGCGTTGGCGATGGCCGACTCCAGCACTTTCTTGATGATGCCCGCACCCTTTTTAGGGGAGAAGGCGAGGATGTTCAGAGCCTTATCGACCGGCAGGCCGCGGATCTGATCGGCGACCAGACGACCCTTCTGGGCCGACAGGCGCACACCGCGCAGGGAAGCTTGAGTTTCCATAGTCATCTTCCTTTACTTCTTGGCCTTCTTGCCGGCGGTGTGACCCTTGAACGTACGGGTCAGCGAGAATTCGCCGAGCTTGTGGCCGACCATGTTCTCGGTGACGAACACCGGGATATGCTGCTTGCCGTTATGCACGGCAATGGTCAGACCGATGAAATCCGGCAGCACCGTGGAACGGCGCGACCAGGTCTTGATCGGGCGCTTGTCGTTGCCAGCCCGCGCCGCATCCACCTTCTTCTGCAGGTGTCCGTCGACGAAGGGGCCTTTTTTCAGAGAACGTGCCATTTCGTATTACCCCTTAGCGTTTGTGGCGGCGCTGCACGATCATCGAACTCGTGCGCTTGTTCTTGCGGGTGCGGTAGCCCTTGGTCTTGGTACCCCACGGGCTGACCGGATCCATACCGGCAGCGGTGCGGCCTTCGCCACCACCGTGCGGGTGATCGACCGGGTTCATCGCCACGCCACGAACGGTCGGGCGGATACCGCGCCAACGCTTGGCACCGGCCTTACCGATCGAACGCAGGCTATGCTCTTCGTTGCCGACTTCGCCGATCGTGGCGCGGCACTCGACGTGCACGCGGCGCACTTCGCCGGAGCGCAGGCGGACCTGAGCATAGACACCTTCACGCGCCATCAGCTGCACACCAGCACCAGCCGAGCGCGCCATCTGCGCACCCTTGCCCGGCACCATTTCGATGCAGTGAATGGTCGTACCAACCGGGATATTGCGGATCGGCAGCGCATTGCCTGCCTTGATCGGCGCCTCGGAGCCCGACATCACTTCCTGGCCAACGGTCAGGCCGCGCGGCGCGATGATGTAGCGACGCTCACCATCCGCGTAGCACAGCAGGGCGATGTTGGCGGTACGGTTCGGGTCATACTCGAGGCGTTCGACCTTGGCCGGAATGCCGTCCTTGTTGCGCTTGAAGTCGACAACGCGATAGTGCTGCTTGTGGCCGCCGCCCTGATGACGGACAGTGATGCGGCCATTGTTGTTACGACCGGCATTCTTGCTCTGCGACTCGACCAGGCCAGCGAACGGCTTGCCCTTGTGCAGATTCTCATTGACGACCTTGACGACAGCACGACGGCCCGGGGAGGTCGGTTTGACTTTGACGAGAGCCATTACGCAGCACCTCCCTCAACGAAGTTGATCTCCTGGCCCGGCTTCAGGCTGACAAAGGCCTTCTTCCAGTTCTTGCGACGTCCCATCGAGCGGCCGAAGCGCTTCTGCTTGCCCTTGACGGTAGAGACCTGAACGGACTCGACCTGAACCTTGAACAGCAGCTCAACGGCAGCCTTGATCTCCGGCTTGGTCGCATCAGATGCGACACGGAAGATCACCTGCTCGTTCTTGTCGGCGACCCAGGTCGCCTTCTCGGAGATTTGCGGTGCGAGCAGCACCTGCATCAGACGTTCCTGGTTCATCCCAGAACCTCCTCGAACTTGGCGACCGCGCTCTTGGTCATCAGCACTTTCGGGAAGCGGATGAGCGAGACCGGATCGGTTTCATTGACTTCGAGCACCAGCACATTCGGCAGATTGCGCGAGGCCAGATAGGTGTTTTCGTCAAGCGTGTCGGTGACAACGAGCACGGAGTCGAAACCCATACCCTTGATCTTCTGCGCGAAGAGCTTGGTCTTGGGCGCCTCGACGGCGATGCTGTCGACGATCGACAGGCGATCCTGGCGAGCAAGCTCGGAAAGGATTGCCGCCATACCGGCGCGATACATCTTGCGGTTCAGCTTGTGGCTGAAGTTCTCTTCCGGAGTGCTCGGGAAGATCTTGCCGCCTCCGCGCCACAGCGGCGACGAAGCACGACCGGCACGAGCACGGCCCGTACCCTTCTGATTCCACGGCTTCTTGGTTGACTTGGCGATTTCGGCACGGCCCTTCTGGGCACGATTACCGGCACGCGCGTTAGCCTGGAAGGCGACAACGACCTGGTGCACCAGGGATTCGTTGTAGTCGCGACCAAACAGCGCGTCGGAAGCCTGCAGCTTTGCCGCTTCCTGACCTTGTTCGTTGATGACTTTCAGTTCCATGTCGTCCCCTTAGCCCTTGACCGCAGCACGGACGACTACGTCCGCACCCTTCGAACCCGGCACAGCACCCTTGACCAGCAGCAACTGACGCTCGGTGTCGATGCGGACAACTTCAAGGTTCTGGATGGTCGACTTGGCATCACCCAGATGACCCGCCATACGCTTGCCCGGGAACACGCGACCCGGATCCTGCGCCATACCGATCGAACCCGGTGCATTGTGCGAGATCGAGTTACCGTGCGACGCGCGGTTCGAGCTGAAGTTGTGGCGCTTGATGCCGCCAGCAAAGCCCTTACCGATCGAGGTACCGGAAATATCGACCTTCTGGCCGACGGCGAAGATGGTGACGCTGATCTGATCACCCGGCTTCAGATTCGAGAGCTCTTCGGCGGAAACCGGGAACTCCTTCAGGACGTGACCAGCTTCAACACCAGCTTTTGCCAGATGGCCGGCAAGCGGCTTGCCGACGCGCGAGGCGCGGCGCTGGCCAAAGGTGACCTGAACGGCGGCATAGCCGTCGGACTCAGGCGTTTTGATCTGGGTCACACGGTTGTTCGACACATCGAGCACCGTTACCGGGACGGTCGCGCCGTCATCGGTAAAAATGCGCGTCATGCCGACCTTGCGCCCAACAAGGCCTAGACTCATGGTTATTCTCCTCTAGCCGGCTACGATTGGCCGGCGAGATTGCTGCTACAAGTCAAAATGGGCGACCCCAATCAGGGCCACCCGGCGAAAACGGCGGATTATATCCGCTTTTACTGCTTTACTGCAACTTGATCTCGACGTCGACACCTGCCGGCAGATCGAGCTTCATCAGCGCATCAACCGTCTTGTCGGTCGGATCAATGATGTCCATCAGACGCAGATGCGTACGAATCTCGAACTGGTCGCGCGACGTCTTGTTGACGTGCGGCGAGCGCAGCACGTCGAAACGCTGGATCTTGGTCGGCAACGGCACCGGGCCACGAACGACGGCACCCGTGCGCTTGGCGGTTTCGACGATTTCCAGGGCCGACTGGTCGATCAGGCGATAGTCGAAAGCCTTGAGGCGGATGCGGATCTTCTGGTTTTGCATGTCATTTTCCAAAGAGCGGGCGGCAAAGCGAAGTACTCACTTCGCCGCGGATTCAACAAAAGAGCGTAAATGCTTACTCGATGATTTTCGCTACGACGCCGGCGCCGACGGTACGGCCGCCTTCGCGGATGGCAAAACGCAGACCTTCTTCCATGGCGATCGGGGCGATGAGCTTGACGGTCATCGCGATGTTGTCGCCCGGCATGACCATTTCGGTGCCTTCCGGCAGCTGGATGGCGCCGGTGACGTCGGTCGTGCGGAAGTAGAACTGCGGACGGTAGTTGTTGAAGAACGGGGTGTGACGGCCGCCTTCATCCTTTGACAGGACATACACTTCGCCCGTGAAGTGGGTGTGCGGGGTGATCGAGCCCGGCTTGGCAAGCACCTGGCCGCGTTCGACTTCTTCACGCTTGGTGCCGCGCAGCAGGACGCCGACGTTGTCACCGGCCTGACCCTGGTCGAGCAGCTTACGGAACATTTCCACGCCGGTGCAGGTGGTCTTGACGGTCGGCTTGATACCGACGATTTCGATTTCTTCGCCGACCTTGACGACACCACGCTCGACGCGACCGGTGACGACGGTGCCGCGACCGGAGATCGAGAAGACGTCTTCGATCGGGAGCAGGAAGGGCTTGTCGATGGCGCGCTCGGGCGTCGGGATGTAGCTGTCGAGGGCATCCGCCAGGGCGAAGATCGACGGTTCGCCGATTTCGGACTGGTCGCCTTCGAGGGCCTTGAGGGCCGAGCCCTTGACGATGGGGACGTCGTCGCCCGGGAAGTCGTACTTGGAGAGGAGTTCGCGGACTTCCATCTCGACGAGTTCGAGCAGCTCGGCGTCGTCAACCATGTCGCACTTGTTCAGATAGACGATGATGAACGGCACGCCAACCTGGCGGGCCAGGAGGATGTGCTCGCGGGTCTGCGGCATCGGGCCGTCAGCGGCCGAGCAGACGAGAATGGCGCCGTCCATCTGGGCGGCACCGGTGATCATGTTCTTGACGTAGTCGGCGTGGCCCGGGCAGTCAACGTGCGCGTAGTGGCGGCCAGCCGTCTCGTATTCGACGTGGGCGGTGTTGATGGTGATGCCGCGCGCCTTTTCTTCCGGCGCTGCGTCGATCTGGTCGTAGGCCTTGGCCTCACCACCAAACTTCTTCGACAGAATCGTGGTGATCGCCGCCGTCAGCGTCGTCTTGCCGTGGTCAACGTGACCAATCGTGCCAACGTTCACGTGCGGTTTCGTACGTTCGAATTTTCCCTTGGCCATTTTTCTATCCTCAGCTAATTCAAATAATCCGGATTACTTCTTGTTGATGACGGCTTCAGCGACGTTTTTCGGCGCTTCGGCATAGTGCTTGAATTCCATCGTGTACGTAGCACGTCCCTGGGTCAGCGAGCGCAGCTGCGTGGAATAACCGAACATTTCGGCCAGCGGCACTTCCGCCTTGACTTCCTTGGTGCCACCAGGCAGGTCGTCCATACCCTGGACCATGCCGCGACGACCGGAGAGGTCGCCCATGACGTTGCCCATGTAGTCTTCGGGGGTCTCGACGACGACGGCCATCATCGGCTCAAGCAGCGTCGGGCTGGCCTTCCTCATACCTTCCTTAAAGGCCATGGAGGCCGCCATGCGGAACGCGTTCTCATTCGAGTCAACGTCGTGCGACGAACCGTCAAACAGCGTGAACTTGACGTCCACCACCGGGAAGCCGGCGAGCACACCACTGGTAACCGCGTCCTGCAGCCCCTTGTCGACCGCCGGGATGAATTCGCGCGGCACGGTACCGCCCTTGACGGCGTCGACGAATTCGTAACCCTTGCCGGTTTCGTTCGGTTCGATCTTGAGCCAGACGTGGCCGTACTGACCGCGACCGCCCGACTGCTTGACGAACTTGCCCTCCTGTTCGACCGCCTTCTTGATGCACTCGCGATAGGCAACCTGCGGCGCACCGACGTTGGCTTCAACACTGAATTCGCGTTTCATGCGATCGACGATGATCTCGAGGTGCAACTCGCCCATACCGGAAATGATGGTCTGGCCCGACTCTTCATCGGTACGCACACGGAACGACGGATCTTCAGCCGCGAGGCGATTCAGGGCAATACCCATCTTTTCCTGGTCGGCCTTGGTCTTCGGCTCGACGGCGACGTGGATCACCGGCTCCGGGAACACCATGCGCTCGAGGATGATCGGCGCATCCGGGTCGCACAGGGTTTCGCCCGTGGTGCATTCCTTCAGGCCGACGCAGGCGGCGATGTCGCCGGCCAGCACTTCCTTGATTTCCTCGCGGTTGTTGGCGTGCATCTGCAGGATGCGGCCGACGCGTTCCTTGCGCGACTTGATCGGGTTATAAACCGTATCGCCCGACTTCAGCACACCGGAGTAGACGCGGATGAAGGTCAGCTGACCAACGTACGGGTCGGTCATCAGCTTGAATGCCAGCGCGGAGAACTTGGCGCTGTCGGACGCTTCGCGCGAATCGCGGTCGCCATTTTCCTTTTCGCCTTCGACCGGAGGAATGTCGACCGGGGAAGGCAGCAGCTCAATGACAGCGTCGAGCATGCGCTGGACACCCTTGTTCTTGAACGCGGTACCGCACAGCATCGGCTGGATTTCGCAAGCCAGCGTACGCTGACGCAGGCCCTTGAGGATATCCTTTTCCGGCAGGTCGCCATTCTCGAGGTACTGGTTCATCAGGTCCTCGGAGGCTTCCGCTGCAGCTTCCAGCATCTGCTCACGCCAGGTCTTGGCAACATCGAGCAGATCACCCGGGATGTCCTGGTATTCGAACTTCATGCCCTGGGAGGCCTCGTCCCAGATGATCGCCTTCATCTTGATCAGATCGACGACACCGGTAAAGGTATCTTCGGCACCGATAGGAATGACGACCGGAACCGGGTTGGCCTTCAGGCGGGTCTTCATCTGGTCGACGACCTTGAAGAAGTTCGCACCGGAGCGGTCCATCTTGTTCACGAAGGCAAGACGCGGCACCTTGTACTTGGTCGCCTGACGCCAGACCGTCTCGGACTGCGGCTGCACGCCACCCACGGCGCAATACACCATGCAGGCACCATCGAGAACGCGCATCGAACGTTCGACTTCGATCGTGAAGTCGACGTGTCCCGGGGTGTCGATGATGTTGAACCGATGCTCCGGGAATTGCATTTCCATGCCCTTCCAGAAGCAGGTCGTCGCAGCGGAGGTAATGGTAATGCCACGCTCCTGTTCCTGCTCCATCCAGTCCATGGTGGCCGCGCCGTCATGGACTTCACCGATCTTGTGGTTAACACCGGTGTAGTAGAGGATGCGCTCGGTCGTCGTGGTCTTGCCGGCGTCGATGTGTGCGCTGATACCGATGTTACGGTAGCGCTCGATAGGGGTTTTGCGTGCCACAGTATTTGCCTTCGTATTTAAAGAACAGGTCTTCGCGTCAAAACGCCGCGAACATTAGAAACGGAAATGCGAGAACGCCTTGTTGGCTTCAGCCATACGGTGCACTTCGTCACGCTTCTTGACGGCGCCGCCACGATTCTCCGCCGCTTCCAGCAGTTCGGCAGCCAGACGCAAACCCATGGTCTTCTCGGAACGCTTGCGCGCGGTTTCGCGCAGCCAGCGCATGGCCAGCGCTGCACGACGAGCCGGACGCACTTCCACCGGCACCTGATAGTTGGCACCACCGACGCGGCGGGATTTCACTTCCACCATCGGCTTAACGTTGCCCATGGCGGCGGCAAACACTTCCAGCGGATCCTTGCCACTCTTGGTGGTGATCTGCTCGAACGCACCATAGACGATGCGCTCGGCAACGGACTTCTTGCCGCTCTGCATGATGGCGTTCACAAACTTGGAGACATCGACCGATCCGAATTTCGGATCCGGCAGAATGTCGCGTTTCGGTACTTCACGACGACGGGGCATAACAACCTCACTGGTTCACTATTCAGTTGAAAGGCAAATAGCCTTCCTCGGCCACTCACCATGAGTGGCCACTTACTCAAGCAACGTTAGCTTGCGCTTAGGCTGCCTTCGGACGCTTCGCGCCGTACTTCGAACGCGACTGCTTACGATCCTTGACGCCCTGGGTGTCGAGCGAACCACGCACAGTGTGGTAACGGACACCCGGGAGATCCTTGACACGACCACCGCGAATCAGGACAACAGAGTGCTCCTGCAGGTTGTGGCCTTCACCGCCGATATAGGAGATGACTTCAAAACCGTTGGTCAGGCGCACCTTGCACACTTTCCGCAGCGCGGAGTTCGGCTTCTTCGGCGTAGTCGTGTAGACGCGGGTACAGACACCACGCTTCTGCGGACAACGCTCCATCGCAGGAACCTTGCTCTTGGTGACTTCAGCCTGACGGCCCTGACGCACGAGTTGGTTGATGGTCGGCATAATTTCCAGTCCCAAATACTTGCGGCACAACAGTTTTTTCTGTTGCAGCGCAAAAACGCTTGAGCGGACAGCACCCACCTCAAGCAAATTTGTTATTTAAAACAAAGGCTTTGGTTAGCCTTTGCTGACAAAGACCCGAGATTTTAGGGTTGATCAAGTCCAAAGTCAACCGGCTGCCCGCCTGAACCCCCGACGGGCAGCCTTGTTGCAACTACTTTCAGCCAGCCGAAGGGGTGCTTTCCTCCGGCGTCTGGAACACATCTTCCTCGGTCAGCGGACGATCCGCCGCAATATCGTCGCCCGCAGACTGCTGACGGCGCGTATTGTGATAGGCCAGACCGGTACCCGCCGGGATGAGGCGGCCGACGATGACGTTTTCCTTGAGGCCACGGAGTTCGTCGCGCTTGCCCATGATCGCCGCCTCGGTCAAGACGCGGGTCGTTTCCTGGAAGGAAGCGGCCGAGATGAACGAATCAGTCGACAGCGAAGCCTTCGTAATGCCGAGGAGAACGTATTCGTAGGTTGCCGGCAGTTTGCCTTCGGCGACGATGCGATCGTTCTCGTCCAGCACCTCGGCGCGCTCGACCTGCTCACTCTTGATGAAGCGGGTGTCGCCCGGATCCACGATGTTCACGCGGCGCAGCATCTGGCGCACGATCACCTCGATGTGCTTGTCGTTGATCTTCACACCCTGCAGACGATAGACGTCCTGCACTTCGTCGGTGATGTAACGGGCCAGCGCCTCGACGCCCTGCAGACGCAGGATGTCGTGCGGATCAGGTTCGCCGTCGACGATCGATTCACCCTTGTTCACCACCTGACCGTCGTGCACCAGCACGTGCTTGTCCTTCGGGATCAGGTATTCGTGGGTGACGCCATCGAGGTCGGTGATGACCAGACGCTGCTTGCCCTTTGTGTCCTTGCCGAACGATACGGTGCCGGTGAATTCGGCGAGCAGACCCGCATCCTTCGGGGTACGCGCTTCGAAAAGTTCCGCCACACGCGGCAGACCGCCGGTAATGTCACGGGTCTTGGCGGATTCCTGAGGCAGACGGGCAAGCACATCACCTACGGAAACCTGCTGACCGTCGACGATGGTGATGATTGCGCCGACCTGGAAGGTCATGGCCACCGCGTGGTCAGTACCATGCGCCTTGACTTCATCGCCATTGGCATCGAGCAGCTTGATCTGCGGGCGCAGGCCCTTGGTCTGTGCCTTGCCGCCGCGCTTCGGGTCGATCACAACCAGCGTCGAAAGGCCGGTCACGTCGTCAATCTGCTTGGCGACAGTAACGCCCTCTTCAACGTTCTCGAACTTAACGGTACCGGAATATTCGCCGATGATGGGACGGGTATGCGGGTCCCAGGTGGCCAGTTTGGCGCCGGCCTTGACCGACTGGCCGTCGTTGACCTGCAGCGTCGCGCCGTAGGGCACCTTGTGGCGCTCGCGCTCGCGGCTGTTGTCGTCGGTAATCAGCACCTCACCGGAACGGGTAATGACGATCTTCTCGCCCTTGGCGTTGGTGACATAACGCATCGTCGCGGTAAAACGGACGATGCCGGCACTCTTGGTTTCCACCTGCGAGGCCACGGCAGCACGCGACGCAGCGCCACCGACGTGGAACGTACGCATGGTCAGCTGGGTACCCGGCTCGCCGATCGATTGCGCAGCGATGACGCCGACGGCTTCGCCGGTATTGACCATGGAACCACGGCCGAGATCGCGGCCATAGCACTTGGCGCAAAGACCATAGCGCGTATCGCAGGTCAGCGGGGTCCGTACACGCACTTCGTCGATGCCCAGCGCGTCGATCAGGTCAACCGCGTCCTCATCCAGCAGTGATCCGGACTCGAGGACGGTCTCGTCGGTTTCGGGGTTGATTACGTCCGCCGCGGTAACGCGACCGAGGATACGCTCGCGCAGGGCCTCGATGACTTCACCACCCTCGATCAGCGCCTTCATGGTGACGCCGTTCTCGGTGCCGCAGTCGTCCTCGATGACCACCAGATCCTGGGTAACGTCAACGAGACGGCGCGTCAGGTAGCCGGAGTTCGCGGTCTTCAGCGCGGTGTCGGCCAGACCCTTACGGGCGCCGTGCGTCGAGATGAAGTACTGCAGAACGTTCAGACCTTCGCGGAAGTTGGTCGTGATCGGGGTTTCGATAATCGAGCCATCCGGCTTGGCCATCAGGCCGCGCATGCCGGCCAGCTGGCGAATCTGGGCCGCGGAACCGCGGGCGCCCGAATCAGCCATCATGAAGATCGAGTTGAACGAATCCTGCTTGACCTTCTTGCCGTGGCGGTCGATCACTTCTTCGTGGCCAAGCTGCTCCATCATGACCTTGGCCACCTGGTCGCCCGTGCGACCCCAGATATCCACGACCTTGTTGTAGCGCTCGCCCTGGGTCACGAGACCGTTGGTGTACTGGGTCTCGATCTCCTTAACTTCCTTTTCGGCTTCCGAAATGATCTCGTGCTTCTTGGCCGGAACGATCATGTCATCCGAACAGAACGAGATGCCGGCGCGGGTCGCCAGCGCATAGCCGTTCTGCATCAGCTTGTCGGCAAAGACAACGGTTTCCTTGAGGCCGCAACGGCGGAAGGAGACGTTGATCAGCTTCGAGATTTCCTTCTTCTTCAGCGGCTTGTCCAGAACGCTGAAAGGCAGGCCCTTCGGCAGGATCTCGGAGAGCAGCGCACGACCCGGGGTCGTCTGGTAGCGCGTGATCTTCTCGTTCCAGCCATCGTTGCCATCCGGCTCGTATTCCTTGATTCGCACCGAAATACGTGCGTGCAGATCGACTTCCTTCGCGGCCAGGGCACGCGTCACTTCGCCGACATCGGCGAAGTAGAGGCCTTCGCCCTTGCCGTTGATGCGATCGCGGGTGGCGTAGTACAGACCGAGAACGATATCCTGCGACGGCACGATGATCGGCTCGCCGTTGGCCGGCGACAGCACGTTGTTGGAGGCCAACATCAGCGTGCGGGCTTCCATCTGTGCTTCGAGCGACAGCGGGACGTGGACGGCCATCTGGTCACCGTCGAAGTCGGCGTTGAAGGCCGCGCAGACCAGCGGGTGCAGCTGGATCGCCTTGCCTTCGATCAGGGTCGGCTCGAAGGCCTGGATACCGAGGCGGTGCAGGGTCGGCGCACGGTTCAGCATGACCGGATGCTCGCGGATCACCTCTTCGAGGATGTCCCACACCACCGGCTCCTGCGACTCGACCATCTTCTTGGCCTGCTTGATGGTGGTCGCGAGCCCCATCAGTTCCAGCTTGTTGAAGATGAACGGCTTGAACAGTTCGAGCGCCATCAGCTTCGGCAGGCCACACTGGTGCAGCTTGAGTTGCGGGCCGACGACGATGACCGAACGGCCCGAGTAGTCGACGCGCTTGCCGAGCAGGTTCTGACGGAAGCGGCCGCCCTTGCCCTTGATCATGTCGGCCAGCGACTTGAGCGGACGCTTGTTGGCGCCGGTCATGGCCTTGCCACGGCGACCGTTGTCGAGCAGCGAGTCCACCGACTCCTGCAGCATGCGCTTCTCGTTGCGTACGATGATGTCGGGCGCCTTCAGTTCGAGCAGGCGCTTGAGGCGGTTGTTGCGGTTGATGACGCGACGATAGAGATCGTTCAGGTCGGAGGTCGCAAAACGACCGCCGTCCAGCGGCACCAACGGACGCAGGTCCGGCGGCAGTACCGGCAGCACCTCGAGCACCATCCAGTCCGGCTTGATGCCGGACTTCTGGAAGCCCTCGAGCACCTTCAGGCGCTTGGCCAGCTTCTTGTTCTTGGCTTCGGAACCGGTCACTTCCAGTTCGCCGCGCAGCTTCTCGATCTCGCTTTCGAGGTCGAGGTTGCGCAGCAGTTCGCGGATGCCCTCGGCGCCCATCAGTGCCTGGAAGTCATCACCGTACTCTTCCACCTTGGCGAGATAGTCGTCCTCGGTCAGCAGCTGGGCACGATTGAGCGGGGTCATGCCCGGATCGCACACCACGAATGCCTCGAAGTAGAGAACGCGTTCGATGTCGCGCAGCGTCATGTCGAGGACCATGCCCAGACGCGACGGAAGCGACTTCAGGAACCAGATGTGCGCGGTCGGCGAGGCCAGCTCGATGTGGCCCATGCGCTCGCGGCGCACCTTGGCGAGCGTCACTTCGACGCCGCATTTCTCGCAGATCACGCCACGGTGCTTCAGGCGCTTGTACTTGCCGCAAAGACACTCGTAGTCCTTGATCGGGCCAAAGATCTTGGCGCAGAACAGGCCATCGCGTTCCGGCTTGAATGTGCGATAGTTGATGGTTTCCGGCTTCTTGACTTCGCCGTAGGACCAGGAACGAATCTTCTCGGGCGACGCGAGACCAATGGTGATCGCGTCGAATTCCTCTTCCTGCGTTACCTGTTTGAACAAATCAAGCAGTGCTTTCATCGTCTAACTCCCAGTCCTTGAATCAGTAGCGTTCCAGGTCAATGTCGATCGCCAGCGACCGAATTTCCTTGACCAGAACGTTGAACGACTCCGGCATGCCGGCATCGATCTTGTGCTCGCCCTTGACGATGTTTTCGTACACCTTCGTACGGCCATTCACGTCATCGGACTTCACGGTGAGCATTTCCTGCAGCACGTACGAAGCGCCGTACGCTTCCAGTGCCCAGACTTCCATTTCGCCGAAGCGCTGGCCGCCGAACTGCGCCTTGCCGCCCAGCGGTTGCTGGGTCACGAGTGAGTACGGGCCGGTCGAACGGGCGTGCATCTTGTCGTCGACCAGGTGGTGCAGCTTAAGGAAGTGCATGTAACCGACAGTCACCGGGCGCTCGTACTGCTCGCCGGTACGACCGTCGAAGAGCACCATCTGGCCCGATTCCGGCATGCCGGCGAGGCGCAGCATGGCCTTGATTTCCTCTTCCTTGGCACCGTCGAACACCGGCGTCGCGAACGGCACGCCGCTCTGCAGGTTGCCGGCCATGTTCATGATTTCGGTGTCGTTCAGCTCGTCGAGGTTCTCCGGCTTGCCCTGGTCGTTGTAGACCTGTTCCAGGAATCCACGAACCTCCTTGACCGAGGCCTGGCGGCGCAGCATGTCGCCGATCTTGAAGCCGAGGCCCTTGGCCGCAAGGCCGAGGTGCACTTCGAGAATCTGGCCGACGTTCATCCGGGACGGCACGCCCAGCGGGTTGAGCACGATGTCTACCGGGTTGCCATCCTTGTCGTGCGGCATGTCTTCCACCGGAACGATACGCGAGACGACGCCCTTGTTACCGTGACGGCCGGCCATCTTGTCGCCCGGCTGCAGACGGCGCTTGACGGCCACATAGACCTTGACCATCTTCTGCACACCCGGGGGCAGCTCGTCGCCCTGGGTGAGCTTCTTGCGCTTCTCCTCGAAGGCAACGTCGAAGTCCTTGCGCGTCTGCTCGAGGCCTTCGCGCAGCTGTTCGAGTTGCTGGGCGACGTCTTCGTCTGCCATGCGGATATCGAACCAGTGGTGTGCGTCGATGCCGGCGAGGTAATCGGCGGTGATCGCGGTTCCCTTGGCCAGCTTCTTCGGGCCGCCGTTGGCGACCTTGCCGGTGATCAGGCGCTCGACACGGCTGAAGGTATCGCGTTCGACGATGCGCATCTGGTCGGCGAGGTCCGTCTTGTAGCCACGCAGGTGCTCGTCGATGATCGACTGGGCACGCTTGTCGCGCTCGATGCCTTCACGGGTGAACACCTGCACGTCGATGACAGTACCGGCGATGCCAGACGGGACGCGCAGCGAGGTATCCTTCACGTCGGAGGCCTTCTCTCCGAAGATGGCGCGCAGGAGCTTCTCTTCCGGCGTCAGCTGGGTTTCGCCCTTCGGCGTCACCTTGCCGACGAGCACGTCGCCGGCTTCGACTTCGGCACCGATGTAGACGATGCCCGATTCGTCGAGGCGCGAGAGCTGCACTTCGCCGAGCGAGGCGATGTCGCGGGTAATTTCTTCCGGCCCGAGTTTGGTGTCACGGGCAACGACCGTCAGCTCCTCGATGTGGATCGAGGTGTAGCGATCTTCAGCGACGACGCGCTCGGAGATCAGGATCGAATCCTCGAAGTTGTAACCGTTCCACGGCATGAATGCGATGCGCATGTTCTGGCCGAGAGCGAGTTCGCCCTTGTCGGTCGAAGCACCGTCAGCGACGACGTCGCCCTGGGCGATGACGTCACCCACCGTCACCACCGGACGCTGGTTGATATTGGTGTTCTGGTTGGAACGGGTGTACTTGACGAGGTTGTAGATGTCGACACCGACTTCGCCCGGAACGGTCTCGTCGTCGTTAACCCGAACCACGATGCGGGAAGCATCGACATAGTCGACAACGCCGCCGCGCAAGGCCTGAACGGCAGTTCCCGAGTCGACGGCTACGGTGCGCTCGATGCCGGTGCCGACGACCGGCTTCTCCGGACGCAGACAGGGCACGGCCTGACGCTGCATGTTGGCGCCCATCAGCGCGCGGTTCGCGTCGTCGTGCTCAAGGAACGGGATCAGCGAGGCGGCGACCGAAACGATCTGGCCCGGCGCAATATCCATGTACTGAACCTTGTCGGGTGTCGACAGGATCGTTTCACCCTTCTCGCGGCAGGTGACCAGTTCGTCGGTCAGCGTGCCCTTCTCGTCCAGCGTGGCGTTCGCCTGGGCAACCACGTAACGACCTTCCTCGATCGCCGACAGGTATTCGATCTGGTCGGTGACCTTGCTATCGACCACCTTGCGGTACGGCGTCTCCAGGAAGCCGTAGTCGTTGGTGCGGGCAAACAGCGCCAGCGAGTTGATCAGGCCGATGTTCGGACCTTCCGGCGTTTCGATCGGGCAGACGCGACCGTAGTGGGTCGGATGCACGTCGCGGACTTCGAAGCCAGCGCGCTCGCGGGTCAGACCGCCCGGGCCGAGGGCCGAGACGCGACGCTTGTGCGTGATCTCGGACAGCGGGTTGGTCTGGTCCATGAACTGCGACAGTTGGCTGGAGCCAAAGAATTCCTTGATCGCGGCGCTGATCGGTTTGGCGTTGATCAGGTCGTGCGGCATCAGGTTGTCGGATTCGGCCTGCGACAGGCGCTCCTTGACGGCGCGTTCGACGCGCACGAGGCCGGCACGGAACTGGTTCTCGGCCAATTCGCCGACCGAACGCACGCGACGGTTGCCGAGATGGTCGATGTCGTCGATTTCGCCGCGGCCGTTGCGCAGCTCGACGAGAATCTGGATCACTTCGACGATGTCGCGCGGCGACAGGGTCAGTTGCTCGCGAACCTCGATGTTGGCGCCGAGCGACTTCAGCTTGGCGGCCAGCGCCTCGGCTTCGGCCTGGGTCAGGTTCTCGGCGACGGCACGCGGGCCGAAATGCAGCTCGCCAAGCAGATCCTGGACCGCCGAGGCGACGCCGCCGGCGATTTCGATGATCGCATTGACGATTGCTTCGCTCTTCGACGGCACGTGCGAAACCATGACCTTGTGCTCGATCACGTCCGGACGCTGCAGGCGGCGGTTGAACTTCATGCGGCCGACTGCCGACAGGTCGTAGCGCTCGTCGGAATAGAAGAGGCCCTGGAAGAGCATCTCGACGGCTTCTTCCGTCGGCGGCTCGCCCGGGCGCATCATGCGGTAGATCGCGACGCGAGCGGCCTGTCGAGAAACGGTTTCGTCGGCGCGCAGCGTGTTCGAGATGAAGGCGCCGCGGTCGAGGTCGTTCGTGTAGAGCGTCTTCAGCTCTTCGACGCCGGCTTCCTGCAGCTTCTTGAGCAGGGACTCGGTGATCTCGTCGTTGGCGCCGGCCAGGATTTCCCCGGTTTCGCGATCGATGACGTTCTGGGCCAGCACACGCCCGACGAGGAAATCCTCCGGCACGGCGATGCGCTTGATGCCGGCAGCGTCCAGGTCACGGATATGCTTGGCAGTGATGCGCTTGTCCTTGGCGACGATGACCTTGCCCGACTTGTCGCAGAAGTCGAATCGGGCTACTTCACCACGCAGGCGCTCCGGTACCAGTTCGAAGTCGATCGCCTTTTTGCCGAAGAAGAAGGTATCGAAGTCGAAGAAGGTGCGCAGGATTTGTTCCGGCGTCAGGCCGATCGCCTTGAGCAGCGTGGTGACCGGCATCTTGCGGCGGCGGTCGACGCGGAAGAAGAGGATGTCCTTCGGATCGAATTCGAAATCCAGCCACGAGCCGCGGTAGGGAATCACGCGGGCCGAGAAGAGCAGCTTGCCCGAGGAGTGGGTCTTGCCGCGGTCGTGCTCGAAGAAGACACCCGGCGAGCGGTGCAGCTGCGAGACGATGACACGCTCGGTACCGTTGATGACGAACGAACCGGTCGTGGTCATGAGCGGAATCTCGCCCATGTAAACTTCCTGCTCCTTGACTTCCTTGACCGTATCCGGCGCCTCGCGATCCATGATGATCAGGCGAACCTTGGCGCGCAGGGCCGAGGCAAAGGTCAGGCCGCGCTGCTGGCATTCCTTGACGTCGAAAGTCGGTTCGGCCAGCTGGAAGCTGACGAACTCGAGGCGGGCATTTCCGCTGTGGCTGACGATCGGGAAAATCGACGAGAACGCTGCCTGCAGGCCCTGGTTCCGGCGCTGCGCAGGCGCTACCGCCGCTTGCAGGAACTGGGTGTAGGAGTCGAGCTGCGTCGCCAGCAGGAAGGGCACGTCAAGCACGCTCGCGCGCTTGGCGAAACTCTTGCGGATGCGCTTTTTCTCGGTATAGGAGTAGGTCATGTTTGCTCCGAGCTCAGTGGGCAATAATTCCTGGGTTCCGGTCCGGGCAGCTGCCCGATCCGGTGTCTGTAACGAATACACGGAAGCATTGACTGCTTGCGTCTAGCCGCTACGGCACTGTCTGGATTCGTGTTTGAAACGGCATTCAGCGAACCCGATTCCAGAAAAGCACAAAAGGGCCGGCGGCAATTCTGCCGCCAGCCCTGTCCTGCGAGGGCGAGATTACTTGATCTCGACCTTGGCGCCTGCGTCCTCGAGCTGCTTCTTGAGGGCGTCTGCATCAGCCTTCGGAATCGCTTCCTTGACGGGCTTCGGAGCACCGTCGACGAGGTCCTTGGCTTCCTTGAGGCCCAGGCCGGTAGCGGCACGAACGACCTTGATGACTTCGACTTTCTTGTCGCCGGCAGCGGCGAGAACGACCGTGAACTCGGTCTTCTCTTCGGCAGCGGCAGCGGCACCACCACCGGCACCCGGGGCGGCAACCGCCAGGGCAGCGGCGGAAACGCCGAACTTCTCTTCGAACGCCTTGACCAGGTCGTTCAGGTCCATCACGGTCATGCCAGCAACCGCTTCGAGGATGTCTTCTTTGCTGATAGCCATTTAATTAGCTCCTAAATCAGATTCTTGCGTAACGTATCGTAGTGAGATCAGGCAGCAGCGCCTTCGCCTTCGCGCTTCTTGGCCAGCGCAGCAAGCGCACCGGCGAAGCCCGAGACCGGCGCCTGCATGACGCCGCACAGCTTGGCGAGGAGTTCCTCGCGGCTGGGGATGGAAGCAAGTGCCTTGACGCCGGCTTCATCGAGGACGTTGCCGCTGTAGCAGCCCGCCTTGAGAACCAGCTTGTCGTTGCCCTTGGCAAAATCGTTCAGCACCTTGGCAGCTGCCACGGCATCTTCGGAAATTGCGTAGATCAGGGGGCCGACCATCGACTCGGCGAGACCGGCGAACGAGGTGTCCGCAACGGCACGACGCACGAGGGTGTTCTTCAGCACGCGCAGATACACGCCAGACTCGCGCGCCTTCTTCCGCAGCACGGTGAGGTCGGTAACCTCAATGCCACGATATTCGGCGACGACCATCGTCTGGGCTTTCTGCACCTGTGCCGACACCTCGGCCACTACGGCCTTCTTGTCGTCAAGATTGAGACCCATGGGTCCTTTCTCCTTTCAAGTCCACACGCGACGGGAACATCCCGCCGCACCCACGGCGACCTGGATCAGGAGCAAGCCCCGCTTGCGCGAGGCAAATATCCTGTTCTGAGTACACCGTCTGCGCAGGCCTTTCGCTTAAGTGAGGACCAACTTTGCCCTCACACCTGCGGTCTTTGACGATCTGCCGCCAGACATCGGCGACAGCTCAAAGCTCGAACCCCGGAGGCGGACCCCCGGGGGAAATACAATTAAGCAGCAGCCAGCGAAGCCTGGTCGACACGCACGCCCGGGCCCATCGTGCTCGAGACGGCAATCTTCTTCAGGTACTGGCCCTTGGCGGCAGCCGGCTTGGCCTTCTGCAGCGCGTCGATCAGGGCCTTCAGGTTCTGCTCCAGCTTATCCACGCCGAACGAGGCACGACCGATCGTGGCATGCACGATACCGGCCTTGTCGGTACGGTACTGGACCTGACCGGCCTTGGCGTTCTTGACGGCGGTGGTGACGTCCATGGTCACGGTGCCGACCTTCGGGTTCGGCATCAGGCCGCGCGGGCCGAGGATCTGGCCGAGCTGGCCGACGATCTTCATGGCATCCGGGGTGGCGACGACGATGTCGAAGTTCATGTTGCCGGCCTTGACGTCGGCAGCCAGGTCTTCGAAACCGACGACATCGGCGCCGGCGGCCTTGGCGGCCTCAGCCTTGTCGCCCTGGGCGAAGACGGCGACGCGAACGGTCTTGCCGGTCCCCGCCGGCAGCACGACGGAACCGCGAACCAACTGGTCCGACTTGCGCGCATCGATGCCGAGGTTGACGGCGACGTCGATCGACTCGTCGAACTTGGCGGTTGCCGCTTCCTTCGCCAGCGTCAGCGCTTCCGACACGGCGTAGAGCTTGTTGCGATCGATCTTGCCCTGCAGGGCCTTTTCACGCTTGGTGAGCTTAGCCATTTCAGACACCCTCCACGGTGATGCCCATCGAACGGGCGGAGCCGGCGATGGTGCGGCAGGCGGCATCCATATCGGCAGCCGTCAGGTCGGGCATCTTGGTCTTGGCGATTTCCTCGCACTGGGCGCGCGTCAGCTTGCCGACCTTGTCGGTATGCGGACGTGCCGAGCCGGACTTGATGCCGGCAGCCTTCTTGATCAGGATGGTCGCCGGCGGGGTCTTCATGATGAACGTGAAGGACTTGTCCGCGAAGGCGGTGATCACCACGGGAATCGGCAGCCCCGGCTCGACGCCTTGCGTCTGGGCGTTGAAGGCCTTGCAGAACTCCATGATATTGAGGCCGCGCTGACCGAGAGCGGGACCGATCGGGGGCGAGGGGTTAGCCTTGCCCGCCGGCACTTGTAGCTTGATATAGCCGACGATTTTCTTTGCCATGATGGCTCCTTGTTAACGAGTGATAGCGCGCGCTCGCCCGCCGTTGCCGGAAAGCTACTGACGCTCCTCTTCCGGCGGATCACCCTTGCGGGCCGGGGCCGCCGAAGCCCCCGTGTGAATGGTCCGGAACGAGCGGCTTACGCCTTCTCGACCTGACCGAAATCCAGCTCGACCGGCGTCGAACGACCGAAAATGGTCACCGACACACGCAGCTTGTTCTTCTCGTAGTTCACGTCCTCGACGGAACCGTGGAAGTCCGTGAACGGACCTTCCTTGACGCGCACCACTTCGCCAGTTTCGAACAGCACCTTGGGACGGGGCTTCTCGACCCCTTCCTGCATCTGCTGCATGATCTTGTCGACTTCCTTCTCGGAAATCGGCGTCGGCTTGGTGGCCGTACCACCGACGAAACCCGTCACCTTTGGCGTGCTCTTCACGAGGTGCCAGGTATCGTCGTTCATGTCCATTTCCACCAGCACATAGCCGGGGAAGAACTTGCGCTCAGAAATGCTCTTCTGGCCACCCTTGAGCTCGACGACTTCCTCGACCGGCACCAGAATGCGGCCGAACAGGTCCGCCATGCCGGAACGGGCAACACGCTCGGTCAGCGCACGCTGAACACTTTTCTCGAAGCCCGAGTAGGCATGAACGACATACCAGCGCTTGCTCATGATTTCTTCCAGCCCAGGATCAGGTCGTAGAAGACCCACTCCAGGCTCTTGTCAGTCAGCCAGAGAAAAACGGCCATGACGACCACGAAGGCGAACACCATCCCGGTCGTCTGCATCGTTTCCTTGCGCGAAGGCCATACCACCTTCTTCGTCTCGGCAACCGCCTCGCGGGCGAAGACGAAGAAGCGCTGACCCGGTTCCGTGAACCAGGCCACGGCCACCGAAGCGGCAACGCCCGCGAGCACCGAGAGCACTCGCAGGATCATTGCCTGCTCGGAGAGCAGGTAAAAGCCAACTACGCCGGCAGCAAGCAGAACCAGCGCCAGCGCAAACTTGATCTTGTCGGCCATTTCTTTCGCGTTCTATTTAACAGTGGCAGGGGCAGAGGGTCTCGAACCCCCAACCTTCGGTTTTGGAGACCGACGCTCTGCCAATTGAGCTATGCCCCTGCAGCAGAGACTGCGGAACAGCCCGAAGGCCGCCCCGCGAATCGCTCTATTACTCGATGATTTTCGCCACGACGCCGGCGCCGACGGTACGGCCGCCTTCGCGGATGGCAAAACGCAGACCTTCTTCCATGGCGATCGGGGCGATGAGCTTGACGGTCATCGCGATGTTGTCGCCCGGCATGACCATTTCGGTGCCTTCCGGCAGCTGGATGGCGCCGGTGACGTCGGTCGTGCGGAAGTAGAACTGCGGACGGTAGTTGTTGAAGAACGGGGTGTGACGGCCGCCTTCATCCTTTGACAGGACATACACTTCGCCCGTGAAGTGGGTGTGCGGGGTGATCGAGCCCGGCTTGGCAAGCACCTGGCCGCGTTCGACTTCTTCACGCTTGGTGCCGCGCAGCAGGACGCCGACGTTGTCACCGGCCTGACCCTGGTCGAGCAGCTTACGGAACATTTCCACGCCGGTGCAGGTGGTCTTGACGGTCGGCTTGATACCGACGATTTCGATTTCTTCGCCGACCTTGACGACACCACGCTCGACGCGACCGGTGACGACGGTGCCGCGACCGGAGATCGAGAAGACGTCTTCGATCGGGAGCAGGAAGGGCTTGTCGATGGCGCGCTCGGGCGTCGGGATGTAGCTGTCGAGGGCATCCGCCAGGGCGAAGATCGACGGTTCGCCGATTTCGGACTGGTCGCCTTCGAGGGCCTTGAGGGCCGAGCCCTTGACGATGGGGACGTCGTCGCCCGGGAAGTCGTACTTGGAGAGGAGTTCGCGGACTTCCATCTCGACGAGTTCGAGCAGCTCGGCGTCGTCAACCATGTCGCACTTGTTCAGATAGACGATGATGAACGGCACGCCAACCTGGCGGGCCAGGAGGATGTGCTCGCGGGTCTGCGGCATCGGGCCGTCAGCGGCCGAGCAGACGAGAATGGCGCCGTCCATCTGGGCGGCACCGGTGATCATGTTCTTGACGTAGTCGGCGTGGCCCGGGCAGTCAACGTGCGCGTAGTGGCGGCCAGCCGTCTCGTATTCGACGTGGGCGGTGTTGATGGTGATGCCGCGCGCCTTTTCTTCCGGCGCTGCGTCGATCTGGTCGTAGGCCTTGGCCTCACCACCAAACTTCTTCGACAGAATCGTGGTGATCGCCGCCGTCAGCGTCGTCTTGCCGTGGTCAACGTGACCAATCGTGCCAACGTTCACGTGCGGTTTCGTACGTTCGAATTTACCTTTGGCCATGTTCCCGCTTCCTCAAAAATTAAAAGATCAACGATATCGATTCGGTTGCACCAGCGAATGGTGCCCATGGGCAGGATTGAACTGCCGACCTCTCCCTTACCAAGGGAGTGCTCTGCCACTGAGCTACATGGGCGCTCCGTAAAACGCTCGATCACAACAAACAACAAGTCGCAGAAAGTGGAGCGGGTGAAGGGAATCGAACCCTCGTCTTAAGCTTGGAAGGCTTCAGCTCTACCATTGAGCTACACCCGCACAAACCGGAACCACGACTACAACGTTCGCGACATTTTTTGGTGGAGGGAGAAGGATTCGAACCTTCGAAGGCAGAGCCGACAGATTTACAGTCTGTTCCCGTTGACCGCTTGGGTATCCCTCCGGGAAACCGGAGATTATCTGCAATCGACAAACCGGTGTCAATTGCTTTCGCGAATTGAGGCCGCGCATCATAGCAAAAAACCGGCCAGGGCGCGAGATTTTGCTGGTTTTTCGGATGGCTGGCTCTAGAATGCCCGACAACCCGACGTGCATGAACTCCCACCCATGAGCCATTCAGCCCCCTTCCCCCCGCTGCCCGACACACTGATTGCCGCACTTCGCGAGCACTTCGGGCAACGCTTCTCACAAGGAGAATCGACGCGTCTCCAGCATGGCCGCGACGAATCGGTGCACCCGCCGGAACCGCCACAAGGGGTGGTGTTTGCGGAAACCACCGAAGATGTCGCCGAAACCGCACGTCTCTGCCACGCACACAAGGTTCCTATCATCCCTTACGGGGCCGGCAGTTCGGTCGAGGGCCACCTGCTCGCCGTGCGCGGCGGCATCAGCCTTGACCTTTCCGGCATGAACCGCGTAGTCGCCATCCATGCCGAGGATCTCGATGCCACCGTGGAAGCCGGCGTAACGCGCAAGCAACTGAACGAGGCACTCAAGGGCAGTGGCCTGTTCTTCCCGATTGACCCCGGCGCCGACGCCTCGCTCGGCGGCATGGCGGCGACGCGTGCCTCGGGCACCAACGCCGTGCGCTACGGCACGATGCGCGAAAACGTGATGGCGATGACCGTCGTGCTCGCCGACGGCCGCATCATCCACACCGGCAGCCGGGCGAAAAAGTCCTCGGCCGGCTACGACCTGACGCGGCTATTCGTCGGCTCGGAAGGCACGCTCGGCATCATCACCGAGCTGACCGTCAAGCTTTATCCGGTGCCGGAAGCGATGTCTGCCGCCGTCTGCGCCTTCCCCGATGTCGATGCCGCAGTGAATACCGTCATCCAGACGATCCAGATGGGCATCCCGGTCGCCCGCATCGAGCTGCTCGACGCACTGACACTGACCGCCATCAACCGCTTCAGCAAGACGACGCTGCCCGAGCGCCCGACCCTGTTCTTCGAATTTCACGGCAGCCAATCCTCGGTGGCGGAGCAGGCCGAGTTCGTCCAGCAGATCGCCGGCGAAAACGGCGGCGAGAACTTCGAATGGGCGTCCCGCCCGGAGGACCGCACGCGCCTCTGGCAGGCCCGGCACGACGCCTACTTCGCCTGCCTGCAGATGAAACCCGGCGGCCGCGCCTTCCCGACCGATGTCTGCGTGCCGATATCGCGGCTCGCCGAATGCATCGCGGCCACCAACGAGGACCTGCAGCAGGTGTCGATACCGATCATGCTCTTCGGTCACGTTGGTGACGGCAACTTCCACCTCGTCGTGCTGGTCGATCCGGCCAACGAGAAGGACATGCAGGAAGCCGAGTGGATCAACGAGCGCGTCGTCGAGCGCGCACTGGCCATGGAAGGCACCTGCACCGGTGAGCACGGGATCGGGCTCGGCAAGAAGAAATTCATGGTGCGTGAGCACGGCGCGGACGCGGTCGAGGTAATGCGCGCGCTGAAAGCGGCGCTCGATCCGGACGATCTGCTCAATCCGAGAAAGATCCTGCCCTGACGAAGGCGCTCAGGAAATCGCCGGTTCGTCGTGCTTGCCGCGCAGGCGCGCGACGAGCGTCATCATGACGAGCGCTACGGCACCTGCCGCCACCCCGACCAGCGCATCGAGCATTGCCCCAAGCAGAGGCCCGATGAAGCCGGCCGCAGCGGAAACTCCTTCCAGCAGGTGATGCAGCGGCGGCACGCCGTGCGTCAGGATGCCGCCACCGACGAGGAACATCGCCAGCGTACCGATCACGGTCAGCGCTTTCATGATCTTCGGCGCCGCGGCGAGCAGCGCGCGACCGACCGCCTGAGCAGCGGCACCCGGCTTCTGCACGAGATGCGCACCAACGTCATCCATCTTGACGATGCCGGCGACCAGCCCGTAGACCCCTGCCGTCATGATCAGCGCGATTCCGACCATCACCGCCGCCTGCGTTGCGAAGGGCTTGTCGGCGACAGTGCCGAGCGCGATGACAAGGATCTCGGCAGAAAGCACGAAGTCGGTGCGGATGGCCCCCTTGATCTTCTCTTTCTCGTAGGCGACGAGGTCGACGCGCTCATCGGCCACGGCCGCGAGTTCCGCCTGATGCTCGGCCTCCGCGTCGCCGCGATGCAGCCACTTGTGGGCCAGCTTCTCGACGCCTTCGTAGCAGAGATAGAGGCCGCCGATCATCAGCAGCGGCATCACCAGGAAAGGCGCGACAGCGCTGATCGCCAGTGCCGTTGGCACCAGGATGGCCTTGTTCATGAGCGAGCCCTTGGCCACCGCCCAGACCACCGGCAACTCCCGTTCGGCGCGCACGCCCGAGACCTGCTCGGCATTCAGCGCCAGATCGTCACCGAGCACGCCGGCAGTCTTCTTGGCGGCAACCTTGGTCATCACGGCGACGTCGTCGAGAATGGTCGCGATGTCGTCGAGCAGGGCAAGCAGGCTGGCTCCGGCCATGGGGTAGCGCTTTCGGTTCAGTTGGAAATGCGGCGGATTATACCGGCCCGTTTCCGCCTGCTGCGCCGCAACGTTACGCGGGATCGGCGGTCACATACAATGCGCTCCGTCGCCCACCGGCGACGATGACAATTGCCCGGCGCGCTCCACAAGAACGTGACCGGATCACAGCCAACGGAGGAGTCTCACAATGAGCGATCTCTCGATCACGCTCGAGGACAAGTACACCCGCGCCTCGGGACGTGTCTTTCTCACCGGTTCCCAAGCCCTCGTCCGCCTGCCGCTGCTGCAGCGCCAGCGCGACCTCGCCGCCGGAATCAACACCGCCGGCTTCGTTTCCGGCTACCGCGGCAGCCCGCTCGGCGGCGTCGATCAGGCCTACTGGGCCGCGAAGAAAATTCTCGAACCGCAGCACGTCGTTTTCCAGCCCGGCGTCAATGAAGACCTCGCTGCCACGGCGGTATGGGGCACGCAGCAACTCAACCTGTTCCCCGGCGCGAAGTACGATGGCGTCTTCGGCATGTGGTACGGCAAGGGCCCGGGCGTCGATCGCTGCGGCGACGTCTTCCGCCACGCCAATGCGGCCGGCACCTCGAAGCATGGTGGCGTACTGGTCATCGCCGGCGACGACCACAACGCAAAATCATCCACCCTGCCGCACCAGACCGACCACATCTTCAAGGCAGTGATGATGCCGGTGCTCTACCCGGCCAACGTGCAGGAATATCTCGACTACGGCCTGCATGGCTGGGCGATGAGCCGCTATTCGGGCTGCTGGGTGGCGCTGAAGGCGCTGGCCGACACGGTGGAAACCTCGGCCTCGGTCGACATCGACCCGCTGTCGCTGCAGATCGTTACCCCCGGCGATTTCGAGCTGCCCGAAGGTGGCCTCAACATCCGCTGGCCAGATGACCGGCACGAGCAGGAGCGCCGCCTGCTGCACTTCAAGCTCTACGCTGCGCTGGCCTACGCACGGGCGAACAACCTGAACCGCGTGGTCATCGATTCGCCAGCCCCGCGTCTCGGCATCATCACTTCGGGCAAGTCTTACCTGGACGTGCGCCAGGCCTTCGACGAACTGGGCATCGATGACGCCCTCGCCGCCGAGATCGGCATCCGCCTGTACAAGGTCGGCATGGTCTGGCCGCTCGAATCGGAAGGCGTGCGCGAGTTCGCCGAAGGGCTGGAGGAAATCCTCGTCATCGAGGAAAAGCGCCAGCTGATCGAATATCAGCTGAAGGAAGAGCTTTACAACTGGCGCGAGGATGTCCGTCCGCGCGTCATCGGCAAGTTCGACGAAAAGGGCGAATGGGCCTCGACGCCGGACAATCGCGGTGTCGTGTCGCACGGGGAGTGGCTGCTGCCGGCGGCGGGCGAACTGTCGGTCGCCCAGATCGCGCGCGTCATCGCTGCGCGTATCGACCGATTCTTCACCTCCGCCCGTATCCAGCAGCGACTGGCACTGATCGAAGCGAAGCAGAAGGCGCTCGCCGCACCGATCGTGCTCGCCCAGCGCACGCCGACCTTCTGCTCCGGCTGCCCGCACAATACCTCGACGCACGTACCGGAAGGCTCACGTGCCGTGGCCGGCATCGGCTGCCATTACATGGTGACGTGGATGGACCGCAAGACAGCCACCTTCACGCACATGGGCGGCGAAGGCGTGCCGTGGGTCGGGCAGGCGCCCTTCACCGAGGAAAAGCACATCTTCGCCAACCTCGGTGACGGCACCTATTTCCATTCAGGTCTGCTGGCGATCAGGCAGAGCGTCGCCGCCGGCCACCCGATCACCTACAAGATCCTCTACAACGATGCCGTGGCGATGACTGGCGGCCAGCCGGTCGACGGCACGCTGACCATCCCACAGATGACGCGCCAGCTCGAAGGCGAAGGTATAGACAGGATCGTCATCGTCACCGACGACCCGGCAAAGTACGCGCGGTTCAGCGGCCTTGCAACGCCGGGCGGAAAGCCGATTCCGATCCGCCACCGCGACGAGCTCGACACCGTGCAGCGCGAGCTGCGCGAGTATCCCGGCGTCTCGATCCTGATCTACGACCAGACCTGCGCCACCGAGAAGCGGCGCCGCCGCAAGCGCGGCAAGATGGTCGACCCGGCGCGCCGCGTATTCATCAACGAGGCGGTGTGCGAAGGCTGCGGCGACTGCGGGGTGCAGTCGAACTGCCTCTCCATCGTGCCGGTCGAGACCGAGTTCGGTCGCAAGCGCCAGATCGACCAGTCCGCCTGCAACAAGGACTTCTCGTGCCTGAAGGGGTTCTGCCCGTCGTTCGTCACCATCGAAGGCGGGCAACTGAAGAAGCCGAAGGCCATGGACGCCAACGAGGCCTTCGAGCGCCACTTCGCGGCGCTGCCGATGCCGGCCCCGGTCGACACGACCAAGCCCTTCAACATCCTCGTCACCGGCGTCGGCGGCACCGGCGTCGTCACCATCGGCGCGTTGATCGGCATGGCCGCACACATCGACGGCAAGGGCGTCTCGGTGCTCGACATGACCGGACTCGCGCAGAAGTTCGGCGCCGTCTATTCGCACCTTCGCATCGCCGACCGGCCGGCCGACATCCACGCCGCACGCATCGCGACTGGCGAAGCCGATGCGCTGATCGGTGGCGACCTCGTCGTCAGTGCCGGCAACGAAGCGATCGCGAAAACACAGGCAGGCAAGACACGCGCGGTCGTGAATCTGGCGAAGACTCCGACCGCTGAATTCACGACGAACCCGGACTGGCAATTCCCGCTCGTTCGCATGGAGCAACGCATCGCTGATTCCTGCGATGGCAGCGTGCTGTTCCTCGACGCACAGGCGCTGGCACTGAAGCTGATGGGTGACGCCATCTTCGCCAACACATTCCTGCTCGGCGTGGCCTGGCAGCAGGGGCTGGTACCGGTTTCCGGGGCCGCGCTTGACAGGGCGTTCGAGCTCAACGGCACGGCGGTCGACAAGAATCGACAGGCCTTCCTCTGGGGGCGCCGTGCCGCATTCGACCTCGAGGCCGTACGCCGTTTCGTTCAGGGCGATAACATCGTCACCCTGCCGCAGTCGCTGGATGCCCTGATCGCCGAACGCGTTGCATTCCTCACCGACTATCAGGATGCCGCCTATGGTGAACGCTACCGGAGCCTCGTCGCCCGCGTGCGGGCCGCCGAGCTGCCTCTGGGCAGCACCGCGTTGAGCGAGGCTGTCGCGCGGCATTACTTCAAGCTGCTGGCGATCAAGGACGAGTACGAAGTCGCGCGGCTCTATACTGATCCGGCCTTCATGACGAAGATCCGTGACAGCTTCGAAGGCGATTTCCGGCTCAACTTCCACCTCGCACCGCCACTGCTGGCGAAGATCGACCACAACACGGGGCATCCGAAGAAGCAGGCCTACGGCCCCTGGATGATGCGTGTCTTCGGCCTGCTCGCGAAGCTGCGTTTCCTGCGCGGCGGATCGTTCGACATCTTCGGCAGGACGGCAGAACGACGCATGGAAAGGCAGCTGATCACCGACTACGAAGCCGACATCGCACTGATCCTCGAGCGGCTGGATGCAGGCAACGCCGACGTCGCGACAAGGCTCGCCAGCCTGCCCGAGCAGATTCGCGGCTTCGGTCATGTCAGGGCAGCCAACGTCGGGAAGGCGGAAGCGCAGCGAGCCCTCCTCAGGGCGGCGCTGATGAATGCGCCAGCACGATCAGTCGCGGCCGCCGGCTGAGCAACAGGCGGGTAGAATGCGGCGTTCGCAGCCCCGGAATGCCGCATGACCCCGCTTCTTCAACCGCATTTTCGTCAACTTGCCCTGCAGTTCGCCGCCCTGATGGCGGTGCTGTCGCTCGCCTGGCCCTATTACGGCGTACGCGGCGAGCCCTTGCCCTGGGGGCTCGTCGTCGTTGCCATCGGTGTCGTTGCGGTACTGTTGGCGACCTTCCTGAAGCAGCCCTGGTGGTGGCGGCTGATCCATGGCGCCTTTGCGCCGCTCGCCTGGCTGGTCGCGCAGGCGGAAATCGATCCGGGCTGGTTCCTTGCCGCGGCAATCGCGCTGCTGCTGGTGTATCGCGGCGCGCTCAGCGGACAGGTACCGCTCTATCTGAGCAACCGGCAGACGGCGCAGGCCCTCGCCAACCTGGTGCCGCCGTCGGGCAACTGCCTCGATCTCGGTGCCGGACTTGGCAGCATGTTGCGTCCGCTCGCAGAAGCACGGCCGGATGTTCGCTGCATCGGCGTCGAGAACGCGCCGCTCACCTGGCTCGGCGGCAAGTTACTGATGCTGGGTCTCGCCAACTGCGAATGGCGCTGGGGCAGCCTGTGGAAGACCTCACTCGCCGACATGGATGTCGTCTATGCCTTCCTGTCGCCGGTTCCGATGGCCGAGCTGTGGGCAAAGGCCCGCGTGGAAATGAAGTCCGGGAGCCTCTTCGTCAGCAACAGCTTCCCTGTGCCGGATGTCGCGCCAGACGAGGTAATCGCCGTCGACGACGCACGTCAGACGCAGCTCTACTGCTACCGCCTGTAACCCCAGGGATCTGCTCACATATAAACGCTGGATTCCGTTGATATGTGAATAGCGTCTAGAGCCGGATATTGTGCTTGGTGACGGCGACCAGCGCCTGCGTGCGGCTGGAAACGCCGAGCGCCTTGAAGATTGCGGTGATGTGGATCTTGACCGTGCCTTCGGACAGACCGAGCAGCTCGGCGATCTCGCGGTTGGAGCGCCCCTTGACCATCAGGCCCAGCACATCGGCCTGACGCTCGGTGAGGCCGGCCTCGGCAGGCGAGACCCCCTTGCCTGAGGGCGGCATGGCGATGCCGACACCGTTATGGCTCGGCAGGCTGGCCTCGGGCACGAAGATGACGCCATCGAGGACGCTGCGCAGCGCATCGAGCAGCTTCCCGCCGGAATAGGCCTTGGGAACGAAGCCCGCCGCCCCAGCCTTGAGCGCCCGGTTCACGGTATGCGCATCGTCGTATGCGGAAACGATCACGACCGGTAGTGCAGGATAGCGCTGACGAAGCAGGTTGAGACAGGTCAGGCCATCGATGCCGGGCAGCGCCAGATCGAGCATGACGAGATCGAAATCATCGGCATCGGCGAGAATGGCGCAGCCGGATTCGCAATCGGCAGCCTCCATGACCGTCACCTGCGCATCGAGTTGGCGCAGGGTCTGCACGAGTCCTTCACGGACAAGAGCATGGTCTTCAATGACAAGCAGTTTCAGCATGGCGACAGCCAATGAACGGGATATCCGGCAACTTTATCACCAAGTGCC
>Ga0268298_10000593_pt1 | contig 46067 bp, 40 predicted proteins | sample WWTPWeurt_MetaG_FD_194462 | JGI IMG/M metagenome (GOLD analysis project Ga0268298, IMG submission 194462) | Activated sludge microbial communities from WWTP in Nijmegen, Gelderland, Netherland - WWTP Weurt | ecosystem: Engineered > WWTP > Aerobic digester > Activated sludge | place...
CGCGCGCCCCAGTTGATACTGCTCCTCTTTCTGCCCGTCCGCCGCCTTCTCTTGGAACCCTTCCCGCCGGTCGTCCTGCCGCTTCTCCACAAAAATCTCCCGCCGCACCCGCTCCCGGTGCCCCACCGCCCCCTGAATCAAATCCTTCGGCATCATCTCCGGCGGCCGCGGCGCCTGCCCCCGCGGGATCAGCACCGTCTGCCCCCGCAACACCTCGATCTCCTTCGCCAACCCCGCCAAATCCCGATAGTTGACCGCCCCCTCCAGCACCGACAGCCGCGACGACGTGTCCTCCGACACGTCCATGTCGAACACCGTTCCACGCACCGCCGCCGCCGCCACCGGTGTCCGCACCTCGAACTTGTTCGCCGGACGCAGCTTCTGCACGAAAGCCCGGATCCGCCCCACCAGCACCTTAAATTGCGTGTCCTTCCCGTCCTCCGACACAGACTCCAACGTCGTCTTCGCCTGCACGTACACCGTGTGCCCGCCCTTCGTCCGCACACGCGCCGACGAGTTCGCCCCCGTCCGCAGTGAATCCCCCGGCGCCACGCGCCCTTTTCCCCGCAGCGCCACCCACCGCGCCGACTGCGCTTTCTTCACGTACGCCGTCCCTCGCGTCACACGCACTTCCGCCCCAAAAACGGCGGCGGCGGTCAACGACAGGACGATCACGAGGGCCGAAGATTTCATAGCGGTATAAGGATATCCCCCAATAGATTTCCTTTCAAGGACAAAAAAAACCGCCCTCTCCCGGTTTCCCGGGAGAGGGCGGTGGTGAGATTCGACTTACTTTGTTTCCGATCGGCGGCCGGGGCCCTGCCGGAAGGGACGCCCTTCCGATTTCCCGTCGCGACGCTCCTCCCGCCGTTTTTCACCGAGCTCGCGCAACTTTTTAAACTGCTCGGCCGACAAGATTTTTCGGACTTCCAGAACACCGTTCAGGCGCTGATCGGCCATTTTGTTATGAATGTCCTTCAGCTCCTCGTTGAGCGATTTGGCTTTCCCGGAATCGATGGTGGTTTTTTCCAGTTCGGCGCGCAGCGCCTCGCGTTTTCCCTGCATTCGTTGAAACAGGTCTTGGTTCGCTTGGCGTTGCGACTGCCGGTGGGCGCGCAGCTTTTCGGCCTGCTCTTTGGTGAGGCCCAGTTCCTTGTTCATTTCCTCGAACCGCCCCTCCATTCTGCTCTCGTCACCGCGGGAGCCCGGGCCGTCATCCCCCATCGGTTCGGCGTAAAGCCCCGCGCCGGCGATCAACAACAACCCCGCCAACAACGTGCCCGTTCGTTTCGCGAATGAATTCATGGATGCCTCCTTTTTACAGCAAATATTCTTCAACGTTCGTGCCGTAGCCCGCGGATTCCTCTTCCCAAAGAAGAGTCTGTTCGCCGCTGAGTCCCGCCAGAGACACCGACGGGGGCGACGCCGGCCGAACAAAAATCAACGCCAGCGCCAGGGCCGCCGCCGCGGCCAAGGACCACCGCCCGGAAGGGCCGAAGATGAAATCCCGAAGGCGGGACGCCCCCGTGACGGGAACCGGCTCCCGGCGGACTTTTTCCATCACCGCCTGGACAAAGATATCCGATGTCTCCGTTCGCGCCCGCGGCCACCCCGCCCGCAGGCGTCGCCAAATCGCTTGTTGTGTTTTTTGCGTTTCGTTCATGACGGTTCTCCCGCTTGTTGGACGACGGCCGGACCCCAAAGGTGTCGCGCGGTGTCCACCAATCGCCGACGGGCCCGGCGCAACCGCGCTTTGACCGAATCCAAGGAAACACCCGTGGCCGCCGCGATCTCTTCATAGCGGAACCCGTGGCTTTCGCGCATCAGAAGAATTTGACGATAGTCGTCGGGCAGGTCCGCGAGCAGCTCGGCCACGGCCCCGGCATCGGGAGCGGGCTCTTGGGACCGGGCCAAGACGCCGTCGCCTTTCTCCAACATCGCGTCCAGGGATTCCGCGGGACGTCGGCGGCGGGCTTTTTGCAGGTCGAGGCAATGGCGGTAGGCGATGCGGTGCATCCAGGTGGAAAACAAGGCCTCGCCGCGGAAATCCGCCAAATGACGGTAGGCCTTCAGGAAGGATTCCTGGGCGGCGTCGTCCGCGTCGCCCGAATCTTTAAGCAACGACGCGCACAGGGCGCGGACCCGCGGTTCGTGCCGACGGACCAACAGGGCGAAGGCGTCGACGTCGCCCGCCCGGACACGCCGGACGGCATCGCGATCGGCTTCCCCGATGTCGGTGTGGGCGTCGTTCATGGTCGCCCGTTGGACGACCGCACCGCACCGAAAGTGTCGCGCGATCGGCGTCGCGTTATCGCGTGAGGCGAATCTCGCACGTCAAGCGAAAATCGCAGGGGGTGGCCGGGTCGTTGTGGGACGCTTCCCGGCACACCAAACGTTCCTCCGCGCGGTCGCCCTCGGATTGAAACAGGGCGCGCGCGGCGACGGACAAATCAAACCGGCCGTTCCCGCAGCGTCCCGGACAGGGCGCCGAGAAGTCGCAGGGATCGTCGGGCGAAAAGTTGCGGGCGATGTCTTCGTAGGGATCGCCCTGGGGCGACTCGAAGTGAAACGCGACTTCGAGGCGGGTCGCGTCGGGGCAGAGGTCCCGCAGCGTCGCCTCGGGGCGGCGCCGCAAGACCTTCTTTTCGTTTTTGTTGGGGCCCGAGGGGCCGCGACGGCGTTTTTTAAAGAATGTGGCCATGGGATTCTCCTAGCGATGTCGGGGTCCGCCGGGGCGGTGTCGGCCCCCGGCCGATCGTCCGCGGGGCCCGCCGGACGAGGGTCCCCGCGGAGCGGGGGCCGGGTGTCGCGGCGGGTTGTTGTATTGGAACCCCGGCAGCACCGCCCGGGGAAAAACGACGTCCACGAACCGCTCGATCGCCCGGACAGAAGATTCTTCCGAGGGGTCGACGAACATGATGGCGTCCCCCACGCCGTAGGCGCGGGCCGTGCGGCCCACGCGGTGGACGTAGTCCTCCGGGGCGCGGGGCACGTCGAAATTGACGACGTGGCTGATGTTCTTGACGTCGATGCCGCGGGCGGCGATGTCCGTGGCCACCAGCAATTTCGTGCGGCCGTGGCGGAAGTCCTCCATGGCGGCCTGGCGCTGGTTTTGCGAGCGGTTGGAGTGCAGCCGCCCGGCGCGGTACCCGTCTTCCCCGAGCCGTCCGGCCACGCGGTCGGCCCCGTGCTTGGTGCGCGTGAAAACGAGCACGGAGCGCATTTCGGTGGACTTCAGGAGCGCCAACAGGAGTCCCGTCTTTTGGGATTGGACGACTGGGTAAACGATTTGGCTGATCCCCTCCGCGACGGTGGTGGGCCGAGCCACTTCGATCCGCTGGGGATGGCGGGTGGCGAAGGCGGCGATCCTTTCGACCTCGGCGTGGAGCGTGGCCGAGAAAAGTTGCGTCTGCCGCGCGGCCGGCACTTGGCGAAGGACGTCTTTGATGTCGGGCAAAAATCCCATATCAAGCATGCGGTCGGCCTCGTCCAAGACCAACTGCTCGACGTGTTGCAGATTGAAATTGCGCTGATCCAAGTGGTCCAGCAGCCGGCCCGGCGTGGCGACGAGGATCTGGGCGCCGCGGCGAACGTCCTGCACCTGGCCGTGGTGGCCCACGCCGCCGATCACAACCGCGGTCTTGAAAGGGGTGAAACGGGCGAGATCCCGAAAGGTGCGGTCCACCTGCACGGCCAGTTCCCGGGTGGGGACCAGGACCAGCGCGCGCAGGCCCTCGCCGGGCTTGGACAAAAGATGGTGGAGAATCGGCAGCGCGAAGGCGGCCGTCTTGCCGCTGCCCGTCTGGGCGCACCCCAGGACGTCGCGTCCGGAGAGGGCGATCGGCACGGCTTTTTCCTGGATCGGCGTCGGATTTTTATACCCCAGAGCGGTGACCGCCCGCGCCAAGTCCGGATGAAGCCCCAACGATTGAAACGGCATAAAGGTCCTTTAAGATTGGATTTATCCGACTATAGCACACGGGGCCCGGTTCGGCCACGAATGGTTTAGGCGGCGGCGGCGATGGCCTGAAAGACGCGGTGGATCTGATCCCAACGGCGCAGCGACATCGTCACCGGGAACCACAGATCCAACAGCTGGACGAGCGCGTTCCGGAAAAGAGCGCTGCGGGAGGAGCCCGCCACGAAGGCCACGTCGGCGGTGGCCAGCAGGCGCCCGTCGGTGTAGCGGGAGAGGTCCACGCGGTCCGCCACGAAGCGCTCCAAATCGCCCAAGTCCCACAGGGTTGACCCCGACGAACGCCGCGGCAGATCGGCCAACACGCGCACCCGGGGGCTTGCGAAAGTCGTTCGGGCCAACGCCTCGCGCCCCTCGCTGTCGACGGGAAGGAGGACCACCTCGGCGAGGGCCGTGGTGGAGGCGCGCAGCGCCCGTTCCACCGCCCCGTCCAAACGGGAGGCCATCGAACGCGAAACAAGAACGAACACGACCGGCCGACGGCCGTCGGCGCCGCCCCGTTCCGCACGGGCGCCGAGGAACGGCGCGGGAATCGCCCACCCCAATAAAGCGAAACGCCGAAGGCGCTGAATCCCCACGAGATCCGCCGCCGGCTTGAGCAGGGCGGCCGCCCAGGACTCGGTTCGGGAAAGCGTCTCGAACCGCAAGGACCGCCCCACCCCCAGATCGGTCGGGCGAGCGGCGATGTTGTCGTGAACGGCGCGGGTCAACGCCGTCCCCGACGGATCGGCCGGGCGCGCGCTCCCGGGATCGGGCTTTGCCGCCGCGGCCACCACCGCCGCGCCCAGGGTGGTCGCGTCCTCGAGCGCGCGAACCCGCACGGGCGGGCCGTCGGGCCCCAACCGGGCCCGCAGAGCGTCCTCGAAGCGGGCGGCGTACCCCGGGGTTTTGGTGTAAAAACTTCCGTCCACCACGACGCGGCGCGGGCGCGCCGACGTCTCCTGGGCGGACAGAACGCCCGCCACCGCCGCGGCCGCCAACCGGGCCGAGCGATCGATCACCGAGCGGACGGTTTCTTGAATCCGCCGCAAAACCTCGGGGTTTATGGCGCCCTCGGGGAAAGCGAGGTTCGCCAACGCGAAATCACGGACGGTCCGTCGATCGGCGCTTCCGTCTTGAAGCACCGGGGAAAGATGTTCCGGTGAAAGCGCCGCGTTGTCAATGACGGCGCCCCGCGGCCACCACCCTTCGCGGGTCCCGTTTTCCTCCAGCGCTTTCCGCACGTGGTCCCCGATGTACAGGGCGGCCACCGCCCGTTCCAAAGTGGTTTTTGACGCGCCCTCCGGAAGGGAGCGTCCTGGACGCCATTGGCCCAATTCCAAATTGACGGCGTCGCCGTCCGCGAAAACGGCGGCGTTGATCCCCGTCCCCAAAATCAAGCCCGCGTCGACCGGACGGGCGGCGGCGTCCGCGTAGGTGCCGGCCGCCAAAGCGCCGACGGCGTCGTTCACCACCGCCGCCACCTCAAGGGCCGACCCGCGCCGCGCCAGAGCCTCTCGAAGAAGGCGGACCACATCCTCCCCTTCCACCCCCGAGGCCGTGACTTCCTTCGTCCATCGTTCCAGCACCGCGCTGTCGAGAGCCGTTTGGCGGCCCGGGAAGGAAAAGACGAAAGCGGTGCGCGTCAGCCCCGGTTCCGCGTCGGCGAACGCCGCGGCCTCGGCCGCCAAGCGGTCAAAGAGCGCGCGGCCCGGCCCCGCTTTTTCCGCGGCGGTAAAGACGAACTCGGCGGACCGCTCCACGCGGTGCGCCCCGTCGCCCAATAGCCGGACGCTGCGGAACTTGACCCGCGTGCCGCCCCAATCGATGACGAGCACGCGGCCCGTTTCGCGCCCCGTGATGGGGGGCAGAAACGCCCGCAACCGAGACACGCTCCCCGAACGCGCCGACAGCGCCGCCTTCACGTCCCGGGAGGCGGCGGCCGAAAACGTGTCAAGGTCGGACGGCGCGGGTTCGGGGCCGGACCGACGCGCGAAAACCGCCGCCGCCCGCCGCGTCCATCGGGCCACGGGGCCCGATCGACCGTGGCGTCCAAGATCCCAGGCCACCCACGCCGCGGCAAGCCCGATGGCGACGAGCGGCGCCGCCAACCCCGCGAGCAAAAGAAGTCCCCCTTCTCGAAGGGCAAAACCCCGGAGGGGCGGGGCCAAGCGGTCCATGGCCGCTTCGAATTGGGCAAAGCGGGGGTTTTGGATGGGCGAGGACAGGGGCATTTGGGCCAGGGCCGCCAACTGTTGGGAAAAAACCGCGCGGCGCTTTTCCAAATCCCCTTCCCGGCTCATGTAAAGGGCCAACGTGCTTTCATCGGCGGCCAGAAGGCCTCCGTAGAGGGCCACCGCCTCGGCGGGCGTTTTTCCGTTGAAGATCACGTCGTGGGCCACAATCGACTCGCGCCGCCGGCGCAGGTCGTCGGGGCCGGCCCCCCCCTCAGACAGCCGCTCACGAAAATCGCGAACCGCCTCGGCGAACGCCCCCCGGCGTTCCGAAGGGCTTTTCCCCGCCCAGCTGTCCGCCCAGTCCCCCAGGGCGGCGCGCGCCATGTCGTCGGTGTTAAAAATGCCGGCGGGCGCGCCGGTCGGTTCCTTCATTCGCGGAACAACGACCTCGACGCCGGACTCCCGAGCGAGCTCTTTGGCCACCGCTTCCAGAGACATGTCCCGGGCCCCGCGCCACGCCGGGTCGATCTCCTCGTCGATCCCGCCCTCAAAAAGCAGCGGACCATAAGCGCGGAGGGGTTCCTTCACGTTGTTGTCGATCGATCGGGCGACGAGCCAGGGGCCCGCGGGAGACAGAAGGATGGACAGAGCCCACCGGGTGCCTCGGTGGGATTTCGTGCGAACGCGGCGAATGTTTCCGCTGAAAGCGCTTTCGAGGAAGAACGCTTGGCCGTCGTCCATGGTGGCCGTGGCGACCAATTTTTTTTCGTTGAACGCGGCAGCGAGGGACTCCAAATCGTCGGCGGCCCCAGCGGCCCACGCGGACCGGCGGGCCGCGGCCTCCTCCGCCACGCCCAGGGGGGTGAGAGCCGCCTCCGCCACGGCGTCGGCCTCGGTCCGAAAAACGCCCAGGGAGACCATCCCGCCCCGGTGTTTATCGGCCGCGACTTGATGGAGGCGCCCCAAAGCCAGCGCATGGAGTTTGCTGGGTTCGGCAACGTCCTGCAAAATCAACAGGGGACCCCGATGGGCCACATACACCCACTGAGGCCGATAGGTCCCGTTCGGTCGCAAGGAAGAGGCGCTAAAAAAAGCGCGCTCGCTTCGGCGCAGGCGCCGCGCGGTGTCCCCGGACAGCAACACGCGGATCGTTCCCAGCTTGTCCGCGATCAGGGGGAAGGCCGCTTGATTGAACTCCGTCAAGCGGGCGCGGAGCGTCGCCTCGTCCCACGGACCGAGGGCCCACAAATCGCCGATGAGGCGGGCCAGGGATTTCCGCGTGTCTTGATCTTCCTTCCGCGCGCGGGCGTCGTCGAGGGTGTCCCGCGGGCGCCGTTCCAGTTTGCCCCCCCATTGCTTGATCACATCGGCCACCTCAAAATAAAACGACCGGCCGCCTTGGGTCACTCGAAGGGCCTCTTCCTCCACGGCCAACCGAGCCTCGCCGGAAAGGAAGAAACGGCTTTCCAAACGAATCAAACGTTTCCCATCGACGGGATCGATCAACGTCCCGCCGCCCCGGGTGTCGCCGCCCAGAGCAAAACCCATGTCCAAATCGGCGGGGGCCGGGTCGGTGCCGCCCGCGCGGCGCTGGGCGAGCCATCGGGCCAGCCGGACCCGGCGGGGCGCGTCCCGGCGGGCCGAGGCCAGAGAGGCGAACGGATCCGCCAACAACGCGGCGGCCCCGTCCCGCCGCTCTTCCCGCGACCGACGGAAAGGTTCGAGGGAGAACGCCCAGGTTCTCCCGGTGGCCGGTTCGGTCAAGTACAGGAGCGGAGGACCGTCGTCGGCGTCCGCCAAACGAACCGCGTACGATCCCGCGGGAACCCCCGTGAGGGTGATGAGGAAAGCCCGGCCGCCCACGCCGAGCTTGAAAATCACCTTCGCTTTTCGGTCGCCCCGCAAGGTCTCGCGTTTTTTGATCAGCGCAACTCCATAGGATTTTTCCTCCGCGGCGCCGTCCCAACCGTTGTTCTCGGGGCGGGGGTCCGTGAGCCGGGCCAAAACCTCGCGCAACGCGTCGGCGCCAAGAACTTCCCGCTCTTCACCGAGGGCAGGCGGCGGCCGGTGTTTCACCACGTAGGAACGCGCTTGCTGAACGGCGGAGCCCACGGGGCCGTGGACCGAGACGCTCATCACGGGGGGTGATTCTTGATCGCGGAAATACCCGCCGCCGGTGGTCAACGCCCGCCACACGATGTCGTGACCCGCTTCGTTTTGAGCCTCGATGTTCCAAATCAACGCCTGCCCCTCGGCGGCCAGGAGGGCGGGCAACGCCGTGGAAAACGTTTTCAAGAGATCGTCGCCCAGGATGTCCCAACGGCTTTGCAGGGTGTCGGCGCGGCGCGGGTTTCGGTCGGCGTGGGAGGGCATGTTCCACACCACGTTGTCGAAGCGGATCGGGTCTCCCTCCGCAGAGAGGAAGTGGGGAACGCCCGCGGCGTCGGCCGCGTTGTCCACCAGGCGCGTTTGGAGACGGCCTTCCAACCCAAAAAGCCGGAAAACAAAGCGCGCGTTCGCCAGCGCGAAAGGGTTCACGTCCGTCACCCAGACCTCCCCCTCCGTCTGCAGGGCCACCGTCAGGGCGTCCAGCCCCGTCCCCGTGCCGAGAACCAGCGACTTTGCCTCCGGCGCGGCGTTCAATCGGAAATCCCGGGGGCGCCGCCCGAGCAGGAGAGCCCAAAAAGCGCCGTCGGCCATCTGGAAACCGGCGGGGGAATAGACCGTGGGGAACTTCGGCACGACGAAACGCCACCGCCGTTCCGGGTCGGCGGTGGGCAGGCCCCCCACCCCGAACCCATGGGAAGGGAGCCCCGCGGGTCGGGGCCGGGCGTGCAAGGCCTCGAATTGGCGCGTTCCCAGGGACAAGTCGATGGCGCCCTGAAGATAATCCCCCTCCCCGTCGATGTCCTGCCGTTCCCGAACGTAGCGTTTTTCCAATTCGGCCAAGGCCGGGCGGAGCCGTTCCACGTTCCGGCGGGTTTCCGTCCAAAAGGAAATCGGGGGATCGCCCCGTCCGGGCTTGGGCAACGGCGCGTAATACCGACTTAAATCCAGAAACCACCGCCGCTCGTTGGGCGATTCCGGAAAAACGGCGACCAAACGATCGCTCTCGTAAACCAACAGGACCGAGGAGCCCGGTTTCCCCGGGGGGTACAATTCATGCAACAGAGCCGGCCAGCCCGCGCGCAATTCCCCGGGCTTGTCCGAATAGGGGCCCACCGATAATTTCTTGACGGTCATTCCGTCCGGCCAAGGACGCCCCTCGGCGTCGGCCGGCAGCGTTTCGATTTGTTCCCCGTTGAAACCCTCGGACAAGGCATGGAAAAGATCGCTCGCGGGCACGTCCCCCGGGAGATTTTGCGGAAACACCGAATCGGGCGTGGGGCGCGGCGTCGGAGGCGCGGCGCGGCCCACCCCCAAAACGTTTAAGAGAGCGGCCGTATCCGAATAATCGCCGTAAACAAGAACGTCGGCTCCTGTCGCCCGGAGTTTTTCGGCGTGGGCGGGCCCGGTGACGATCCCCACGGCCAGAGCGCCGTTTTGCCGCGCGGCGGCCATGTCCCCGGGGCCATCCCCGATCATGACGGCATGTCGGCCTTCTGATTTTTCTTCGGCCAACCGCTCCGCGATGACCTCTTCTTTGTGCCCTCCGCCATGCACACGCGAGAAGAAAGAAGCCACGCCGAGCCCTTCCAAGACACGACGACGGGTGCCCGCGTTACCGCTGGTGGACACTTCCAGGCCCACCCCCGCCCGTTGTAGGGCGCTCAACAAATCCGTCAACCCGGGAATGACCGCCGCGGGCTGGGCGTTGCGCAGCATCGCCTGATTGACGGCCGTGCGCACCACGTTCTCGGACCAGTTTTTTCCGCGCGGAATGAGAACGCGGGGGAGGCGCCGTTCCTGGGCGAACCGCTCCAATTCCCGTTCCTGGTCTTCCACGTTCATCCAGTCAATGTCGGCGAGGAAGGCCTGGATCTCGCGCGTTTGATGGGGCAACGGGATGGGCGTTCGATAAAGGTAGCGCGCCCACAGCGTCGCCTTCAACCCGAAGGGGTAACCGCGCCACAGCGTCCCGTTCACGTCAAAAAAACAAAGCCGGACCGACGCCGCCGCCACCCGTTCGGGGTTGACCACCTCCACCGTCCCGGGCGCGGGGCCGGCCCGCGGCGGGTGTGATTTCCCCGCCTCGATCACTTCCGAACGCCACAACCGCGCGTGGTCCGGGGAGAGGGCGGCCAAGATAAAAACCGATTCCTCCGGTTCGACGGTGGTCACGGGAAAATACGGATCGCCGGCGGCGTGTCCTTCGACCCGCCCCCCCACCGCCTGAATCAAGACGCCGGGCGCCACGATGTCCCAGGACTTCAATCGGTTGCTGGCGAAAACGGCGAAGTCCTCCGGAACGCCCGGAAGAGGGATGCCGACGCGGCTCAAGGCCAAAGCGGTCAACCAATAGCCGGAGGAGCCCGCCCTTTCAAACACGGCGCGGCACTTCTCCTGCGCCGCCGACAGGTGCGGATAGACGCGGCCGATGGCGGCCTTGCCGTGGGCCATGGCGGAAAGGCGGGCAAGATCCGTGGGCGGCGCGGGCGTTGACCGCGGCTGAAATTCCCGACCGTTCACAACCAAACCCGGGCGATCCTTTCGGGCCGCGATCACCAGGGGTTTTCCATCCATCCCGCGAACCCCGGGCAGGGCCACCACCGACGCCACGGGATCGCCCCGAAAAGTGAGGGCGATGTGCACGGCGTACACGTCGTTCCCGCGCAGGTACGATTCGCTGCCGTCCAAGGGGTCCACGTGCCACACGTAGGGGGAACCGGCGTTGGCCGCCGCGCGCGCCGCCAAGGCGGGGTCCACGGATTCCAGGTCCTCCTCCACCACGACGCCGTGGCTCGGGAAGGCGTGCAGCAATCCGCCCACGATCATTCGGGTGGCGAACACGTCGGCGTCGCTCAACCAACTGCCGTCTTCTTTTTGGGTTTGGCTTTGGCGCGCCGCCTCTTGGAATTGGGGCAGCCAGACGGCCAGGCTCCGGGCGATGTCCGTGGCGACCGACTCCGCGGCCGCGGCGACCAGGCGCAGTTCCGCCGGGCCCGCGTCGGGATTGGCCAGGGGCGGAGGCCCGCCGCGCAGGCGCAGATGTTCTTGCAACACCCGGCGCGCTTCGGCGGGGACCTCTTTCCCATCTAGAAATTCAGAGAATTCCCCCCAAAGATTTTTCCCTTCGATGTCAAAATCCAATGTGGCGCGCGCGATCCAATTTTCCAGCCGCGCGGTGGAAAGGGCCCCGGACAACGCGTGGATCGCCTCCTCGACCGCCTCGACATTGGGAGCGACCCCCTCGCCCGAAGGCAAGAAGCGTCGGCGGGTTTCCCTCAACCAACGGGCCAAGACCCATTCCATGAGCCACCGCCGGGCGTCCGGAGAGAGCGTCGGTCGAAAAACACTCAACCGGCGGACCCAATCGGAAAACACGGAAAGGTCTTGCGGCGTCGGGTGGGGAAATGTTTTCAACAAATGGTTTTGAAGTTCCGCCTCTAATTTTCCCGACGGCAATTCAAAATACCGCCGGACGAAGTCGTCGTGGACCGGTTCCGGCGCCCACTCGAACAGTTCGTTTTGCAGACCCAACCGATGGGCGGCCCCGACAACGAAAACACCCCGGCGGTCGGGATCGATGGGGGTTTGACGGAGATGCTCTTTTAACCGCTCGTTGCGAAGAAACGTGGCTTTCGCCAAAACCAAAAATGTCTGTAGCGCGCGTTCCATCACCCGGTCCGGGGCGGGTTCCGTGGCGTTACGGGGGATGGACCAAGGACCCATTTCCCAGGAGCCGAAGGTGAGAAAAACCGATTGGGCGATGAAAAAATCGACATCGGGGGTGAAGGGTTCGGCGACGAGAGCGATTCGACGGCGATTGTTAAATAGCCACTGCCGACGAACTCGTCCGAAATCGCCTTCGGCCCCCACCTTCAGAAAATCCGCCTCGTCCCCCCGCGCGAGCGCTGCGGTGCGTTCCCGAAGCATTTTGACCGCCGACTCGTTTTGCGGTCCCCAGAGGGTCACCCATCGGCGCATACGGTCCGGCTCGCGGCGCAAGGCGTCCAGGTCCAACGGGGCGGTTTCTTCCCCTCCCGCGAACAGCAGGCTTTCGGCGCCCTTGGGATTCCGTCGAAAAGCGTCGAGCAACTCCTCGTGCGGGAACACCGAACCGTATTCCTCGATAAAAAGCAGGGGGTACGGCAAGGCGTCCAAGGTCGCGGCGGGGAAATCCGCCTCGGTCTCGTGTTTAACGGGAATCGCGTAAACAGCCCCCCCGCGGGTGTCCGCGAGGAACCGCTCCATCCGGCTCAACTCATTCGTGATCGCCCGATGGATTTCCCCTGGTCCTCGGCCGGCGTCCGGATTCAGAAATATCAACAGCCCGGACCGGTCCCGCGCCAATTGAATTCCCGAGGCGGGCCGTGTTTGAATAACCACGCGGCGGGACAACCGCCCCAACCGGGAGCCCAAGCCGGTGAAGACCGCCCGCAGACCGGGGTCGTTGTTCACCCGCGCCCGCAGACCGGGATCCAGCGAGATCAGAACATCGCCGGGCAAGGCCAACCGCGCGTCCGGGTAAACCAGGTTGTACAACGCGTGCGCCAGGATGAGCCCCGCCGAAAACCCGAGGCCGATGGAGACCCCCGCCAAGGCCGTGAGGTTTAAGACAAAGGGCAGCAGCCCCTGCGCGACCCACCCGCCGCCCCACAGCGCCAGGACGGTCCCGGCAACCCCCAATCCAAACCCGAGACCGACCGTGGCCCCCGTCGGAAGCCACCGACTCAGCCCGGCAAACCGACGGCGAAAAATCCGCTCCGCCGCCGCGTCGACCTGTTCCGGTTCCGCGGAGCGAACCACCACGGGGTGGCTCCGGAGAAAATCCAAAAACGCCGCCTGGTTGAACAAGGCCCGCGCGGTCGCCGGCCATTCCCGCACCGGAGCCCAAAGAACGTCCCGCGCGTTGGCCGCGGCCCGCTGTCGAAACGAGGGCTTCCCCCGGGCGTCGTAAAAAACATGAACGTTGATCTCGTCCCCGTTGTCGAATTCCGCGTGCAGGTGAGGGATTAGATCCCCCTCCATCCGGGCGCCTTTGAGAGGGACAATTCCCTCGTAGAGGATTCGAAGGGCGTTCGCCGGTTCGGGGTCCAGCGCCGCGGCGTAAAAAGGCGCTTCGGCCATCCCCGCGGCCGGCGGGGGCGCCAGGAAAAGTTTTTCCCCCGCGGCGATCCGTTCCAGGGGCAATTTTTCCTGGGCGAAAATGGACAGGGCGGCTTCTCCCGATGGCGTGCCCACGGTTTCAACGCGGGGCACGAAACGGACCACGGCGAGCCCCGCCGCTTCAAGGGCGGCCGTGAGTCCGTCGCCGTGGAATCCTCCCGCCACCAGCAGGGTCAAACGGGCGCGGCGTTCTTTGACTCCGGCGATGACGCGGGCGGCCATGGCGCGGTCCCGGGCCTCCGCCGTTCGATAAAAATCCGCGAAAGGGGCGAAAACATCCGGGCGGGCCACCGTCCGGTGCTCTTCCCAATCGACGGGGGTCAAGGCAAAATCCACCAGACGCTGATCCCGGGCGAGGCGAAGGTCTTCCTCAAGCCAGGCCTTTTCAAAATCCGTCCGCCCCCACCGGGCTCGAACCTCTTTTTCCACCCGCCGCAGGGCGCGCTGGAGATCCGCCCCGTTGATCCGCCCCGCCCGAACAACGTACTCCACGTAGCGGGCAAAGTCCGCCGAAAGGACCACGCCTTTACGCGTCAGTAAACGCCGCAGGGCCTCGTAAAACCGGTCATGCCGCAGGCGCCCCGATCGAAACGCCACGCTGTCGTTTAAAAGCCGCTCTTTTTCGAACGGCGTCAAACGTTCCGTCAGTTCCGACAACACGCGCGAGCGGTCCGCCTCGATCCGCGGGAAATCCAAAGCGCTTTCCATCTCCAGCACCCGGAGAAATTCGCGGAACGCCGGCGCGAGGTCCGTGACCGGCAACAGGGACGCCATGGCGCGCGCGTGAACTCCGAGAGACGCTTTGCCGTTATCAAAAGCCTGGACCGAACCGACAAAAACCCGCAGCGACGGGTTGAGGCGGGAGATCCCCGCGCGATGGGCGATCCGCCGTTGGGACAGTTCTTTTCGAAGGCGGGGCGCGCTCCCCCGGGCGCGCAGATAGGCGTCGACGTTGGCCGCGTAAAGCGAAGGATCGTCCACCCCGTCCAGGGCGGCCGGGGCGGCCGTGGACACAAGGACGTCGTGAACCGGCCCCGAGATTCGGTGGCTCGTCAAAAGGAAATCCGCCACGTCCAAGACAACGTTCCGTCGGGGGTAGGTCCGCCACCGACCAAATTGAATGGGGCCGGTATCTCCCTCCAGAGCCACCCAGTCCAGGCGTCCGGCCTCCGTCATGCGGCGGAGGACTTTTCCGATGTTCCGTTGGGCACCCTCGTTTTGATGCAGATCTTGAACGAAGAGAACCGTCGGTTGGTCCGGGCGCGCCTTGTCCGTGACCGATTGAACCGTCCCCAAATCCGGGGTCAGGAGCGAGAATATCCCCTCGGAGGCATTCGAGATCTCGGGGATCGATCCCTGGAGAGCGGCCGCCGCGCCCGGACCAAGGGGGGGAAGCGCGACAGCGGCGGACAGGGAGGCGGCCATCGGCGGGCGGACTTGCGCCAACAAAGACGATTGCCTGTCCCGGCTGGAGCGCCGCCTCTCCGACCAAAAAGCGGACTCGGCGGCGTGCGCGGCGCCGACGTTGATGAACGCGTAGACAGCCGTCAGGAGGATGCGACCCGGGGACGTTCTCACACGGCAATCATACCCCCCCTCGCTCGATAAACCCATTAAGCCGATGTAAACATTTTGTAAACGACACGGCCTTAACGGGACCCGTTAACGGCCTTGACAAACGGGGCTTTCGCCCTAATGCTAAAGGGGCCGCGCCCGACGCGCGGCGACGGAGCCCCGGTGACCAACGACGCCGAATACATCAAGGATTTTGTCCTCGAAGGGCATGAGAACCTCGACCGCATTGAATCCCTTCTCTTGCGGTTGGAAAAGGACCCCCACTCCCAGGAAATGCTCGCGGAGGTTTTCCGCGCCTTTCACACCATCAAGGGAACCAGCCGGATGTTTGAATTCCGCCGTGTGGAGAAACTCTCCCACGCCGCCGAGGACTTGCTGAGCCGCCTTCGGGAAGGGCAGGATGTCTTGACCACCGACAACATCAACTGGCTGCTTCGGGTGATCGGCACCTTGCGGCAACGCTTGTCCGCGATTGAAAAATCCGGCGTCGAAGACGCGGGCGATGACGAGCCCGTCTTAACAAACACCGCGGCCGCCGAACCTGAAAAAACCCCGGGCACCGGCCTGACCGAAAACACCTTGCGCGTGAACGTCACGCTCTTGGACCGCCTCATGGCCGAAGTCGGGGAATTGGTGCTCACGCGCAACCGGGTTCTGCAATGGTCCACGGGCCGCGGTGATTCCGAGATCGCGCTTCGATCCCAACAACTGAACGCCATCACCACGGAAATTCAGCGCCAAGTCATGCAAATGCGCCTACAACCCATCGGTCACGCGTGGAACAAGGCCCCCCGACTGGTTCGGGACCTGTGCGCCCACCTGGGGAAACGCGCCCGCCTCACGCTGGAGGGCGCGGACACCGAGTTGGACAAGTCGATTCTGGAGGGGATTCGGGACCCGCTCACCCATTTAATCCGCAACGCCGTCGACCACGGGATCGAAACCCCGGCGCAACGCGGCCGCCTGGGGAAAGCGCCCGAAGGCACGGTGGCGTTGCGCGCGGAACACGAAAGCGGCTGGGTGCTCCTGGAGATCGCCGATGACGGCGCCGGCATCGATCCCGCGCGCTTGCGCGAGCGCGCCGTCAAGAAGGGCGTGTTGACAGCCGACGAAGCCGGCCGACTCGGCGACCGCGAAACCGTCGGCCTTATTTTTCGGTCGGGGTTCTCGACCACCGAGAGCGTCACCGAAGTGTCGGGCCGGGGCATCGGCTTGGACGTGGTCAAGGAAAACATCGAAAAACTGGGCGGCGCCATCGATGTCCTGACCGCCCCGGGACGGGGCACCACGTTTCAAATCCGCATCCCGTTGACCTTGTCGATCGTCCCGACGTTGATTGTGACGGACGGCCAAACCGATTTTGCGATCCCGCAGGCCCACGTGGTGGAGATGGTGCGGCTGGGCGGGGAGCGCGCCGCGCACATCGAATGGATGGAAGACGCCGCGGTGTTTCGGTTGCGCGGGCGGCTGCTGCCCTTGGTTTTCCTGCGGCAGGCCCTTCGACGGGAACCGCCCCCCTCGGCCGCCGCCAAGGTGAATACCCTGGTCGTCCTGCGCGCGGGCGCCCGGCCGTTCGGCTTGGTCGTCGACCGCGCCAAGGACACCGAGGAAATTGTCGAGAAACCGCTCGGGCGGCATTTCAAGGGACTGCCTTTTTACGAGGGGGCGACCATCATGGGCGACGGCCGCGTGGTGCCGATCCTCGACGTGGTGGGCTTGGCCGAGTCCGCCCACGTCATTTCCGCCCTGGAGCGGTCCCACCGGATGGCGCCGACCGCGCCCCCGGCACCCCCGGCGGAAAAACACGACGCGCTCCTTCTTGTCGCCGGCGCCGACGACAGCCGCGCCGCGCTGCCTCTCGATCGCGTCGATCGAGTCGAAGAAATTGCCGCCGAGGCCATCGAGCGGGTGGGCGGCCGTGAAATGATTCAATACCGGGGCGAACTGCTGCCGTTGCAGCGGCTGTCCGCCCTTTTAAGGGACCGGCGTCAACGCCCCCGTTTTAAACCCACCCCGGAACCCGCGGAGTTGCTCCCCGTGGTGGTTTGCCATTCGGGCAACGACCGCCGGGGCTTGGTGGTGCACCGCATTCTGGAAATGGTGGACGTCCTTCCGGAGGATCGCCGCCCCGCCAGCCGGCCCGGGGTGGTCGGCACCGTGATCGCCCGCGGCCGAATCACGGAGATCCTCGACTTGGATCGACTGTTCGCCGCGCCCGACGCCGGGAGCGCCCCCGCGTGAAGCTTCTCTGCGGATTTTACATCGGGACGTATTACTTTTCGGTTCCGATCGACCGGGTCCAGGAAGTCTTGAAAAGAGCCGCGGTGACGCCGGTTCCGGGCGCTCCCCGCGCGGTGGCCGGCCTGCTGAATCTGCGCGGCGCGATCGTGACCGTGCTCGACATCCGTCCGCAATTGGGCTTGCCCTCCGGCGACCCCGCCGAGGCGGGCGCCTATCTCCTTCTCCGCGACGGGTCGGAAATCGTCGCGCTGCGCATCGACCGGATCGGCGAGGTGGTCAACGTGAACGACGACAGTTTTGAGCCGCCCCCCGACACGCTGCGTGGCCCGGCCCGGACACTCATCATCGGAGCCTACAAACTCCCGGACCGCCTGATGCTGGCCCTGGACATGGACGTCGCTTTAAACACGGACGCCGTCGCGTCCGAAGGGAAACCCGCTTGAAACAAGACGAATTTGAATACATGCGCGCGTTGTTCCAAAAGGAAACGGGGATCTTGATGGATCCAGGCAAGGCATATTTTGTGGAGCTCCGCCTTCGCCCCCTGGCGGAACAAGCGGGGTTCTCCTCCGCCAGCTTGTTCTTGCAACACCTTAAAGCCCGCCCCACCATCGGCCTCCACCGCCAAGCCATCGAAGCGCTCCTGATCCACGAGACCCGCTTCTTTCGAGACGAACCCGTCTTCGCCCTTTTTCGATCTTTGCTTCCCGGTTTGGAGGAACGCGCCCGCCGCGACGGAACGACCCTGGGGATCTGGTCCGCGGCCTGCTCCACCGGGCAAGAGGCCTACAGCTTGGCGCTTTTGTTGCGCGACGGATTGACGCCCGAGACGCGCTTTCGCCTTTTGGCCACGGACGTTTCCGAGGAAGCGCTGGCCCGCGCGCGGGGCGGGGCCTATTCCCTTTTTGAAATCGGCCGGGGGCTGCCCGCCGAGCTTAAAACCCGATACTTTTCGGTTCACGAGGACGAAGCCGTGATCCAAGAGGACGTTCGAAAATCCATCGATTTCCGAAAATTGAATTTGGCCGGGGAATGGCCGCCCCTGTCCCCCATGGATGTCGTGTTCCTCCGCAACGCGCTGATTTACTTCGAGCCGGCCATGAAGAAACACATTCTGGACAACGCGCACCGAATCCTTCGTCCGGGGGGATACCTATTCCTGGGAAACCCCGAAGCGGCGCTTTTCAACGACCCCCGGTTCCGCCCGGTCGAAGGCAAAGGCGCCTGTTGTTTCCAATCCATCGAGTCAACCCCTGAAGGGAGGCCCCCCGCCCCATGCGTGTCCTGATTGCCGACGACAGCCGTGTGATGCGTAAACTCATTCTCAAAAGCCTGAAGGAGACCGGTTTCCCGGTGGACCTGTGCGTGGAGGCTCAAAATGGCGAGGAGGCCTGGAACCTCATCCGGGAGTCCCGCGTGGACATCGCCATTCTGGATATTCACATGCCGCTGTTGAACGGCGAGGCGCTCCTCACGCGGATCCGCGCGGATTCCGAACACCGAAACCTTCCCGTCGTCATCGTCTCCAGCGAGTCCAGCGCGGCCCGTCTGGAGAGCCTTTTGGACCAGCGGGCGGGTTTCATCCACAAACCGTGGACGGACGATGATTTTCACCGGCAGGTGCAACAGGCCCTGGAGAACCGGCGTGAGCCCCGCTGACGACAGTCTCGAGGACGCCGCCCGGGAATGCCTGGGCCAGCTTTTTAGCCTTTTCCCCGCCCCCCACGATCCCGCGACGTCCCCCGCGACCTGGGACCGCGCGGTGGCCGTCGGTTTTCGGGGGGAAAAGACCGGACATCTGCGCTTGGATTTTTATGGCGGGGCCCACGCCGATCTTGTGAGCGGATGGGTGGGCGGCGCCGTCGATGCGACCGACGAGAACGACGTCGCCGGGGAACTGGCCAACATTCTCTGCTGCCACGTGCTGCCGTCTTTGTTCAGTCCCCGCGCCCTCTTCCACGTGGAAAGCCCCCGCGCCGTTCCGGACGGACCGGTCTCAACGGGAGAGATCATGGCCCGCGCCACGATCGCCCTTCCCCGCGGCCGGATCGAAGCGCGCGTGTTCACGGAAACCGCGTGAAGCGACCTCGGGTGCTCGTCGTCGACGATTCCGCCGTTTACCGCCGGTTCTTGACCGACACCTTTCGGACCGACGCGCGCGTTGACGTCGTCGGCGAAGCGGGCGACGGCCGCCAGGCCGTGGCCCTGGCCCGCGAATTGCGGCCCGACGTGATGACCCTCGACGTCGACATGCCGGTGATGGGCGGCATCGAGGTGCTGGACACTTTGCTGTCGTTCGAACCGCGCCCCGCCGTGATCATGGTGAGCCGCCTCACGGACGCGGATTCACGGACGACCTTGGCCGCCTTGTGCCGGGGCGCGGCGGATTTTGTGTTGAAACCCCCCCACCTGGATGACGGCCAAACCCGCCGCCGGTTCCAGGAGGATTTGCTCGAGAAAATCCAGCTTCTGACCGGGGCGCCGCCCCCCGCGCCGCCGCCGCCCACGCCCCCCCTGTCGGCGGTGGTGAAAAGCGGGACGCCCCGGGCGGTCTTGATCGGCACGTCGACGGGGGGGCCCAACGCGCTGTCCACGTTGTTGCGGGGGCTGCGCCCCGATTTCCCCCTCCCCCTCCTGATCGTCCAACACATGCCCCCCGTGTTCACGGGTCTTTTGGCCGAGCGGTTGTCCGGGGAAACGCCGTGGCGCGTGCGGGAAGCCCGGGAAGGCGCGTCGCCCCGTCCCGGCGAGGCGTGGATCGCCCCGGGGGACCGGCACATGACAACCGCCGGAAGCGAATCCCGTTGGTTCTTACATTTAACGGAAGACCCTCCCGAAAATTTTTGCCGGCCCTCGGTCGACGCGCTGTTTCGAACGGCGGCCCGGACGCTCAACGGCCGCGCGCTGGGTGTTGTTTTAACGGGGATGGGACAGGACGGCGCGCGCGGCTGCGAGGCCCTGCGGCGCGAGGGCGGGCAGGTGCTGGTCCAGGACCAAGAGAGCTCCCTCATTTGGGGAATGCCCGGGGCGGTGGCGCACGCCGGACTCGCCACCGAGATCGTTCCCCTCGACCGACTGGCCGGCCGCCTCCACGCGTGGACGGCCGCCCTCTGAAATGGCCGTCGATCGAGAATTGGAAACGCTTTTTTTGGGGGAAACAGCGGCCAACAGCGCGGCGGCCCTTCGCGTCCTTTTCCGGGACCGGGACGCGCCTCCCCCCGGACCGGCGGAACGCGCGACGGTGGTTCGGGCTTTCCACATCCTGGCCGGAACGGCGGGGCTTGTGGGGCACGCCGACTGGGGCCGGTTGGCCGCCGCGGCCGAGGCCGTGACGCGCCGGTGGTTGGAAACGGGGGCGGCCGGACCGTCGGAAATCGCTTTGATCCGCGAGACGCTGAACGCCGTCGCGTCCTTTGCCGACGGAAAAACGTCGCCGGGACCGGCGGCTTTGCTGGAGCGTTGGCAAAAAAAAGGCGCTTAGAGCGTTTCGGCGAGTTTGATCAGTGATTCAGTGAAACGGGCGCCCTGGGCCAGAGCCGCCGCCCTATTTAAAACGATCCGCGGCTTTCCCTCCATCGCGGTGATCGACACGGCCGCGCCCCGACGCGCGTCCCCTGGCTCGCTGCCAAAGCAGCGAATGCCTTCCTCACGGGCCCGCTGCAACACCGCCGGGTAAGACCCGTCCTTCAACGCGCAAAGAAAATAAATATCCGGGGCGTGCCGTTCCTTCAAGGCGCCCAGAGCCACCGCCTCCGTTTCCACCTCGCGCCCCCCCACGGCCAACGTCGCCACCCCCCGGGCCAGTTCCGACACCTCGGTCTTCAGCCACGCGGAATCGGGCACCGCCGGATCGTAAACGACTTGAATTCGGATTTTGTTTCGCTCGCGCAGGGATTCGTCCTGGGCGAAAATTTTCGTCAAGAGCGCCAATTGCAATTTCGAGGGGACGCGCGCGGGGGCGGCCTGCGCCCCGAGGATCGACGCCGCAAGAACGCACAGAACCGCGAGTCGGCCCCGCGCGACGGCTTTGGACGTCCCGGGGGTCCGATTCATCCGATGAACCTCTGCAATTGATCGATGTGTTCTTTGATTTCATTCTGCGTGACCTGCGTGTCTTCGGTTTGGGCGAAGGTGTTCCGCGCCATTTGGGCAACGCCCGTGATGCTTTGGGCGATTTGCGAACTGGACCGCGCCGTTTCGGCGGCGCTGACGCCGATCTCTTTGGTGATCGCGGACTGCTCCTCCATGGCCCCGGCGATGTTGCCCTGGTAGGTGTTGATCTTTTTGATGATGTCGCCGATCGCCTCGATCGCCTTGACCGCGCTGGTGGTGTCCCCTTGGATCGTTTCGACCTTGTGCCGGATTTCCTCGGTGGCCTTGGCCGTTTCTTTGGCGAGGTCTTTGACCTCGTTGGCCACCACCCCGAACCCTTTGCCGGCCTCGCCGGCGCGGGCGGCCTCGATGGTGGCGTTCAACGCCAACAAATTCGTCTGTTCCGCGATTTTATCGATCACTTGAATAATTTGACCGATGTCCCCGCTGGATTCGCCCAGGCGGGTCACCGTTCGGGTGGTGGCCTCCGCGATGCGGACCGCCTCGGTCGCGACCCGGGCCGCTTCGTGCGCGTTGTGGGCCACGTCCTCGACGCTGGTGGCCAGTTCCTGCACGCCCGCCGCCACCAACTGGTTGCTGCGACTGGCTTGCTCGGCCGCGGCGGACACCCCGCTGGAGTGGCTCATGGTTTCCTTGGCGCTGTTGCGGGCCACTTCCAATTTTTGCGGCAGCGCCACCGTTGACAGTTGCTGGACGACCCGCATGGCGCGGCTCAAATCCCGCGTGACGCGTCGGCCGGCCCAGGCCGACAGGGCCAGCAACCCCACCAGCGACACCAGGCAAAACGAGTAGGTCAAGACCCGCAACCCCCGCCCGCGGGCGAAAACACGTTTTTCCACCTCGGCCAACTCGATTTCGATCAGCGGCGGCAGGGGCTTCATATATCCTTGGAGCCGGTGCAGCGTGTCAAGAAAAACGTCGTAATTCGCCCGGGCCTTGGTCAAATGGTTGGCGGCGAGGGAGACCGTCTCGTTGGTCTTGGCGCTGAAATCTTCGAGCGCGGGCAACAGGCGCGCGAACGCTTCCCGGGTCTCCGGGCGCGCGTAAGGCGCTTGTCCGGCGACCGCGACATTCCGAAGGGTTTCCTCCAGCGTGTTTTCAATGGTTTGCCGCCGCGCCGGCTCGTCGTCGGCCAGATCACCCGACAGAAGACCCAGCAGGTTCTCCCGCAGGGTGTCCCGCGCGCTGGCGGCATCGAGAATTTTTTGGAGGGCTTTGTTCATGCGGGCGAGATCCCGCGTGCCTTTATGGGCCAGCGACACGGCGATAAGGCTGAAAGCGCTGAGGGCGATGGAAAAAGCCACCCCCGTGACGGAGATGAGATGCAACCGTTTGGAAACCGTCAATGTTTTCATGGTGTCCTTCGACGAGATTCGCCGGACGACCGGCCGTTTCCACCATACGCCCGGGACACGGTTTTGTCAATGGGAAAATCAATCGCCGACCCTTGCGGCGGGACCGTTTATGACCTATAAATGGAAAGCGTTCGCTTGACCACCGCCCGGGAGGTTTTGATGGTTCCACGCCCCGTTCTGTTCCGTCGTCTTCGTTTGTTGCCCGCGGTCGTCCTTGGGTCGGCCCCCCTCTTCGCCGCCGAGGTCGATGTCTTTTCCCTGGATTTGGAGCAACTTCTGAACACCGACATCACGGTGACGTCGGTGTCCAACAAAGAAGAATCGCTTTTCCGCGCCGCGGCGGCCATCCACGTCCTGACCGCCGAGGACATCCACCGATCCGGGGCCCGCTCGATTCCCGACCTCTTGCGCCTGGTGCCGGGCCTTTACGTGGCGCAGATCGACGGCGGCGGATGGGCGGTCAGCGCCCGCGGTTTCGCCGACCGATACAACAACAAGATGCTCGTCCTGCGGGACGGGCGCAGCGTCTACAGCCCTTTTTTCGCCGGGACCTATTGGGACCTGCAGGACACGGTGATCGACGACATCGAACGGATTGAAGTCATCCGCGGGCCCGGCGGATCGATCTGGGGCGCCAACGCCGTCAACGGCGTGATCAACATCGTCACCAAATCGGCGCGGCAGACCCCGGGAATCCTCGCCCAAGCGGGCGGCGGCACCTTTGAACAATCCCACGGGGCTCTCCGCTGGGGCGGCGCCCTGGCGGGGGGCGCCCTGCGCGTGTACGGCCAGGGGGCCGCGTTCAACAACACCGTGGACAACACCGGGGAGGACCGCAACGACGCCCGCCAGGCCTACCGGGGCGGTTTGCGCTTCGACAAAGAGTCGGACCGAGGCTCGGTCATGGCCCAGGCGGAAGTGTACAACCACCCGGCCCGGAACACGTACCGCGTGGCCGAGCTGGCCCCCGGGGGGTTCACCCTCTGGCAGGACGATTTCGTTTCCCGGGGCGGCCACGCGCTGGTGGACGCCCAACGGAACATCGGCGCCCGGCACCGGTTCGGCCTTCGATTTTATTACGACCGGGCGGAGCGCACGCAATCCTACATCCAACCGACCTACGACACCGCGGACGTTCAAACCCAACACACCTACGAGGGCGATCGCCACGGGGTGGTGTGGGGCGCCGGGTTCCGCTGGTGGCAAGACCATTCCCTGGGATCCACCGTCGGGACGGCCGACGCCCCGTCGCACACCCACCGCACGTACAGCGCGTTCCTGCAGGACGAAATCAAACTTATTCCCCGACGGTGGTCGGTCACCGCGGGCTCAAAACTGGAATGGAATGACTTTACCGGGACCGAAGTCCAACCCCGGCTCAACACATCCTTTTCCCTCAACGACGACCACGCCGTCTGGGGCGCGGTGTCCCGGGCGGTTCGAACCCCCTCCCAAGTGGAAGACACCGGCGCGTTCCGATATCTTCTGGTGGCGACGGCCCCCGTCACGGTGTTTGGGGTGATCCGCGGAGACGCGGGCCTCCAAGCGGAAACCCTGATAGCCTACGAACTCGGTTATCGAGGTCGCCCGTCGTCACGCACGGCCTTGGACCTGGTGGGTTTTTACAACCACTATGAGCGGCTGATCAACATCGACCGAACCGTCCCGGTCTCCGGCCCTCCTTTTGAGAAGCCCCTCCCCTGGACCAACAGCCAACCGGGCTACGTCTTCGGCGGGGAAGTCACCGGGCGATGGGTCCCGACCCGGTCATGGACGTTGTCCTCCGCGTATTCTTACTATCAGGAACATCTGCGGACCAGCGATCGGTTCGAAGCGTCCTACCCGAAACACATGGGGCGTTTGCAGTCTTATTGGGAAGTGACGCCTTCTTGGGGGGTCACCAACACGGCGCTTTATTATTCGACCATCGACCTCAATCACGCGGACCGGAAATTCCGCGTCGACCCTTATTGGCGAATGGACCTGGCGCTGACCTGGCGACCGACGTCCCGGGTGGAATTTCTGGTGGCCGGGCGAAACCTGCTGGACCCCCGCCACCCCGAATACGGCACGATCATCTTCGATGCCGCGGGCCAGATTCCCCGCTCCGTGTACGCGCAAGTCACCTACAAAACACGCTGATCCGGAAAAAGAAAAACGCCCGATCGATTCCCGATCGGGCGTTGGTATTTGTAACGGCCAAATGGCGGAGGGAGTGAGATTTGAACTCACGAGGAGCTTGCGCCCCTACCGCATTTCGAGTGCGGCGGATTCAACCGCTCTCCCATCCCTCCGAAATCGAATAAATTGACGCCGTGCGGCGCAAGTCATTTTAAAGCTTGTGCCGACCGGAAAACTGGCGGCGCATTTCCCGCCCGAGATCCTTGCGCTTTAGGTCTTCCCGCTGATCGGGGGCGTTCTTCCCTTTGGCCAGGCCCAGTTTCACCTTGGCGAACCCCGACTTCGAAAAATAAATTTCCAACGGCACCAAAGTGAGCCCTTTGGTCGTCAGCTTTCCCAACACGCGGCGGATTTCAGTCTTATGGAGAAGGACCTTGCGCTTTCGCGTGGGTTCCTGGACCACATGCAAAGACCCCTGCCGGTAGGGGTTGATGTGGACGTTCCAGAGAAAGATCTCGCCGTTGTCGACGCGCCCGAACCCGTCCTCCAAATGCAACTCCCCGGCGCGGACGGACTTGACTTCCGGCCCCGTCAGCGCGAGGCCGCCGTCAAACGTTTCCAGGATGGCGTACTTGTGATGCGCCCGCCGGTTGCGGGCGACGGTCGTCACGGACGGAGGGGATCCTCACACTGCGCGGGACAGGATTTGAACCTGCACAGCCTTGCGGCCATAAGCTCCTGAGGCTTACGTGTCTGCCAATTCCACCACCCGCGCGGCGTGAGGACCTCCCCCTTCATTCCGTGGAAACCGTTTGCGCCTTTAACCGGGCCAGAGCCGCCGTCGCGGCGGCGTTCTCCGGGTCCGAGAGGATCGCGGCCCGGTACTCGTTGGCGGCCTCGTCCAACCGGCCGCGCTTTTCCTGAATCTGACCGAGGCCCCAATAGGCCGGGGCGCACCGGGCGTCCCGTTTGAGGGCCCGCCGGTACCATCGGCGCGCCCGCGCGTGCTGCCCACGGGACGTCGCCGCCTCCCCCAACAGCGCGTAGGCGCTGGCGGAGGGGCCCTGCGTTTTCAACACCGCCCGGGCCGCCGTTTCGGCCGCCCGCGTGTCGCCCCGGGACAACGCCTCCCGAGCCGCGGCCAAGGGGGGCGTGTCGTTGGCCCGAAGGGACATGGCCCCCAGAAATCCGGCCAACACAAGAAGTCTTTTACGGTTCATGGGGCCCCGATATGGTTTTATTTTTTCTTTTTCACCACGGCCAACGCGGCCTTCACTTTTTCGGCCACGCTGGTCCCGAGTTCATCCACCCGCCCGGTGAATTCCTCGCTGCGGCGCGCCACGTTGGCGTAGTTTTCCTTCAAATTTTCCTCTTTCACAACGGTCCACGCGTCGTCAAACGCCTTCAGCGCCTCGCTGATGTCCTTGGCGGCCGCGCCCTTCACTTTGGCGGCGCCGTCTTTGATGGCCTTCAATTTCTCTTCGACGCCCGCGATCAGTTGGGCGGACTGTTCTTTCGCCGCCTCTTTGCCGGCGGCGACGCCGGCCGCGGCCTCTTCGGCTTTCGTGCGGGCGAGGACAGCGGCTTCCCGGGCGGCCTTGTAGTTCTTGGCCTCGATTTTGGCCTGGGCATCGGCAAAAGCCTCCCGCGCGGCGGCAAATTCCACATCGGCGTACTCGGCGGCGCCGGCCTGTTCGGCGGCGTTCAGCGCGTTCTCAGCGTCCGCCATCTCCATTTTGGGCGGCTTCGCGCAGGCCACCAAAAGCGAAAGTAGGGTCAAACCCAGAAATGTGCTCTTCTGCGACAGCATGGATGCCTCCGTGTGAATGAGAATAAATCCGGCGATGCGATGGGACACTATTATGGAATTCCCTTGGCTGCCTGTCAATTTCCTTTGTAAAATGCCTCCCTATGAAAAAACGTTTTTTGGTCACCGGCGCCGGCGGCTTGATCGGGGCCAACGTGGCCCTTCATCTGTCCGCCCAGGGGCACGAAGTGCACGCCCTGGACCACTTCGCCGTCGGCACCCGCGACAATTTGGCCGCCTTTCGCGGCGTGGTGCACGCCGGCGACATTCGCGATTTTGATTACGCCCCGCTGGGCAAACTGGACGGAATTTTCCATCAGGCGGCCATCACCGACACCACCGTGATGGACGAGAAACTGATGCGCGCCGTCAACGTGGAGGCCTTCGTCCGCCTGCTGGCCTTTGCCCGCGACACCGGCTGCCCCAAGGTGGTCTACGCCTCGAGCGCGGCCACCTACGGCAAAGGGGCGCCCCCCCACCGGGAGGACCAGCCCCCCCAACCGGCCAATATTTACGGCGTCAGCAAAGCGGAAATGGAAATCGCGGCGCGTGATTTCACGACGGCAAACCCCGCGGTGCGCGCGGTGGGCCTGCGCTATTTTAACGTCTACGGACCCCTGGAGTTCCACAAGAAAGCCGCGGCGAGCATGATTTATCAGCTGTACAAACAGATCGCGGCGGGGAAGGCCCCCCGGGTGTTCAAATGGGGCGAGCAGTACCGGGATTTTATTTACGTGAAGGACGTGGTGGCGGCCAATGGGAGGGCGTGGGAATTTGACGGCAACGGGGTATTCAACGTCGGGACCGGCCGCGGCACCACTTTCAATGAAGTCATCGCGTGGATCAACAAGGCATTAAACAAGCAACAGCCCGCGGAATATTTCGACAACCCCTACGGATTTTACCAGGACGCCACACAGGCGGACACGACGCGCTCTTCCACCGTGTTGGGCTGGAAAGCCGAGCACACGCCCGAGGCCGGCGTGGCCGATTACGTCCGTTGGCTCCAATCCCAAAACCGCTAATTTTCCCGTCGGACAACAAGCCCTTTTCGGCGGATGATGCGCGCGGTCGTCCACCATTCCATCAAAATGAGGAACGCCGCGGCCACCATGTAGGCGGCGATCTGGCTCATTCCCCCGAATTGAACCATGAGAAACCCCGCAAACAAGACGGCGATCGACAACCCGAAGGACATCAGGGTCAATTCCCACTTCTTTTTCAGGAATATCATCGCGCCGCAATGCGCGCAATAGATGCATTGAAAAGGCGTGACAATACCGAGGACGTCGACGAAAGTGACGACGCCCGCGCACTTCGGGCACTTGCCGTTGGGGAACAGGGTCATGGTTTTTTAAAGTCGGCGAACCGACTTCCTCCGTGGGACGCGCTCAATACCCGCATTCTACCCCACATAATCCCAAGACGCCACTTCGGGCTTCTTGGGCATGTAGGGTGGATAATAACGAAGCAAATTGGGATCGGGAAAGATCAGCACATCCGAATTGATCCAATTGTACGCCGCCGGAACAGACGTGGGCAACCCGAACAACGAACCGTAAACGCTCAAAACCACGGGCGTCAAGAACCGCACCCCCTCTTTCCCGTAATAAAATCCCGACACCGACTGAAATCCCGTCGAAGAGGAGAAAGACAGGCTTCGTTCCGCCAAAACGGCCAAGGAGGTGGAGGGGCTCGCGTTCGTGGCGCTGGGAAAGTAGGTGAAATTATCTTCCACGATCACACAGCCGCCGTTGGGTTGCCCGTTGGCCAGGACGACGAGGGTTGTCGGGTGGGTGATGGATCCTTTGACCGTGATGGAGGCCCCCTCCACCACGAAGATCACCTTGGACGTGGAGGGGGTGAAAACCGTCGTCACCGCCGTCGTGTGATTAAAAATGTCCACGTCGCCCGAAAGTTGGAACGTGAGGGTCAACGGGTCGGTGGTGACGATCCGGGTGCTGTTGCGCGTTTGATAGTACGACATGTCGCGCCCGGGGTTGACTTCGGAAACGACCAAATTCGGCCAAAAGGGATTGTTCCCGTGGGGGTTGTTGGGTTGGGCGGCCACGGCGGTCGCTGAGTACTGATTCACGGTGACCCCCAAGTTGGTGGCCCCTAAATCGGTGAATTGGCGGCAATAAACTCTCAGGTTCGGCCCCAACGTGGTCCCAGCGCCCACCCGGAACTCGCCGGGAACGACCAGCACCCCGTCCCGAAATTGAGCCGTGCAGCCGGTCGTGTCAAACCCCCCCTGCGTCCAGAGGGTTCCGCCGTATACCCACCCAGCGCAAAAGGGGGCGGCAAATTGAACCGGATTGGACAGAACCAACACCGGGGCATCCAAGTACAAACCCAGGCGGGTCAAATCCGATCGAAACACAAAACTGCCGTCCAACCCTTTATCGGAAACCAGTTTGGCGTTGATTCCGGGCTTCTGGTAGGTGCCGCGCGACGTGATGAAAATTGTTTTTCGCGTCTCGTCCGGCGTCCAGGTCGAACTGCTGGATCCCAGGCCAACAAAGGTCGGACTGTTTCGGTTGACGAACATCGCTTCATAGATGTTTCGGTTGTAGTCCAGGGAAAACGTCCGCATGTAATCGGCCAGGGAGGAAGACGCGATGGTCCGCGACGTTTTGATGTTCCGGTCTTTCAAGGAGAACCGCAACGCTTTCATGGAGGCGTTGATGGCGCCGAACACCATGGGAAACAGGAACAAAACCACCAAAAACACCAGAAACAGTCCGGCGCCCTTCTGAAGGGGCTGACGCGCCGGTCTCATGGGTATTTCCTTTTGGTGGCCAACAACGGGGGCGACATTTCAGTGCGAATCGGTGTGAGAACGTCGATCTTGGGATTGGCCTTCACGCGCAAATTGATCGAGACGATGGTGATGTACCGACGTTCGTTGAAATTGGTGAGAATCGTGCCGCCCGGGCCGGGCGTTCCGTCAAGGTCCTCCATTTCGTCCCAATTGAGAAGACGGTCATTGTTCGTGTCCGCGGCTCCCACGGGGACCCCCTGCAGCGTGTCCAGGCTCCCGCGATAATCAAACACGAAATTGGTCACGCGGGTCAGAATCGTTTTTTCCCCCGTCCAAACGCCTTCATCATAGCGATAGTCGGCCACAATCGCCTGGGACGACGCCACATAGCGGTAACGACAGATGACGTCGCGCTTGGTATCGCCGTTCTCATCGTCGTCGTCCAAATCGAACCCCTCCCGCCAGGGCACCGCCGAGGGGGCGTTGGCAAAGGACAGAATCCCCCGCCCGTCGCCGTCGAACCAGCCGGCCTCCAGGGCGTCCCCGTCGTCGTCGGGGTCACTCCGGTTCGACAACCCATCCCCGTCGACATCGGCATCCGGGTTGTACCAGGGCGCGCGGCGGCTGTCCATGTAAAACTCCAGCGTGGTCAAGTCCGCCTGTCGAATTTCGGTCATGTCGTTGAAATCCCTCTCCAAAATCACCATGCCGTGGCGAACGAGGTCTTGGCCTTGCTGGCGGGCGGAACCCCGGGTCAAGGACCGCACCGTTTGGGTGACGAACAAACTCACCACCACGGCCATGAGCCCGATCACAAACGACGTGACCACCAGTTCCGCCAGGGTCAACCCGCGCCCATAAAAAAAAGATCGATGGGCGGCGGGGCGGCGCATCAGTTGCGGACGATTTTAATGCGCCAGTCCGTCATCACCGTCGTCAAACCTGCCCAATTGCTGATCGTTAGACGAATTCGCCGATCGTGGGTGCCCGCGGGGGGATTCCCGAAATTCGTGGGGACCACGCCACGCAGTCGATTCAAATACAGGTTGAAATAGTTTCCGTTCGTGCGTCCACCAACGTTATGGTCAAAAAAGACGGTGCAGGACGTCAACGCCAGGTCGCAATATTCCATTTTAAATGTGGCCATATCGACCCCGCTTTCCGGATCGGCGGCCCCCACCGACTGAAAGTTGACCGTGACAGGAACGCCGGGAGCGAAGGTCGCGGTGTAAATATTCCCGTTCGGGTTCGTCGAATCGAACCAGGGGACGGGCGCCGACACCGAACTGGGGATGACGAAGGTCGGGGAAGTCGTGTCGGCGGCCAGCGCCGCGGCCGAGGGAGTCGTGAAGGTCCACGTTGCGCTGGTTTTGTACATGGCCCGGTCCCCGGTTTCAAAAAGGACTTCGTAGGTCTTGCCCGGATCCCACCGCACGTTGAGCGAATCGGAGCAACGGAACAACATCTGCCAGGGCAGGCCGCTGCCCACGACCGAATGGACCGCGGGATTGCCGGACCACACGGCGTTGTAATCGCCCGCGAAGTATTCGTTGACCCAGTTGCCGCCGTACCACAAATGGGGGTCGGGGGTGTAGGTGGGCCACGGACAGCCCGACCCGTAGTAGGCCCCGGCCCAATAGGCGACTTTCCGCGTGGCCGGCAGGCCCGCCTCCTGAATAATCATCGTGTGAAAGCGGAAGGACCCGCCCCCGGCGTCGTCGTAGGGGATCGCAAAAATGTTCGGAGACAGGGTGTTGATGGCGCCTTCGGGACCCTTGGCCACAATACGCGGGGCGACCGCGTCGACCGTCACACCGCGCAGGTCGTACGGGGAATACAATGTCCCTCCGCGGGTCCGGGTCCAGAGATTCCACGACCCGTGGGTCATGAGACGACCGGAAATCCCCGGCAAGCGCAGATCGAACTGTCCGTCGGGATCGCTCGGGACGGAGTCGAAGGGCGTCCCGGGGGCCGTGGAGTTGAACGTGGACCAGGCGTTGGACAGGTAAGTCTCCACAGAGGCCCCGGGTTCCGTCCATCCCTTGTAGTGCGCGTAGGAAGGAGGCCCCTGCAAAATGGTCATGGACCCGTTATAGATGGTGGCGTCGACCGTCCAGGTGTCGACGCGGATGGCGTAGGTGCCGTAATACCCGGGGGCGTAGTCCCGCTCGGTGACTAGTTCCAGATGGGGTTTAAGCGCGGGGGAGGCCTGAAACAAAACGATCGGGACGGTCGGGCTGGAAAGATGAAGTTTCAGCGGGGACTCCCCGCCGGCGGACTCCCGTCCCGACATCCCCCCCCGAGTAATGAAAGTGCCGGTTTTTACACCCATCAATGCCGTCCGCTTGTAAATGGAAATCGTGATCATTTTTAGGCCCGTGTCGGGGACCTCGGGTCTTCCCGCGCAGACGTCGTAGTATTTTCCATCCGGGACACCGAGCGGGCCGCACGAGTCCCGAAAACACAACAGAGGGTCGCGATCGTCGCACCCGTCATTGGCGGGGCCGTAAGTGTTGCCGCTGGAAAAGGGCTGATAGTCCTCCACCACCCCGCTCACACCCACCTGGTTGGAGGAATCCCGTCGAATGTAGGTCACGTCCACCGTGAACCGGGAGAACCCCGCCGACGTGACGGCGCTTTCCAACTCGGTCAAGGTGTGGGAGGCGCGGGAAATGTTCCAGGGAATTAAATATTTCGCCGCGTCAAAAACCACGTAGGGGTTCTGCGCGGCATTGGCTCCATACACCGGAGTCTTGTTGGTCGAATCAAAGGAAAAAATGTCGTCAAACGGGAGGTTCCGGATCCGGGTTTCGATCATCTGGGCGAGTGCCGCGGCCTCGGTGTTCTCCCCGGAGGCCAACATCACCTTGGCGTTGCCGGTGAGGAGCCGAACCACGGCCAACACGACAATTGCCACAATGGCCGCCCCGATCAAGGCTTCGGCCAGGGTAAACGCGCGTTCCGATTTTCGCCCATGGATTTGCCGCATAGCGTACCTCCGCGTTTCCTATTAATAACCTAGCAGGCGAACGCGCGCGAGACAAGGGCTTTCCTGGATTTGACCACGACGGTCGGATGACCTAGAATTCTCCCGTGCTCTTCCTCAAAATACTGGCCGGCTTCCTTCAAGCTTTGAACGCCAAAGCCACCCCCCGTGCCTTGGCGGGAGGGGTCGCCCTGGGCGCCCTGATCGGCCTGTCGCCCACCGGCGGCGTGCAAAACATCGTTTTGCTGCTCCTCATTTTCCTTTTGCCCGTCAACAAAAGCGCCTCGGTGGTTTCGGCCGTGGCCTTCGCGGCGATCGCCTGGCCCGCGGGCCCGATCTTCGACCGCCTTGGTTTCACCCTCCTCACGGCCCAGTCCCTGAAGGGTCTGTGGACCCTTCTCACCAACACCCCCGTCGTCCCTTGGACCCGGTTCAACAACACCGTGGTCCTAGGCGGCTTGGCGACGGGACTTCTGGTGTTCGTGCCGATTTTTCTTGGGACGGTTTGGGCCGTCCAACGCTACCGGGAGCGGGTGCTCGCGACGGCGGCGAAGTGGCGTCTGTTCCAAATCATCCGCGCTTCAAAATTTTACGCGCTGTACGAGACGTTTTCATGATCCGCTGGAACCGTTTTTTTCTTATCGCGACGCCGCTCGTTCTGCTTTGGGCCGCGGGGCATTTCTTTCTGGACCGGGGCCTTAAAATGGCCGTCGAACAGTTCGGCACCGCGGCCAACGGCGCGCGCGTCGACGTCCGAGGACTGACCACGCGGTTTTGGCGGCTGTCGTTGGACATCCGCGGCGTGGCGGTGGCCGACGCCGACGCGCCGATGACGAACCTGGTCGAAATCGAAAAAATTCGGTTCAGACTCGCCCCCAAACCGCTCTTCTGGCGCCGATTCATCATAGAAGAAGCCACCGTCACGGGAGTTCGAACGGGAACGGCCCGGCGGGTGTCCGGCGCTCTCCCCCACCGAGGCGCCGGCGCCGAAAAAACCAAGGAAGTCGCCGACGCCGCCGTGGGGAACCTCAAAACCGCCTACGACCCGTCGCGGCGGATCTCCACCTCGTCCCTGACGGCCTACGTGTACCTGGAAAAAGAGCGGGCCCGATTGACGACCCGGGCCGACGAATGGAAGACCCGGGCCGATTCCTTGGACGTGAAGGCGCTGACCGAAAAAACGCAGGACTTCATCAAGAAGATTCAGGGAGACGGTTTTTCGGGGCTCGAAGGCGCGGCCAAGGCCCAAAAATATTTGAAGGAAGCCAAGGGCCTCCGCGCCGAACTGAAAACCGCCCGCGGCACGGTGAAAGACCTCAAGACATCTTTGTCCAACGAACTCGGCCGGTCCCGCGAAACGTTGAAAGAAATCGACCGATTGCGTCGGGAAGACGTCGAGCGGCTGGTGGGCGACGTGAAGGGCGCCCTTTCGGCGGAGGGCGCGCTCAAAGGCCTCCTGGGCCCCGCGTGGACGGCCAAGCTCGAAAAAGCTCTCGGGCTTTTTGAAAAAACGCGAAAACTCTCGGGCCCTTCCGAACCGCCGCCGCCCGAACCGACGGCCCGGTTCCCCCGAGGACGGGACATCGCCTTCCCGTTTCACCACCGCTGGCCGGTCTTTCATCTGAAACACGCGGGCTTTTCGGGTCAAACCCCCGACGGACTTTCCTACACGGGCGAATTGAGGGACGCCGCTTCCGACCCCGTTCTGTTGGGTCGGCCGGCGGTCCTGACGGCGGCGGGCTCCACCGAGAATCGCGCCTTAAACCTGAAAGGGACCTTCGATTTCACGACCGCCACGCCCCGACAGGCCTTGACGGGATCCTACACCGGCCTTCCCTTGGGCGGTCTCTCCCTGGGCCACCTTCAGGGCCCCGTGGCATTAACGGCGGGACGTGGCGAGGTGCGCGCCGATGTGTCCGTTACCGGCGACGCCCTGGGCGGCCGGGTGGATCTGCGGGGCGAAAATCTCACCGTGAATCACGAATCCCCCCAAGACGCCGACCGCCTCACCCAAAGCCTGCACGCCGTTCTGAGCGGGGTCAACAAGGCGTCCATCGGCGTGGGGCTGGGCGGCACACTGAGAACCCCCCGATTCTCCCTCAACAGCACCCTGGACGACCAACTGCGCAACGCCCTGAAAGGCGCCCTGGATCAAGAGGTCGCCCGTTTGCGGGCGGACGCCGAAAAGCGCGTCGCCGCCCTGCTCGACAAGGAAACGGAGAAGCTCTCCGACCTGGTCAACGGCCGCGCGGGCGACGCCCTGGCCAAGGTCGGCCTCGGGGAAAAGGATTTGGGCGGCCTGGACGAGCGCCTGGAGAAGGCGCTGCGCGACCTGACCGGAAAATCCGGCGCGACCGCCTTGCCCGACAAACTGCAAAAGTTGTTCAAAAAGAAGTAAGGAGTCGCCCGTGGCCGCCCCCGAACAAATCGTGAACGTCGCCGTCAAACTCAAAGCCAATGTTTATTTCGACGGCAAAGTGGTCAGCCACAGCCTTGTTTTCCCCGACGGTCAGCGCAAGACCGTCGGCATCATCTACCCCGGCAAGTATCATTTCAAAACCGACGGGCCGGAGAAAATGGAAATCCTGTCCGGCCGATGCCGCGTCAAGCTCGCGGGCGAAAAGGCCGAGCGGACGCTCGGCCCCGGCGAGGACTTCCGCGTGCCGGGACGCTCGGCCTTCGACATCGCGGTGGACGACGCCCTGGCGGAGTACCTGTGCAGTTTCGAATAGCGGCCCTGCTGCTCTTGGCCGCGCCTCTCGGAGGGGAACCCATGGCCGACACGCCGAAGAACGACGCGGAATGGAAGAAGAAGCTCTCCCCCGCCCAGTTTTGCGTCATGCGTCAGAAAGGCACCGAAGCGCCTTTCGACAACGCCTTCTGGAACCACCACGAGGAAGGCCTGTACCATTGCGCCGGGTGCGGGCAGGCGCTTTTTTCTTCCAAGGCCAAATTCGATTCCGGCACGGGCTGGCCGAGCTTTTGGCAGTCGGCCGCGGGCGACCGCGTGGCCACCGAAACCGACACCGAACACGGGATGGTGCGCACCGAGGTCCTCTGCGCCCGCTGCCGATCCCATCTGGGGCACGTCTTTGAGGATGGCCCCCGGCCCACGGGCCTGCGCTACTGCATCAATTCGGCGGCGTTGACTTTTAAGAAAACGGAGAAAAAACCATGACCTCCCGTCCCGGTTTCGACGACTATTTCATGGGCATCGCCCTGGCGGTCCGCCGCCGGGCGGATTGCCGCGGCAGCCGCGTGGGCGCCGTCATCGTGGTGGACCGCCGCATCGTCTCCACCGGCTACAACGGCACCGCCGAGGGCATGGCCAACTGCACGGCGGGCGGTTGCGACCGTTGCGCGAACCGGGACAAGTACCCCAAGGGCACCGGCTACGACCTGTGCATTTGCGTGCACGCCGAACAAAACGCCGTCCTGGCCGGCGCGCGGTTCGGCATTCCCGTCGCGGGCGGAACCGTTTACACCACCATGCAACCCTGCTTCGGATGCCTCAAGGAAATGATCCAGGCGAAAATCCGCCGCGTCTGCTATCTGGACCCCTGGTCGCACCCGGACGAACGCTTTGCCGCCGAATACAACAAGATCGCCGCCCGTTTGCCGGACGGCCTCGACCCCATCGACGCGTCGGCGGGCCAAACCCTCCGCTCCCTGTATATGTAACCGGGGGGACAGGCCCCCCGAAAATTGGTAGATTCATCGTCTATGGCCTACCTTGTCCTCGCCCGGAAGTACCGCCCCCAATCCTTTGACGACCTGGTCGGCCAGGAGCACATCGCCCAAACGTTGACCAACGCGCTCGAGGCGAAACGGCTGGCCCACGCCTACGTCTTCTCGGGCCCGCGCGGCTGCGGCAAAACGACCACCGCGCGCATCCTGGCCAAGGCGCTCAACTGCGTGAAAGGCCCCACGGCGTCGCCCTGCGGCGAGTGCCCCCAGTGCCGCGACATCGCGGCCGGAAGCTCCACCGACGACGTGCTGGAGATCGACGGCGCCTCCAACCGCGGCATCGACCAGATCCGCGAATTGCGCGACACCGTCAAGTACGCCCCCGCGCGTTCCCGCTACCGGGTCATCATCATCGACGAAGCCCACCAGATTTCCAAGGACGGCTTCAACGCCCTTTTGAAAACCCTGGAGGAACCGCCGCCGCACGTCGTCTTCATGATGGCCACGACCGAGGCGCAAAAGATCCCCGAGACCATCCTCTCGCGTTGCCAGCGGTTCCAGGTGCGGGCCATCGCCCCGCCCGACATCGTCCAACGCTTGAAACACATCCTTTCCCAGGAAAAAATCGCCCTCGCGGACGAAACCCTCCACGAAGTCGCCCGCGCGGGGCGCGGCTCCCTGCGGGACGCGCTGTCCTTGTTGGACCAGGTGTTGGCCTTCGCCCCCGGTGGAGCCACCGCGGCCGACGTGCGGGGGCTGCTCGGCCTCTTGCCCAAGGAATTCGTTCGCGGCTTCGCCGCCACCCTGCGCCGGGGCGATCCGTCGGAGGTCCTGCGGGCCGTTCAAAAAGCCTTGGAAGACGGCTTCGACCTGTCCCAACTGGCCGATGACCTGCTCGAACGGCACCATCGATTGCTCCTTTGGCTGGCGGGCGTCCGCGACCCCCACGCGGCCGACGCCGCCGAACTGACCGAGGAAACCCACGATCTCCCCCTGGAACGTTTGGAACGGGCGGTGGCCATCCTGTCCAAAGCCGTCGCGGATCTCCGCCGGAGCGAGTCTCCCCGGGTCACTTTCGAACTGGCGTGTTTGGAACTGGCCCAGGACCCGCTGCCCGTTCGCGAACTGCTGGACCGCCTGGAAACCCTCGAAAAATCCCTGGCCGCGGGAACCCCCTTGCCCCCTCGGACGGCGCCCGCGGCGCGCCCCGCGCCGCCGCCCAGTGCGCCGCCCCCGGCCCCGGCGCCTTCCGCTCCTGTTCCGAGCGCGGCGCCCGCCGCCTCGACGCCGACGAACGCCTCCGGCGCCGCCGACCTGACGTCCGCTTGGTCGCAAGCGGCCGCCGCCGTGGGACGGACAAAACCCTCTCTCGAAGGTCTCCTGTCGGCGGCCCGGCCCGAATGGGCCGCCCCGGGGGTATTGCGCGTCCAATGCGACAACGATTTTCAGAAAGGCCAACTGGCCACCCACGAACGTCTTTGGGTGGAGGCCCTGCAAAAAGGGGTCGGCCCTTTCACGATTCAATGGGCGGTGGCCCCGCTCGCCCGGCCGCCGGCGCGACCGGCGACGGCCCCCGCGCCGGCGCCGGAACCGGCGGAGGAAGCCGAAGTGGTGGACGACGCCGCGCCCGAAACCGACGAAGGCCCCGTGGTGGAAGGGGTGGATGAGGACGCCCGGGCCCAGGCCGCCCAGGATCCCGGCCTGCGTAAAGTGTTGGAAAAATTCCCCGGCAAGGTGCGCCGGGTGGAGAAATAGTCGGTGCCCCGCACCTGGGACGGGTTGGTGACCGCCATTTTGGGACTGCCCGGCGTGGGCCCGAAAATGGCCGAACGCATCGCGTTGCACCTGGTCCGCCACGAGAAAGACGCCGACGCCCTGGCGGTCGCCCTCGCCGAAGCGCGGACCCGCATGAAGCGTTGCCCCCTCTGCGGGGATTTCGTCGAAACCGACGACGCCCCCCGCCTCTGCGACCGCTGCGCGGACCCCCGCCGGGACACCCGCGTCCTCTGTGTCGTCGAAGACGTGCCCGACCTCGCCGCCCTGGAACGCAGCGGCGCCTACCGGGGCCGCTACCACGTGTTGGGCGGCGCGCTGTCGGCCTTGGACGGCATCGGCCCCGAAGAACTGCACATCGAAAGTCTCCTCCAACGCGTCCGGCGCGAAGGCGCCGAGGAAGTGATTTTGGCCACCAACCCCACCGTGGAAGGAGAAACCACCGCGGGCTACCTGGCCGATCTGTTGAAACCCATGAACGTCCGAGTCACGCGTCTGGCGGCGGGACTGCCGGCCGGCGCGGTCATCCAATACGCCGATGAACACACCCTCGCCCAGGCCGTCACCGGCCGGCGAACGCTCAATTGAGGACCCCATGACCGAGACCAAAGGAAAAATTGTCATCGCCGATGACGAAGTGGACATCACCCGCATCGTCAAACGCATGCTGGAATTGGAAGGCTACACCGTCTGGGCCGCCAACGACGGCCAAACGGCCCTCGACCTCTACCGCCAAAACAAACCGGATCTTCTGATTTTGGACGTCTCCATGCCGGTCAAAGACGGTGTGGCCGTCTGCGCCGAGGTGCGGGAAACCGACAACCACACGCTCGTCCTGATGCTCACGGGCCAAAAGAAGGAGCAGGACAAGGTGGTCGGGCTCGGCGCCGGGGCCGACGACTACCTCACCAAACCCTTCGGGGAAAAGGAATTGATGGCCCGCGTGCGGTCGCTGTTCCGCCGACCGGGGAGGTGACGCCATGGCGGGCGCGAAAATCCTGGTCGCGGAAGATGATCGCGACATCGCCAAGATCCTGCGCTACAACCTGGAAAAAGAAGGCCATCAGCCCCTGATGGCGGCCGACGGCGACACCGCCGTGGCCCTGTTTCGTCGGGAGAAACCGCGCCTGGTCCTCCTGGATCTCATGTTGCCCAAGGTGGACGGTCTCGAAATCTGCCGGCTCATCCGCCAGGACGATAAACAAGTCCCGATCCTCATGCTCACCGCCAAAAGCACGGAAATCGACAAGATCGTCGGATTGGAAATGGGCGCCGACGACTACGTCACCAAGCCGTTTTCGGTTCGGGAAGTGATGACCCGGGTGAAAGCCCTGTTGCGGCGCGCGGCGACCGGGACGACGACCCCGGCCGGCCTATTGACCGCCGGCGCATTGGAATTGGACGTCGACCGCTACGAACTCCGGCTCAACAAAAAGCCGGTGGCCCTGACGGGAAAGGAATTTGAACTCCTTAAAATTCTTTGGGCCGCCCGCGGCAAGGTCCTGTCCCGCGAGGATGTCCTGGAACGGGTGTGGGGCATCGACCGGGCCGCCGACATCGACACGCGGACCGTTGACCAACACGTCGCGCGCATCCGCGCGAAATTGGGCGCCGAGAAAAGCCGCCTTCGCACGGTCAAAAGCGTGGGGTATTGTTTTAACGTCGAATGAGCCCATTCCGCGGTTTTTTTGGCGCCCCGCCCCCGCCGCCCCCTTCCGACCCACCGCCTCCCCCCGCCCGCGCCCCCGAATGGCCCGCGTTGTTTGACTTGTTGGACGAGGGCGTTTTGGCCGTGGATTCAACGAAGAAAGTTTTTCTCGCCAACGGAAGTTTGGCCCCCCTGGTCGGACGCCCTCCCGCCGAGACCCTGGGGAAGCCCCTCTGGGAAACACTCCGTCATCGGGAAATCACCGACATGGTCGATCGACTGCTGGCCGGGGGCCCAAGCGAATCCGCGGAAATTCCACTCTCCATTGATGGGGAGCGGCTTTACCTGGTTCGCGGTTCGCGCTTCCCGACGCCCGGGAGCCCGGGGGCCTTCTTGACGTTCACGGACCTGACCCCGACCCGCCGCCTTGAGTCGGCCCGGAAAGATTTCGTCGCCAACGTATCACACGAACTCAAAACCCCGTTGACCGCCCTGCGCGCCTCGCTCGACACGCTGTTGGAGGGCGCGCTGGAGGACAAGGATCACGCCCGGGATTTTCTGGTCACCGCGCTGGACCAGGTGGATCGCCTCCATCGGTTGATTGAAGACCTTCTGACCCTATCGCGGTTGGAAAAAGCCGGCGCCGCCCCGGCGGCCGCCGTTTGCGACGCCGCCGAAGTGGCCCGACGGGTGGTGGCCGCTTTGACCCCCGTCGCCGCCAAGGTCGGCGTCTCCCTGGAACCTCCGCCCATCGCCCCGGGCGCCGCGGCCCCCGTGTCGGCGGATGAACTTTCCCAGGTCCTCATGAACCTGTGCGACAACGCCATCAAGTTCAACCGGCCCGGCGGACGCGTGACCGTCACCGTAACGACCCCCGCAAACCGCGTCGTGATTGCGGTCCGCGACACCGGGGTCGGCGTGGCCCCCGAAGACCAACCCCGGGTGTTTGAGCGGTTTTACCGCGCCGACAAGGCCCGGTCCAAAGAAACAGGCGGCACCGGTCTCGGGCTCGCCATCGTCAAACACATTGTGGAGAACCGCCGCGGCATTCTTCGCCTGGAAAGCACACCGGGCGAAGGCAGTGTTTTTGAAGTTTCCTTTCCCCTCCCCTCCCCCTAACTGTCCTCGTCTTCGTCATGCGGCGGTCACAATCAATTTACCGCCGCGCAATGGTTTATTCTCCCGGCGGGCGTTATCATGGGTTCAACTAAAAACGACAACGATGAACCCAAGGAGAAAACCATGAGCCCCAAGAAGTTCAACGCGGACGCCGTGCGGGCCGCGCTGCGGACCGCCGAACGTCGGCTGACCGAAACCCTCAAAGACCTGGAATCCAACGACATGGACGACGTCGCCGTGGCCGAACGGTTGCGGGAAATCGGCCAAGGATTGCGTCGTTTGGCCCCGGCGGCCTGACCATGGACACGGATTCGACCACGCCCTTGTCCCCCCTGTCGGTCGCCGCCGCGCTGAACAAAATGCGCCCGCGCAACCCTCAACTGGGCCGCTTGGTGGCGCGCCTGTCGGCCCGGGGGCTTCAAGAAGAAGTCATCCTTTATTGGAACAAAACCCGCCGATTGCCCGCGGGATTTTTCCGCCTTCCTTATGTTGCGCCCGCGCTGGGAGGCGCCGGCCGGAGAGAAGTGCTGGTTTGACCGGGCTTCTTCGGGCGCTTGCGGGCCCCCCGCCCCGAGCGCCCCAACAAGCCCGCGCCTCCCGCCCCCGTTTTACGTCGATCCTCGTCTTGTCACACCGCCGTCACACACAATTGACCCCCCCACAATTCCTTCCCGTCCCGCGGTCGGCTATTCTTTGACCGCAGTGGAAACGCGGGCAACGCGTCTTCCCGCCACCGGGGGAAACCAAAACTCAACGGAGCGCCGATCTTTCACTTTGGGAATCACCCAACACCGTTCCCCGCCAGGCAGTTCCTCTCGCCGACCCACGGATTTTTCGCCGGTCGCGGAGGTCGGCGAGGGGGGGACGGGACAACAATGGACCGAACGCCCCGCGAACGGTCCCTATAAAAGGAGAACACGTCAATGCACCTCAAGAAACGAATCCCCGCCCTCGTGGCCCTGACCGCCGTGATTTTTTCGTCGGTCGCGCACGCCGGCGAAATCACCATCAGCAGCGACAAGCTGGAAATCAAAGGCGACCTCCGCCTGCGGCACCAGACCAACGAAGAGACCGCCAAATCCAACAGGGACCGGCAGCGCATGCGCCTTCGCATGGCTCTCAACTACGCCGTCAACAGCATGCTGGCGGTGAAAACCCAGTTCGCCACCGGCGGGTCCGAACAGACGTCCACCAACCAAACCTTGGACAGCCTCTCCAAACCCAAGGGCATTTTCCTGGACCAGGCCTATTTGGAGATCAAGCCTCTTCCGGGCGATCACAAGGACACCTTGACGGTCAGCGGCGGGCGGATGAAAAACCCCCTGTGGCAAACTTACAGCTCGGATCTGGTGTGGGACTCGGATCTCAATCCGGAAGGTCTCGGCGAGAACGTGAAGTTGTCCCTGTTGGGCGCCGGTCGCTTCTTTGTGAACGCCCTTCAATGGGTGGTCAACGAGAAGAAAACCGTCGCCCACAGCGCTTCCTTGGCCGGAAACCGTCCTCAGCACGTGTTTTCGACCCAGGCCGGGGTCATCCTCCCCGCGCCCATGGATTCCCGCTTCACCTTGGCCGGATCCATTCATGACTGGGTGAACGAAACCGACCGCGCCTTCGGCGACGGCGTCACCGGGACCACGAACTCCAACGCCGCCGACAAGTTGACCAACGATTTCCGCGTTATCCACATCGATGCGGAATGGTTCACCACGCTCCCCGGCTTGGATCTGCCGCTGTCCATTCAAGGCGCGTTCGTGAAGAACACCGCCCACCGGGACAACCTGTTCGCCAACAACGACAAGCGGGACACCGGCCACCAAGTCGGCGCCATCCTGGGGAACGCGAGCAATCCCAACACCTGGGAGATCGCCTACTTCAACAAGAGCGTCGACCAGGACGCGGTGATTTCGGACGCCGCGGACTCGGACTTCCCCGCGACCAATCGCGAAGGCAACATCTTCTGGGTGGCCTACGCGCCCTGGAAGAACCAGCAGTTCAAAGTGAAGGTGTTCCAAACCGCGATCATCGAAGGCGCGGAAAAGGACATCAACACCCTGCAGTTGGACTGGCAGGTGAAATTCTAAAAGCTGTCACGCGCCGCAAACCCGGCCGTCACACAAACGTCACATTGAAAAGATACAGTTCCCACAGGAGAAAAACATGTTGAAATCCACTCTGCGCGGTCTCGCGGGCTTGGCCCTGCTTCTGGGCGCCTTGTCGGCGGCCGCCGAAAAGAAAATCGTCAAAATCGACGGGTCCAGCACCGTCTACCCGATCACCGAAGCGGTGGCCGAAGAATTCATGAAAGCGAACCGGGACACCCAGGTCACCGTGGGCATTTCGGGCACGGGCGGCGGGTTCAAAAAGTTCTGCCGCGGCGAGACCGATATCTCCGACGCCTCCCGCCCCATCCTCCGCAAGGAAATGGACGCCTGCCTCGAAGCGGGCATTCAATACTACGAACTGCCGGTGGCCTTCGACGCCTTGACCGTCATGATCAACCCCAAGAACACCTGGGCCGAAACAATGACCGTGGCCGAACTGAAAAAGATCTGGGAACCGGCCGCCCAGGGCAACGTGACCAAGTGGAGCCAGGTCCGCGCCGGTTGGCCCGAAAAACCCCTCAAACTGTACGGGGCCGGGTCGGACTCGGGCACCTTCGACTACTTCACCGAAGCGATCGTCGGCAAGGCGAAATCGAGCCGCGGCGACTACACCGCCTCCGAAGACGACAACGTCCTCGTCCAGGGCATCGCCTCCGATGAGACGGCGCTCGGCTACTTCGGCTTCGCGTATTACGAAGAGAACGCCGACAAGCTCAAGGCCGTGGCGGTGGACGGCGGCAAGGGCGGGGTTCTGCCCTCTATGGAGACCGTGAAGGACGGCACGTATCAGCCCCTGTCGCGGCCGATCTTCATCTACGTGTCCAAGAAGGCGGCCCGCAAGCCGGAGGTGAAAGCCTTTGTGGACTTTTATCTCCAAAACGCCGCCGCGCTGGTGGAAGAGGTGAAGTACATTCCCCTCCCCGCTAACGAATACGCGGCGATCGCGGAACGGTTTCAAAAAGGCCCGACCGGCACCGCCTTCGGCGGCAAGTCCGAAATCGGCGTCAAAGTCGGCGATCTATTGAACCGCCGGCCGAAACTCTAAAGGCGTTGGTCCCGACCCCGGGCGCGGCCCGGAGGTCGGGATCCTCGCGGGCTTTCTCATCGGGGAAGTCCGCCAGGATCAACAACAAATGGAAACGCAAACGGAAGAAAAGGTAACGCCCTTCACACGCATCTTCCTCGCGAAGAAGCGGAAAGAATCCTTGTCTTCGGATGGAGAGAAGGGGGCGGCTCTATCCCCCTTGCCGCCGTTGCCCCCCAGGTCCTCCACCCGGGGTTTTCGCCGTTTTCAGGAAAAGAGCATCCAGTTTCTTCTCTTCCTGGCCGCCGCCTCCTCCATTGCCATCACTCTCGGCATCGTTTGGATCTTGGCCTACGAATCTTTTGGCTTTTTCCGCCACGTCCCTTTTTGGGACTTCATCACCGACAGGCAATGGACCCCTCTTTTTGACGACGCCCATTACGGCATCCGCCCTCTCGTGACGGGCACCCTCGTGGTGGCGACCGTCGCTCTGACTCTCGCCCTGCCGGTGGGCACGATCACAGCGATCTACCTGTCCGAATACGCGCCCCACCGCGTGCGCGAAATCGTCAAACCCTTTTTGGAACTTCTCACCGCTGTCCCGACGGTGGTGTTCGGCTACTTCGCGCTGCTGTTCGTCACGCCCCTTCTGCAAAAATTGATCCCGTCGTTGCCGGGCTTCAACATGCTCTCCGCCGGGTTGGTGGTCGGCGTCATGATCATCCCCTACGTCAGCTCCTTATCGGAAGACGCCATGCGGGCCGTGCCCATGCACCTGCGGGAGGCCAGCTACGCCATGGGCGCGACGCGGTTTCAAACGTCCCTGCGGGTGGTGACGCCCGCCGCCTTCAGCGGCATCGCCTCGGCCTACGTGCTGGCCTTTTCCCGGGCCATCGGAGAAACCATGGTGGTCGCCATCGCCGCCGGCATGCAGCCGAGCCTGACGGTCAACCCCCTGGAACCCGCCGCCACCATCACGGCCTACATCGTGCAGGTGGCCCTGGGGGATCTGCCCCACGGCAGCGTGGGGTACCAAACCATTTTCGCCGCCGGGCTCACGCTCATGCTCATGACCCTTGTGTTCAACGTGGCGGGGCACCTCCTGCGCAAAAAATTCCGGGAGGTCTATTGATGGACACGACCGCCCTTCGCCGCGACATCGCCCGCCGAAAAACGAAGGACGCGATTTTCGCCGTCGCGGGACTCGCCGCGACTCTGGTGGGGCTCATCACCCTTTTGGCGCTCTTGATTGATTTGGCCATCGACGGCGTCGGGCGGATCAACCCGATGTTCCTTTCCAATTTCCCGTCGCGCTTTCCGGACAAGGCGGGCATCCTCTCCGCCTGGGTGGGCACGGCTGTGGTCATGCTCGTCACGGCGCTCTCGGCCGTCCCCCTGGGGGTCGCCGCCGGGGTGTACCTGGAAGAATACGCGCCCAAAAATCGGCTCACGGCGTTGATCGAAATCAACATCGCGAACCTCGCGGGCGTTCCCTCCATCGTCTACGGGCTGATGGCCCTGGGGATTTTCGTTTATAAATTGAACCTGGGGCAGAGCGTGATCACGGCGGGACTGACGCTGGCGCTTCTCATCTTGCCCATCGTCATCATGGCCACGCGCGAATCCATCCGCGCGATCCCCGCCTCCATCCGCGAGGCGGCCTTCGCGGTGGGGGCCACGAAATGGCAGATGGTCCGGCACCACATCATTCCCTATTCGGCGGGAGGAATTTTGACCGGCGTCATCATCGGCCTGTCACGCGCCATCGGGGAGAGCGCGCCCCTCATCACGGTGGGGGCCTTGACCTTCATCGCGTTCCTGCCCCCCGCGCCCGTGACCGGGGGCTTTCCCTTTATCAACTTCGAATGGCTGAAATCCCCCTACACCGTGCTTCCCATCCAACTCTTCAACTGGGTGTCGCGACCCCAAAAGGCGTTTCACCTGAACGCCGCGGCGGCCGGCCTGGTGCTCATGACCATGACGCTGGCCATGAACGGGGTGGCGATCGCCATCCGATATCGTTTCCGAAAGAGGATCAAATGGTAGAAACACAAACCGCTCCCCCCACCGCCGGCCTCGCCATCAAAGGAGAGGTCGATCGGCTCAGCTTTTACTACGGCGCCCACCGGGTGCTGAAATCCGTTTCCTTGTCGGTCCCCGATAAAAAAGTCACGGCCCTGATCGGCCCCTCGGGCTGCGGCAAGACGACCCTGCTGCGCTGTTTCAACCGCATGCACGACCTCTACCCGGGCAACCGGTACGACGGGGCCATCCGCTTGGCGCCCGAGAACACCAACATCCTCGACCCGGGCATCGACCCCATCGAGGTGCGCATGCGCATCAGCATGGTG